>MPMA02086149.1_pt1 | contig 76826 bp, 59 predicted proteins | sample 1617361 | NCBI WGS metagenome assembly MPMA02 (sample SAMN05944807, study PRJNA350692) | marine metagenome | biome: marine; feature: ODZ; material: water; isolation source: 180 m water sample filtered on 0.2 um supor filter | place: Pacific Ocean | collected 2012-04-08 | depth 180m m | reverse complement strand
CAACTCTTCACCAAGAACCTTCAGCGCTCCCGCTGCCGGCTGGCACTGATGGCACTGGGGATCGCCCAGGCCGCATTCGAGGCGGCTGTAGACTATGCCAGGCAGCGCCGCCAGTTCGGAAGGCCGATTGGCGAGTTCCAGCTCGTCCAGGACATGGTGGCCGACATGGCAACGGAGATCGACGCCGCGCGGCTGCTCACCTACCGGGCGGTGAAGCTTCTGAACCAGCAGACGCTCTGCGATCGTGAGGTCGCTATGGCAAAGTCCTATTCCACGGAGATGGCCGTACGGGTCACCTCGCGGGCGGTGCAGATCCACGGTGCGTACGGTCTCTCCCCCGAGTTCCTGGTGGAGCGCTACTTTCGTGACTCTCGCGTTCTTACGATTCCCGAGGGCACGACCGAGCTTCAGAAGCTCATCATCGGTAGGTCCGTTCTGGGGCTTTCTGCCTTTGCATGAGGAGGTTCGGTCGACGACTTCCGAAACGAGGATGCCTGCCTACCTGACCACGTGTGGCTCGGGTGAGCGGCACTTCTCGAAAACCGCGCCGGGGCTCTCATGACCGTCCGAGCTCGCATGGAAGCCGGGTTCACGAGCTGGGGCCACTTCGTCGTACGCCGGAGATGGCTGGCGATCCTCGTGATCCTGGCGCTCAGCATCGGCTTCGCCAGTGCTCTGCCTCGGCTCGAGATCGACAACTCCTTCGAGTCGTTCCTGCTCGAAGACGACCCGGAGAGGCATCGTTACGATCGCTTCCGGGAGCAATTCGGTCGAGAGGATCCACTCTTCCTGATCATCCGTCCGCCGGAGATCTTCGACCTCTCCTTCCTCGAGAAGCTGAGGGCCTTCCACCGCGACCTCGAGAGCGAGGTTCCCTACCTCGATGAGATCACCAGCCTCGTCAATGCACGAGACACGCGCGGCGAAGGAGGCGAACTCAGCGTGGGGGAACTGCTCGAGCGGTGGCCAACCACCAGGGCCGACCTCGAAGCGCTGAGAGCGCGGGTTCTTTCGAACCCCCTCTATGTCGACGTTCTGGTCTCCGAGGACGCGGCGTACACGACGGTCAACCTCGAGCCCTACACCTACTCGACCCTCGGCTCGCAGGAAGACGTGCTCGGCGGATTCGAGGCGGAAACGGCAGGTGCAGATGGACCCGCATACCTGACGCTCGCCGAGTCGTTCGAGTTCGTGGCTGCAGTCGAGGAACTCGTTTCACGCTATGAGGGCCCGGACTTCCGCGTCTACATGACTGGTGAACCCGCGTTCGAGTACCACGGTACCCGGCTGATGCAACGAGACCTGTCGACCTCCACGCCGCTGTGCATCGGGGTCATCGCGTGCCTCCTGTTCATCCTCTTTCGACGCGCCTCCGGAGTTCTGCTGCCGCTGATCGTGGTCCTGAGTTCCACCGTATCAAGCGTCGGGATCATGGCCTGGCTGGAAATTCCCTGGTCCCTCACCATCAACATGATTCCCGTGCTTCTGACGGTCGTCGGCGTGGGCGATGCGCTCCACATCCTGGTGATCGTGTACCAGCAGCTCGACCAAGGCAAACCGCGGGAAGAAGCGATCCCCTACGCCCTCGGGCACGCCGGTTTGGCCGTGGTCATGACGAGCGTGACGACGGCGGGCGGCCTCTTGAGCTTCAGCATCGCCCGGCTCGCCCCGATTTCCGATCTCGGCATCATCGCGCCGATCGGGGTGATGCTGGCGATGGTCTACAGCCTCGTCCTGCTTCCGGCTCTGCTCGCCGTTTCGCCGCTAAGCGCGCGCCGGGGCCGAGGGCGCGCACGCCTCGGGAAGCTCGACCGGTTCCTCACCGAGCTCGGGGATCTGGTGACCCGGTACCCGGGCCGGGTACTGGGCGCGACCGCGGTCCTGCTCGTTCTGGCCCTCGGCGGCGTCCTGCAGGTCCGCTTCTCTCACAACGCCCAGCACTGGTATCCCGAGAACGACCCCCTTCGAATCGCAACGGATCTGCTCAATGAGGAGTTCAAAGGGGCCTCGGGCATCGAAGTCTTGATCGATACGGGACGCGAGAACGGCCTACACGAGCCGGAAGTGCTCCGGGGGATCGAGCGAGCGATGCGTCAGAGCGAGACCCTGGAGATCGGAGGTCGCCCGGTCGGCAAGGCGGTTTCCATCGTGGACATCGTCAAGGAGATCCACCAAGCGCTGAATGACAACAGCCGGGACTTCCACGCGTTGCCTGCGCAGCGTGAGTTGATCGCGCAGGAACTGCTGCTCTTCGAGAACAGCGGAACGGACGATCTGGAGAAGGTCGCGGACTCACGATTCCAGATGGCGAGAATGTCAGTGCGCGTGCCGTGGGTCGACGCCATGCTCTATCCCGGCTTCATCGCCGAACTCAAGCAACGGGTCGGCGAGAGTCTCGAAGGGCACGTCGAGTTCGAGCTGACCGGCACGATCGTGCTGCTCGGGGAAATCTTCACTGCCGTCATCCTGAGCATGGCCCGCTCCTACCTCTTAGCGCTCGCCGTGATCACGCCCATCATGATCCTGCTCATCGGCAACCTGGGGCGCGGGCTTCTCGCCATGATTCCCAATCTGATTCCGCTCTACCTCGTGCTGAGCGTCATGGGATGGCTGCAGATTCCGCTGGATGCGTCGACGCTTCTGGTCGGGGGAATCGTGATCGGCATCGCAGTCGACGACACCATCCACTTCATGCACAAGTTCAACCGCTACTTCGAAGACAGCGGTGATCCGCAACTTGCGGTGCACGAGACGTTGAGAACCACGGGCACAGCGATGCTGTTCACGTCCTTGGTGCTGTCGCTCGGCCTATCTGTCTTCCTCGCAGCGTATCTCGTCAACACCCTCTGGTTTGGCCTGCTTGCCGCCTTTGCCTGCGCGACCGCCTTCCTCGCCGATGTGACCGTTGCACCCGCCTTGATGGTCCTCGTCACCCGACGTCACGAACGCGTGGAGCGGCGAGACGGACGAAGTGAGAGCATTTGATGAAAGGATAGTCGCATGGAAACCCAATATCTATCGCAAGTCGCGCAGCTTTCCGAGACTTCGGAAGGTCGAGACTTCCTCTACCGGCAGCTCTATGAGATCGTCGCCGAAGCCACCAAAGAGCGATTCAGCGAGTTCAGAATCGCCACCCGCGGCGACTTCGTCAAGATGGCCCCGAGCCGGGACTACTGTCTCTACGTTCATTATCCCTATTGCGACTCGGTCTGCAGAGGATGCCTGTATCCCAAGACGGTCAGGCAGGGCTCGATGGATGCATACTGCGAGAGCCTGATCACGGAGATGGACATCATACGAGATCTGCCCTCTTCCCCTCGCCCCCTCTATTTGACAGAATGCCTACTTATCGGACCCAAGGAAAACGCAGCTTGAACTTCCTATCTGCGGCCTTACGTTTGCTGAAGCCGTCAGCCCGCATACCTGTGATGGGCCTCTAATGGCTTTCACCGGCTGCGGGTTGCTCCTGGGAATTTTCGCTCTCTGAAACCCGGCGGCTGGCCCGGGGCTTCAAAGGCGGTGTGCGGCCAGAGAGCTGCAGTTGATCCGAGAACGTTTCGAGGCTGGGTTCGTTGACCGAAATGGGGTGGGGCCTGGAGAGGCACCGAGCCGGCTGAGGTCGTGTGTGCTCGCGTCATCTCGCTTCACTACCCTGGGTCTTCCATGTCGCGTGCGTCGTCTGCCGCCCTCAGCACTGTCTGGCATTCAGAAGCCGTTGCGGCGGTGCGGTAGCCGAGCGTCATGAGGTGCACACTGCGCATACTGATCGGTGCGGCCCTGCTGCTCGTGCTGGTCAGCGGTTGCGGCTCCCGAGACGGGACCCGGAGGCCCGGGCAGATCATCCTGATCAGCATGGACACCGTGCGGGCGGACGCGGTGAGCGGCGTCGGGTCCGCCGACGCCACCCCCGAGATCGCTGCGATCGCGCGCCAGGGGGTGACCTTCCGGCGTTTCTTTGCTGCCTCGAACTACACGCTGCCCTCGCACATGACGCTCTTCACCGGACTCGATCCCGAAGAGCACGGGGTGTACCGCGGCGTCGTGAGTCTGGCCCCGGAGGTGCGAACCCTGGCCGAGGTGCTGCGCCAGGCCGGCTACCGAACCCAGGCCTTCCACGAGGGCGGCTACGTGGCGCCGCGCTTCGGCTTCGAGCGCGGTTTCGACGAATACCTGGAGTTCGATCCGCTGGAAATGATCCGAGACCAGACGCAGCGCGTGATGGAATGGGTTCGTGCGGCTGCGGGGGAGCCCTATTTCCTCTTCCTCCACACCTACCACGCCCACACGCCCTACGGCGGATATGCACAATACCGCGATGGATCGCCGGAGCGGGGCCTACTCTCGGAGCCGCGCATCGCGGAACTGCGCGCCCTGAACATCGAAGCGCCCGACCGAGCAGCGCTGCCCCGCGGGCTGCGCGCGGAGTGCACGCTCTACAACCTGCTCGCTGAAAGCTGGCGCGACTCGCTTGGCTGCGGCGATGAGAGCTACTCGGCCTACACCGATTCGCCGCACCTCGCAGCGGATCGTGCGGCAATGCTTGCGGGCTATCAGCACCGAATTCGCGAGATCGATGCTTTCGTTGGAACTCTGCGGGAGACGCTCGAGAGCCTCGGCGAATGGGACGACACGTTGCTGATCCTCACCGCGGATCACGGTGAGGCCTTCTTCGAATACGGCGGGCACCTCCACGATTACCTGCCGTGGGAGGAGGTACTCTGGGTGCCGCTGGTCATCTCCTACCCGGAACTCCTCAGAACGGTAGCGGGTCGCGAAGTGCAGGGCCTCGCCGGGCACGCCGACCTGATGCGCAGCCTGCTCGTGCTGGCTGGGGTCGAGGCCCCGACGCAGGGTTCTGGGATCGACCTCTCGCCAGTGATCCTCGCGGAGGCAGAGCTGCCGAAGGACCGGGAACTCTTCCCGGCGATTCTGCGCGCCGCTCACCTGCCCTAACAACCTCTGCGGCGCGTCGCACTGCGTGAGCCGCTCCAGTACGTAGAGGGGCACCCGGAGTTCGGGGACGACGAAGGCCTGCTCCTCGACCTGGCGGCACGCGATGGCCTCAATCGACGGGCGGAACGGCCGGAGGACGTCGCAGCGCTGCGCGCCGCCATCGCGCGGCATCGGGCTGGTCTCGAGCCGGCGATGCCGCTCGACTTCCGCACGGGCGAGCGCTGGGTCGAGAGCGACGCGCCGCCGGGCGAAGAGCTCAGCGACGACCAGCGCGAGCGGCTGCGCGGACTCGGCTACCTGCGCTAGTCCGAGTCCGACATGAGAAACTCGAACCGGTGTGGCCCCGCGTGCAGGCAGCGGGGCAACTGCGGGTCGCACCAGTCCCACAGATACGACTGGACGCAGTCGACGGGGATGGGCTCGTCGTGCCAGCCGCAGGGTGTTGTGAACGCTCCGAGCGCTTGGAGGGCGAAGCCGATCTCGGCACATCTGTCGAAATCCGTGCGAAGAACCGGGCGCAACTCCAACAGCGGCCGGCGGTGATATCGACGTAGCAGAATCCTCGTGCCGCCACTGCCCCGCGGAGATGAAACTCCCGTGGGTCGCTGCAGCCTACGACCCTCCCCACCCCATCAAGGGCCGCATCCACAGAGGCAGCGCCCTTGACGTCCATACTCACCCAGTTTGCATGCTCTCCCAGCGACGCGGCCGTCTGGCGCACCTTCTGCTCATTCCTCCCTGCTACCCGGATATTCGGATACCCCGCTACAACCAGTTCAATATCCAGGAATGCTCCAACATCTCCACTGCCCCTAACAATCAGAAGGACCACGTTCGTGTCTCTACTGGCTCGTCGCCAGTATCTCCTCAAAACCGGGTAGAGCGCCCTTCGAGAATAGGTGTGAAATTACAGATCCAGTCGGACACCCTGTCCTGATGATGGCAGAGGATGGCCAAGGGGGTTGGATGACGGAAGATCAAAGAGACATCAGACGTAAGAAGCGAGTCCTCGAATACGCGGAGAAGATTGGCAACATCAAGACGACTTGCCACTGCTAAATTCTGAGGGAGAAGCAAGTTGACCAACAACGTCAGACTGGAGGCCTAATATCACACTCGAACTCGGCTGGTTCGAAGAACAAGCTATGAGCATAGGAAGTTCAAGCTGCGTTTTCGCCAGGGCCTATGCGTGGCAGCCTTAGCTAACCTTTGCACTTAACAGCGGAGATCAGAGCATGGCGCCGTACGCGAAAGGTCAGAGCGGCAACCCGGCCGGGCGGCGCCCCGGTCTGGTTTGAGCGCCCGTACCGGGGCCTCTTTCCCTCGCCCGCCGCTATTCGACAGAATATCTACTTATCGGATCCAAACAGAACACAGCTTGAACTTCCTATCTGCAGCCGCCGAAGGACCGCTCGATGCCGTGCCGCAGCGCGAAGCTTACGCGCCTTCTCCGCATCGCGGCTGGCGACGGCATCGACAAGAGCGCTGGGATTCCGGCGGGCAGGTTCGAGCAGCGCCGCCGGGGAGATGCGGTCCGCGCCGAGGATGCCCAGGCGAAGTGGAGATTCCTCCATCCGATCCATTGTCCGCGAGCAACCGCCGGGGGTGGAAACACGCTTCTCGGATACCTGTTCTCGCGCACCGGAGCTAGGCGGCCGGTCGCTGCCGTGCCACGTGGACGAGCAAGCTGAAGAGCCCAGCCCCCGTCGCGAGAAGCGATGCCCCCAGCACGCGGGCGGGGCCGTCGCCGCCCAGGCCGATGGCGCCGATGCCGACGAAGAGCGTCAGCACGTGCAGCCCGTAGCTCCGGCGCACCCAGCGATCCGGCAGCAGACTCCGGGCCGCGGGCACGCGCTGCCGGCCCACCAGGGGCGCGAAGCGATGGAACCAGACGAGAAAGGGCACGATGCGCGTCAGCATGCCGTGGACGACCATGCCCGCCCAGCCCCAAAGCGCCAGCCAGCCAAAGAGGAGTCCCCAGCGCGGATCCGATGCGAGCGAGGCCGCCCCGGCGCATAGCGCCACCGCGGGCGCAACGAGCAACCCGCTGCGCCAGAAGAGCAGGCTGCCATCCGAGCGGCGGCGGCGGCGTGACGCAAGGCTGCGCAGACTCGCCAGCGGGTGGAGCCCCCAGACCGCCACGAGTGCCGGGAGCGCGCCCAGCGCCGCGAGTTGTTGGCTGCGGCCACCCGCACCGCCCAAGCTCCCGAAGCCATCGACCAGGAGCACGACCAGCGGCAGCGCTACGCCCGCCCCGATGAGCCAGGGGATCGCGAGCTTGTAAATGCGGGGAACCGGCGCTGCCAGATAGAACATCGGAAGCACCTGCCACGAGACGGCTGAGAGGAGTCCGCCCACCCAGCCCAGAAGCGCCACCGAGAGGTGTACCTGGGTCCAGAGGGGACGCGGACCGGGAAAACCCAGGCCGCCGTGCCCGAACGCCATCAGGATCCCCAGGACCGCGGCGATGCCGAAGCAAGTCACCGCCAGCAGCATGCCGAGCACCGTCTGGTTGCGGGTGGGTGCGCGGTGGAGGGCCGTGCCCACCGGAATCAGGAAGAGGAGCAGCGCGACACCGAGTGGACCGATGGCGAACGCCACCAGCCCCGCGCTGACGCTGGCCGTTCCCCAGCACAGGCACACCACCCCCAGCACGAAGAGCGGATGTACGGCGTAGGCAAGGCGCACCCGAGGCACCGGACTGCCCGCCACCACGGCGGTCATCTGGTAAAGGGCCCCCATCATCACCATGGCCAGGAGCCCGAGGGTGCCCAAATGCGTCAGGCTCAGGGTGAGGGGCGCCCAACTCGTCGTCAGCGCTCCGCTGCCGCCGATCAGCAGCAGCAGCCCCGCCCCGACCACAGCGATCGGCGCGCTGAGGAAAAAGGAGAGGGGAATGGCGAGCGGCGGCGCCTGCTCCAGGTGGAGGCCCTCGGTGTGCATCGTCATGCGGGCCTTCGCACGTGGACCAGACCGGTTCCGTCCGGCTCCTCGATGGCCTCGAAGGCAAGGCCGCGCCGGGCCAGCAGTACGAGAAGCGGATGCGGGTAGCAGGGTGTGCGGGCGATGAGCGCCCCACCGGCGGCCAACTCCGCCGCCGCCGCGAGAATGCAGTTCAGCGGCTCGGGGGCCTCGAGATCGCGTAGGTCGAGGATCTCCGGCGAAGCCCGAGCGGATCGCACCTCGAGGCGCGTGCCGCCGCGGTCGGTGGCCTCGCTGCGGGCCTCCAGGCCCCTCGCTTCGAGCGCCGGCCCCAGCGCCGCTGGATCGCAGGCCACCGTCGCCTTCAAGACGCCGTCGGGTGACAACGAGGAGACTCCTTCCAGCAGCGCCCGAAACACGCCGGCGGCGTCATCCCCGAGCGCCGCAAGGTCCAGGTCGACGATCGCCCCGCCGCCGACGGCGGCCGTGCCCTCACCCACTGGCACTCATGCCCCTTGCGTCGATAAGCTCGACAGCCACTCAGGAGATCTCCGATGACCCCTACCGAGACCGGCTTGCGCGAATACTTTACCCAGGACCACCGGAACTGCGACTCGCTCTGGGTCGGGGTGGAATCGGCCGCCGACGCCGGCAAGGCCGAGCAGGTGCGCGACGCCTGGCGGCGCTTCACCGGCGCCATGCGCCACCACCTGGCCATGGAGGAAGAGGTCCTCTTCCCCGCCTTCGAGTCGGCTACCGGCATGCACGACGGCGGACCCACTTTCGTGATGCGGTCCGAGCACGAGCAGATGCGCGGGCTGCTCGACCAGATGGACGCTGCGGTGGAGCGCGGCGACCACGGCGAACTCCTCGACCAGGGCGACACCCTCCTGATGCTGATCCAGCAACACGGCCAGAAGGAGGAGGGCGTCCTCTACCCCATGGCCGAAAAGCACCTGGCACCGCAGTGGGCCGAGCTGCGCGCACGCCTGGAGCCACTGGCGGGCTGATCCCGGCCAATGAAAGTCCGCGCCATCTCCCGCCCAAATTTATACAGCGTGGACTACCCAGGACGAGAGATCGAGACGCAAGGCTTAGTTCATTTCGATCCATCTCCCGCCCAAATTTATACAGCGTGAACTACCCAGGACGAGAGATCGAGACGCAAGGCTTAGTTGATTTCGATCTCTCGGCTACCCTCCGGTAGTCGGATTAGCATGCCGTCCTCACCCACAACGACGGCAACATCTTCCGGATCAATGTCGCGTGTAAATAGCCAGCTCCGCAGCAGTCCTGGAACAGGCGGTACCAGGTGAGTGAAGACCACCGTGTCGACACCGGCCTGATTCGCTGATTGAACGGCTTCGCTTGGGCTCGTGTGATAGTCGATCACGTCGCCCGACAATTTCTGCAAGCGCGGCTGGTCGGCTTCGCCCAGGACATCGCTCATGCGACCGACTAGCTCTTTGAGGAGCACCTCGTGGATCAGCAGGTCGGCACCCCGGGCGTTGAGTTCGAGATTGGTCGACTGATCCGTGTCACCGCTGATCACCACCGATCGGCCCTTGAAGTCAAAGCGATAACCGACAGCTGGCTCCACGGGTCGGTGGTCAACAGCGAACGCCGTCACGACCAGTCCCTTTCGCTCGAGGATGGTCTTGCCGGGGCCATCAACCGCCGACACGGTGTGTGGCCGCCACTCGGTTGCGGCGACCGCGAGATTGTCGGTGCCGTGATGAGCGATCCGGTAGGCATCATCCTGGCGGTAGGCTTGTTTGAAGCCGGTGACGACCCGATCGACTCCGGGCGGGCCGTAGACATCCAGGGGCTGATCGCGGCCGGCCACCCAGCTCTGCATGGCCCATTCACCCAGTTCTCCGATGTGGTCGGAATGAAAGTGCGTCAGAAAAACGCCGCCGAGTGCCGCGGTGGGCATGCCGGCGATCTGGGCCACCTCCTGCGAACCCGGTCCCACATCGACCACGTAGATCTGACCGCCCGCAATCACCAGCGTACAGGCCGCAGCCGTACTCGCATCCGGAAGCGGCGCTCCCGTTCCGCAGAGAAACACGTTTAGCGCGTCGTCCTCGAGCAGATCGGTCCGAACTGATTCGGTGCGCTGCTTGATACCCCGCTGCATCATTCCGTCGACAAGGCGATCACATCCCACGACGAAAAAGAGCGCCAGCAAAAAGCCGATGCGACTCACCACAGCGATACGACTCCGATGCTTCATGAGGCTCTGCTCCCTCGGCTGAAGGACTCTTTGGTTTGATTCAGCGACCCGCGATCTGAGTGGACAAACGCAGGCACTCCGGCCGGCTCAGTTGGACCAGTATATATACTCGTCTTCCGGTGCATCGGGAAAACTCAAATCCTTGTCGAGATTGACCGAAAACGAGGCCTGTGCAGCCCAAGCGGGCGGCGGTTGTTCGGCATTGTGGGCAGCCAGTGCCGCCTGCAACTCGGCAAATTTGTCGGGTCGCTCCGCGGCCAGATCGTGTTGCTCGTTTGGATCAGTATTCAAATCAAAGAGCCAAGCCCGACCAGGTGGATCGCTGACGTTGAGTTTCCAACCGTTGACGAGGGCCGACTGCGACGTGCCACTGCGCCAGAAAAGAGCCTCGTGGGGAACCCCGTCAGCCTCGCCCCGGACAAAGGGAAGTAGATCGACCCCGTCCATCTTGCGATCGGTCGGCAGCGGAGCGTCCGCGGCGGCCGCCACCGTCGCATAGAGGTCGAAGTGATGCACAGGGGCATCCAGTGCGCTGCCCGCCGGAATGCGTGCTGGCCACTTGGCGAAGAAGGGCACGTGAATACCGCCCTCAAAGAGCGTGATTTTCCAGCCGCGGAAGGGATCGTTCACATCGGGTAGGCCGATATAGCCCGCCCCTCCATTATCCGACGTGAACAACACGAGCGTGTCGTTTTCCAGACCATTGCGCTCGAGGGCCTCCAGCACGCGGCCCACGCCCCGGTCGAGCGCCAGAATCATGGCCGCGTAGACCCGCTCTCGATGATTCTCGATATGGGACAACGCGTCGTAATCCGCACGCGTCGCCTGAAGGGGCGTATGCGGTGCCCAATGCGCCAAGTAAAGAAAGAAGGGGCGATCCTTGTTGGCATCGATGAATTTGACGGCCTCGTCGGTGTAATAGTCGGTCAGATAGCCGGCCGGCTCGAAAGCCTCGCCCTCGTTGAACGAAGCCGCATAGCGCATTCCCGCCCACAGGAATCGATCGATCGGATCGAAGTCCTGCTTCGAGTTGACAACATCCGGGGAGTCTTCGGGCAGATAAAGGCCACTCGCCATCAGTAGGCTCTCGTCGAAGCCCTGCTCGTGGGGCGCCATGCCGCCCGCTCGCCCGAGATGCCATTTTCCGATGTGTCCGGTTTGATAGCCCTGCTCGGCCAGCAGCTCGGCAATGGTGATCTCCGAGGGCGGCATTCCCATTTCCTCGAATGGAATGGTTTCGACGTCTTCGTTCATGATCGGGGGGCGCAGCCGCTCGTTGGTCCCGCCTCCGAGATGGGGAACGATGCTCATCATGCCAGGCGGTGTCGGTGTAAACTCGAAGCCAAAGCGGGTGCCGTAGCGACCCGACATGATCGCAGCCCGCGAAGGTGCACAGGTGCCATTGGCCGCGTAGCCATTCGTAAAATTGACCCCTTCCGCCGCGATCGAATCAATATGCGGCGTCGGTACGGTGCCACCCGCCACACCGCCCCCGCCAAACGTCAGGTCGTTCCAGCCGAGATCGTCGGCCAGGATCAGTACGATGTTGGGGGGCCGTTCGGCCGGTGGGCGTCCCTGCGGGTCGCTGCCCACGGTCCACTCCACCACCTCATTGGGCCCCACCACCATACGCGCCTTCGCCAACTGACGAATGAACGCGAGCGCAATCTCCGCCCGGTTGAGATAGGTCACTCCGGCCAGGAGTCCGAAAACCACGACCCCCCCGACCGCCCACTTTGCGCCCTTGCTCATCACTCGCCCTCGGCCCTGGATCCGCCTATAATATTGTCACTTGGAGTGACGATACAGGATTTCTGGATGTCCACAACAGACGGACGACACGCCCGTTCCAAGCGCACTCGAGCGGCGGTCGCCGAAGCCATGCTGAATTGTCTCGGGGCCGGCGTGCTCCGCCCATCAGCCAAAGAGGTGGCCGAGCAGGCGAACGTCTCGACTCGAGCCGTCTTCCGCCACTTCGAAAACATGGAGGCTCTGCTCGAGATCGCCTCCGAGTTGCAGATCGAGCGCGTGATGCACGATCTGCCCCCTCTCGTGCACCACGGCGTCCTGGGCAAACGAATCGAAGCCCTCGTGAGCCGGACCACGCGTGGCTACGAGTTGGCTGCACCGGTCCGACGCGCCACGCTCCTGTGGGTGCACGACTCCAAAGTGGTCCGCGATCGGCATCGCTGGGTGCGAGCCCAGGTGCGAAAGCAGGTCCGACGGGTCTTCCGCCCTGAACTCGAAGCGCTGGCTAAACTCCACCGGCGCGATCGCATCGAAGCCCTTTCCGGGCTGCTATCAGCCGCGTACTGGGATGAGCTCAGAACACATCAGCGGCTCTCCGAGCCAACCGCCCGCCGCGTGCTCGAAGAAACAATTCGCTCTCTCCTCGTGCCCTGAGCCGTCTCCGGGCCCATCACCGCAGATCGTCGAGGGTTGGTACGGCCTGCGGCTGCGGCCAGCTACGTACTAGGACATTCTGGACACTAAGCGTTGCAGTTGCAACGGGCTGAAAGTACAAGACATTTTCGGACCAGCCCACGCTCCAGCACCCGTCTGCCGATGCATCCCAGATGCAAACTTCTCACCCTCGGCGGACTTACGACTACCGGATCCAAGAGGCAATCTGTGAGACTGGAGATCGCGACCTCTTTCCAGAGTTGAATATTCCCCGCTCGACCATTCGAAGTTGGATTCATCGGGGACTTCCCGACGTGGTCACCAGCGATCTCGTTACCTGCGACCGTGCTGACCTGCTTGCCGAGATCCATCAACTGCATCATCGAACGGCGCTACTCGGTGCGGTGGTTGGCTTGCTGATCGCCATGCTTCGCATATCGAAAGTTCAGCTCCATTACGAGCGACTTCCAGATGGCGATGCCAAGAGAATCCTACTGCGAGCGATCGAACGTGCAGGAAAGATCTTGCCGCTGGGCACGGCGCTCCGAATCGCGCGCCTCTCTTCGTCGCGCTACCACAGTTGGTGTCATGCCGAGGCCGGATGTGAACTCGATGACCAGTCCAGCTGTCCTCGGGTCGTCCCCACGCGCCTGACCCCCAGCGAACTGGGAGCCATGCAGGAGATGGTCGAGAGCGACGACCATAGACAGATGTCGTTGCGCGGGCTGGCACTTCACGCACAGCGCATCGGGAAGATCTTCGCATCGCCATCGACGTGGTACCGCTTGGTCAGAATCACGGGATGGAGGCGGCCTCGCAATCGCGTCTATCCTGCCAAGCCCAAGATCGGGATCCGAGCGTGTGCGCCAGGTGAGCTTCTTCACCTTGATGTAACGATCATCAGGCTTCTCGATGGCACGAGAGCGTATCTGCATGCGGTCATCGACAACTACTCGCGGCGAATCCTGTCATGGACACTCGAGGATCGCCTCGGCAGTGGTGGAACCTGCCAGATCTTGCGCGAGGCTGCGGTTCAGCTCATCAACCGCTCCGGGGTGACGACAATCGTTGCCGACTCGGGGAGCGAGAACGTGAACGGTGAGGTGGATGAGTTACTCAAAGACGAAGCACTCACTCGGGTTCTGGCTCAAGTCGAGGTCACCTTCTCCAATTCCATGATCGAGGCGTTTTGGCGCTCTCTGAAGCACTCATGGATCTTCCTGCACACCCTCGACAACTTCACTGCTCTCGGTCGGCTCATCGAATTCTACGTAACGGCCCACAACGAAGTCATGCCGCACTCTGCCTTCGAGGGCCAGACGCCCGACGAGATGTACTTTGGGACCGGTGGTGCAGTTCCTGCTGAGCTTGCCTCGGCACGCAAGGCGGCTCGCGAAGAGCGGATGAAGACAAACCGGGCGGTTGCGTGCAGCGTGTGTTTCGCAGAGGCGGATTCGAGCGCGTTGCTATTGCAACGGCCCCGCGCCAGAATGCCCTGAGACGCAGCTGGACTTCGTCTCGGACCCCGCGTCCCAGCAGCCCGACGGCGGCCTCGACGGCGAGCGCATGCGCTCGGGCGTCGGCCAGCTGATCGGTGCGCTCACGGCCCGGGAGCAGCTGATCCTGCGCCTGCGCTACGGGCTCGGCGGCGAGGAGGAGCACACCCTCGAGCAGATCGGACAGTCGCTCGGCCTGTCGCGCGAGCGGGTTCGCCAGCTCGAGGCGCGGGCGCTCAAGAAGCTGCGCGAGACGGCGCCTGCCCAGAATCTGCACCCGATTCTGGAACCCTGAGTTTCCCTAGGAGCCAAACGCTTATAAAGCCAAGGCTCGACACCGCCGCCCGGCCGCGACTGGGCGGCGGTTTTCGTTTGGTGCCCGGCCGGCTCACTGGTAGCTCCCGGTGTAGGACTTGTCGTATTCGTCACGCGGAAAGAGATCGGTGTTGACGTCTCCTCCCACATCGCCACGGCCGCTCGCATCGATCGACGTCACCTCCACCTGGTCGAGGAAGCGCTCCATCAGCTTCGTCGTCGGACCCTGTTCGCTCGAACTCCGCAGGTAGGACTGCACCTCGTCGCTGTACAGCCGCGCCCGCACTCGGTCCGCGTCGAAAGTCAGCGGTTGGTTGCTGCCGATCATGAAGCTCGCGAACTCGGGCGAATGGAAATCGAGGGCGTACGGAAAGACGTCGAGGACGGTGCGCCGCGTGCGCGCAGTGGGCACGTAGGTGCACATCAGTCCACCGCGCTTGAGGCGGCTGCGCCCGAGCTCGAAAAACTCGCGTGAGTAGAGGCTCCCGCTGTAGGCCATCGATGGCTCGAGCGCGTCGGCCTCGACGACATCGTATGCGCGCTCATCGCTGCGCAGAGCCAGGCGACCGTCCGAGAACCGCAGCTCGACGCGGGGATCGGCGAGCACCCGCTCGACGGGCGCGTAACGCACGCCCGAGGCGAGCAGGGCGCGGAGCACGGTGACCTCGGGCTCAACGATCTCGTAGACGTCGATTCGGCGCACGCCCGGGTTCGCCCCCACGGCCCACGCCGTGTTGCCCGACCCGAGGCCGATGATCAGCACCTCCTCCGGATTTTCGTGGAGCAACACCGGCAGCAGGCCGAGAATCGTATGCTCGTCCCCATACGGAAGCATGCTGTGCATCCTTCCGTTGACGCGCATGGTGACGAAGTTCTCATCGATCACGTGCATGGCCGCGACTCCACTCGCGTCCTCGGCAACGAACAACGAGCCGAGGGGAGCACCGTGGAAGCGGGCCCAGAAGGTCTCGGGGCCCGGGACCGCCTGCACGAGGAAGAGGCTGGTCAGCCCGGCCGCGACCGCGAGCATGCGCGGACCGCGCCCGACAAGCCGCCGCAGGCACAGCGACGCGAAGACGACGCCGGACGCGAGCAGCAGGCGGGCCGTCCCGGGGCTGCCGAGCACGCCGAGCAGGAGCGTACCGGTGAGCAGGCTGCCCAGGATCGCCCCCACGATGTTCGAGGCCTGGATGAGCCCGACCCGCCAGCCGATCTGGCGGAGATCGGTCTGCACGGCCCGGTGCAGGCATGGGAAGGTCAGACCCATCAGGAAGGTGGGTACCGCCATCAGCAACAATGGGAGCAGCCCGTAGACCAGGGCGAAGCGGAGCAGGAACTCCCGGGATTCGGAGAGTCCCGGCGCGCCTAACGCCGCCATCAGATCCTGAATCGCGATGCCCGTCTGTGCCCTCCAATAGGACCAGAGACTTTCCGGTGGTGCGACGCACAGGAACACCAGTGCGGCACCGGCCGACGCAGAGATACCCCACTGGCCCCAGAGGAAGACCAGGTCCGGCCGGCGCCAGCGCACGACCCAGCGGCTGCCCACCAGGCTGCCGAGCGCCAGGAAGCCGAGGTAGATGCCCAGCAAGTGACCGAACGTGTAGGGGCTGGCCTTGATCGATACGTCGAGCAGACGGAACCAGAACAGCTCGAGTGAGAGCGCAACGAAGCCCCCGAAGGCGTAGATCGCGCTCCATGCGCCGAGGCCAAAGCTGGGGCGTGCACCCAGCGGCGTCTGTGAGGGTGCCCGGCGGGCGTCCGCCGTCGGCTCGGCTCCGGAGGACACGGGCAGCCCGCCCCGCATCCAGAGGGCGCCCGCGGCGGCCAAGAGGTTGAGCAGCGCGGCGATGCGAATCGTGCCGACGAAGCCCACCGCGCCGATGAGAATCCAGGCGGTCGTGAGCGCACCCAGCGCGGCACCGAGCGTGTTCACACCGTAGAGCAGGCCGATCACGGTCGCCGCGCGCTCGGTGCGCAGGACCAGGCCTTTGGCGAGCAGGGGCAACGAGGCGCCCATGAGGAACGTCGGCACCAGAAGCAGGACGAAGTGGAGCAGCGGGAGCGCCACAGCGTGGTGGACCAGGAAACCCAGGCGCTCGAAGACCACGTCGTAGTAGAGCCACGGACTGATCAGGCCGAACACACAGATCGCCAGCTCGCAGGCCGCGAAGACACCCAGCGCGGCGCGCCGGGACAAGCGGTCCGCAAGCTTGCCCCCGACCAGGCTGCCGGAACCGAGACCGGCCATGAACGCGGTCACGATGATCGTGACCGAGGAGATGTGCAGCCCGGAGAAGATGCCCAGGATGCGCTGCCAGATCACCTGGTAGACGAGGGCCGCGACCCCGGACGCGAAGAAGATGGACGCGGCCAGCCCCACCGGCTCCCCGTTTCGGCGGCTCATTCAGCAGATAGGAAGTTCAAGCTGCGTTTTCCTTGGGTCCGATAAGTAGGCATTCTGTCAAATAGAGGGGGCGAGGGGAAGAGGCCCCGGTACGGGGAATTCGCTCATAGTTCAGCTGAACCTTCGATACCCGAAGGATGGCGATCAACAAGCCAACCACCGCGCCCAGTAGAGCCGTTCGATGATGATACTGGCGGATCTCAGCAATCAGGTCGGCACGATCGCGGGCAGTGAGATCGCAGGTGATCACATTGGGCATGCCACGATGAATCCAACTTCGAATGGTCGAGCGGGGAATATTCAACTCGGGGAACAGATCTCGGTCCCCAGACTCGCAGATGGCCTCTTGAATCCGATAGTCGTAGCTCCGCCGAGGTTGAGAAGGTTGCATCTGCAACGTATCGGCGAATTTGACAAGAGGGCTGACGGCAGGTGGGGCGAGTCAGAATGTCCAGCGTTTTCCGAGCGTTGTAACTGCGACGCTTGGACCCCAGAATGATCTGGTACGCAGCTGGCCGGACAGCGGCCGCGACCTCGTAGCCAAGCGACATTGATTACCGCCTTTGATCTCGACTGGATCCAACTGGGGCCGTAGAGTTACGGCCCAGTAGACCCCGAGCAACAGCCGGCGCCGCACCCGGCCGTGAGGACGAACCGTGAGCACCGATCCTGAAGACGAGCGGACTCGTGAAGACAGATTGACGACAAGCACCACACGCTTCAACAGGTTCCTGTCATTCTGGGCCACGTTTCCCGGCGTCCTGACCGGGGGTGCCCTCCTCCTGGTTGGGATCACGGTAGTGATCGCAGTGCTCAGCTATATGTGATCTCCAAGATCGCTTGGCTGCATTCTCTCGGGCCGGAGGCTCCTTGCCAGTCTGGCCACGGGAATCGTGATTATCGTGGGGTAACAAGAAGAGACGCGTCAAAGCGCCTCCGAGCGAGGCGCATCCGGGCGAAAAGGCGTGTGACTCCGGCCAGCTCCAACCGCAACCGAGTGGTGGGCCCGCTCGGGCTCGAACCGAGGACCGACGGATTAAAAGTCCAAACTGGGTTCTTGGTTTCGATTGTTAGTTCGGATAGTTGTAGCACTTCAATCGCCCGGAAGTAACCAGCGAGTAACCATCTCTCCGTACAACCGATCCTATGCCGGAACTCGCCGACGGCATATTTCGTCAGGATGACAGGATCGTCAGGTTCACCCTCTTCTCGAAAGCGCTGACCACCTAAGGTACATCCCGCCGGACACCAGGAAGAACCCAGCTAGAGCCACCAAGAGCGGAGTTCGAACGGCCGGCACAGCCGGAGGCAAGGGAAAGAGGTACGCTGCTCCCGCATCCACGCCATTGTCATCGTCCTTGTACGAGCCGACCAGGATCACCGAATCGGAAACCGCCACTCCACGCCCGGAAATGTCGGCTGGGTCCGTGTCGAACGCAGTCAGCTTCCCTTCCTCCGCCCAGCTCGATCCGTCAAATCCGAAAACGTACGCCGATCCCGCGTCAGCGTCCCCCCCGTGGTCATCACCGGTTGCCCCGACTACGGCCGTGTATTCCGACAATGCGACTTCGTGACCGAACTTGTCGCCGCCCTCGCCGTCCGACGCCAGAAGCTTGGACTCTTCGCTCCAAACTCCCCCATCCCTCTTAAAGACGAACGCACTGCCGGTGCCACCATCGAGGAAAGCGCCAACAAGAGCGCGGTCTCCGCTGATCGCGACTGCGTGACCGAAGTTTTCGGCGGCTCCAGCGCTCGCTGTAAGCTTCGCCTCCTCCGTCCAGTTGCTGCCGTTGTATATGAACACGTAGGAAGATCCGTTCCGTGCGCCGACCGCGACCGAGTCACCAAAGATCGCGACGTCGTAGCCGAACTCGTCAGAGGCGGTGCCGTCCGAGGCCGAGAGTTTTTCCTCCTCGACCCAGACGCTGCCATTGTGTCGGAAGATATAGGCGGCTCCGGGCTGGGAACCGCGAGCGCCGATAACCATCGTGTGGGATGAGAACGCAACACTGAACCCGAACTCGTCCCCCGCAGCGGCATCCGAGGCTACGAGCTTTTGTTCCTGGGCCCAGCTATTGCCGTGCAGATAGGAAGTTCAAGCTGCGTTTTCCTTGGGTCCGATAAGTAGGCATTCTGTCAAATAGAGGGGGCGAGGGGAAGAGGCCCCGGTACGGGGAGTTCCACGCCAGTCAGACCAACTACAGGGATCTGGGCAAAATGTATGACTTGCTCATAGGACCTGGCCCTCCCCTAACCAGCTCGAATTTCACCATCGTCGTGGACCCTGAGAGCACTGCGTTCTCGGTGGAGGACGCGATCTTGGATCAAGCGGATGCCGCCAGCGGTTTCACCGCCAGCGGCCACAACCTTGGCTGGCGAACGCTAACCCAAGGGAACCCCGGTGCCGGCGAGTTTGACCAGGCGATTCTGCACAGCAACGGCATTCCTTCGCCCGCTGGGTACGCCGGCGACACCTACATGGCGGCCGTCATCGACAACGGCGGCAACGACCCCAACAACGGGCATCATGACGGCTGGTGGGAGCACAGCAATGCCCCTGCTGGCAACCCCACCTTGACGATGGGCTTCACCGTGGGCGCGGGCCAAGCAGGGAATTTCCAGCTCGACTTGGCCCTGGGCCATACGACCGCCTCCACCGACTCCGTCTATGCGAAAATCGTAGACAGCGCTGGAAGCCTAGTGAATTTAGTGGACGATCAAACCGGCTATGGGACCTATGATGGCTATGTCTTGGTCAGCTCTTCAACTTCAAATGCCACCACTGATGTGATCAATGGGTATAACGCGGGCATCTGGGAGCTTGCGGCGGAGGGGGACTACGAGTTGGTCCTCGCGATGCGCGAGTCGGGGACCGTCTTCGACAGGGCGTTCTTGACCTCCCCCAACGATCCGAACGACCCCACCGTGGTCGACGTTCCCAGCTTCTCCCCCGTCGCGTTCTGGGTGCTGATCGCGTTGCTACTCGGCGTAGGACGGATTCGGGTCCGTCGCGCCTAGGAAGCGTTCGCGGCATTGTCCCAGCTGCGGGCTTCGCGCCGGCTCTTCTGGCCGTATCCCCTTGGCGCAAGGACCTTTTGCGGCCGGGTCGCCAGCCGTGGAGCGAGATCCGCCGGGGCTACGCAGGAAAACGCAGCTTGAACTTCCTATCTGCAAGCGCCCAATCCGCCCGCAAACCCCTGTCATACATATCGATATCCATTTTTCCGACCAGACACCGCGAGTCCGTTTTTGAATATTCTTTTATCCCGCCTTGGCAGAAACCCCTACACATCGAACTATATACACAAGCGGTCTTCGTAGAGGACCGGGCAAAAGAGCCCTGCGATCTACCGGGCAACGCACAGAAGGGCGAAGCAATCATGAGCACACAGAGACCCCAAGCGAAGCTACTCCGACTGAGCACGCTCCTCGGCTTGACTCTCGCCGTGTCCCTCTGGGCCGGGGCCGCCGCTCAGGCGGTGAACATAAGCGCGCTCGAAATCTTTAACAATGGCTCCGAGCCGGGCTTTGAATGGCAGTTCGGCACGGCGTCGGTCGAGCCGACGAGCGGGAAGAAAGTAACCGAAAGCGCCGGGGATTCGGGATTTGACCTGTCCGACGCGGGGCTGTCCTACACAGGGGGCGCCCCCGCAAGCAACGGCCCGCCCATGCAACCGTTCTTCAACGACCATAGCATGGAATTGGACCCCGCCAAGAATGGTGCCTATGACGTATTCGAGCAGTTTGAAGTCCCATTCGATTACGAGGAGTACGAGGAGGCCGTCAAGGTAACCGATCCGAATTTTAAGGTCAGCTCGAGGGATGAGGATAAAAAAGTCGGCCTGATCTTCGAGACCCACTCCCTGCGGCCTGGCGAGCAAGTCTCTGTCGGCTTGTACGACACAACCGGCGAACAATTTCCGGTCTTCGAGTTCTGGTACACCAGCACCTCGGGCTTTCATTGGAGCAACGAGTCCGATGAGGAAAACCCCGTTGAGGTCAACCTGACGCCTGCGGATGCGAACTTCCTGAATGGTCAGGTCTACCTCCTGTTGGAAATCGCAATCAACCCTTCCGGGGAGTTGAGTCCCTCCGCTTTCGTCTTCGATGGGTATGACCCAGATGGAGGAGGAGGCCTTTATACCAATGAGACCGCGGTCGCCTTCACCAATTCCGGATTGGCGTTTACCACGCCGGAAGCTACGACGTATCAAACCCTGTTCGGCGCATCTGCCCACGTTCCCAGTCTGTCACCCGTTGGTTTCGGGGTCCTGATCGCGTTACTGCTCGGCGTCGGGCGACTTCGGCTCCGGCGAGGAACGGGCCGCGCGGCTGGACTTCCGATACGGGAAAGAGCGTGAGTCGACTGAACGAGTGCATTGAGTGGGTACGCGAGTGACCTGACCCCTTCATATCGATCCGGCATGTATATTCGGATCGATATGAAGGGGTCAGGTCAGTTGAATCAGGTGCCTGTGGCGGAACTCAGCATGGAACACGTCTACATCAGACCGCGCACGCCTCAACTCAATGGCAAGGTCGAGAGATCCCATCGAACCGACAGGGAGGAGTTCTCCCGGCTGCTCACCTATCGCAACGCTGTGAATCTCGGGAAGAAACTGGCTGCCTGGGAAGGCTTCTACAATTTCGATCGACCGCACGGCACCCACAGCGGGAAAATATCGTCCGAAGTGTCGTGGGAGAAACTACGCCAGCGAACTTCGTCCGGCTTGAGTCGTAACATCATAGCCTCCTACTTGCGCGTGCGGTTTCCCGCGATGCGAAGACCCGCTCGCGCGGCACCGCGCACGATCGGTCCGAACCACTTCGCGGCGAGTCCGGTGTCGAGAAGCCTGCGACTGCGAAAGACCTCGAGGCCGAGATCTCTGCGGATATCTTCCGACATCATTCCCACGACCCCGTCGAGAGGGATCCCGGTACCGTCTGCGATGCGCACCATGCGCTGAAAATTACCGATCACACCCGCTGCATCGACCACGACTTCAAAGCCCGCTACCTCGCGAAGCGCATCGCGAGCCATTGTGAGCTCTTCCGCGTCGCCTAGCACCGCAGCGTCAGCGAATGCACTCAATCGCTCACCATGTTCAATCCCAGCGTCACCCGCCTTGGCACCGGAGGCGATGCCGCCCAGTTCAGCTTGACTCCCCGAGTACTCGATGCTCGCCCGGAGCATCACCGCGTGGGAGGTCGTTCAGTAGAAGCACTCGTTGAGTGCGGAGACCCGACCGGCAACCAACTCGATCTGTGAGCGATCGATCGCCCGCACCTTTTCGAAGCGCATCATCTGTTGTTTGCTCAGGTACTGGGCCTGGCTGAGGTCGTCCCAGGCGTGGACCTCTTTGGGAACCAGGCTGAGCGCTCGAATGACGTAGGGCGCGGGAGCGCCTGACGGCAAGCCGATCTGCTCCGCAAAAGACCTCGAATTTTGAAGCGGAACCCAGGCTTCGCCTTCGACGATGTCCTGCGGCCGCACACGGCTCGGCTCGCCTGCGATCGCCGTCGGGAGGGGCTCCAGTGCCAGCCCCATGGCGTGATGGAATGCGTCGACGCTGATCGTGCAGACAGTGACTCCAAGCGCTTCGACATACTCTTCCGGGCTCATGCCCTGTTGTAGAAGGGACTGGTACCACTTCTCGCTCAGGCGAGCGGCATCGGTCGTGATGCGGTGGATCTGGTCGACCATGGGTGCTTGGAGTCGTCCCGCGTGGTTGTGTACGCCTTCGATGGCGAGGGGCGAAAGAGCTTCTTTGCACCTTCGGCACAGTTCGCAGTCGCGGGCGCGGCGCGTTTCTTCGGCGACCGCGACTCGCTCTTCGCCGGTGAGCCACGTGCCGGGGCGTGCGATGCGATCCCACGCGCGCCTATGGGACGCCGCGAGGTCTTCCCGAACGGGATCGGGGCTGGGTTCGTAGCGGAAGGTTGTCATCACCATTCCTCAGTCGGGTGCCGGTATCGGGCAAGAAAGCTAGCCCAGCTGTGGAGTGTCCGGGCCAGGGTTCCGGTTCTCTACGAGCAACTGGCGCCCCAGCGTCTCGGCTCCTGGCATGGGTAAGTTCAAGCTGTGCTTTCATTGCCGATCCCATCTAAATGATCCTTGCTGTTCCAGTCTTCTGGTGGGCGTGGTATCGACGGCGGAGCAAGTACTGGAGGTATATCCTTCCGAGCCATGATCAGAATTCAAATTCCAGTGTATTGGCCCACCCTCGTCGTGATGCTCTTCTGTGGCCCCGCATGGGCCCGGATCCAGGATGTGACGGGCTCCCCCCAGAGCACCATCGAAACGATTCAGAAAGCTGCAGAGGAGCAGCAGGTCGAGGCGGGAACAAGGCACTCGGCTCTCCGCGTGCTGTGATGCAAAGCTTCTCCACGGCGACTGATGAACTTTGGGAGAATCCGACCGAGGGCTGGGACCGGGCAATCCAAACCCTCGACTTATCCCCCGATAAAGCTGCCAGGGGGCGCGACTACGCGCGCCAGCTTTACACCGTACTCAGTCGGCTAGAGCGAGTAGGCGGCGCGGGACTTCCCGCCTTTCCGACTCAGACAGTTCATCTCTTCCCGGGCGAGACACCGGGTGAATCCAGCCATGAGCTTCCCGGAAAGAGGACAGAATTAGACGGAACTCTGCACGGAGCTCGAAGGGCCCAGGAAATTGTCACCAAACAGCCGTGGGCGACAGAGAAGCTGCTGCCGGTCAAGATCGCATCGCATCGCAACGCATCGCACAGAAATTCAATTGGACGATGCGGGCAACGTCCCGGTCCAGGATGACGAAGAAGAGGAAGGGGTTCTCTGCCCACAAACCCCGGTTTGCTCCAGAGGCCCTTTGTAAGGCTTGATTTCGGAGCAGATACGGATTGAATCGTATGGAATGCATCATGAGGGTCTGATTTCCGCCCGCGCTCACCTCGATCTGACAGAATGTCTACTACTCGGACCTGGGGAAAACACACCTTGAACGTCTGGTCCCCGGACTGATGGTTCGTTGGAGAAATTGCATGAAGAAGACTCTTTTGATTCTCATTGGTATCTGCGTTGCGGGCTACTTTTTGATTCAGGCTCTGCAAGGGGAAATGGGAACAGTCGGCTTCGAGGCCGTCGATTCCAAGGAAAAGGCCTACCCCGAGTTTTCCCTTGAAGTCATTGAGCCGGGCAAGGAGCCGCGGCGGAAGATCACGATGAAATTCCAAGAGGGGCTCCGAGAGAGCGGATACGCTCGAATGAAGATGAGCGTGGCGATGGGTATGGGGGGGGCAAAAATGCCGCAGATGTCAATGCCTGGGATGAGTTTCCCCATCGAGATGCACGTTGATGGAGTCGATGCCGCTGGAACTGCCGGCGTGAGCTTCAAATACGGGGATATCGTCATCGAGCCGAGCCCTGGAGTGGACCCGAAGCTGGTTGAAGAGATACAGGAGTCCATGACCGCCCTCAAAGACTTCAGCGGGACGGTTCGAATCTCGAACCGGGGTGAGGTTCAGGATTTGCAAATGAAGTTTTCCGATAGTCTTCCAGCACAGATTTCACAGATGGTGAACCAAATGGTCAATGGCCTAATGAATGGATTTGTGTTTTTCCCAGACCAATCTCTTGGTGTGGGTGCGAAGTGGTCCATACGATACCCAGAACTTCAGGCTGGCTTAATGAAAACCGATATGACGATCACTTACGAAATTACTGAGAGTTCAGGCAATGAACTGAAACTTGCCGTTTCACAGAAGAGCACCACACCCGGCCAGGAAATCGATACCGCGGGTCAATTCCCTCAGGGAATGGTGGCTCACCTGAAATCCGGTGGAAGCGAAAGCAGCGGCTCGATCACTCTGAACCTCGAGCAACTCATACCCGAGGCGAACTTTATGACCACCTTTTCACAAGAAGTGGAACTGTCGGAACCGAACAACCCGAATGCTCCAACGCAGCTCATCACCACGGACGGGAAGGCAGAATCCATCCTGACGAAGAAGGCCGGGTAGCTCCGCCCGGACCGAGGCCTTCTCCGAACCGTCTCACCCGCCATGGATTGATCAGGGCAGCGGGCATGGCAAGGCTGGAGAGTAGCTCCGTGAGCGTCCTTTCGTAGCTGCCGGTCGACTCCGCGAGGACCAGATCGAAATCGAGCCTTCGAACTGCCGCTGCGAGCAGCCGTCCGCCCGCGTGTACCTACAGGAACTTCAATCTGCACTTTTTTTGGGCCCGATAAGTAGGCATTCTGTCAAATAGAGGCGGGCGAGGGGATCAGGTCCTGGTGCGGGTACGGGGGCTTCCAAGCTATCCGGTCCCAGGAGTCGTGTGTGTTCTCGGCCGCAGGGAAAAGCGGTCAGGGCTCTCGATTGGCTGATTTGGTGAGGGAAACCATGGGACAGGATCTGGTTGGCTACCGAATCGACTCCGAAGATCGGATTCTATTCGTAAGCCACAACTGGCTCAAGTTTGCAAACCGCAATGGCGCACCGAACCTGAATGGGGACATAGTGATCGGAAGGTCATTGTGGGACTTCGTGGCAGGGAAGGAGACCCGGTATCTCTCTTCTCTTCTCTTTGCTACGGCACGGGCAAACCAGCGGACCGTGAGCTTCTCATTTCGCTGCGACTCGCCAACCTGCCGGAGGTATGCTCGGCTTTCAGTCGCTCCGCTCCCATACAACGGCCTCGAGGTTTCCTCCGAGACGATTCGAGAGGATATTCGTCCCTACATCGCATTGCTCGATCCGCGGGTAAGTCGCAGCGGAGAGTTTCTTACGATATGCAGCTGGTGTAAACGCATTCTTCTAGCAGGGGGTGAGTGGGCTGAAGTCGAGGTCGCCGTCAGCCGCTTGGATCTCTTTGGCATGAGTCTTCTCCCTCAGCTCAGCCACGGCGTTTGCGGCGAATGCATGGGGAAGATCGATGCGGAGTGCGACATCGATTCTTCCTCATGAGGGTCGGGAGCTTGCCCGCATTCGTCGGCGAGGGCACGACCGCGCTCCAGGGTCCCTTCGACCAGGTCGACACAATCGATGGAGGCGTCTTCCGCACCCGCCGCGGTGACGGGTATCGATCCCTCGAGGCCCCAATGTTCAGGATCTGGCGGCACTCTGCCAGGCGAGCGCCTTGTGATGGCACGGGAATGAGGCCCGGGTATTGTCTCTCGCCGAATCGGGGCATCTTCTCTGAAGTCGCGAGCAAACCTGCATTGGGTGAGTATTGCCGGCTGGAATCCAGCTTGAGAAAGGAGAACCTCCATGGCCAGATGTCGCGGTAAAGTTGCATTCATCACCGGCGGCAGCCGAGGCATCGGCCGCGCCATCGCGCGTCGGCTGTCGGCAGAGGGGGCATCGGTCGTACTTTCGGCGTCGCGTATGGGTGCCCACGGAAACCTCGAGGGCACCCTCGAGGATTCGGTGGTGCAAATCGAATCTGCGGGTGGCAGGGCCGCCGCTGTCGCCGCCGATCTCTCGGATGCCGGCGCGAGGAGCGATCTCGTTGCCCGAGCTGCAGAAGCTTTCGGTCCCATCGATATCCTGGTGAACAATGCCGCCGGCGCGCGCATGAAACTTCCCAGTCGGGCCACTCACGAAGACCGCAGTTTCATGTACGACCTCAACGTAAACGCCCCGGTAGACCTCGCCCAGCAGGCGATTCCCTCCATGCGCGAGCGCGGTGCCGGCTGGATCCTCAATATCAGCAGCGCCACTTCTTACCAGCCCGCCGTTCCCTACAGGGATACGAAGGAGGCCGCGCTCATCATCGGGCCCTACGGCGCGACGAAGGCCGCCCTGGACCGCTACACGCTCGCCCTCGCCGACGAAGTGGCCGAATACGGCATCTTCGTCAATGCCATGGCGCCGACCGCCATCGTACTCACCCAGGGTGCAGACTACGTGCGCGATATCGGCAGGCGAAATCCCGACATGGTCGAGCCCGTAGAGATGATGGCCGAGGGGGCGCTCGAACTCTGCACGGGCCGGCATGTGGGCCGGGTGATCTACAGCCGCGACATCGTCCACGCCACCGGGGGCAAGGTGCATGACCTGGATGGCAAAAAGGTGATCGGCGACGCCTTCATGGCGGCAGATCTCGAGGCTACTGCTTGATCTTCTTTTTTGATTTCGCGAACTACCGGAAGATGGTGAGCCTGGCGTGGAACGAGAGTGTTCCCGCCGCGCGCTACTACTTTTTGGCGGTCCTGTGCCTCGCCGTGCCCCTGGTTTCGAGTTTCCATGCGATCTGTTTCTTTCTCGATGGCATCCTCTTCCCTCGCCTCTGGCGGGTCAAGGTGGAGGCGCCGGTCTTCATGGTGGGCCACGCGCGCAGCGGAACGACGCTGACCCATCGCCTGATGAGCCGGGACGAGGGGCGCTTCAGCTCGTTCCTCCTTTACGAGTGCTATTTCCCCTCCCTCCTCCAGAAGAAGTTGATTCGCTGGGGCATCGCCCTGGATAGGAAAATCCTGGGTGGGCGCCTGGCAGGGCGGGTGCGGGCGTGGGAGGAACGCCGCTACGGAGCCCTTCGCCATGTGCACGAAATGGGCCTTACCATCCCCGAAGAAGATGACATCAGCCTCTATTACTCCATGGCCTCGGGTTTCTGGATCACCAAGATGCCCTATATGGGAGATCTCGATTTCTACCACATGAACGATTGGCCCGAGAAGCGGCGGCAGCGCTACAACGATTTCTACCGTGAATGTGTCCGGCGGCAGCTCTACCTCAACGGAAAGGACAAGATTCACCTGGCCAAGAATCCCCTCTGGGCCGGACGGGTGGCGTCGCTCCTCGAGTCGTTCCCGGATGCTCGCTTCGTGGTAAACGTGCGTGATCCCCGCGAAACCATCCCGAGCCTTCTCAAGCTGGTGAGATCGGGTTGGGGGCAGATGGGCTGGGAGGAGAGCAAGATGCGCAATTGCCTCCGCATTCTCGCCGAGCAGTCCTGGCATTCCTACCGGCATCCCCTGGAATGCCTGGAGGTCAATCCAGATACGCCCGGGGCCATAGTGGATTACCGCGAGTTGGTCTCTGACCCGGCTGCCGCCATCGAGGGTGTCTACCGCGAACTGGGCCTCCCCATGAGCGATAATTTTCGCCAGCTGCTCCAGGGTGAGAGCAAGCGCGAGCAGAAACACAAAACTGGTCACAGCTACAGCCTTGCCGAATTCGGCCTCGAAGGTGACGTGATTCGAGACCAGCTCGGTGATCTCTTCGAACGCTTTCAGTGGGACGCGCAGAGTGGGATACACGTCGAAGCCGCTGTACCCGGAGAACCCGGATGAAGAACGATTCCAAAGGACGGGCCGGCAACGATACGGCCACCGAACTCCGAGCCGCCTGGGATGACATGATGGCAAGCCTGGAAAAGGCCCGGGACGCCATCGACCAGCCCGAGCTAATGCCCGCCCCTCAGAACCCGCGCAACCTGGCCGAGGGCTATCGCTACCTGATGGGCTTCGCGCATAGCGCCATCGAGCGGGCGTTTCACGAAGACCCGGCCCGCCCGGTGTTTCGCAACGCGCTCTCCATCGTCAACCGCGCCACCATCGATAACGCAGACGCGATCTACTTCTACGCCCCCATCGACGGGCGCGAGCACTACGTGATTCGCGGACGCGTGCACGATCACCGCGAATGGCGGGGTGAGGCGCCGGCAGGCAAAGGCCCCCGGGCGCCCCATTACCTGATCTTCGAGGCCAGTGCGGGTGTGCTTGCCGGAGACTCCGGCGACCTGAAGGAACTCACACCTGGGGTCAAGACCCTGACGGGCCGGCTCGATTCGAGCCAGCTCGAGGTGGGTCCGGATGGCGAGCTCGAAATTCTTCTGGCCCCTGAGCGCCCGGGCGGCCATCGGGGCAATTTCATCTCCACGCTCAAGACCGTGGCGAAGCCGCATCCCTTTGAGCCCGACACACCCAACGATCGCTTCGCTGTCTACATCAGCGGGCGCCAGCTCTTCAATGACTGGCAGCATGAAGAGCCGATCCATCTCTCCCTGACCCGCATTGCCGACGACCGTCTGGCATTCCCCGAGTACACCCCGGAGCAGGCCGCTGTCGAACTGCGCCGCTGCGGCGAACTCGTCCGGGGCCAGATGCATTTCTGGAATGCCTTCTGGACGATCTTGATGGGTGTCTACGGGCCGCGGGAGGGCAGCATCCCGGGTGTCGAATTCCCCCGCAACGGGTTCAATACCATCAACGCTGCAACGGGAGCGACCGGAGGCGGCATGAGCACGAACCTCTATGCCGGTGGCGTCTTCGAACTCGGGCCAGACGAGGGTCTGGTCATCGAGAACCGGATCCCCTGCCGGCCGCAATACTACGGCTTTCAGCTCGCCAATCTCTGGGGAGAATCCATCGAGTACGCAAGCACTTTCGGCAGCCTCAACGGAAGCCAGAGCGAGGTGGACCCCGATGGCGTGATCCGCCTGGTGGTGGCTCACCGCGACCCGGGCGTCCCCAACTGGCTGGACACCACGGGTCATGCCGAGGGTTTCCTCACCCCGCGCTGGGCGTACAGCGAAACGCCGCCCCGGGACCAATGGCCCGAAATCTCGGCCAGGAAGGTTCCCTTCGCGGAGATTCGAAAATATCTCCACAAGGGAACACGCTCGGTTTCCGCCCAGGAGCGCCAGCAGCAGATCGCCCTGCGCGAGGCCCATGTGCGTAAGCGCTTCCGGGTCTTCTAGCGCATTTGCCCGCCGCTCAGCGGCTGGGGTCTCCGTGCTCTCCGGGCCAGCGCGAACCCCCAATGGTGTCTATATGGGGCCAGAACGTGTCCGGATCCAGCGCGCCCTCCAGGGTGGTCTCCCGGGCAGACAGGAAGTTCAAGCTGCGTTTTTTTTGGGTCCAATATAGTGGGCATTATGTCCAGTAGGGGGGAGACGGGGAGCGGATTGGACCCGCAGGCGGATGAACGCCTTTCGTTTCGGCCGCTGCTCTCGGTAGGCGGTGCATCTCGGGGCCGCTGCTCTCGGTAGGCGGTGCATCTCGGGGCCGCTGCTCTCGGTAGGCGGTGCATCTCGGGGCCGCTGGTCGCCGGTAGCAAGGCTCGAATGGCGAGTGCGAGAAATATGCAATGTGCTAGTTCCTGTGCCGTTCGTTGGGGCCGCGTATCGGTCAGTGCCGGGCATTCTCTATTATGCCCCGGTCTGGGAATCCTCCAGATCGCCTACTTCGCGTGGTCCGTTACATCCAGTACGTCGAGTTTCTGGTGGATCGAGATCTTTTTGATTTCCTTTGCATCGAAGTCGAACTCGTCCACAATTACTTTCCGCAATTGACCTGGATTGTCGTAAGTCCGGAACATCAAGACACGATTGGAAAGGTCTGTAAAAGTCTCCCATTGGGAGTATTCGTAGAGGACCTCATCCTTGTGTGACTCACGGACGTATCCCTTGGTGATGTAGAACGCATTCATGACCCGCACCGCCTGGAGGAGGCCCTCCTCTCCGTTCTTCCCGGGTAGTGCTGCATGCCCCATGTAGAGTGCCCGAATGAACCGGGCAGGAGGGGTGATATCTCCCGGTAGTCCGACGAATCCAGATCCCTGTCCCCATGGCTTCAGCTCGACCCCGTTCACCGTCTTGGCTTTGGCATTGAAGGGAGAGAGCTTGACGTAGTTCCTTATGTTGGCCATTTGCCATTGGAACTCGGGAGCATTGGTCAAGATTCCCAGCGGATTGTCGCTGATGACCAAGCGTCCACCGATGGGTTCCACCACGATGCTCTTGCCGCTGCTGTCCACGACAATGGCGTGGAGTGGAATACCTTCCGGACCCGACGGGAACCTCGGAAATCCCGCACTGCTCAGTGTGATCTTGGAGAGCGCCTTTCGCACTTCACTGATTGTGGCGAAATTGCTCAGGATCCAGGTGGACAATTGCCAGGAGGTGATGGTGTTCTGGGCGTTCGCCTCGACGATTTCCGGGTATTCGGCAATGTCGGGGAAGTAGAACAACCCAGAGTACAGGCCTTTTTCGTTGATGCCGTCGAGCACCACGTCCTGGTCCAGCGAGTTCATTCCGACGACCCCGTAGCGGGTAGTCCAATTCAGACCCTGCAACTTCGTTCCGGTCTTCCCCGTATATTCCCTGCCTCTTGGAATGATGATGAGTTCGGATTCCAGATCGGTGGCCCCCCACTCCATGGAGCGCCCAAAAATAATGGAGCCGTCTTGGGCCTTGAACATTATCCCGGTGCAGGGGGTGGCCTCGGGAGTGGAGAAGATGAGCAGAGCGAACGCCAAGGTAGAGATTGGCTTTCTTGTCCAAACCATCGGGTGCTCCTCAATCGGTTTTCATGAAAATACATTTTACTTGGTAGATCCGTGAGCAGACAAGCATAGGAGAAATAGTCGGGCTTCTGGGCTTGGGTTCGAACTCCCCTGGCGATCCTTCTGCCAAATAGGGAGTGCGGAAGGGATCAGGCCGCAATACGGGCAGACGCTCAGCGACTCAGATCTCGAACCTGGCGCGTTCGATGGCCGGCAATTTCTACTGCATTGCACGCGCGTAGGTCCCGATGTCGAAGTAGTCGCGCCAGCTGGAGATCTTGCCATCGAGGAGCGTAAACACACCCGTACAGGGAAGATCGACCTTCTTGTCGCCGGCGACCGTGCGGTCGAGCCGCTCGACCAGGACGACGTCACCCGTCTCCGCGATGTTCAAGATGTCCCAATTGGTCTTTGTCCAACTCCCTGCGAAGCCTCGAATGAAGTTCTCGATTTCAGCGCGGCCCTGTATCGGCCCCGCTGGCATGTTGTGATAGATGCCGTCTTCGGTGAAGTAGGATGCGAGTTCCGCTGGATCGAGGCGAGACCACGCTCGGCAAAAGTCTTCAATGAGTTCCGTGTTGCTGGGCATTTCGATTCTCCTGGAGTATCAATCGTTGCTGGCCTGGCGCATTGGAGCGTCAAAGATTTCGCAAGCGAAGCGGCTGCGGGCGATCAGCAACTTCATCACGTCTGAGCATAGGCGGCTTTCCAGTATCGGTGCCGCCGAGTCCACAGCCAGCCCCGCCGACCCGATGAAATCACCCCGTACCGGGGCCGCTTCGCCTCGGCTGCATCTATTTGACAGAATCCCCTCGGTTATTCTCAGTCATCATGACAGCGTGGCCGACTGGATTTTCAATTTCACACTAGACTGAAACTGTAAACCGTCTCTTTGCGAAAGCCGTTCGCTGTCCGGATTGATCTGTCGACGCCCACTTTGTCGCATTGGAATCAGTCGAGTAGCGGAGCGACCTGACTGCCAAAAGCCTGCATCTGATCCAGAAGTTCCGCGAGTGAACGGTTGCGAAAGCGAACCTGGAGATGGTTAGCACCCAGCGCGGCAAATTCCCGCAGGCTTTCGGCGATGAACTCAGGGCTTCCGGTCAGCAGTTCACCGTCGATCTCCCACAGCGGCCTGCCGATATAGAGGGGCTCCGTGATGGCGCCGACGTCCAGTGGACGATCGGCAAAGAATCGGCTGCGCTTTTCCGTCAGGATGGCGATATCCTGCCCCAACCCCCTTCGGCCCGCTCGCTGGGGAAGCCAGCCATCCCCGAACTCGGCAGCCCGACCCAGGGCAGCTCGCGACGAACCACCCACCCAGATGGGAATCCGAGGCTGTCGTGGCCGGGGCGCCAGGCCCGCGTCGGAAACCGACCATCGCTCGCCCCGATGCCGGGGAAACTCATGCTCGAATGCCCGACGAATCAGCCCGATGGCCTCGTCGGCATCTCGTCCGCGGGTCTGGAAATCAGCTCCCAGGAATTCGAACTCCTCCTGCAGGTGCCCGACACCCACACCCAGAATTGCGCGCCCCCCCGACAATTCATCCAATGTCATGAAAGCCTTCGCGGTGAGCAGGGGATGGCGGTGGGTCAGATTGTAGACGTGGGAGAGCAGGCGCACATTCCGGGTGATTCCGGCCAGATAGCCCAACGTGGCCACGGTATCGTACCAGCGTGTTCCCATACTCGATTGCCGCGATTTCGGGATCGCCGTGTGATCGCAGACCCCCAGGTAGAAGAAGCCATTCGAATCCGCTTTCGCGGCGATTGCAGCCATGGCATCCGTACCGGCAGCCAACTCCCAGGGCTCGGCGTAGAGACTGCTAATCGATTGGACCGGCAGCTGCATGCCGTAGACGATTCGCCCGGATGGAATGATCGAAGTATTCATACTTCAGGAATCCGAGGGCCAGCCGATGAACTTGAGTTCTGTGTAGGCATGAATCGCGTATAGACCGCCGTCGCGCCCGACACCGCTCTGTTTATAGCCGCCAAAGGGCGCGTCGGGCCGCGGGGGACAACCATTGATCTGCACGGCACCCGTGTGCAGGCGGCGCGCAACGCGGCGCGCGCGCGCGCCATCACGGCTCCACACGTAGCCCGAAAGCCCATAATCCGAAGCATTGGCCAGGGCGATCGCTTCCTCTTCGTCTCGGAACGGAATAGCGGTGATGACCGGACCGAAGATCTCCTCGCGTGCGATCTTCATCTGATTGTCGGCATCGACGAAGAGCGTGGGTTCGAAGAAATAGCCGCGCTCGGGCTGAGCGGGCCGCTTGCCCCCGCAGGCCAATACCGCACCCTCCTCGCACCCGGTGGCGACATGACGCTCTACGCTGGCTCGCTGGGCCGCCGAGATCAGCGGGCCGACGACGACCCCCTGCTTGCGGGGATCGCCGATCTCGAGTGCGGCGGCGGCCTCGGCCAGCTTCGAGGTGAACTCGCGGTAGATCGACTGCTCGACCAGCAATCGGGTCGGCGCGGTACAGATCTGCCCGGAGTGGAAAGTCCAGGGGCTCATGGAATTCCTCAGGGCTCGCTCCTGATCGGAGTCGGCGAATACGAGATTCGCAGACTTGCCTCCGAGCTCCATCAGGCTGCGCTTCATCTGCGCTCCACAAGCCTGCTGAATACGACGACCTACAGCGGAGCTGCCCGTGAAGGAGACCATGTCGACGTCGGGCGAGGCGACCAGCGCCTGACCGATATCCGCTTCCGAGCCACTGACGAAATTCAGAACCCCGGGCGGCAGGACGGAATCAATGACTCGGCAGAACTCGGCGACGGCCATCGGTGCGGCAGGTGGGGGTTTCACGACCACCGTATTTCCCAATGCCAGCGCGGGGCCGACTTTCCCCGCACAATTGGCGAGTGGATTGTTGAAGGGCGAAATGCATGCCACCACGCCGACCGGCTCCCGCAGCACCTCCCCCGCGCCGCCCACCCCGCGACCCGCCGCGCCGAGATCGATGTCGATGGGCTCCATGGGTGTCGTCCTGGAAAGCCTCGCCAGGCTTGAATTATTCTCGATCCGGGTGGCGGCCAGTGCGAGATGCAGATCTTTCGCGACCGCTTCGAGGGCGCCGGTCTCATCGATTGTAAGATCCAATAGGGCGGGGATTTCCTCGCGAAATTTCTGCGCCGCTCGACACAATAGTGAGGCGCGCTCCTCCCCCTTCATGCGGGGCCATGGGCCCCGCTCGAAAGCGCGCCGTGCAGCTCGGGAGGCTTCGCCGACCTCTTCTGCCGAACACTCTGCTGCGAAGCCGGCCACTTCCTCCGTCGCCGGATTGGTGATGGGGTAGTGGCCGTTTGCGGCCTCGCGCCAATGACCGTCGATCAGAATCTTATCGAAATGCCTGGGGGACATATTCAGCCGTATGTATGCGTGAGTGGCTTGATAGAATGATCGCCGTGGAAGGGGCGGGCCTCGGTTCGTCGGGAAATGAATCCATGGGGAAGGGGCGTCCGGTTCAGAATTCGATGGGATGAGCCTTCACTGGAAGTGATTGATGCAACGATGGGGAGAAACCGCATGAAGATAGAACATCCCTTCATTTCCTCGGATTCTCATGTCAATCCGGATCCGGCCATCTGGCGCGACCGACTGCCCCAGGACCTGCGCAGCAGGGCTCCGCGAGTAGAGGACCGCAAAGACGGTCAGTACGTGCTCTTCGAGGGTAGCGAACAGAAGATATCGGCCCTCTCGGACGCTGCGGGCAGAAAGCCCGGGAAGATGAACGATCCGGTGCGCGATGTCCGGAAGGAATTCAAGGCCGGCGGCTGGGATGCTGAAGTGCGCCTCAGGGATATGGAGCGCGATAGCGTCGTGGCAGAAGTGCTCTATGGCGGCACCTATACTTTTCAGACTCCGGATCTCGCGCTTCGCTTCGCGCTCACCCGAGCCTATAACGATTGGCTCGCCGAACTCTGCGCCCACTGCCCCGAGCGCCTGATCGGCATTGCGGAAATCCCCAGCTGGGACATGGATCTGGCGGTCGCGGAAGTTCTTCGCGCAAGGGAATTGGGCCATCGCGGCATATTGATCCCAGCGATTCCCACCCTCGAAGGGCCCTGGTCTACGCCTGCCGATCGGCCCTATACGGATCCCTTCTGGGAGCCGCTCTGGTCCGTCCTCGAGGAAACGGAGATGTCGGCCAATATGCATCTCGGAACCCGGCCGATCACCCGGGGGCTGACGGAATCCAGCCTGCTGAGCCATATCGTATGCAATAAGGCGATGATGGCGGAGCCGATCGCCAGCGTGATCTTCTCCGGCGCATTACAGCGTCATCCCAAGCTGAAGCTGGTTTCCGTAGAGGGTGGAATCGGCTGGATGGCATTCGTGGTTGAATTCATGGATCGGATCTTTCAGCGCCATCGCGAATGGCAGAATTCTCCACTGAAGGAATTGCCGAGCCATTATTTTCACAGGCAGGTCTATGGAACCTTCATGGAGGATGTCGTGGGCCTGCGCGAGCGGGAACTGATCGGCATCCAGAACATCATGTGGGCCAGCGACTACCCCCATGCCGACAGCACTTGGCCGAATTCCCGGAAATCTCTCGAGGAGCAGATGGAACTGGCCGAGGTATCCGCTGAAGATGTCTATCGGATTGTCTTCGGCAACGCGGCGGACCTCTATCGAATCGCTGCCGATCTGATTTCATCAGCGGCGCAGTAGCGATGTACGACCTGCTGATCATCAACGGCCTGGTCGTAGATGGGACCGGCCTGCCGCGTCGACGTGCCGATCTCGCAATCCGGAATGGACGCATCGTCGGCACGGGCCATTTCGATCGCGGGGAGGCCAGGGATGTCATCGATGCCGAGGGGCGAATCGTGGCTCCCGGCATCGTGGACCCCCACACGCATTACGATCCCCAGCTGACCTTCGAACCCTATGGCACCTCTTCCTGTTATCACGGTGTGACGACCGTGGCAGCGGGAAACTGCGGCTTCTCGATCGCGCCCACCCGCGCAGATGATCGCGAATTCATCACCCGGATCTTCGCACGCGTAGAAGACATGAGCCCTCGCTCGCTGCAGGGGATTCCCTGGGGATTCGAGAGCTTCCCCGAGTACCTGGACACACTCAGGGGGAAGATTGGCATCAACGCCGCATCCTATATCGGCCACTGCAATATTCGGCGCTGGGTCATGGGTGAACACGCCTACGAGCGCGGGGCGACAGATGAAGAAATCGTGCAAATGCGCGACATGCTCCGAAAGGCGATGGAGGCGGGGGCAGCCGGACTCTCATCCACCCATGCACCGACACATCTGGACACCCTGGGGCGTCCCGTGCCGAGCCGTCTGTCTTCCAAGGAAGAACTCGCCAGCCTGGTGGCTGAAGTCGGAAGATATAATGCGGGCTCGATCTCCTATCTGCCCCATAGTGCCATCGGCGGCCTCGATGAAGAAGACGGCGACTTCCTGATTCAGTTGGCGTTGGGAAGCCGATTGCCCGTCATCATTCAGGGACTGGGTGCGCGCAGCAAGGTCGATGCCCCGACCGCCACCTGGGAGCTTTCGGAAATCTACCTCGAGAAGGCGCGAGAGCAGGGTGCCGGGGTGTATTCGCTGCTGATGGCGGCGCCCTTCAATCGTCGTTTCAGCCTCGCCGAAGGCACCAGCCTCTATGAGGGCGTCTTCGAATTCGATCGCCTCTTCAGCGAGGCCCGGAGCGTCGAGGAACGCATCTCCATGCTGGGAGATTCGAATTACCGCGATGCCATCCGTCACGCGGTCGAAAATCCCAATCGGGACGCTTCCCTGGGCTCGACCCTTCCTCCCCCCCATTTCGAAAGCCTCGAGGTTCATCGCTGCTCGCGCGAGGAAAACAAGGTCTATATCGGGCGCTCACTCGCGGACGCGGCCCGGGAGCGAAAGCTGGCGCCCATGGACCTGATGCTCGAAATCGCCCTATCCGAGAACCTCGAGGTTGAATTCGCCTGGCGGACCGAGAGCGACGCGTGGCGCGAAGGCACCCTGAAAGCCTCCTTGCATCCCCATATGATCATCGGCACTTCGGACGGGGGGGCACACCTCGGGCGAGACGATGGTTCGGGTTATAGCTCGTACTTCCTCGCCAATTGGGTGCGGGAATGGGGCAAGTGGCCCATGGAGGAGGCCATCCGGCAGCTCACGCAGCGGCCCGCCGCGCTCCTGGGCATCTGGGATCGCGGTCTGCTGCTGCCCGGATATGCCGCGGATCTCTTCATCTTCGATCCCGATACCATCGGGCCGGGAAGCAAGAATTTCGTGCATGACTTTCCCAACGGCGAGGGGCGCTGGACGACTCAGCCGGAGGGCATCCACGCCACCATCGTCAACGGTGTCCCCATCGTGATCGACGGGAACCTGCTCGAAGATTGTGGATTGCCGGGCCAACTCGTACGCCCCGGAATGCCCCGATCCGCTCCTGGCCCCCGGACTGAAAGCCAATGAGGGGATGGGGCTGCGGCTCGACCGCTCAATGCGGAATCGTCGCTCCACCATTCGCACGCCAGATCTGGCCGGTGCAAAAACGCGAGACATCCGAAGCCAGGTAGAGGACCAGCCAGGCCTGATCGATCGCTTCCCCCACGAGTCCCAGCGGCGACATCTTCTGCATGCTCTCCACGAAAGCGTCTAGACGTTGCTGATCGATGCTTCCGTCCGCTTGCTTCAGGTGCCGCTGCGTGAACTCTGTCAGCGTGACACCCGGAGCCAAAGCGTTGACCCGAATTCCCTGGGAGCCGACCTCGACGGCGAGGGTCTGGGTGAGTTGGGTCACGGCGGCCTTCGTCAGCGCATAGAGCCCGTAATTGGGAACAGCAAGATCAATCGCCCCCGAGGCGACGTTGATGATGCTGCCGCCCCGCGAGCCCATCGCCGCGATAGCGGCCTGACAACCGAAGAGCGTTCCCTTGACGTTGATTCCCACCACGCGATCGAATTCGGCCTCATCCAATTCGCCCAATGGACCGTCCGTCGGAATCCCGGCCACATTGCATAGGATATCGAGCCCACCCCATTCCCCTACGGCGCACTCCACCAGGGCCTCGACTTCCGGGCGCTGGGAGATATCCGTTTTTACCGCCAGGGCCTCGCCGCCCTGCGCCTGGATTCCGGCCGCAACTTCACTGGCACCCTGAGCGTCCACATCCCCCAGGACGACCCGCGCACCGGCACTCGCCAGCACTTCGGCCACGGATCGCCCGATTCCGCTCGCCCCTCCGGTGACTACGGCAACACGAGCGTCGAGTCCAAAAGCCTCTCGAATATCATGCACGGGGGGCCTCCATTTCTTTAGCCGCAGACGCAGCTCTTCCCTCCCGAAGTTTCGTCCCCGGAAGTTTTCCCGCGCTCTACGTTAGCCCGAGGGCTTTCCCCGGCCAGCGCCGAGGGATTCAGAAGTTTCCCCCCGGAGCTGCCTGACGAAGAATCTCGACTCGGAGCAATCCGAAGCATCCCGTGGATCGAGGTCTCCCCCGGGCCGCACTTCCGGCTCGCACCCGTATCCGCAGACCTTGTCTTGATCCTCACCCGTATCCGCAGACCTTGTCTTGATCCTCACCCGTATCCGCAGACCTTGTCTTGATCCTCTGCAGACAGGCAGTTCATGCTGCATTTTCCCTGGGTCCGATGAGCAGAGATTGTGTCCAATAGAGGCGGGGCGGCTCTCCCTCACTCGATATCAACACTGGAGTGAATCGGTCTGGGGGGGGGCAGGTCATGGGCCTTTGAACCTGCTATCCGCGATGGCGACACTCCGCGACGACGCGGAGATCGCCGGTCTTTGCCTGCTCCCGGAACTCGCCGTAGGTAGTGGAGTGGGCCGCGATCTCGGCCAGAAGCCACGCTTCGCCAAGGGCCGGCTCGTCGAAGAGAAGGCTCGGGCCACAGCGAGATCGAGATACCCGTCGATGTCCCGCGCGAAGCACGACGCAGTCCGGGACGTGCGGCCCCGGGCATCAGCGATGACAATGCCAGTGGGCCAGGTGCTTCCAGCAATGCCGCTTCTTCCCGGGCCTTGCGTGGACCACCACGACCTTCTGATTGCCGTGCTCTTTTTCGAGCACCGTCACGTGCTTGGTTGCCGCCGGATGGTGATGCACCACGTGTCGTGCGCAGCCGAAGCTGCCAGCCCACACCAGTGCGATCGCGGCCACGAAAACGATTCGCTTCCCCATGGTCTTGACCTCCTCGAGCATTCACCGGCCCAAACACCCGGGGCGAGGACTAGTTGCGCGGGAGGAGCCGAAGGCAGCACCCGTGAGCGCCACAGGTCCGCATGAATGCTCGGGAAAGTGGTCGCAGACAGCACGCTGCCAGAAGCGGGTGGGCTCGCTGGCCTGGGCGATCCGAGCGCGGGTCGCTACCCGGCCCAGGACCTCGAGAAGGCGCCTGCCTCCCTCGGCATCGACCCGCGGGTAGTCGCAGGTGTCGCGCACGGCGCGTGCCGTCGCCATCCGCTCGCTGGGCCTCGCATAGGCAGCCGCGGTCGTCGGAGGCAGGCCTCGTGCAAGACGATGGTTAGCGGCAAAGAAATCCCCCACGGTTCGAACCGCGACCAGCAGCTACTGGCTGAACTGGAACAGTCCGAGTTGGAGCGAGATAGTTGGGAACGTCGAGCCCGGTCGCCCGAACTACAAGCTCATGAGTATCAGCGGTCCTGCGAGAGCATGTCACGGTCGCGTAGCTGGAGGTTCACCTTGCCGCTTCGCAAGGCTGCCGGTCCGGTGCGTCGGTTGCGAAGCGGGCTTCGCGGGATGATCGGACGGGACTGAGGTTCTCACCTCGAGCCTGAACTTACTTGGCTTGCTTAGCATCGCCGCCTGCAGTCGATGCTTGAACAGGGGTCTGCCCTCCGCTCGGCCTGCGATTTGACGCGCACTCTACGCGTCTTGGGTAGTCACTGGGAGTGACACCGAACTCGCGGCTAAAGACTTCGTGTATCCGCATCGGTTCGGCGAAGCCAACGTCGCGGCTACGCGTAACAAGCGGCGGGTGCTTTGGGTGAGCTCGCGTTTGGCCCGCTCGATCCTTGTCGATCTCGCCCATGTCGCGATGCGAGAACGGGCGCCTCGACGCGTTTGCCATCAGCGTGGCATGGTTGATACCGACTGTCTGTCGGTCTGTCGTCCGAAAGTCCCGTACCGGGGCAGGTCAGCGGCGCTCGAACGCCTGATCCCGTTGGGGCGCGGTGGCGAACCCGACGAAATCGTGGGTGCGGCGCTCTACCTTGCGAGCGAGGCCTCGGCCTACGCGACGGCAGCGTGCTCAAAATCGACGGCGGTGCCGCTTCCGACATGGGGTAGGCGCCACGACTCGAAGTGAGACAGGCAGACTGAGCGATTCACTCGCAAGTTTTCGCGCTTGAAGCGCACAGCGCAGCCCGCGTATATAGTCGGCTCGTTCGAGAGGAGCACTGCGTGTCCCCCCAGATCGAGAACGCCCCCGACCCCAACGACATCAAGAAATCTACGCGCGATCTCGAGACGCTGCGGGGCGCTCTCGAGGCCTGGCTGGCCGAAAGGCTTCCGACCGACGCGAAACCCGTGATCTCGGACGTTTCGAATCCCTCCGAAAACGGCATGTCGAGTGAGACCCTGCTCTTCGATGCACGCTGGCTCGATAACGGCGAGCGAGTCGAAGGTTCGTTCGTCGCGCGCGTGGAACCCGACCCTGACGATTGCCCCATCTTCCCATTCTACGACCTCGAAGGGCAGTACAAGCTGCTCGCCTATGTGCGCGAGCACAGCGCCGTTGCGGTGCCCGTCGTGCGCTGGCTCGAACTCGACGCGAGCCATCTCGGTGCCCCGTTCTTCGTGATGGAGCGCGCGGAGGGACGCGTTCCGCCCGACGTGCTGCCCTACACGTTCGGCAGCTGGCTCACCGAAGCCACGCCCGAACAGCGGCGCCGACTCCAGGATACGAGTGTCGGCATTCTCGCAGACCTCCACGCCATCGATGCCTCAGATCCCGAACTCGACTTTCTCGACTTCGATCTCCCGGGCAACACGCCCCTAGAGCGCCACTTCGAGAATCAAAGGCGCTACTACCGGTGGGTCCGCGCCGAACGCCGCCATCCGATCATCGAGCAGGCCTTCACCTGGCTCGAAACCCACTGGCCGCAAGGCGAAGGTGAAACGGTGGTGAGTTGGGGCGACGCGCGCATCGGCAACGTGATGTACCAGGGTTTCGAACCCTCGGCCGTGCTCGACTGGGAGATGGCGGCCCGTGGTCCATGTGAGCTCGACATCGGCTGGATGATCTTCCTTCACTGCTTCTTCGAGGAGATCGCAAAGAGCGGAGGGCTTCCCGCTCTGCCCGACTTCATGCTTCCCGAAGACGTCGCGGCAACCTACCAGGCACGCACCGGCAAGAAGATCCAACACCTCGACTGGTACCAGGTCTACGCGGCCCTGCGTCATGCGATCGTAATGGCGCGTGTGCACGCGCGCAGCGTGCACTTCGGCCAGGCGCAGTGGCCAGAAGACATCGACAGCGTGATCTACCATCGCCCGACCCTCGAGCAGATGCTCGAGGGTAGCTGGTGGACAAAGGAACGAGCATGACCAATCCGATCGGCCAGCTGGTCGCCGAAGACGAGCGCTTCAACCATCAGGTCGCCGACACTTTCGCGACCGTCGGCACGAGTGATCCCTCCTGGACCGAAAAGGTCTGTGCCATGGCGATGGCGCGCGACGGCAGCCTGCAGATCGGCCTCGGCCTCGGAAAGTACACGAACCGAAACGTGATCGACGCCTATTGCGCGCTATCCCGTGGCAAGGAGCAACTGACCGTGCGTGCGAGCCGCAGCCTCGCGACCGACCCCGAGAACACGATCATCGGCCCCATCCGCTACGAGGTCGTCGAACCGCTGAAGAAGGTGCGCTTCCGTCTCGAGCCCAACGACTGCCAGCCGATCGCCTTCGACTGGCTATTCGAGGCCGCAGTGCCGCCGTTCCTCGAGGAACGCACACACCTGCGCGCCCAGTTCCGCGTGATGAGTGAACTGGTCCGTTACCACCAGACCGGCGTGGCCTCGGGTTGGATCGAGCTCGACGGCGAACGCTACGAAATAAATCCCGACAGCTGGGTTTCGACCCGCGATCACAGCTGGGGCGTGCGCTACGACGTGGGCGTTCCTCCCAGCGACCTGGAAGCCCGCCCGAGCATCCCGCCGGGTGTCGGCTTCATGATGATCTGGTGCCCGGTATTGATGGAGCGCAGAGATGGCTCACGCTACGCGCTTCACCTCCACTTCACGCGCTTCGAAGCCACGGGCTTCCAGCAGAAGATGGTGACCGCGCGCGTCGAACACCCCGACGGTAGCGAAGAGGTGATCGCCGACATCGACCCCGACCTGCACTTCGACCCGAATAACCGGCGCCTGCTCGGTGGCTCTCTGCGCTGTACGATGGCCGACGGCAAGACCCGCAAGCTCGAGATCGAAGTACTCGGCGACACTGGCGTCCACCTCGGTGCCGGGCTCTACTTCGGCCTCGACGGGCACCACCACGGCGAGTGGCGCGGCGAGTTCCACTTGGATGGCGAACGCATCGGGGACTGCACGACACCCGAGCAGGCGCGCCGCCTCCACCAGATCCGCGATACCGCCGTGCGGGTCGTCGACACTGCGAACGAGGCCACGGGTTTCGGCAACTGTCAACCGATCGCCGCGGGTCCCTGGCCCGAACTCGGCCTTGAAAATGACTCCTGGATGTAGACCCGACAGCACCTCCGCGCCGGCGCGTCTGGTCGATCACACGAGAAATCGCGGTGCTATTTCCAGAACTGCCACCAAAGGCAGATAGGAAGTCCGGCACGCCCTTCCACGGCACGCGCGTGCCGCTGCGAACGTGGTTCCTGGCCATGTTCTTCGTGGCACGCCACAAGCAGGGGATCTCCGCCCTGCAGTTCCAGCGCGATGCGGGCTTGGGCAGCTTCGAGACGGCCTGGACGCTGCTGCACAAGGTGCGCTCCAACCTTGCGCACAATCCCCTGTTCCTGCTTCATGGAGACGTCGAGGTCGATGAGACCTACATCGGCGGCTACCGGCCTGGCCGAAACGGCCGCGGCGTGGGCAAGACCGGCGTGGTCGTCGCTGTCGAGCGGCAGGAGAAGACGGCGGGTCACTAGAAGGCCTGGAATCCCATTTCACACTATTGCACATGCCTCATGCCGGCATGATTGTCGGCAAGAATGGCGGGGAAAAAGCAAGAGCAGACAGAGGCCCGAAGGTGGAACAGCAGGATCGAAAATGCCGACCCATGGGATCTCCATGCACCGTTTTCGCTTCATGTTTCATTCTTGCGGGAGGGCTCGGCCCAGACGGTCATGAGTCCCCAGAAGAAGCTGATCCGGTAACGCTCGGAGGCAATGGATTCGAAAGCGGACTCGCGGAGCAATACCTCGCATTGTCTCGTCGTATAGGTGCGGAAATGGGATGGATTGAATGCACGCAGAAAGACATCGAGGATCTTGCAGGCGAAGTAGTCGTGGCACCAATCGGTGATGACGAGATGGCCGGAGGGCTTCAGGACACGTCTGAATTCCCTCAGGGCCTCCCCGGGTTTTCGGATATGGTGGAAGACACTGGCTGAGACCAGCCAATCGAAGCTTGCACTTTCGAAGGGCAGCTGTTCGGCCTGGCCGACGGTGAGGGGGGTGCTTTTCGCCAGGCGAGAGCGGGCAACGTCGAGCATTTCCGAGGTGGTATCGACACCCATCAGTTCCGCGTTGCATGGCCTCGTCTGCAGGGCCTGGAGCAGCTGCCCCGTACCGCAACCGACGTCGAGGAGGCGTTCTCCTTCCCGGATCGGAAGGCGGGCAAGGGTGCGCTTCACAGACGAGCGGATATAGGAATCCCAACGCAGGTCGTAGCGAGGCGCGAGTTTCGCGTATTCTTTCAGGACGGAGTCTTTTTTCGAACGGTTCACTCTTCTACCGGCTCACGAATGGCCTGCCCCCCCCTGTAAGCAGTCTGGGTGGACGCCTTTCACACCGTCATCGGCACCGAGTTCGACCGCTGCCAATTTTCGGCGCGCTCGCGGCACACCGCACCGCGGCGATCTCATCCTCCGGTGAGGGGAGGTTCGGGGAGCCCATCAGTCGGAGGGTGAATCGGCCGCAGAGCGCGCACCGTGGCGCGCGAGCAGGGTGCGGATCGAGTCGCGACGCGCGATATCGACGAGTGCTTCACCCGCCGGCGCCAGGTTGGGGTCGGCGCCGGCTTCGAGCAGCACCCGCACGGTTTCTTCGCGTCCGTGAACGACGGCGTCGTAGAGCGGGCTCCGGCCGACACGATCGAGCCGATTGGCGTCGGCGCCCCGGTCGATCAGCAGGCCCACGACGGCTGGATCGGCGCGAGCCGCGGCCTCGTGGAGCGGTGTGCGCCAGTCCCAGGTCGGGAGCGGTGCGTCGGCGGCGACTCCGTGTTCGAGGAGCATTTGCACCGTTTCACGCCGGTCGTTTTCGATCGCAAGTTGGAGAGGTGAGCGGCCATCGGGTGCCGCCCGGTTCGGGTCGCCGCCTTCGGCGAGCAGAGCGTCGAGCCGGTCGACACGCCCGAGACGTGCTGCCGCTGCCACATCGAGCGCGTAGCCGCGTGCAACGTAAGCGTCGACCAGGGAGTCGTCGCCGTATTGCAGTGCGTAACCGAGCGGTGTCAGGCTTTCACCCGCGTGTTCCTCGGCGTTCGCACCGCCGTCCAGCAGGATACGCGCCAACTCGGCAGAGCCTTCGATATTCGCGCGGTAGAGCGCCGAGCTCTTCTGCGCACCCGTACTCCCGCCGTGTTCGACCAAGAGAGCGACCGTCCCTGCGTGTCCCGCGGCCGCAGCGGCGACGAGCGCCGAGCTGTGGCCGGCGGATTCGAGGCTCGGGTCGGCGCCTGCCGCCAGCAGCGCGCGAACCGCGCCAGACTGGCCGGTGGCAGCGGCGACTTCCAGGGCGGTCACCCCGCCATCCTGCGCATAGTCGACCTCGACGCCCTGCGCGAGCATCGAGCGGATCGCGGCCACGTCGCCGACACGCGCCGCAAGGGACAGCGTGTCGGTCGTTCCGGGTTGTTCGCGCAGCAGGCGGATCAGGTCGAGGTTCTGCCGGGGCGAATCCAGTGCGATCTGCAGGGCATTCGCTCCATCGGACGTATGCGCCATCGAGTCGCCCCCGGCCGCGAGTAGGGCCTCGACCACGTCCGTGCGCCCGAGTTTGGCCGCCACGTGCAATGCGTTCCAGCCGTTATTTCCGGTACCCGCCGGATCGGCACCGGCCGCGAGCAACAGCGCGATGGCAGCGGCATCGCCATCGATGACGGCGCGGACGAGTGGCGGCCGGGCGCCGTTGCCAAGAGTCGTGTTCGGATTCGCGCCCATCGCGAGCAGGCGCTGCATCTCGGAGGTGTCTCCGCGCGCGGCGGCTGCCAGGAGCAGTCGATCGAGCACCTGTGGGCCGGGAATCTCGAAGCTGGCATCGAAGGCCGCGAGGTCCGGGAAGAAGGCGCTTCCATCGGGTTGCAGGAGCCAGCTGATGCGCAACCCCGCGGGCTCGATCGCATCGACGCGCACGAGCGCGTGCTTGCCGTTCGTGGTTCCGATCAACAGCACGCTCCCGGGCGTCAACGCGTCGGTAGAAACGAATGGACGCTCGCGCAGCCGTTCGCTCAAGTCGCGGCCAGAGAGTGCCGCGACGGGGCCCATTCCCAGCCGTGCAACCTTGCCGCCGGGGACGACGAGCAAGCCGGCGCGCGGGCGGAAGTAGGCCAGGTCTCCCGCCCGGCCGACGCTTTCGACGAGAGCCTCCCGGCTCTGGGTCGCGAGGGGCTCGGCCAACGCCGGAGCGGCACGGAAGTTTCCGTCCGCGAGGCGCAACACCGATTCGGGCGTGGTTCCGATGGGAGGCAACAGCGCCCTCTCGACTTGCGGTGGGTGCAGAGCCGCAATGGCATCGATCCACGCCGCGGGCAGCGCTGCCGTTGCGCTCTGCGGGGGCGACCAGGCCAGGCGAATCTCCGTCCCCGTCCGGGCCACGACGCGTGCCACGCAGAGCGCGCCGGCACGCGTCCGCACAGCGAACCACGCACCTGGCCCGATTTCGGATCGGCGCAGGAACGTCCGCGCCTCGAGTCGCCGGTCGAGACCGCGCAGTGCCGCGGGGCCCGGTGTGTCGGTGCCGAGCGGCAGCGCAAAGCCAGATGCGATGAAGAGCATTCCCTCCTGGGCGTCCTCGTACGCGAGGTCACCGAGCCGAGCGAGCGCCGCGTTGTACGCTTCGACGTCGGCAAAGGCCGCGGGACGCGGAGCCGGCGCCAGCTCGCCGGAGGCGAGATCGAGCACGGCACCCAGGCGCTGGTCGAGATCGGGAAGCGACCGGTCCCGGACGGAAGGCGCGGCGCCCGCGTCGAGACCGGCTGCCAGCAGCACGAGGCAGGCGATGGCGCCCGCGATGGGCGAAGCCGTGCGCCGCTTGTTCATGGCGCCCCCGTGACCGTGACGTTGGCCGAGCTCGGATTCGAGGCACCCGGCTGGGTGAGATGCTGGTAGACGGTGGCCGTCGTCTCGCCGCTCGAGCCTGCGCTGCCTTCGATTTCGCCGCTCCCGTTTTCGAACAGGAAAAAGCCAGACTCCGAGTACGGCACGAGCGCGTCCGGGAAGGCGCCCGCCGGCATCGAGACATCAAAGGCGCGACTCTCGAGGAGCGTGTCGGTCCACCAGTTGTCTTCCCAGAGTTCGGAGGTGACCGACTGGGTTCCGGCGCCAATGCCGGCCGCCGTCGCGTGCACGCCGCCCTCGAGGGTGAAGGGGCTCCCCGGCGCCGGGCCGACCTGGAACGGGGCTGTCTCTCCGGGAAGGAAGGGCGTGGGCAACGAGAAGGACGGAAAGTCGATATCGGTCCAGGGTGCTTGCGTGTAGTCGGGCGACGCGGCGATGTCGTAGCCGACGCTCCGGGTCCCACTGCCCGAAACACTCCCGTCTGGCCCCACGATGCTCGACTGGCCACGCCCGAAGTTCGCCTCGATCGAGAACGTGAAGAGCTCTCCCAGGGGGGTCGCGCCCGGGTCCAGGGTCTGGGTGACGTCAGTCAGGGGTGTATCCCCAAACGTCCCGTCGTTGACGAGCGTGATGGTCTGGAGTTGGGGTGTTCCCTCGACGTCCACCCGCACCATGCCCGTCATCGTGGCCGTCACGATTCCGCCTGAAGAGTCGATTGTCGGCAGGCCCCCGATCTCGGTGAGCGTCGGTCCCGCGAACTTCACCTGCGCGATGGCGTCGTCCACCAGGCCACCGCCCAGGCTGTCCGTGCCCACGAGCGTGCTGCCCACGTAAGCGTTCGCGCGCGAGGTGTGCTGGTCGATCGCCTGCGCCTGGAACGCAGTCCGATGTTCCGCCCCGAGAGGCAGCGTGGCGTCCTGGAGCCAGATCGAGAGCGTGTCGTGGACCGTGGTGCTGCCGTGGAAGCTGAGATGATCCAGGGGCACGTTCGTCGAACGGGCGGGAAGTGTTGCGCTCCAGGTGGGAACGACCGCATCGCTGTCGTTCGGACCTGCATCCAGGATCGCCATCCAGGGGAAATAGGATTTCTGCTGGGAGAGCAGGCTGACGACGGGGTCGAGGTCGTAGTGAGTGTTGATCGTGAAGACCACGAAGTCGAGCTGGTCATCGGTGCCCACGATCGAGCCGTAGGCCACGTCGTCGTTGAAGGCAGTGGAATCGTTCAGCTGTCCCAGGACTTCGGAGCCGAAGGTCATCACCTGGAGCGAGGGAACGACGTCGTTCTGGCCGGGCGCATAATCCTTCTTCCAGCGGAGGAAGCCGGCGGTGTCGATGAACTCCAACGTGCCGGCAACGGTGTCGAACGGCGACAAGAGCTGTGAGGATGCGTTGGCGATGACGTCGTCCGTTGCCGCCTGCGCGTTCATGTTGGTGGCGGGTACGCCGCGGTGGGGAGTTCCCATGGTGATCAACTTGCGGACGTCGCCGCCGTAGTCCGCGGCCTTCTCGGTGTACCAGCGCGAGAGCAGGCCGCCGTAGCTGCTCGCGACGACGTCTGCTTTCTGCACCGCGATCTTCTGCCCCGCATGCGCGGTCGCGTCTCCCGTGCGGAAGCGGTCCAGCGCCTCCGCCACCCCCATCGACCCCGCCATGCCCCCACGCACGAAGGCGTACGAGTCGTGGATGTCGCCGTTGCCCCCCCAGGTCGGTGCGCCGCTGGTGTAGGAGCCTCCGGAGTGGTCGGCGGCAAAGGTCTTGAAGCCCCGGTTGTTCCGAAACTCGGGTTCGAAGTCGACCCAGGATGCGGAGTTCTGGTTGATCCCGTGCACGAGGACGAGCGGCGGCTTTACGAGAGCGATCTCGCGGGAGAGAACGATGGTGCCCCCCGTCGGCTGTTCGATGCGGACTGCCAGTGTGACGGGGCGCTGTGACGCGTTGTTTGGCGCTGTGATGTCGAATTCGAGGGGCGGGCTGTAGTGCTTCTCGAGCGTCGCACCCGGAGACGGGTCCGCGTAGCTGCCGTCGGCGCCGGTTCCAGGCAAGCCACCGACGAAGCTCCCCGTGCCATCCAGGTGGCCCCAGCTGACCGTCCCCTCGGCCGAGGGAATCGAAAGGAGCAGCTGCGCCCCCGGGATCGTCGTTCCCGGGCTTTCACCCGGCAACCAGTCCGTCGCGACCCCGTCGACCTCTCCAGTGATCTCCCCCGAAGCGTCGACGGCGCTCACCGACGTGTCGGGGATCTCTGCAAGCAGTTGGATACGTGTCGCACTGCCGCCGTGAGCGTGGGTTGCCGCCAGCAGCATGACGACCGCAAGCCCCAGGGCGTGGAGGTGCCGCCGTCCGCTCATCGCCGACTCCGATTCTGCTGGCGCCGCCTGGCGAGCCGGGTGGTGCTCAGCACGAGCAGTGCAGCGAGACACGTCAAGCCGAGGGCCTGCAGCGCCGGGACAGCGGCCGACGCCGATCCGGGCACCGAGAGCGGATCACTGGGGTCGCTTCCGAATGCGATCTCGAGCGCATCGCTGACCCCGTCTCCATCGGTATCCGCCCCGCCGGGGTCGGGCGCCGGAATGCCTTGGCCGACGAGGCCCTGCGCCGCGGGGGCGCTCACGACGACCTCGAGCGGAACCGTGAGGACGACGTCGATCGGCTGGTCCGAGGCGGTCCCAGAGACCGTGATCGTGAGATCGCCCGTCGATCCCAGGATGGCCGCCGCCGCGACGTCGAACTCGATGGCCGCGAGATCACTGCCACTCGGCGCCACCGAGGCCGGGACGATGGTGGCCGTGGCCTGGGAGACGAAGCCCGGCAGAGCCTCGCCGATGCTGATCGAGTCGTACGCCGCGCCCGCGTTGTGGTTCCAGAGCAAGACGTAGACCGTGTTCGCGTTGCTGTCGGCCTCGACTTCGTAGGCGATCGCCTGGTCCGAGAGGCCGACGAGGAGCGCGATGATCGCTGCAGCGGATCCAATGGAGCGCGGTCGGGGCATTCGTGACCTCCGCTTCAGCCTACCAACTCACGACCGAAAGCGGTGTTGCGGGCAGCCATCTCCGCCCACGCTGGGCGGTGACGGGCGTCCATCCGAACGAACCGGAGCGGGGGAGGGCAGCCCAGACACGGGGCCCTGCTGGGGCAGAGCCGGGTGGAGGCTTCGGGAGAGCTTCAGCGCGGCGTGTTCAGGGCTCTGCGACACGGTCGCCTCCGGGGCCGCGAGCGCTCTGCCTCGGTCGTCGCCGGGGTTCTTTCGGATCTGCCCGCACGGTTTTCTGAGGTGTGTGTTTGGCGGGTTCACGGGCCTCGACCCGTGTAGACTGTACTGTGTAAATTCCCTGAACCGCCGATTTCTGGGCCGATGGGCCTCATGGCTCCAGGGTCCCCGGGCCGTCAGGCAGTCCGTGATTGTCCAGGTTGGGCTTTGCCACTAGAAGGGAATCCAGATGGCACTGCGCCGCTCGATTGGACTGATGGGGCTCACGTTCGTTGCCGTGAGCGGCATCGTGGGATCGGGTTGGCTCTTCGCGCCGTTGCTCGCGGCTCAAGCCGCGGGTCCCGCGGCGGTGATCTCCTGGGGTATCGGCGGCTTCGCCATGCTCCTGCTCGCGCTCTGTTTCGCCGAAGTGGCGGCGCTTCTTCCGGTTGCGGGCGGGATCGCGCGCATCCCGCACTTCACCCACGGTGACGTCACGAGCATGCTGCTCGGCTGGACTGCGTGGATCGGATACAACACCGCTGCGCCTATCGAGACGCTCGCGATGCTGAACTATCTCGGCCACGACTTTCCCTGGCTCTTCCGCGGGCACGTGGGTACTGGCCCGCTCACGCCGGCTGGAGCCGCCGTGGCCATCGGCGTGCTCGTGCTTTTTGTCGTCATCAACGCAATCGGGGTGCGTGCGTTCGCGGGCACGAACGTGGCTCTGACGTGGGTCAAGTTGGGCATCCCGCTGATTCTCGCTGTGGTGCTGATTGGCGGTCACCTCCACACGGAAAACTTCAGTGAGTTCGGCGGCTTTGCACCGTTCGGCGTGGAGGGTGTGTTTGCGGCCGTGTCGAGCGGAGGAGTCATCTTTGCGCTGATCGGCTTTCGGCATGCGATCGACATGGCGGGAGAAGTGCGGCGGCCAAGGGTCACGATCCCATTGGCTCTGATCCTGTCGGTATTGATCTGCGTCGGCCTATACGCGGTTCTCCAGATTGCGTTCGTGGGAGCGGTGCCCCCGGAGCGGCTCGTGAGCGGCTGGGATCAGCTGCACTTCGGCGAAGACCTCGGTCCCATCGCGGGTGTTGCGATTGCCGCGGGCCTCGGCTGGGCCACAGTCATGCTGTATGCGGGGGCGGTGGTGGGCCCCCTGGGTGGGGGTCTCGTATCGACGGGCTCGAATGCTCGGCTCGGATACGCACTCGCACAGAATGGCTTCTTCCCTCGCTGGCTAGAGAAGCTCTCTGCTCGCGATGTTCCATTGCGCTCACTGGCTTTGAACCTCGCTTGCGGTGTTGTGATCCTGTTGCTGGTGCCGTTCGAACAGGCCGTGGCGCTGAACGGTGCAGCCATCACGCTTTCGTTTGCAGCAGGTCCGATCGCTGTCGTCGCGCTGCGGCGTCAGCTTCCCGATGCGCAGCGCCCATTCCGCTTGCCGATGGTGAACGTCCACGCCACGATTGCTTTCGTGGTGGCGACGCTGATCGTGTATTGGAGTGGGTGGGATACGAATTTGCGGCTCTTCGTCGCGGTGCTGTTCGGCGCAGGGCTCTTCACGGCTCGTTTCTGGTGGGGCGATTCATCGCTTAGTGAAATCGATCTTCGCGGAGCGTTGTGGTTCGTACCGTATACGGCTGGGCTGGGGTTGCTGTCGTACGCCGGACGTTTTGGCGGTGGACACGAGTTACTTCCCTACCCGTGGGACGAGTTCATCGTCATGGCATTTGCAGTTGGAATCTTCGCGCTCGCCAACTGGTGCCGTCTCTCGAACGAGACTGCCGAGCATTACCGCTCGTGCTACGCGAGCGAACTGCTCCTGGACACGACGCCACTTTAGAGCCATCGGGGCCGCGCACGGGCGGCTCCAGTCGCGCGGGCCGTTTCGCCCGATCCGAGGCCCGGCGGATCCCCCGTTCCCAGGTGTCCGTAGTGGCTTGTCAGGTTTCGCCCGATCCGAGGCCCGGCGGATCCCCCGTTCCCAGGTGTCCGTAGTGGCTTGTCAGGGAACTGCCGAGAAGGGCGGAGAACCGCTGGGAGCCCAGAATCTCCCTTGACATGGGAAAAATTCCCACGTACTATAAGCCTTGTACGTGGGAATTCTTCCCACGCCGGTCACCTCTCCGGTTAGTTTGGCCCCGGGGGGGACGAGAGGGAGAACCCGATGGCGAGTTCGATGCAAGCGAATCCCGCGACCTCCTCGAGGCGAGCGGGGCTGATTTTCACCCTGTGGGCCGTTTCGGCGCTGATCGCGTCGACCCCCTCCGTTGCCGGGCAAGGCAACGGCACCATTCACTGCCCGCCCCAACCCGGGGATGGAGCCGTACTTAACGGCGACGTCGACGGTGATGGAAATCGGGACTGGCATTTTCCCAACGTTGACCAGACGGATGCCGGTGGCAACAAGGTCGTCACCTACTGTCTGGCGAAGCCCGCCAACCGTTTCCACGTCGTCTACGTCGACAAGGAAACCGGTGAATCTCATACCGTCGGCGGCTGTTTCTTCCCGCGTGGCCGCAATCGGCGCTCCAAGGAGCAGTACACCGAGGGCCGGAAGGTGGGCGAGTGGAAGACCGTCGACTGGCACAACTGGGACCCGGACACCGGTGCGGACTGGCATTTCGAGTTCGATACCGAGACGAAGACCCTCGAGAAGAAAAAGACCCAGGGCGAAACGATCGTCGTGGCTCGGGACGGCGTCTTCTACGACGTCTACGTCTACGAGGTCATCGATACCGAGGTGGAGCACGCTCCCGTTGGCCGCGAGTTGTTGCGCTTTCGCAACCGCCCGCTCGAGTGGGCCTGCCCGCGTTCGGGGTGCCCTGGGGTCTCCATGGCCAATGTCTCAGTCGACAGTGTGTCCTGGGGAGGCGGCGAGTGGGAGTTCCAGATGAAGACCCCGGTCTTTGGCGGTGACGGCAGCGAGGATGCTCCCTTCGAGGGCATCATGGTCCACGTCGAGCCAGGCGACTCACTGCGTGTCGCGGGTGTCGGGATCTTCGCGGCCTCGGTTGGCGGAAGCGCCGCCGCGCCGGAGAACGGCGAATGGATCGTTGCCGAAATCAACGCGAAGGGTGTCCGTTTCGAAGCTACTCACGAGGCCGAACTCCTCCCGGGGTTCCTGCTCACGGGGTTTGAACTGAAGAGTTCTGTTCACATTATGGGAACCGTCACATGGTCGACCGTGGGAGACGATATTCGGTATGACGGAAAGGTTTCCGGGCCTGGTGTCATTCGGCCCACCATAGGTCGTCCCGTGGCAATCGATACTGCGGGATCGCCTTCGACGAGTTCCGGGCTGATGAGTGAGATCGAAGGCCCACTGAGCCTGCGATCCGATGTGACGTGCGGCGCCCGGTGTACCTGCACACCGCCTGCCATCAACCCTTGTCCCGGTATCTGCATCGCGGAGTCGGTCAAGAACAATTGCGTGCAGAACGGGAATAGTTGCAACGCGAACCCCAACGGCCGTCCGTGCACATTCACGTGCTCTTTGCCGACCGGCGGTCAGTGCCCGGGGTGGCCGGGTCCTGCCAATGGGGTGTGTCGATGGATCCAGGGCAGCTGCGTGTTGCCGTTCGACGACGCAGGGGCCGGTTTCTGACCCGGTGTTCGAAGTCCCGGGTGCCGTGCCCGGATTGAGTGCGGCTCGAGAACTACTACAGCCCCGAGGAACTCGAGCGGGCACGGCATCCCCTTTCGGAGGGAGGTGGGGGTGGTCGCCGGCCTGTTGAGGTGATCAAAAGCAGGCGTTTTGCGCTGTTAGACAACCTAATGCAATCGCCAGGAGATCCAATTCATGGAGACCTCCCCGCAACCCATTGAGAACGGCCGGGTTAAACCCAGTAGGACTGGTGTGTAGCGCGGAAGATCGTCGTGGTTCTCCATCGCTCTTTCATCGAGCGGATTGGAAAAAGCATATGCTCATTCAAAAAGGATTCCGATTCTCGTCGGCGTTCACAGCCTTGCTCTTTGCGGCCGCTCTTGTCTGCGGCAAGCCGCTCGCCGGGAGGGCGAGTGGGGGCGAAAATTTCCAGAGCGGAGGCACGGGTCCGGCGGTAGGAATCGAATTGATACTGGAAGGAAAATACGAGCAGTCCGCAAAAACCAACCCGCCGCATTGCCTCTCCGATAATCCCGATTGGCAAGCGGACCCCCAAGACTTGGGTCCTTCGGCACTCTGGGATCGGGAGGCCATCGCCTCACTCGACCTGTACCTTCAGATGCCGGGCGATGAAGAGCCGGCACCCTGTACAGCAGACGAACCCTATGGCATGGCCTTTCGTCCCCTCGCTGTTTTCTCCGTTCATGACAGCGGTGTGCTGATTGTCTCCGGACTCCTCCAGACCGGTGCCTACACCACCTGGCCCTGGCAGGACGTCCGCAATTTCGGACATATCGCCATTCCGAACAATCGATACACCATAGAGGCCTACGATCACAAAGGCGAAACGCTCCAACTGTCACCCGGTATCGAGAACACCCATGCCGAGGAGAACAGACGGACGACGAAGTATCTGGCAACCGTGAAGAATCAGGAAGGCAATCCACCGGAACGGGTACACCTCGAAGACATCCTGACCGGAAAGGCAACAACCATCCAACAAACGCTACAGGTACGCTTCTTCCTGAGAGGCGTGTGCGAACCCCTCGCCCAGAAAGGCGATGTATCTCTGTGTAGAAGGGATACCTGGTTGTTTCAAGGTGAGGGATCCGAACACCCAACGTTTTTTCTGGGCGTCTCCAATTCATTCGTGACCTCAGCCTACGACGATGTATACCGGGAGATGGCGAGTGATTTCATTCGGGATGGCGGGAAGGTGGCCGTCGTGGTCAACGGCTCTGTGAGTCCAAAGGATTGGAACACAGATATGCAGGGTGTTTCTCATGAGAATGGTGAGCTGGTTGGACTGGACGCGAGACAGTTCGGAGAGGGCGAATGGGGTTGGCCCAGCGGAAAATATTCCATCGCACACAGCTCCAGTCTCTTGTTCTCCAGGATATCTCGCAATGAGGAACTGGAGCCCGAAGACTATCGGGTGCACGTGCAGGCAGCGACATCCAAGGCCCTCTTGACCACGTTGTACGCAGGAAGAGCGCTCTGGCATAAAGCGAATCAAAGCCAAAGCTGGGACGGACCGGCCCGAGGCCTGATTGTGGGTGCGTCCAAATCCGGGGCTGCAGCCTTGTATCTCTCCGACATGCTGAACGGCGTCGAGGAGCTGGAAGCCGGTGTTGTGAGCCCCAATGCTTTCGATATCTGGGATATGAGTTCAGAGTGGGGTTTTTACGAGCGTGCATTGAGCGATCTGGGCATCTGCGGCACTGAAAAAACAACTCCAAGTCAATGGGAAGACAAGGATGAGGTCCGCCATTTTTACGCACAGAATCTCACCAACCTCGGCAATGCCAGCTTGCTGAAGGCCGTCCAGGCTGCTCGCAACGATGAGACTCCGATGGCGATCCTCTCGTATTTCGAACCTCAGCAATTCATGCGGGTGCCCCATTCCGACCGGCCTCTGATTATGGCACGCAGTAGTACCCACGACTTTCACTACCCCATGGGTTCTAACTCCTACATGTTGCAGACCGACGCACTCAAACCCGACGAAAGCTGGCGAATTCGCACCACCTATCTTCCCAACACGGGTCACGGTCCTACATATCGCCACTACCTGACTGAATACGGAGACAGCTATCTGGGTGGCCCGACAGGACACAATAGTCATGAGGGCTACGACTCTCAGGATCACGACGAAAACGACACGCCGGAGCCCGCTTCGGAACGAAATGCCATGCTGGCTCAGGCGTTGAAGGATGACGCATCGATCGTCGTTCGCATGGAGTCCGCGGAGGCAGACTGCGGGCAATTCCGATGCCTGCGGGTCACGGCGGAGGTGGTCCATCCGCCCCATACGGACAATGAAAATGTGCCCTACGAACCACCCACAGGCTGGGGTTTGGTTCACGGGGAAGACCTTCATAAACTTCAGACCTACCGGGGATTCGGCGCGCGATTGTTGGTCGCACGGTCCTCCGACAGAAACTTCTCTCGCGGCACGGGAATCGAGTCCGATGTCTACACAGAGTTTGGCGCGGCGAATGCCGCATATCTGTTGGCTCCGAGGCTCGCAGAGCTGGGGGACGGGGCGATTCAGAAGACTCGGAACAATCAGTCCGGTTTGCCATGGGAGCGTTATCTCTACAGCCCCGATGAGGGTTATTATGTGGAAGAGCGAACCGACATCCCAAAAGATGGATTTTTCAAACGCTATGAAATGGATGCCATCGCCAGCAGCATCGAGGATGGGGCACGGGTGGTAACCTATGAGGGATGGATTTCTATCGAGGACGAAGCTCTCATTACCGCCTACTATGTACTGGCCCATGAATTCGATGGGCGAAGTGTAGAGGGCCGAGAAGATCTGAATCAGGCGATGATAGAAACAAACGGCTGGTATGGGTCCTCTTTCATTCGATATTCGCCCGGGCTGGGGACTGCGGATTGGGAGGGCTTTTCAGCCCTGGTGGATTTGGACCAATGCGACTCGCTCGGTTTCGTGACGGCAAGGGACTGAAGCAGAAGGCCCGCCCGTCCGCTGGCTCCGCGCCGTCGGCCTGCAGCGCGATCAGCAGCAGCGGCCGTCGGGCGCCTCTGGCTCTCGGCGATCGAGTAGGGTCCCGCGTTTTTCCTGGACGGGTGGAGACGCACCGCCAGGCTGACTTTCTTTACGCTACGGGGTGATGGCCGATCTGGTCTCGCTGGCTATTGCGAAGGCAATCTCGCTCTGCAGGTCAACGCTGCCTTCAACTGGGCTCGTATAGCTGTGCATCCACAGCTCGCTTCCGGTTCTTCCGTCGACGAGTACCAGTTCGATTCGTACTTCATCCTCTTTCTGGAATATGGAACCGGTAACGACGGCGTCTACGCCAAGTTCCTCGGAAATCTGTCGGATCGTCTTGGCGGTGCCGGGATACGAGGTGGTCGAATCGAGCGATTTGATGGTCAGCGACGAAATCCTGGACAGTTCTGACGCCAGGGCATCTGTCATTCGATCCGCAAATATCTCCTGGTTCCTGCTCTCGGACAGAGCCTCGAGCGGAAGGACCGCCAGAGACCTGATGGAAACTGCGTCTGTATCGCGTGTGGACTCGTGTGAGGGCTGAGTCGCTCTGTCGAGCCAGAAGGCACTGCCGAAACCGACAACTACGATGAGAATACTCGCAACGATGGGTAGCGAGGCGACGACTGAAAGTTTTTGTTTTGGCAGGACGGGTTCTGGATGCTGCTTCAGAGCTTCTTGGGCTTGTTCAAGGAGCGGGATCATTTCGCTTGCGCTACCGAAGCGGTTTCCGGGTTCACTTTCCAGACAGCTTCGAATGAGTTCACCCACTGCTTCGGGAAGAATGCTGGGGAGGAGATCCCAGTTTGGATCCTGTTCCAGATTTCCGGAAGTCGGATCGGAGTCCGTCTCCCCACCGAATGGCGCAGTTCCGGTGAGCGCCTCATACAGGCAACATCCAAAGGCCCAAATATCGGATCGCTCATCAGCTTTCTGTCCTTGGGCTTGTTCCGGACTCACACAGGTATGGGTTCCATCGGATTCTGCCGCGGTGGAGGCACTCGCCCGAAGCGTTTCGATGGACTCTGCCAGGCCGAAGTCAAGAACCTTGGATTCTCCTGCCGCTGCGATTTTGATGTTGGCCGGCTTCAGGTTGCCGTGAATGATGTGATTTTCATGAGCTGCCACCAGCGCCCTTGCAACGTGAATGAATAGGATGAGTGCTCTCTTGATCGAAAGCGGATCTACCTTGACGCTATCGGCGAGGGTCATCCCAACGACGAATTCGAGAACCAGAAACCGAAGGCCGTCCTCCTCCTCCAGGCTGTAAAGGACTCCCACATTCGGGTGACTCAGCGAAGCCAACGTCCGTACTTTCTGCTCGAGCGAAACAAGCCATTCCGCATCGAGTGCCGCGCCCTCTGGCAGAATCTTGATCGCCACCACACGGTCCAACGCGGTATCCTGCGCGCGATAAACCTCGCCGAGTCTCCCGGAGCCGATACGGGTAATGATTTCGAAATGACCAAGGCAGGTGCCCGGAGACAGACTCATCGTCGAAACCCTTTTTCCAGAGCGATCGTGATCCCAATCGATGTAACCAGAGCAGGACGAGAGATTCAACGTGTGCGGTTTGGCTGAGGGAAGTCGAGCAAGACGGCTCGATTCGATGCCTCGGTTCGAGTGGTTCGCAGGGGCGCTTTTTCTCGAACCCAGATGTGCCGATCGACACGAACCATCTTGAAATGCCGCCGCGGCCATTCAAGATGGGACAGGAGCCGGCTCTCCTGTTGGGAGGCCGCTCATCGCGAAGAGCAGGGACCTCTCGTTTCGACTGACCAGCCCCGGACGCAACCGTGTATCGCGTGGGCAGGCGACACGGCAATAGCACCCGGCTCGATTCGAGTTATCACGATGACGCGGGTTCGTTCCAGTCCAGCCAGCTCTCGATTGGTTTGCCTGACCTGCCCGCGTGAGTGGTGAGGCAGAGGCCGACGCTTGCGAGCGCGAGCCCTCCTCGATCCCGGCCGTGCTCTCGGCGAAGCTCGTCACCGCGCTCGTTCCCAGGGAGGCCCGATCCCGTTCCGGAGCATCGCCTGCCGCGCACGCGGCATGGCCCCCGGGCTCGCCGCGCTCGTAGTCGAGCACCGGAAGCGCAACGTCGGGTGCTTGCGCTGCGACTGCGAGCCGTTTCCGTTCCTGAGGGGAGGCTCTGCAGCTAGAAAGCCCTATGCTCCCGGACCCAGTAGAAACCGGACCCGAGGGAGCACCCACGTGAAAAGCCCTGCACCCCCCAACGCAGCGAGTGAGTTCTATCAGTTTACCGGGACGGAGGGCTACATCGTCTCACGACCCCTCATCGAGGCGGTCAATTGCGCCATTGCGCTCGAACGCCCGCTGCTGATCAAGGGCGAGCCCGGCACGGGCAAGACCCTGCTGGCAAGGCATGTGTCCGAGGGTGTCGGGCTCCCGATCGAGTCGTGGCATATCAAGTCCACGTCGAAGGCAACGGAGGGCCTCTACGTCTATGACACCCTCCAGCGCCTGAATGATGCTCGCTTTGGTGAGGGCAACGTGGGCGACATCCGCAGCTACATCAAGCTGGGGCCGCTCGGCCGTGTTTTTGCTGCCGAGAACCGCCACGTGCTGTTGATCGACGAGATCGACAAAGCCGATCTCGAGTTTCCCAACGACATCCTGCGCGAACTCGACGAGATGCGTTTCACCATCATGGAGACGAACGACGAAATCGTCGCCCGCGAACGCCCCGTCGTGATCATCACGTCGAACAACGAAAAAGAGCTGCCCGATGCGTTCCTGCGGCGCTGCGTATTCCACTTCATCGAGTTTCCGGAGCCCGATCTGATGAAGGAGATCATCGACGTTCACCACCCGAACCTCGACACGACACTGCTCGACCAGGTACTGGTGAAGTTCTATTGGCTGCGTGGACAGAACGAGTTGCGCAAGAAGCCCTCGACTTCCGAGCTCATCGATTGGATCGCGGCGTTGCTGCGCTCCGGCATCACCCCCGATCAGGTCGAGAGCCATATTCCCTTCCTGGGCTCGTTGCTGAAGAACGAGCAGGACACGCTCGCGGTGCAGGAGTACGAGGAACGCGGGGGCAACCTGCCGTCCAGCTGGAGCGAGCTCGGGCCGAAGTACAACCAGTAGCCGGAACCGTACCGATGTTCCTCGATCTCTTCTACGGCTTGCGCAAGGAAGGTGTTCCCGTCTCCATGCAGGAGTGGCGCCTCTTCATGACGGGCCTCGAGAAGGGCCTGCATCGCAGCGACCTGCTCGGGTTCTATGACCTCGCGAAGTCATGCCTGGTGAAGAGCGAGACCTACTTCGATGCATTCGACCGGGTGTTCGCCCGCATCTTCCGCGGCGTCGAAGCTGAGCTTTCGGTGAGCGAGGAGCTGCTCGAGTGGCTAAATGACCCAAAGAATTTTGACGGCCTGACCGAAGAGCAGCGTGAAGCGCTCGAGCACCTGGATGCGGACGAGCTCATGCGGCAGTTCTTCGAGCGCCTCGAGGAACAGGACGAGCGGCACGACGGCGGTGGCCGTTGGATCGGGACGGGGGGCCACTCGCCCTTTGGCCACGGCGGTGAGCACCCGACCGGCATCCGCGTTGGCGGGCGGTCGCAGAACCGGTCGGCGATGAAGGTGGCCGAGGACCGGCGCTTCATGGACTATCGGACGGATCTCACCCTCGACCTGCGCAATACGAAACTGGCGCTCAAGCGGTTGCGCCACCTGACGCGCTCGGGTCCTGAAGACGAGCTCGATATCGATGAAAGCGTGGACGAAACGTGCAAGAACGCGGGCGAGATCGAACTCGTCTACCGGCCAGAAAAGCGCAACAACGTGCGCCTCGTCTTGTTCATGGATGTGGGCGGGACCATGGATCCCTATTATGAGCCCGTGAGCCGCTTGCTGACCGCGCTCCACGAAGAGCGGGGCCTGCGCGACTTCAAGGCCTACTACTTCCACAACTGCGTCTACGAACGTGTCGGGTCGACCGCCGACATGTACGCGAAGGACGCCGTGCCGACCGGCGATATCCTGCGGCGCCTCGACGAGCGCTGGAAGGTGCTCTTCGTGGGGGATGCGGCGATGCATCCCGCGGAGCTGATGCGGGAACGCGGCAACATCAACCCGCGCTACGCGGCCGACACGCGCGGTGTCGACTGGCTGCTGAGGATCCGTGAGCACTTCGAGCGCTGTGTCTGGCTGAACCCCGACTCGCCGACCGATTGGCCCCTCACGCAGTCGACCCGCGTGATCCAGTCGATGTTTCCGATGTTCCCGCTCAGCCTCGACGGAATCCAGGAGGCCGTCACCGCGCTCGTCGGTGGACGTCCCTCGACCCCGGGCGGTCAGACGCGCCACTGAGCGTGAGTGGAATCGCGGGGTGGAGTCGGAAGCCCCGCTTCGCAGGGAGCAATCGAATTGCCCACGATCTATGTGGATGCCGATGCCTGCCCCGTGAAGGACGAGGTGTACGTCGTCGCCACTCGCTACGGGGTACCGGTGGCGCTGGTTGCCAACGCGGCGATGTATGTGCCGAGCGGCTTCGGCGTCGAGATGATCGTGGTCGAAGCGGGGCCCGACGCCGCCGACGACTGGATCGCCGAGCGGGTGGGAGAAGGCGATGTCGTGGTGACGGCGGACATTCCGCTCGCCGCGCGTTGCCTCGACGTGGGTGCGGCGGTGGTCGGGACGGACGGGCGCCCGTTTACCGAGGATTCGATCGGGGGAGCGTTGGCGAGCCGCGAACTCCATTCCCAGCTGCGCGAGGCCGGAATTCACTCCGGCGGTCCGCGACCCGTGTCGGGCAAGGACCGTTCGCGCTTCCTCTCGAAGCTCGATGAAGCTGTTTCCCGGAGCCGGCGCCAGCCCTGATGGGTGGTGAGTCGCCCCAGTGACGCGGGGTACGGAGGTGGTGTCGAGTGGCTTGAACTCCCCGGCTCCTGGAGGGGAAGTACGAGCTCAAAGAGCGCGGGTTGGTCGACCTGAAGAACCGCGGTGCGCTCCGGACGTTCTTCCTGGAGTCGAAGGTCGTTGGCTGAAGACGTCCTCGCGCGGCGTTCGATCGGCACGGATTCAGCGAACCCAGGTTGCAGATCGACGCTCTTTCAGGCCGCTTGCTTTCGCGCCGTCCTTTCGCCGATGAAGATCATCACGGCGACCACGATCACCGAGACGGGGATCACGATCCACACCGATGCCTCGATCCAAGCCACCAGGATGGTCGATCCGGCCAAGAGGATACCGAGTACGCCGAAGTGCCAGTGGAAGTGGATCCCCGCCAGGAAGCTGGCCAGGGCAACGGACAAGAGGGAAAAGAGGCCGGCCTCGGGCGCATTGATGCGATTGGTCCCGTAGAGAACGAAGACGACTTCGAGTGCCCCGAGGAGACCCACCCAGTGGAAGATCTGCTTGCGCAGGATGAACCACCAGCTGTCACCCCGGGCCTTCGCCCGAACCCAGCCCTCGTGGAGGCTGGTGGCCGCCAGCAACGGCACCACTGCCAGCCAGAACCAGCGTCCCCAGTTCGGCGACATATCCGTGAGCGCCACGCCCACTCCGCTGACGAGAAAGATGAGGATCAACAACACCTGAGAGGTGCCGAAATATCGAGATGCGAGATTCTTGGTAGCCGACCCCTCTTCAGTCATGTCATTGCCTCCGCAGTGGCTGTTGCGGATTTGCAGGTCGCTCGAGGCAGGCTGGTGTCCCGGTGGAGGACCTGGCGCAGCTCCGCAGATGCCCGCCGCATTTCCCTACCCGCGCTTTATCACCAGCTTGAACTCGTACGGCGAATCGTTCGTTCCCAGCACGAGCGTGCTCTCGGCTCCCTCGGGGAAGACGGGGCCGGGGGCGTGTTCCCCACCGATGCGTGTACTGTCGAGCTTGCTTCCCAGGTGGCTGCCGCGGTCGACGATGCCGACGCGGGAATCCTGCACGATGACGGCCACGTGGTGGCGCGAGATCTGCCAGGGGATCGAATCCGAAAGTTCCAGGTCGTTGTGGACCAGGGGGTTGTGGCTCACGCGTCCAATCCGAAACGGGAACCTGTCGATCGTGCAGGAGCCACCGGGCAGCGCAGTCTTTGCTTCGGCGGTCCGCGCCTCGATAACCACTGTGGGCAGCGCCTCGGGCTTCGCTTCGGTGCTTCGAGACGGGGCGGATGCGGCTTCCAGTTGTTGGATGCGTGTATTGGCTTCGCGCAGCCGCTCGAACAGCGCACGCAGTAGACCGATTGCAACTTCCGGATCGGTCTGGAGCGCCTCGTACAGACCGTCGTGATCCATCTCGCTGACTTTCGTGTCCTCTAACGCGGTGACGGTCGCGCTGCGCGGCTTGTCGTCCACCATGCTCATCTCTCCGCATGTATCGCCGGAGCCCAGGTAGGCGAGGTGGACGTCGCGGTCTCCCACGCGCTCGGTCACTTCGACCCGGCCGTGGTCGATGATGAACGCGTTCTCCCCGAGGCTTTTTTCCTGGAGCAGAACTTCGCCAGCCTTGAAGCTGCGCTTTTTGATCATGAGCCCTCCGTCGGAAAGATCGCCATGGTCATGGGTACGAATGCGGGTTTCGCCCCACAAGGTTAGTGTCGGTTCACATCGGTGCATCCTACCCGACCCCGCTTGCACGTGCGAGGCGTTTCCCGCCGACCGTCGTCTCGACCGAGGAATTGTCATAGAGTGTGCGGCTCCGAAAGCACAAAATCGCAAAGCCTGCACCAGAGCCCCCCCATGAATCGTCTCGGCTACCAGATCTCCAGCTTCACCTGTCCGGGTTCGCGCCCCGAAGAGATTCTCGACTGCGTGGCCGCGCGAGCCAAGGCCGCCGAGGCTGCGGGCTGCGACCGAGTGATGGTGATGGGCCCATGAAATGTCGCCCTGGCCGCGGGCCCCTCGGATACCTCGTCCTCGCCGCTTGCCTGGCCTCGTTGCATTGCGGTAGCGGGGACGACTGGACCGAAGCCGAGGCAACGCAGGCGATTGCTGCTGCCAAGGAGCCGGTCGCGACGTTTCCCGCCTATCTGAAAGACGTGCAGCCGATCTTCGATGCGCGCTGTATCGCCTGCCACAGCTGCCTGGGCTCACCGTGCAACGTAAATCTCACCTCCTTTGCCGGTGCGGATCGCGGGGGCTCCGGCAAGAACCCTTATTCGATCCGAATGGATGCAGTCCTGAGAACCGGGATGAACGTGCACACCACCACGGAGGCCTGGCGCGAGGTTGGCTTCTGGCCCGTGGTCTCGCGAGGGGGCGACGCGAAGGCTCGCCTGGCCGGGTCGCTCCTGTCCCGGCAGGTCCATACCGGTTACGAACACAACCAGCCGGGTTTTTCGCGCAAGGCGCTGATGCCCAGCTACGAGGACCGCTACGAGTACACCTGTCCGGCTACACCAGAGGAACTCGCGGCGAATCTTGCCAAGAGCCCCGCCCAGGGCATGCCGTACGGCGTGCCCGCACTGGAAAAGAGCCAGCTCGACACGCTCAATGCCTGGGTGGCGAGCGGCTCGCCCGGGCCGCTCGCGGAAGAGCTGGCGGCAGCCGCGTTGCCCGCGAATCTGGCAGCGGTGGCCGCGTGGGAGAGTTTCTTCAATCGCGACGACGACCGGATGAAGCTCGTCAGCCGCTACATCTTCGACCACACGTTCCTGGCCTCCATCGCACTGAAGGAAAGCCCCGGCGATAGCTTCCGCCTGGTGCGCTCGAAGACACCGACCGGCCGGCCGGTCGAGGTGATCGATACCCCCCACCCTTATGACGACCCCAAGACGTATGCCGGCGTCGACACCTTCTTCTACCGGCTGAAGAAGCAGACGGTGAAGCCCGTCCAGAAGAACCACTTCATCTGGGAGCTCTCCAGCGAAAAGCGCAAGTACCTGGAAGAACTCTTCCTCGACGTTGCGTGGGAGCAGGGTGCGAACCCGAGCCCGCCCTGGGGCAGCCGGAATCCCTTTGAGACCTTCGCCGCGATTCCGGTGAAGAGCCGCTACAGGTTCCTGATCGAGAACTCGGCGGTGATCGTCGGTGGCATCACGTCGGGTCCGGTCTGTCTGGGACAGGCCGCGACCTACGCCGTCAAGGACCACTTCTGGGTCTACTTCGTCGATCCCGACAAGGACATCAGCGTGATCGACCCGATGCTCGGGCTGTCGAGTTGGGAGCCCTTCATGGACCGCTCGCCGGAGGGCAACCACACCTACGAAGAAGCGTATACGAAGGCTCTGCGGCGCATCTATCCGGAGGGCTATTCGATCGACGAGGTCTGGGACGGAAACCAGGAGAATCCGAACGCTTGGCTCACGGTGCTGCGCCACGAGAGCAATACCTGGGTGATGCAGGGCGCTGGCGGCGGGATGCCGCGGACCCTCTGGCTGATGGGATACAGCGGCTTCGAGCGCATCTACTACGACACGGTCGCCCATTTCGAATATTGGGGCGGGGATGCGGACAAGCTCGAAACCGTGGGTTTCTTCAACTTCCTGCGCCAGCAGTTCGAAGATCGCTTTCTGCTGCTCGTTCTGCCCGAGGAGCGCGAGAGGCTGCGCAAGGACTGGTCGCAGGGGATCGGTCGCATGGCGCTCTGGCTAGCCCCGGATCCGGACGGCAGCCTGCCGACGCGGGTGAAGGTCGACTCGAGGCGGCCGCTGCAGAGCGTGGTGCAGCAGCTTCGCCAGCATCTCGGCCCCGTGATCAGCGGCCCGCTCGACCCGCTGAATCCGTCCGTGAAAACTGCCTACCCGCTCGAGCAGGGAATCTCGAGCTTTGAGGATTGGAGGAAGGCAATTTCCACCCTCACGGTCACCACCGATTACAAATTCCCGCGCTTCCTGCCGAGTGTCAGCATGCTGAAGCTCAACTCTGGCCAGGAGTCTCGCCTGTACAGCCTGATTGCGAACCGCGTCTACAAGACGCAGTACACGATCCTCTTCGAAAACGGGGAGGCGCTGCCCGACCTCGATACCCTGAGTGTGTACGAAGACGTGGTGGGCGGCTTTCCAAACCTTTTTGTCGAGATGGACCTGGCACAGGCGGCCGACTTCGTGAAGGAGCTGAGTGCCGTCACGACGCTGGGAGAATTCATCGCTTTCCGCGACAAGTACGCCGTGCTGCGCAACAGCGAGAAGTTCTGGGAGATCTACGACTGGTTCAACGCCTGGAACTTCCAGCATCGCGGAATCGCCGCCGGCGTCTTCGACCTCTCGTACTACGACCTCTTCGACCACGTCTACTGAGCCGGAGCCCCTCCTGAACTCCACGCTCGATCACGCAATCGAGACGCGTGTGGTGAACCATCTCCGCGATGGCCGCCATGGCGCACCCCTCTTCCCCGAGCAGCCGCACCCGCGTTCCGGTGTACTCAATTGCACTCGAGGCGTTCGAGCAGTTGCCGGGCTCGTCTTCCAGGCGCTGGATATGAAGGGGGTTTGAAGGCTCGCCCTCGGGCCAGCGCTCGATGAGAAAGCGCGATCGGCCGCGAGGCTGCGTGCCAGCAGCCCAGTGAGCAGAATCACCCAAAAAGGGGGCACGGAGCGGGCCGGGACATGGCGTCTCCGTCGATGTGATGTAGCCGGGGAGTCAACTAGTGTACATATGCAGCTTCAACGCCGGACGGTTTGCCCAAGACAAAGGGAGAACGCATGCACATCGGGGTACCTCGCGAAACCAAGGTAATGGAGTACCGGGTCGGAATGGTTCCCGACACGGTCACGAGCCTCGTGCGTTCGGGGCACGAAATCTGGGTCGAACAGGGAGCCGGCGTGGGGAGCGGCTTTTGCGATGAGGATTTCGAGCGGGCCGGCGCGCGAATCGCGAGCCGCGAGGAAGTCTGGTCGGAGCCCGATCTCGTCGTCAAGGTGAAGGAGCCGGTCACTGACGAGGTTGCACTCATGCGTTCCGGGCAGGTTCTCTTCACCTATCTCCACCTGGCAGCGAACCGCGATCTCACCACTTGTCTGTGTGACGCCGATGTGATTGCGCTTGCCTACGAAACCATCCAGAATCCCGACGGATCCTTTCCCGTCCTTGCACCGATGAGCGAAGTCGCGGGCCGTCTGGCGACGCAGATCGGTGTCGGACTCCTGCAGAAGGATCGCGGAGGCAAGGGCATCTTGCTCGGCGGAGTGCCCGGCGTGGCTCGCGGGCGGGTCGCAGTCATCGGCGCCGGCACCGTGGGGATCAACGCCGCACGGGTGGCGCACGCCCTGGGCGCCGAGGTCGACATCTTCGACATCGACCTCAAGCGGCTGACCTACCTGTACGACATCTTTCACGGTGAACTCAGCACCCTCTACGCGGACACGGCCAGCATCGAACGTTCGGTCTCCCAGGCAGATCTCGTGGTGGGTGCGGTTTACGTGAACGGGCGTCGCGCACCGACTCTCGTGACCGAAGACATGGTAAGCCGGATGACACCGGGGTCCGTCATCGTCGACGTGGCGGTCGACCAGGGCGGATGTGTCGAAACGATCCGCCCGACGACTCACGCGGATCCCACTTATCTCGTCCATGACGTCATCCACTACGGCGTGGCCAACATGCCGGGTGCCGTACCCCAGACATCGACCCGCGCGCTTGCGAACACCACGCTCCCGTTCATCCAGCAGATCGCGTCCGAGGGTGTCGAAGCCGCTGTCTGCGGGAGTCCATCCCTCGGCCTGGGAGCCAACGTGTGGTGCGGATCCCTGGTCCACGAGGGCGTGGCGGATTCACTTGGAATGGGGGTCGGCGCGCTTCCGAACGGCCGGTGATCAGCGAAGCCGGAGCGCGCACCTCGTCCGGGTCTTCTCAGCAGCCTGGACCGAGGGCGGTGCAGACCTGGCGGCGTACCTCTACACCGACTACTGGAGCGAATTCTTCGCCGAGCGCATCGAGCGCGTGCCGAAGGACTTCGAATGCGTGCGCTGACAGCCTCGGCGCTAGCCGGCTCCGCCCCGCCGCCCGATACCGCCCGGTTTCAGGATTGCGTAGAAGGCCGGCACCACCGTAACCGCGCCCAGCATGTTGATCACCATCAGGATGATCAAGAGTTGGGCCATCTCGGCCTGGAAGCGCAGGTTCGAAAACACCCAGAACAAGATCCCACCCACGATGGTGGTGGCCGTGAACGTGACGGCCATGCCGGTGGTACGGATTGCGGTGCGGATGGACTCATCTACGTCTCGACCAGCGGCGCACTCCTGCCGGATGCGGTCGACGATGTAGATCGCGTAGTCGACGCCGATACCCACACCCACGGCCTGTACCGGGAGCGTGTGGACGTTGAGGCCCACGCCGCGAAGCGCCATGTAGGCCAAGGAAAGCAGCGTGGCCGTGGCGATCTGGAGCAGGATGATCCCGCCGCTCAGGCTCGAGCGGTACGTGACCGAGTGGAGCACGAAGATGACGGCGAAGATGAGGGAAATGTTGGCCAGGTGGCTCCGTTCCACCTCCTCGTTCACCGCCGCCAGCATGCCCATGAGGCCCCCCGCCAGCACGAACTGCACGCCACGGCTGTAGGCCTGTGTTGGCTGGTAGGTGGGAACGGAGTCGGGTTGGCGCAGATCGTGCACCACGAGTGCGTCTTCCCCCACCGCCACGGCGCGCAATCCGAGGTTGTCGCTCTCCCACCACTCGTCGACGTCGTCGGGCCCCCAGTCGTTCAGGTGTTCGGGCCAGGTGAAGATGCGGCCGTTGATGGCGTTGTCCTCGGCATCTTCATAGGCATAGTGGGCCTCTTCCCGGAAGTCTTCGAGCCAAGGGGGCACACCGTCTTCGGCCACGGAACGGATCTCCACTGCTTCGTATTCGCCGTTGTTGCGGACGCGAACCCCGAGCGAATGAGACCGCACGGGGAGCAGCGGTCCGATCATGTAGTAGAGGAAGTCCGTCAGGCGGTCCGGGTGGTAGACGGGTTGGTCCGGCATGCCGTGGTCCTCGTCGAGGCGGATCGCTACCACACCGATGGGATTTTCTTCGATAAAGCGCTCGGCCGTGGCAATGGCACGCCGGATCGTGTCGCCCTTGTGGTCCGGATAGAAGAGAGTGAGAGACGCCGCACGTCCGTCGTCGGTGAGTAGAGGGCGCAGTGTTCCAGGCGGGGCGCCCTGACGGACCTGGAAGATCCAGGTACGCGTAAAGGAGCCGGACGGAATGTAGGCGAAACGCGGATCTCCGTAGTTGAAAGACCGGTTCACTGCCTTGATGAGATTCACCAACGAAAAAGACCGGGATGCACCGGTTTCGGCGCGGAGCTTGCGTTCGAGGCTCTCCATGGTTGCCAGCACGCGTTGGTCTTCGACGGCCTGGCGGCGGTCCCCATCCGCGTAGACCAGCAGTGTGTCGGCGCCGCCAAAACGTTCACTCAGAACACCGACGGAGACATTCACAGGGTGATCCGGCCAGAAGAGCGACGTGCCCGGGCGAGACTCTCCGATGACCGATTGCGTGAGCACGACGTAGGTGGCCGACGCGAAGATCAGCACCGTTCCCAGCGCGATGAGCCAGCGACCCGTGGGGTGCGTCGCGCCGCGGCCCAGGGCCTCCATGAGACGGTTCATCCAGCGCGGCGTGTAGTGGACGCTGTGGCGCGGTGCCGGGAGCAGGGTGATCAAGACCGGGTGAAGCAGCTCGACGGTGAAGACGATGGCCGCGACCCAGAATGCGCCGAAGATGCCGAGGTTGCGCATCTGCGGGATCGTGGTGACCAGGATGACCAGGAGACCCGCCACATCGGTCAGGATGCCGAGTGTCCCCGGAACGATGAGCTCCGCCATGGCGCTCTTAGCCGCCCCGCGCTTGGCCTGTTCGAGATCGTCGAATTGGCCTTGGAGGCGCTCGTAGTCTTCGAAGAAGCGTTCGGCCATCTGTACGGTGTGCGAGATGGCGCGTGCGGTGATCAGCATGGGAATCACCAGCACCAGTGGATCGAAGGCGATGTTCATCCAGCCGGTGAAACCGGTGCCCCAGATGACCGTGACGCTGGCCGCGACCAGCGGAATCAGCACTCCGTGAGCGCGGCGGAAGTAGGCCCATAGGAGAACGAAGATCAGGACTCCGGCACCCAGCACGGAGGCACCCATTTCCCAGGCGTGGTGGAGTAGCCAGCCGGTGATGATGGGCTGGCCGACGACGTAGATGCGGTGGTTGGCATCCTGCTCACTTTCGACGATCCCCTGGACGTGGTCGAAGATTGCCCGGTAGGTCTCCGTATTCGAGAGCCGGTCCGTGACGAACTGCACGCTCACCAGGGCAGCCTTCGTGTCCGGGGTGAGGAGCTGCCCGAGCAGGTCCGGCCGATAGCTGAGAGCGCGATCGCGCAGCGCGTCTGCTTCGGCCTGCGTCGTGGGAATAGCCTCTACGAGAGGCTCGAAATGGGTGGCTCCATCGGCGTCCGTAGTGGACATGGTGGTGCTGCGGTGGAGCAGGGAGCGCGTCTGGTCGTGGTTCACCGGGTAGGGCGGGTAGGCGAGATCGAGCCTCTTGCGGATCTCGCCGATGTCCTCGATTCCGGCGTCTTCGAGTTCGTCGCGCAGGGCGTCGCGTTCCTTCGTGTGGCTCTCGAACCCCCAGCCGTCGAGCGCGTTGGTCACGCGCTTGAGCTTGGCCAGGGTTTCGGGCTCGAAGATCGTCCCCTCTTCAACGATGAGCGCGAGTGCCACGGGTGAGGCATTTCCGAAGAAGCCCTCGAACTTGTCCTGGGCATTGATGAAGCGGTGGTCCGGGAAGAGGTCCCGAGCGCTGGTGTCCACGCGCACCATCGGCCCGGGAAGCGGCTGCCCGAAGGCCGACAGCGCCGCGTTCAGCAAGGGATAGAAGAAGAAGAGCGTGGCGAGGCCGAGCAGCGTGGCCATGGCGCCGGCATGATCCACCACGAATCCGGCGATCCGGTTTGTCTTTCTCAGCTTAGGCACCTCGACAGGCGCCCGAACGCCGGTTCGTGCTTTGCGCGCGGATCATACCCGGAATCGCGATTTCCTGGGCACTGGAAAGTGGCGGGTTTTTCGTCGGTGCGGGTCGCTCGCACGCCGAACCGTCACCCGGCGTTCGGGGTGGGCGAGCATTTCTGCGCGGGTGCGCACGTTGCACGCCTCGAGTCCGAGATGGCATTCAAATACTTGCTTCCACGCCTAGACGATCTCGACGTCGATGCCCCGTGCTGTGAAGTCGGCGGCAGGATCTCCGGCCAACCAGGCGGCGGCCCCGGCATCTGCCTTGAGATGTGCATCCATGTGTGCCAGGCAGAGCGCCTTCACCACTTCGTGTGCATGGTCTGCAGAACACAGCTCGGAAAATGGCCGCGAGGCCTCGGCGATGGCGGCGAAGTCGATTTCCGGGTCGTCTATCGGGAGCTGATTGCTCGACCAAGCGGTCCGCAACTCCTCGTGGCGCTCCTCGGGCTTGTCGATGAAGTGCACGTGGCCAGCGTTGTGCAGCACGGCGAGCTGCTTGGGTCCGGCCAGCTTGGCGTGGAGGTCGCGCAGCGCGGGCAGCATGACCAGCGCGTCGCGCTCGGCCGCAAGGACGCAGGTCGGAACCGCGCGGCCCCAGTCGTCGAGGCGCACCAGGTTCGAGAGCTGCTCGGTCTTGAGGGGGCCCGGACCCCAGGCGGGCACGATGGGAAAGCTCGCGCGCGGCCGCGGGTCGATCGAGTTGACGTGGAGACTCGTCCAGCCGCCGAAGGAGACACCGCAGGTCCCGACTCGCTCCGCGTCGGCGAGGCCCGCAAGCGCGGGGTCGGCTCCGCCGAGCACCGCGTCGAGCAGCTGCACGACGTCGCGCGGCCGGTCGGCGGCGGACTCGAACATATTGACCAGACGGCCCTCGCCGGATGCGGCGCCGGTCGTCAGGTCGTGGAAGAAGTCGGGCAGGGTGTTGCCCACGTGGTCGGCAGAGGCGGCGACGTAGCCGTGGCTCGCCAGGTGCGTCAGCAGGTGGCTGGCCGAGCGCCGGTGGCTCGTCGCACCGTGGGAAAAGGCCACGAGCGGGAAGGGGCCCTCGGCGGGCCGTGCGTCGCGAACCGCGTGCTGTGCGACTTCGGGAAAACCGGGAACCACTTCGAAACGGTCCATGTGCGCCGGTTCGAAATCCTGGCCGCGGTGCGCCTCGTCCGCCGGGTACCAGACCTCGATGGGCAGGGTCCGGCCCTCTCGGGTTTCGTCGCGAAGCTCCACGGTTCTAACGCCAACCGGAGCAGCGCCTCGCTGGGGGGGAAGGGTCGACATCGGGGGTCTCCTATTCAGGGGTGTGGAAACTCAAGCGCCAGAACCCGGAGCCGCCGAGTGCCTCCGCGCGGCGAATCGGCGGGAAGCTACCAAGAGTGCGGCGGCCAGGCCGACGAGCAGCGAGAAAGATCCGATGGGAATGGCCTTGGCGGGGGCGCTTCCGGTCCAGGCGCCGGGCAGGATCAGCCGGACGAGGCGGGAAAACCCGAAAGGTCTTTTCGCAAACACGCTACTTCCATGCTGCCGGATGTGGCACCAAACGGACAGGGGGGGCATCGAATCTGCGCCGCCGCGCAGGCCCCGATGCCGCCGATTCAGCCGCCGAGGGCTTGGTAGGCTGCCATCACGAGCACCCCGCCGCGCATCTCCCCCAGCAGGTTCGCCTCCATGCGGTTCATCACGTACGAGACCGTGAGCTTCGCATCCGCATCGATCACTGCGAGGGAACCGCCCCAGCCCCCCCAGAAGCACACGCGTTCGTTGGGACCGAGGGGGAATCCGTCGGACTTGAGACCGAAGCCCATTCCGAAGCGAACCGGAATGCCCAGGACGAGATCGGTGCCGTTCGTCTGTTCCTCGAAGATCGTATCGACGCCCCGAGGCGAGAGCAGGCGCACGCCGTCGACTTCGCCCCCGCAGGCCAGCGCCGAGTGGACACGGCCCACACCGCGGGCGCTGGCAATGCCGCCGGCGGAGGGAATCTCGGCGCGCCGCCAGGCGCTCGTCAGCGGCTCTCGGCCCGTCAAGCGGCAACTCGCCAGGGTGCGCTGGCTGAGTTCGCCTCCGCCGGGGAGTTTTTCACCGACGGCAAACTCGGGCGGGATCAGTTCACCGACACGCGCATCGTGGACCGGGTCGAGACCGATGTGGAAATCGGCACCGAGAGGTTCGGCAACTTCCTCGCGAAAGAAGGTGCCGAGGCTTCTTCCGGTGACCCGGCGCACGATCTCGCCCTGGAGCACGCCCTGGGTGACCGCGTGGTAGCCCGATCGGGTGCCCGGTTCCCACCAGGGGGCCTGGGCGGCTACGTGCGCGGTGATCCCGTCCCAGTCGTAGAGGTCTTCGGCGGTGACGGCGGGGTCGAAGCCCGACAGCCCCGTACTGTGACTCATCACGTGGCGCACGAGCACGCTCTCCTTCCCCTTCTGCTCGAAGCCCGGCCAGTAACGCGCCACCGGTGCATCCCACTCGATCTTGCCGCGGTCGGCGAGCATCAGCACGCAGAGCGACGCCATCGTTTTCGTCGTCGAGTAGACGTTGACGATGGTGTCTTCCCGCCAGGGTTCTCCGTCTGGCCCGGCGGCGCCGGACCAGAGGTCGACCACCGGCTCACCCTCGAGCGTGACGAAGACGCTGGCACCGATCTCGTTGCGTTCGCAGAAGTTGGATTCGAAGGCTGTGCGGACGGTTTCGAAGCGTTCGTGACACTGGCCATGGATCTGCATGGGGGAACTCCTGTGATGCTGGGGAAGCGGCCGCGCTCTGCTGGCTGGAGTCTGTCTCAGCCCAGGGGTTGCTGGAGCGGTGAGAGGTAGAAAAACAACCGGGAAAGTCCCCAGTCGGCAGCGATGATGGCGAGGCTCGCGCCCACCACCGCCCACGTGATTGCTTTTGGAACGTCGCGGGGCTGGATGTTCGGGCGCATGCGCCCCGCGATTTCCGCTACGACCAGGATCAAGAACATGAAGACGAGGCTGTGGTAGAAGCAGACGAAGGGCGGAAACGTCCCGAGCGACTGATAGTCGAGTGTCTTCACGGCCAGCGTCTGCCAGTACTGCGAACTGCTCTCGAAGAGCTGGTTGGCGTCGTTCAGGGCCACGAGTTCTGCCATCAGGAGGCTGGTCCCCACCCCGATCGCCGTGAGCAGCGGAGCCGCCAGCATGGCGGCGATTGCCGCGGGACCGAGAGACCAGCGCCGCGGGGAGATTCCGAGGGTGCGCAGGAGCTGATTCTGGTTGGTGGCCTGCATCATGCTCACCTCTCCCGCGTAGGATCCGCCGATGCGCCCGGCGAGGAGAAGGGCCGTCAGCAGTGGGCCGAGTTCGATGACGAAGCCGCGCGAGATTCCCAGAGCGAAAATGCGGCGGCGAATGGCCGGGAGATGTTCCCCGGCAATCTTGGAGAATTCATCGCCCACGAATTCTTTGAAAAGTTGAATTCCCAGCAGCTTGTCTACCAGGGATGGGTTGGGTTCGACCAGCTGCTTCTTGAGGGATTCCACGCTGGTGGCCTGGAGCAGGTCGGCAAACAGCATGCTGATCGCCATCCCCGCCGCGACGAAGGCGAATATAATCATGGGTGCGGAGATCGCGAAGTAGTCGACGAACCGGATGCCTGTGCGCACGGCGAAGTTCCAGTGGGGTGTCGCTCGCTTTCGCGTGGCCGGTTCTTTCGCGGGCTGGGCGCTGATCTCGACCTCGCGACCCGGTGTCACCAGGGGCTTGGAAAACCGGGTGTCGTGGGAGATGAGGATGAAGCCCTGGCCGTGCTCCATCAGATTCCGAATCAGCGCGACGATCTCCAGGGCGTTGGCGTCGTCCAGCCCAACGAAGGGCTCGTCCAGGATGATCACGGGCCGACCCTGGGCCAGCACCTGGGCGAGCGAAGCGCGGCGCAGCATGCCCCCGCTGAGCTGCCCGGGCATCTTCAAGGCGTCGCTCCCGGTGAGGCCCACCTCGGCAAGTGACTTTCGTATGGATCGGTCCGACGGGGGACGACCGATGCGTCGCAGGGCCAGACCGATATTTTCGCTGACGTTCAGGCTGTCGATCAGGACGCCCTGCTGGAACACCATGCCAAAGCCTGCGCGCTCGGGTTCGATGCCCGTCCACTCCACTTCGAAGTGGGCATCGGCGAGCGTCCGCAATCCAAGCAGGTGGAGCGCAATCGAGGATTTTCCCGATCCCGAGTTTCCCCTGAGCCAGAAGCACTCCCCGGATTCGAGGCGCAGCTGGAGTGTCTCGTTCGCGAACGGGCATCGCGGTCCCTGGCGCTGGATATCGACGCGAAGTTGCATCGGGTGTTTCTCAGTCCCGCTGTGAACGCGACTGCATCACACCTCCGGCCGGTCGGACACGAGTTCCCATTGGGGAATCAGGAGCTGTTGCTTCGATGCCGGATGCTGAGCCTCCTCGAAGACCGCCTGCACGCGTTGTCCGATCTTCACGGTCTCGGGCGGACAGCCAACCACGTTGCCTTGTACGCTGCAGCCCGGTGCGCCATCGATGGAGACGATTGCGATCACGTAGGGAAGTTTGTCCTTCAGGGCGGGGTGGACCGGGTGGTGAACGAGTGCACAGCTCTCGATGCGGCCCGTTCCGGGACACGCGACGAAGACCAGGTTCGTCCCCTGGCACGCGTAGCAGAGATCGTCCGGCGGGTGTTGGGCGTGACCGCAGTCCTCGCAGAACTGGATCTGAATATTCCCCGATGTGAAGAAGGGTGTGTTATTCGGTGTCAGAGTCGGCAGGATCCAGTCGTCCCCGAGGTAGCGGCTCATGTTTCGGCTCCGGTGTCTGCGTGAGTGAAGTTTCGCGTGGTCACGAGGCTGCCCCGAACAGGACAGCGCTTCCGGGCGCGTAGCCCGGACCGCCGACCGCGAGCGACAGCTCGACGTTTGCTGCCTGGCAGGTCGATTCGCCACGCGACTGGCGGACGGCCTCGACGACCATCTCGAGCCCGTGGATGTACGCCTCGGCGATGTTGCCACCGCTCGTGTTGAAGGGGAGCCGTGCATCCGGACCCTCGAGTGCGCCGTCGGCTACGAAAGCGTCTACCTCCTCCGGCTTGCAGTAGCCCATTTCGCAGAGCGCCATGACCACGGGTCCCGTGAAGTTTTCGTAGAGCTGGAGCACGTCGACGTCGGTCGGTTTGACACCGGCACGTTCCCAGATCATGCGGCCCACGTTTTCGTAGTACATGTTCGGAAACCAGCGCGGCTGGAAGGCCGTGATGCCGATATCCGGTCCCAGGCCCTGGGCGGTTGCAAGAATCGGCACCGCCTTGCCCGGCAGATCCGCTGCACGTTCAGGCGACGTGATGATCAGTGCGGCGGCGCCGTCGTTTTCCATGCAGCAGTCATATAGGTGGAAGGGCTCGACGATCCAGCGCGAAGCGTGGTAGGTCTCGCGGGTGAGCGGTCTGCCGTAGCGCACGGCGCGTGGGTTGAGCTGGGCATTCGCGTAGCAGGCGAGCGAGATGCTGGCGAGTGCCTCCTGGGAGACCCCGTGGTCGTGCATCCAGCGCGCTGTCTGCAGCGCGCATTCCTGCGCCGGCGTCACCAGGCCGTAGGGCAGGCCCCAGGACAGGCCCTCCGGCGCCGCGCCGGATAGAAGACCCGCGCCGGAGCCCAGGCGCTGGAACTGGCCCTGGGCCAGGGCGCGAAACACGACCACGTAGTTCGCGTAGCCGCCGCAGACGGCCGCATCAGCGAACTGGACCGAGGCAGAGGAGTTGTTGCCGCCGCCGGCCCACGGGGTTGCCGACCAGCGCAGCTCGTCGAATCCCAGCGCCGCAGCGATGCGCAGAGGGCTGTTCCGGTAATCCATGTACGAGATCAGGCCATCGAGTTGGCTCGGCTCGAGCCCGGCATCCTCCGCCGCACGGCAGATTGCCGTGCAGGCGAGCTGGAACTCCGTGTCGGGAGCCTCACCGTGCTTGTAGTACGTCGACTCTCCAACTCCGACAACGACGGCCTGACCGTTCATGCTGCTTCTCGTCCTCTTTGAGCGCTTTTCCCTGCGCCTCGATGCAAGATTCGCGTTTTTTTCGGCCGCTACCTCACGGCGTTGGTGTGGCGGAAGGCGAACCGGAGGCGCTCACACCGATACCGGACTCGCCAAGCTCTGGACATTGTACCGCGGCGGCTTGGCGATTTGGCCGCCACTGATCCGAGCGGGTGGCTCCTCGAATCGGATCGAGATCTTTCGGTGAGACAGGGGTGCCTCCAGGTCAGATGCTGGCTGCTGGTGTCCGGTGCGCATCGAGAACGACGACGCCGATCCCTTTGAGCCTGAAAAACATGTGTTGTGGGACGCCCGGGCTGGCCACACCGCCAATCCCATGGACGGCAAACCGCAGGCCGTCACCGAAAAGTCGTTGAAGCTCGGAGTCGTCGCCAAGAATGGGGATGCTCAGGACCTCGTCTCCCGCTGGAATGTCCGGGGCAGATAGGAAGTTCAAGCTGTATTTTCCTGGATCCCAAAGGTTCACCAGCTGTCGCAGATCTGCAATTGCCGCCATTGCATTCTTCCCCCGGTTCGGCCGCTCATTCCTGTTTCGGCCGCTCATTACTGTTTCGGCCGCTCATTACTGTTTCGGCCGCTCATTACTGTTTCGGCCGCTCATTCCT
>MPMA02200613.1_pt1 | contig 76894 bp, 67 predicted proteins | sample 1617361 | NCBI WGS metagenome assembly MPMA02 (sample SAMN05944807, study PRJNA350692) | marine metagenome | biome: marine; feature: ODZ; material: water; isolation source: 180 m water sample filtered on 0.2 um supor filter | place: Pacific Ocean | collected 2012-04-08 | depth 180m m | reverse complement strand
TCCCCTATTCCAACGATATGTGGCCGGGACATCCGGAGTCGCCCAAGGCATGGCCGCCACTTCCGCTGATCGAAGGCGATCAGGTTGTCGAGGTGATTGAGACACTTGATCAGCAGGGAACGCTGACTCGGCGCATCACCGAGCACGCTGTCGACTTCATCGAGCGGCATCGGGACGGACCATTTCTACTCTACGTTCCACACCCACAGCCGCATGTGCCGTTGGCGCATGATCCGCGGTTTTCCGGTACGAGTACGCAAGGCATGTACGGCGACGTCATGCATGAGTTGGACTGGAGTGTGGGTGAGATTCTCAACGCACTGGAGAAGAACGGAGTCGCAGACAACACATTTGTCATGTTCTCCAGCGACAACGGACCGTGGCTCTCCTACGGAGATCATGCTGGGGATACGGGAGAACTTCGGGAAGGCAAGGGCACGACCTTCGAGGGCGGTGTTCGCGTTCCGTGCATCATCAGGTGGCCGGGGCATGTGCCGGGCGGAACGGTCAATGCGACTCCATGGAGAAGCATCGACGTGTTCCCGACCATCGCGAACGCCATGTCATCCGAACCGTCGGATCGTGCCATCGACGGCGTGGACGCTACCGGCATCCTGACTGGAACTCAGCACGTGGCAATGCAACCACTGCTCTACTACTACCGCACCAATGAGTTGCAGGCCGTCCGGTCTGGGCGGTGGAAGTTGCACTTGCCACATGGCTATCGTTCTCTGGAAAATCGCCCCGGCGGCAGCGGGGGCACACCTGCGAAGTACCGCTACAACGTGCCGCAATCGCTGGCGCTCTTTGATCTTGACACGGACCCCTCCGAGTCTGTTGATGTCAAGGAAGCACACCCGGAAGTCGTGCAGCGGTTGCTCGTGATCGCGGAATCTGCGAGGAAGGATCTTGGTGATACGCTGAGCGATCGTCCGGGTTCCGGCCTCCGAGAACCGGGTCGGGCTGCTACAGCACCTTGATCATTTGAAGGCATGGGTTCGCCTCATCCCAGAGCGTGAGAAACTCGGTGAGGGGTTCGAATCCCATGGCCTCGTACCAGTGTCTGGTTCGCGCGTAGTGGTCATTCTCGCGGTGGGGCGAAAGCGTCTTCACCTGAAGGAAACGCACACCGAGGTTTTTTGCGTGGTTCTCAATGGCCGCAAGCATCGCGGCACCGACGCCTTTGCGGTGCCACTCGGGCCGGATCGCCAGCACATGAAGTTCGGCCGATGCGGGAAAGTGGTGCTCAAGCGTCATGAAGCCGATGGGTTGATCATCATGGGTCGCCAGAGCGGTTGGCATTCGCGCGATGGCCTCGATGTACTCGATCACACTCTCCTCGATACCGAACCACTCCGGCACGCTCCGCAGAATCGGCTCGCAGCGATCGGCCAGACCGGTGGCGGGGGGATGAATTTCAATTCCGTGGGCAAGGGGTGTTGTCATTGGCGGCACGATATCCTCCCTGCACTTTGGAAGGGTCTCACTCCATTCAACCATCACGAGCGACCGCTGGTGTCCTCATGGCGATTGGCGGATTCGGGTTTTGGGCGACGATCACGCCGCTCTACTACCGGATGCTCGACGAGGTGCCGATCGGCGAGTTGCTCGCGTGGCGAGTGCTCTCGGGACTGCCGGCGTTGTGGCTGCTGCTGTGGGGTACTCGAAGACTGCCGGAGTGGTGGGTGGCGCTTCGGAGTCCGCGGGTGCTTGGCGTGCTTGCGGTATCGGCGGTGCTCATTGCGATCAACTGGGTGGTCTTCATGTGGGCGGTCGTGGACAACCGCCTCAGCGAAGCGAGTTTGGGCTACTACATCAATCCGTTGTTCTCGGTTGCGCTGGGCATGGTCTTTCTCGGCGAGCGAATGCGGGCGGCGCAGTGGGTGGCGATTGTGCTTGCCACGGTCGGCGTGAGTGTATTGGCGTGGCGGCTCGGTGGCGTGCCATGGATATCGCTGACGTTGGCCGGGTCCTTCGGCTTGTACGGCCTTACGCGCAAACTCGTGAATGCCGCTGCGGCGCCGGGCTTGGCGGTCGAGATGCTGCTGCTGTTTCCGTTCATGCTTCTGCTTCTGTATATGGACGCTGCCGAGCATGGAAGCGCTGTACTCGCCGGTCCGTGGTGGATTACGACGCTGCTGCTGCTCGGCGGCATCGTCACCATTATCCCGCTGGTTCTCTTCGCAGGTTGTGCGAAGCGTCTGAGACTCGCCACAGTGGGTCTGCTTCAGTACATCGCGCCGACCGGACAACTTCTCATGGCGGTGTTTCTGTTCGATGAGGCATTCGGAGTAGATCAGATGATCGCTTTCGCCTTCATCTGGGCGGCGGTGATCACCTACTCGACAGATTCGATCAGGCATGCCAAGGCGGGGTTCTCGCCGCGGGTCAATGTGCCCGGAGAAGGCTGAGACTGGAATCTGCGGATGGGATTGCGTGATCTCGCCTTTGAGACTGGCGGGGGCTGTGGTAGTCTCAAACCCAAGCAGAGAGGATGATTCCCATGATCACCAGCACCCTCGCCGGCCTGACCACAGTGACGAGCATTCTGGCAGCCCCGCAGTTCGAGATCATCGACATCGGCACCTTCGGCACCGGCCCGTGCGGCGCTCACGATATCAGTGAGGTTGATACGGCCTGCGGACAGGGCACAGCGCCCAACGGTCTCAATCAACACGCCTTCTACTGGGACGGCCAGACGATGCACAACATTCCGCCGCTCAATGCGCCCGCCGGTGGCAACAGTTGGGGCTTTGCGATGAACGGTCATGGTCACGTCGTTGGGTATGCCAATTCGGCCAGCGGGAACGCATTTCATCCCTACAAGTGGACACCCGATGGCGGCACTGTTGATCTCGGTGTTCCGACCTGGGCCGTTGGCGACTACGGTCAGGGCAAGGACATCAACGACTCGGGAACGGTAGTCGGCATTGTTGGCAGTGTGCCCTACAACCTGCGTGGATGCATCTGGATCAATGGAGAGATGTTGGAAGTCCCGACCTTTGGTGGGAACGATTCGCAGTGTCTGGCGGTCAACGAACTGAACGATGTGGTCGGGTTTTCACGATTGGAGTCCGGCAAGATGCGCGGGTTCGTTATTCCCAATGGCAACGTCGACAACATCATCGAATTGGAAGCACCCGAAGGCGGCGGCGCGCAGGCGACGGACATCAACGAGCAGCGGATTGTTTGCGGATGGGGCGCCAACGAAGACGGCACCTATCACGCGCTGAAATGGTCACTCGAAGACGGCATGGAGTATCTCGGCGAGCCCAGTGGATGGGAGACCTTTGCCTATGACATCAACGAGTCCGGCTGGATCGTCGGCAAGGCGTGGGTACCGCCTGCGGTGTCCGGCACGACTACCGACCACGCCTGCGCCTGGATCGACGGCGAGTTCGTGCTGCTCGAAGACCTCGTCACCAACAACGTCGATGGAGCGGAGTTCCGGATCTGTCGCGGTGTCAACGAGCATGGCTGGATCGCCACCTCGCTGGCCTGGGATGATCAGGACAATCATGCAGCGGTGCTTCGCCCGGTCGAATCTTCAAACGGCGATGCCAACGGCGATGGTGTCGTCGACACCGATGACATACTTGCAGTGATCTCGGCGTGGGGCCCATGCGAACCGCCCTGCGATGCCGACCTCAACGGCGACGGCGTGGTCGGGACCGATGACTTGTTGGCGGTCCTGGCGGGATGGATGCAGTAGAGGCGGAAGTCGGAAACCGAGGGGCGTCGTTTCGACTCCAGGCTTCCGATTTACTTGGACGCGGCCTCATCGTAGAGTTTCAGCACGATCTTACTGAAGGCGTGGGCGGGTCCGCCGCCCATGAGGACGGCGACATCGAGGGTTTCGAGGATCTCTTCGCGGGTCGCCCCGTTCTTGTGGGCCAGCGGAACGTGGTGGTGCAGGCAATGTTCACACAGACGGCTGACGGCGGCCACGATCGCCATCAGCTCCTTGGTCTTGACATCGAGCGATCCAGGCTCAAGGGCAGCTTTGTACATGGTTCGGAAGGCGGTTTCTGATTTCTCTCGCATGAGGAGGGGATCCTGCATCAGAGGGTGGCATTTCGGGAAACTTGGTGGGCGTGCATGGTATGGGACAGGCTAGACTGTGGGCGTTACAAAAGGATCCACCAGTATGCGTCATGCTTTGATCTTGTGCTGCGCTCTCCTGATCACGGCTTCGGCCGTCGCCCAACTTGGCGGGCCGGCTCCAGCGGCCAAACCCAAGGGGACACCTTCTTCAGCTCCGGTCGCTGAGCCCGACAAGCCCGAGATGCCTTCTGTGCAGGCCGTCGTGGACGCTTTCGTGAGCGCGACTGGTGGAGAGGCCGCATATCAGTCCTTGCCCGGACTGGAACGCCACTACACATGGACCATCGGTGAAGATGCGGGCGCGATGCAAATCAGCGCCGAGTCGGGCGGCGCGTTTACACTCGACATGACCATGAACGGCTCACCCTGGCACGAAGCGCAGGGCTCAAATGGAACCAAGACCTGGCTTGAGGATGCAACCGGGACCTGTTATCCGGCGCCCGATATCGTAGGCGTACAGTTGCGGATGGAACATGATCCGACCGCGTGGCTTCACCTTGAGAAGTACGTGCGAATATCCACCGTTTCCAGCGAAGTGCCGGTGCTGGGGCGCCCGCATTGGCGGATCATTCTGGTGCCACATGCGGGGCGATCGTGGTATGCGTATTTCGATGTGGAGACCGGGCTGCTCAGTCGATTTGAATTCACGCGTCCTAGCGAGTCCGGTCGACTTATTACGGTCGAGCGGAAGTACGCCGACTGGAAGCCGAGCGGCTCGATCGTACTGCCACACTCCATCGAAGAGCAGTCGATTGCCGGCACCGTGGCGATGACGCTCACGGAGGCTCACGAACAGACGTTCCCGCCCGATACGTTTGCGATGACTGAGTGCGCCATCGCCGCCTTTGAGCGTCCGGTCGAAAAACCGACGCCTCAGGAGGGTTCATACCACACGAAGTTGATCGAAATGATCGGGCCGGATCTGGTAGACATGCAGGGCAAGCAGATCCCATCAGCCATTCTTTCGGACAAGCCGGATGTACTGCTGTACTTCACCGCCAAGTGGTGTGGGCCTTGCAGGATCTTTACGCCGAAACTCGTTGACTTCTACAACGAGAACGCCGGAAAACATGACTTCTTGGTCATCGTGGTCAGCAGCGATCGAGCGAAGAGCCAGATGGCGCAGTATCTCAAGGACTACAAGATCCCCTTCCTTGCGGTCCCATATGAGCGGCGGGATACCAGTGGCATCAAGAAAAAGTACGGCGCGAGGGGAATCCCCAATCTTGTCTGGCTCGATGGTCAGGATGGGGTGGTCAAGGGGAGTTATGAGAAGGGCAATTACGTTGGCCCCCAAAAAGTGCTGTCGGCCTTCAAGAAGCACATGGGCCTGTAGGTGCCGGACCAATCGCACCTCGATGCCTACCACGCGGCAGTGGCCGAACATGGTCCCGGCTTTGCAGCCACGCTGTGGGGATCTCCGCAGACACAGGCGTTGCGGTTCGGTGTGATGAGTGACATGGCAGGAGGCTTCACCGGCCTGCATCTCTTGGACTTGGGATGTGGCGACGGGGCGTTGGCACAGTGGCTGGAATCACGAAGAGAGCAGCCTGCTCGCTATGTGGGGCTTGACGCGATGGTCGAGCAGATCGAGCGTGCCGGATCCATGCCGCCGACGTGGGCGTGTTTCGAGCAGTGCGACCTCTCGGACAACTGGACCAGCCCAGATCGATTTGATTGGATCGTCGTTTCAGGCACGCTCAACACCATGGAGCAGCCACTTGCCGAAACCATTCTGCATACAGCATGGCAATCGTGTGACATCGGCCTGACCTTCAACTTCCTTTCCGATCGTCCACACTCCCGCTGGCACGATGCCGACCTCGGTCCGGCACATCGGTTTCACCTGCCTGCCTGGTATGCCTGGGCACTCGAGCGGACCCCGCTGGTCGCCTGCCGTCAGGACTACCTCGACGGTCATGATGCGACGATTCTGATGCGTCGGCATCGATAATCAATCTCTTCCACGGTGAAGTGCGAGGGAGTCGCTTGATCAGTGCTTCAACACATCGACGATGGCTTGAATCTGCGAGTCGGTCAGGACGCCCCGTTCCTGCGCATAGGGCAGACACCGTGCGACCAGCACACGGTAGAGCGGTACCAGATGCGGCGCTTCGACGGCGAGGACTCTCAGATGCTGCTCGATCGTTCCAGCATCGCCTCGGACGGCCGGACCCATGACTGCTTCGGGTACGCCAAGTCGCTCAAGATTCCGACCGGCTTCCTGCACCATGCGTCCCATGGCGGTCGCGCCCGTTTTTCGATCGAGTCCGAGTACAGCCCAAAGATCAACCGCCGAGGCGAGAAGTCCTGTCATCAGTCCGCCGACCATCGCGGCCGAGAGGTGATAGAGCGCGCGGTGCTCGGCAGGAATACTGACCGGTTCCATGTGAAGATCGCGTGCGAATGATGTGAGCCAATCCCGGGCAACATCGCCACCATCAATCGCGACTGTTGCGCCACACAAGGCTTCGTGTTCGCGTCCTCCTGCCGCGACCACCATGACCGGGTGCAGAGAGCCGGTATGGGCACCGCGCCCGGCGGCCACATCGAGTACGACGAGCCCCTTGGCGCCGGCGGTGTGCACTACGAGTTTGTTGCCGACATTCCGCAGAGTTGTTGCGACCGGCGCGATGGCGTCATCGGGCACGCACAGCATGATGACATCCGCATGGTCGGACGCTTCGGCAGCATCACCGACGAGTACAGCACCGAGTTCCTCTGCAAGGCCTGCGGCACGCTCTGGATGGCGGCTCGCCACCGCCGTCACACTGCGGCCCGCGGCCTGGGCACCTTTCGCGATTGCAGTGCCCATGGCACCTGCTCCGACGATGGCGATGGTGGCGGCTGGATCAATCATTCTTGGAGGATCGCTCAGATCCCTTCACTTGTCGACCCTCATGGGTCAGACGGGCACGCGTGGACGATCTAATCCCCCGTTTTCGCCGGATTGTTGCGGTCAGAAATGGCCGCAGCAGGATGAGCAATGCACCTGCCGAAACGAGACTGACAATCCAGAATTGCCACGATCCCCAAGGCATCATGTCACCCCCGCCGCGATCACAATCTTGAAAGCGATCCAAGCACCACCCCAAGCCAGTGCTGTCATCCATCCGAATTGAATCGCGGCCCATTTCCAGCCACCCGCTTCGCGGGCTGTGACCGCAAGCGTCGGCAGGCACTGCATGGCCAGCACGAAGAAGATAAGGAGGCTTGCTGAGGTTGCAGTTGTCAGCATGGGTTTGCCATTATCGCGTTTGGCGTGGGCAATGCGGTCGAGGACGGCATGATCTTCCTGCTCGCCACCGCCCACGAGTACCGCCATGGTCGAGACGAATACCTCCCGGGCAGCAAAGGAGGTCATGACGCCGACAGTCAGTTGCCAATCCCATCCGAGTGGATCAAAAACCGGCTGTACAGCCTTCCCGATTCGACCGGCAAACGAGTACTCCATGGGGGATGGCGCAGCCGAATCCGGAGTGTCGGTTGTTGCAATGGCCGTGGGCGCAGTTAGCGGCGCTTCGGGCGCCTTTGGATAGGCGCTCAGCCACCACAGCACGACGACCATACCAAGGATGACGGTGCCGGCCTTGCGAAGAAACAGCCACCCTCGATCCCAACAGGTCAGCAGCGCTGTGGTGATGGACGGCCACTGGTAGTCCGGCAATTCGATCACCATGGGCCGCGCGGTGCCAGGAAGGATGGTGCGGCGAGCAAGAAAGGCCGAGCCAAGTGCGGCGATGATTCCGAGGGCGTAGCTGCCCGCAAACACAAGGCCTGCGATCACTGGTCGATCTGCAAACATCACGCCGATCAGCAGTACGTAGACTGGAAGCCTTGCCGAGCAGGACAGAAATGGGGCTGTCAAGATGACAGCCAGCCGATCGCGTCGATCCGGTACGAGTCTTGTCGACATGATGGCGGGGATTGCGCAGGCATGGGCCGAGAGCATCGGCACGAATGCCTGTCCGGGCAATCCAAAGTGCCGCAGTACGCGATCCATGACGAAGGCGGCTCGCGCGAGGTAGCCGGTGTCCTCAAGCAGGGCGATGAGGAAGAAGAGCAGCAGAATCTGTGGCAGGAACACAACCGTTCCAGCGAGTCCACCCACGATGCCGTCCACGATCAAGTCCCGTAGGTCGCCGTCTGGCAGAATTGAAGCGAGCCATCCACCGACGTGTCCGAAGATGGTGTCGATCAGGTCCATGGGGACGGCTGCGAAGGCAAAGATCGTCCAGAAGAGGCCGGCCATCACCAAGCCGAAGACAAGCACGCCAAGCAATGGGTGCGTGAACGCGATATCGAGTCGATCACTCAAGCGGTCGGCCGCGAGCACTGGAGGCCGCGGCGTACTCTCGCGGATCACACCATCGACCCAGTTGTCGCAGACCGCCGGATCGTCAGTGTTCGGAAGCGGTGCATCACAGACGCGAGCTCCCGCGATGGCTGGCTGGAGAAGGTCCACGCCGTGGCCACTTCGGGCACTGATCGACACCACTTCACACCCGAGCCAAGAGGCCAGGCGATGTTCGTCGATTTCAAAACCTCGCTTGCGGGCGGTGTCTACTCGGTTCAGCACCACCACGCACGGCAGCCCGAACGCAAGCGTCTCGATGGCCAGATGCAGGCCTCGCTGTAGATTGGTTGCATCGAGAACCAACAGGACCACAGTTGGCGTGAATGCATCGCTTCGCTGCCCGCTGAGGCACTCACGGACAACGGTTGCCTCGGGCTGATTGAGGGTGATCGCGTAGGTACCGGGGAGATCAATGACACGAGAGGTGCCCCAGCGACCGACTTGCGCCTCCACAGTGCTGCCGGGGATGTTCGCCGTATGTGAGCGAAGACCGCACAGTCTGTTGAAGAGCGTGGTCTTTCCGACATTGGGCTGCCCGACGAGGGCCACGGTCCGAACTGGACCGTCGGGATCCTGACCGGCGTGGTTGGAGGGGGCGCCCTGATTCATTTTGGGAGGACTCAGTCGTGCGGGATGACTTCGATATCGCCGCTCATCGCGCGGGCGAGCCCGAGGCGGGTGTTCCCTGTTTCCACGATGCAGGGTTCGCCCGTGCGTTTGACCGTCACATTCATACCCTCCCGCAGCCCCATCGCGCGAAGCAGTGGGGCGTCGGCCCCGGCCGTTGCCGCGATGGTGGCGGTGTCGCCGGGGGGCAGGGTATCCAAGGTGGTTGTGCTCACAGCGGGCTCCTGCTGAGAATCATTCTCAGGAAGAAATCCTACCGTATTGTCACGATTCGATCAAGCCTGGCGTCGGCGTCGGCTGAAAAACGCGGCCAGGCCGAGCACCGCGATTGCTCCAGGCGCCGGCACGGGGATATAGACAATGCTCAGTGTGCCCTGTGTGTACTCCCCAGCGGGGAGCCCCGAGCCATCTGGCCAACTTGAGGCTGTCATGAGGTACACCAAGCCCTCGGAATTGCCGAACAAATTGTCGAGTTCCACGTCGAGCGATCCGCTGACAGGGCCGTGGATGCCCCCTGAGTTGCCGTTGGGAAACGGCTGGACCATGATGATCTCAGGTTCTGCAGCCTCTGTGACGGCCTGAAAGCCAAAATAGGCCTCGCTGCCCCAGTTTGGGATGCCTGTGTTGTCAAAGGTCTGGAGGACCACGTTGTCCCACCGTAGTTCGGCCACCTGCGCGGGTCCGATTTCCAGTTCTGCCGTAATGACCGGGGCGCCGCCCATGTACGTCACACCTGTGAGGTCGAAGATGACTTCTTCGTAGGTGTCTGTGCCGCCTGCAGATGCGAGGCTACCAAGGCCCAGCATCGCTGCACAGGCGATCACAACCCCAGATGGCATCACATGGGACATGCTTCTCTCCACTTGGCAAGAATACAGGCTGGTTCGCCCATTGCAAGGGTGGGAGGCGGTTTTTTGGGCGATAACTTCGGTATTGGGTTGGGTTTGGAGGGAGAGCGGCGAACGTTGCCGCTGCAACGCAGGTGACCGCGTTCCTTCCGAGGCGCAAACAACACGGCCCCCTGCGAGAGGGGGCCGCGTCGCATCTGTGTAGGGGCTCGAAGTCGCGATGGGGATCAGCGGAGTCCGAGCGCCTCTGTGATGGATTGGACGGCTTCGCCGGGGGTCCAACCGTAGTTCCAGAGTTCCCGAAGGTCCTCGGCGTTGGTGCCCGTGGCAAGCAGGATTTCGTCCCGGTTCAGGTCGTAGCGACACTCGGTCCGACGGAGCAGGCGACCGAGGCGGGTTCGCCAAGTCTCCCAAGTCCAGTCGTGTGAGGTTCGAGTCTTCATGGTGTCGCTCCAGGTGAGGGAGGGCTGCGTTGCCTTCCTATGACCCCCTACGTACGAATTCGGGCATTGGTGTGTCCGAGAACACTGAAACTCGTGAAAAAGATCTAATTGAACCAGAAAGCAGCGGGAGGCGTACCGATGCACCGCCATTTCCCAACAACACAGGACACCATGCCACACGGTTGCATGGGGAGCCAAACAGATCTTTGCCAAACGCAAAAAACTCGGTTCGGGCTGGCTGCTGCTGCTTGCAGTGGCCCTGTTGATCATTGTTGTGATCGTGGCGGAATTGGCGTTGGTGGTACACCAGGTGTCCGAAATGGGGTCGGTGTGGACGTGGGTGATGGGGAGCGGCCTGGTTGTTGTGGGGGCACTGCTCGGGGTGGTCTGCTGGCGAGAGGTTGTCGGGTGGCTTCGAGTTCGACGTGTCGAGCGGCTCCGATCCGCGGTGTCCTCGTCTGAGTTCCATTGGACCATTCGACATGGACTGATGAGGTCCTGGATGGCATCCCTTCCGGAGTCGGATGAACGGGCTGTTCTCGCAACACGATGGGACGCTGCCGTGGGTGCCTGTGACGATGCGGGCGCAGCTTCCGCGGTACGGGAATATCTGGTCGATGTCGATCAGCGTGTTGATGTCGAGATCCGCCGAGAGGCGGCGAGAACCGGCCTCATCGTTTCGCTCTCCGGTATCGCGCTACTCGATGCAGCACTGTGCACGTGGCGGAATCTGCGATTGATGCGCCACGTCGCCAGCGAGTATGGCGCGAGGCCCGGAATCATCGGGACGCTGCGACTGCTGCGGATGGTGCTGCTGCATGCGGTGGCGGTTGATTTGACGCAGCATGCCGCCGAGGCCGTTTCGACGCGGATCGGTACGGTCGCCGCGGCGGGAGGTCAAGGCATTGTCGCGGCGACGCTGACCGTGCGGGTCGGGCTTTGGACGCAGCAGGTGTGCCGCCCGATCGAATTGCCACGGCGGAGCATCGCCGGATTCGCTGTTGCTTCCGCAGCCGATGAAGTCGCCTGCCGTGTTCGCCAAACAGTGGAGCGTGCGGCGGGGTTCCTCAGGGTTCGTTCCGCAAGGTCAACGCCGGCGAGTTGAAGGTTCGCTCACTCAAACTCTGCCCGATGGATCTTGGGGAGGAGGACAAGAACAATAGGGTCAGGTACCTGAAGTAGGCACCTGACCCCATGGGGATCTTGGGGATGGTGGGATCAGCAGTCGTTACCGAAGGCGCCGATGATGATGAGAATGTCATCAACGTCGTAGATTGAGCCGAAGCCGGCGATGGCCTCGAGGACATCTTCAACGTCGACCGTTCCGTTGCCATCGATGTCACCAACGCACGACTCGCAGTCGATCGCTGAGATACGGATGCCGTCCACGGCCGCTTCGACCACAGAGCCGTCACCGAGATCGCTTGCTTCAAACGCCACGCGGAACTGGTCATTGGCCTCCAAGCCCGGCACGGACGCGAGGTCGTACTGAACCGTGTACCAGCCACCCGAAGCCTCAGGGCCACCGGGACCGACTTGTTCCAGCAGAATCCATGAAGTACCAGCATCGTCGGAGACACGGATGTTGAACACGTCTTCATTGGGTGCGGCGCCAAAGTCGTTGGAGTACCAGCGGGTGTACTCGACGATCGAGTCAGGCGCTGAAGCGTCCAGCACGGGCGAAACAAGGGTTGTTGTACCACCGTCGACATCGCTGTTGCCTGCGACGTTGTCGGTCAACCAGCAGCGTCCGCTGCCGTCGCCGTCACTTGGCGGATCGCCGCGGTCGCCGCCCCCGGCCGGGATGCCGCGTCCCCACTGGCCGTCTGTGCAGTCGTTATTGACAGACCAGCCTGGGTTGGTTTCGCAGTTGTCCTCGAAGGAGGTCAGGATGTCGTTGGCCGAGAGGGCGGTGCCGGAGGCCGGCGTGGCCGTGAAGCCGTCCGTGGCGGCCACGATTGCTTCAAAGTCGACGCTGTTGCCACACTCACTGATCCCGAAGGTCGCGCGGAGTACCATTGGATTGCCCGGCGTCTCGATGCTCAACGGCGAATCGGTCCAGCCGCTCCCGTCATTCCACCGCAGCATCGAAGCTGCGGAGTCGTAGGTGGCCCCGTCGGCGAGGGTTGCCGAGATGCGGAAAGAGTCACCGCCGGCGGGGTCGAGCATTTCCGGCACCGGGTCGAGCAACTCGGCCTCCACCGATGGCGCGGTGACGGTCCAGATGAACATCCCGCGTTCCAGATCGGAACCGATGACGGTGCCGCTCGGGAAGAAGGGGTAGTTGCTCCAAATGCCGTTGAAACTCGCCGCGTCGCTGCCTGGATAGGTGTCGAACCAAGCGGTCTGTACGGGGTTGAGGCGATCGGTGATGTCGAAGATCCGCAGGCCGCTGCGATAGTTGGCCTGATACATCGTGTTGCCCTTGATGTACAGGTTGTGATCGATCGAAATGGATCCCGTCGTGCAAGTGCCGACCTGCACTGGAGATTCGAGGCTACTCACGTCGATGATGCGGGTCGTGGTCAGCGAGCCTGTGTTCTGCTCATCGAGTTCGTCGTTGAGATAGAAGTACTGAAAGTCTTCGGTAAGCCAGCCTTGATGCGAATAGTTGTTGTTGGTGTGCTGCATCTCGGCAATGATGTAGATGTTGGACTTGTTCGTGACATCGACGATGGTCAGCCCGGTTTCGTTCCAGCCGCTGTTGAAGCCAGCGCAGCAGAAGGCGACTTCGCGTCCTGCGTAGGGGGAGCCAAACGGGAAGGTGACGATCTGCGCGTCGTGCACATACTTGTACGTCCACGATCCGACGTAAGGAGGGTTCACCGGGTCGGCATTGAGATCATAGATCCGCAAGCCGTTGTCGCCGCCGCCAGCGCGGTAGAGATAGCCGCTGTCCTCGTTGATGATGATGTTGTGTGTCGCGTTGGTGCCGCCGGTCGTGACGGTATTGACCAGCGTGACGTTGCCGTTGTCGATGCCCGACATGTCGATGACCTGAATGCCGCTGCCACCTTCACTCACGGCATAGGCATGGTGGCCGAACACCTTGATGTCGCGCCACAGGCTGTTGGGACCGGAGATCTGCTCGACGATGACCGGAGAAGATGGGTTGGTCACTTCGACGAAGGCGGTGCCGTCACTGTGGCCGACGAGGCCATACTCACGACCGGACGGAGAAACGTAGCCCCAGCAGTCGTTGCCTGTGTCTGGGCTACCGAAATCGTCGAGAGAGAGCCACGCGTGCAGCGTGATATCACCACTTGATTCGAAACCGAGCGATCGGAGAGGTGCTGTTTCGCCGCTTTGCGTGGCGATCCATCCAGGCCCTTTGAATGGACCAAATCGATCGTTGATTTTGGGGTCATCGGTATGAGCCGAAGCGATTCCAGCCGCACCAAGAGCCACCGCAAGCACCAATTGACTGTGATTCACCTGAAGCTCTCCTCTCGGTTTCCGCCCGCCAAACAGCCTACACGATCGTTAAGGGGGGGGCACCTTCTATTCGGACGATTCCGGGGAGGCGGTTCCATTGGGTTGGAGTGGTTGGGACAGGCTTTTTGGAGTTTTTCCGCCGTTGAGACTCCGCAGAAAGGCCTCCAAGTCGGCGAGTTGCTCGGGGGTGAAATTCAGGGGCTGCAGGACGGCCTCTGCGTGGTGGTGCCGCCTGACCTGCTGCTCCAGTGTGTTGTAGAAGGCCAGCGCCTCGCCAAGCGTCCGAAATTGCCCCGAATGCATGTAGGGGGCGGTGCGAGCCACATTCCGCAGTGAGGGCGTGCGAAATGATCCCCAGTGTTCAGGGCCGATCCTCGCGGCCGCGGCGCGCCGCGCCCGGGTGCTCTCGGGAGCATCGCTCCACGGCCCGTCGGCCCTGAATTCGCTCTTCCTCAGCAGTGCGTATCCGGCGCCGCGGCCCGGCATCGGGGCTGCTTGTTGGTCTCTTGGAGGGAGCGCCAAGTCGTGGAATTCCAGATCTGAGATCATCAGTCCGAAGTGACACTGGGTGCATCCGGCGTCACCGGCAAAGAGTTCAAATCCTCGAAGCGCTTCCGGCGAGATCAATGCGTCATCCCGATGTCCTTGCTCAATCGACGCGGCCCATCTGTCGAAGGATGATTCGCCCGGTGCGAGCAACCGCTCATAGGCCTCGATGGCCTTGCCGAGGTTGACGTAGGCCTTGGTAATTCGGTGTCGATCTTCCTCCAACATGGTCTCCCATTGCGGCGTGCCGGGACGGGCAGTGGGGGGAAATCGATTTTGGTCCGACAGATCTGGAAGCGGACCGAAGATGGCCGTGTACTGCGACGCGAGTCCGTCGCTTCCGGCAACGTACCGCACAACGTCGGTACGAGCGTTTCCCATCTCCAAGTCATTTTCGATCGGGCTGGTCGCCTGCGACCACAGTGTGTCGGCGCGCCCGTCGAGGAAGAGCCAGCGATGATGAGCGGCGCCGAGCACGGTCGGTGTGTTGATGGTTCCAACTTCGAGCCCTTCCGCGACCGACTTGCCGTCGGTGAATGCCTTGTCGGGATCGTGGCATGTCGCGCACGAGATCTCACCATTGCGTGAGAGGCCCGGGTCGAAGAAGAGCGTCTGCCCGAGTACCGCCGCCGCCGGATCATCGGCGACGCGATTTGTCGGGTTCGGCGGCGGCGCGGGAAGCGGGCTCAACGATATCGCCGACCGTTCAATCTGCGATGGTCGATCATCCGCGGTGGCATGCAATGGCACCGCAGTGCACATCGCAGTAGCGAGCAGAGCATGCTTCATTCGAGAATCACCGTCTCCGACGCTCGATGCAAGACGCCGTTCTGATCGGTGACGTCGAAGGTCATGACCCATTCGCCCGGCATGTGCAGGTTGAGGTCATGCAGACTCCATGCGTCACGCTTCAAACGGTACGGGTTCGCGACGGTGTTCATGCCGTGTCGATGTGCCGGCATGGTGGCATCGAAACGAAAGTCGTGGGGTTCTTCGTTCGTTTTCAGGTCGTCGACCTGAACGTACAACTCAAAGTAGTCGTTGGCCTCGATTGGCCGTGGAGGCGTCTTCCACCACGTGACACGATAGCGGCCGTCTTCGGTCGTGGCGGACTGCTTGATTCCGGGGCGCCCCGTCGAGCATCCAAGTGACAGCAGCATGCAGGCCGTAAGCAGGGGGAATGCCGGTCGCATCAATCAGTCTCCGTTTCAGTGGCGGGGGGTGTCGGTCGTTTCGTCCACGCACGACCGGTGCCGAAGGTCATCAACCACGTTCCATCCGGCTGGAACATTTGCGCTCGGTGGTTGCCGTGGTCCAGCACAATGACGCGATCGTGGTGATCGACGACTACTGCGGCCGGACGCCAGAATTGCCCGTGATCGCTGCCTCGCTCGCCCCATGTGTTCAGCGGCGTTCCGTTGATGGCGAAGCGATGCACTTGATGTCCGCCGCGATCGACGACGATGAGCGACTTGTCCCCGGCAACAGCGAAGTCGACGGGGTCGATCAGATCGGTGAGCGAGATGGTGGGCTCGGTACTTGCGGTGCCGGGCCACTGGCCGTGGAGGCGAATGACCTTGTCGGAAGCATCGAGGATCGCCGCTCGCCGTTGGCCCGCAGCATCGATACCGGCCAGTGCGGCCGCGGCGGGGTCGCGGGAAAGCGGCAGATCGATCGGTGTGTGGTGTCCGGTGTCATTCAGTTTCCAGGCGCGGGCGCTGGTGCGATCGAGGTAGATGAGGTCGTCCTCGGTCGTGCCGAGGTCGCCGGGGCCGGCGGATGCAAGCGGGGCGGATCTGCTGAGCGTCGCTATTGACGGGTCAAAGCGAGGTTTCTCCGGTGGCGGGGGGCTGAGCGTCCATTCGTGGATGCGATGGTTCCCGGCATCGACCGCCCAGAGCCTGTTGCGATCGGCGTCGATTTCGAGTGCGGTCAGATTCCCGAGTTGGCCGGGGGCTTCACCCGGCTCACCAAATGTCGCCAGACGGACGGGCGTCTTGCGATCAAGATCGAAAATGTGGATCGCCCGCAGTTCTGGCTCCCAAGTGCAGAAGAAACGTCCATCGGTTGCCGCGACCGGACCAAAATGGGACTGGACGTCACGTGGGGCGAGTGTGGGTGGTTCGATGTCCTTGCCGCCCGGGCCGAATCGCTGGACGCGTTCTTCGAACGGCTCTGCGATCACGACGTCGCCGCCGGAGAGCAACGCGGCATCGGCGGGATAGTGCACCTTGCCCTCACCTTGTCGGGGAAAGACCGCGTGCATGCCCCACGATTCAATCGGCGCTCCTGTATCCGTGTCGAAGACTTGGACGCGGTGGTTGAGCCGGTCGGTCACCACGACCCGACCACCACCAGCGTCGATGCCACTGGGTTCCATGAATTGGCCGGGAAAGGTTCCCCATGTGCCGATGGCTCGCAGCACTTGTCCATGGTCATCGAGGCAGAGCACGCGATGATTGTGTGTGTCGGCGACCCAGATGTGTCCGGCGTCATCGATCGCCACTCCTTCCGGTCCTCGGAGTCCGAGCGTCTTTCCATCCAGATTTCGAATGTGTTTGCCGTCTGGTTCGAAAACTTGAATGCGATTGTGTCCGGTGTCGGTCACGACTGCGATGGTGTCACTCACATCGATTGCGTGGGGATTTCGCATTCGAAACGTCCCATCGCCCGGACCACCAAACCCTCCGAGCATTTCTCCATCGCTGTTGAAGTACATGACGCGATGTCGTCCTGTGTCTGCAACGTAGATGCGGCCATTTGGAGCGATGGCCAGCCCCCTCGGTTGGTGCAGTGAATATGAGAGGTCGAGCGTCGGGCTCTTCTCCGCGAACCCGAGTTGAACGACGCCGGTCTCGGTGTTGAGGACCGCCGCATCGTCAGCGTTCGGCATGGCCGCGACGGCGCGGACGCCGCCCAGATTCTCATGTGTTGAGACCCACTTCCCAAGTTCCGATGCTTCGGCTTGTGCGAGAAGGGTCAGCAGAATGGCTGGAGCGAGCATTGGTACCTGAGTTCCTCCTAGTCGATCTTGAAGCCCAGCGAGGCGATCTTAGCCTTGACGGCACTGAGGTCGGTTCCGGGCGCCACCCATACGACAACTTCCTCATCTAAGGCCGATGCGGCGACATCGTTGACTCCGTCACAGGTCATGGCGATCTGCTTGATGGCAATCTCACAATTTTCGCAGTGCATCCCGCTCACCGGCATGACGTTGCGCTGCCCCGTTTGAGTACCGGTTGCGGGAGCATGCGGCTTGCAGGACACCAACGTGGTTGTCAATGCGATCAACAGCAGATACTTCATTGGGCAGAGGATATCAGTGGCTCAGAGAGTCGTGGAATTCTGAACCGCGGGCCAAGGTTCTGCCTCAGCTCTTCAGGACCGGTGCTGGATTCCATCGCTTTCGGAGGATGGTGTCGGCATCGGCGCCCATCCAATTCTTGAGAGCGGCGGCGTAGACCTGGCGGAAGTCAGCGGTGAACTTCAGGTCGCCGTCATCGAGGTTGGTCATGCTCGGGTGCGTCCCGTGGACGCCGGGCTTCACCATCGGGCCGACGAGATACATCGGGGCGGCGGTGCCATGGTCGGTGCCGCCCGAACCGTTCTCGCCGACGCGGCGACCGAACTCGGAGAAGACCATTGTGAGCACACGGCCGTCGTTGCCCTGCGCCTTGAGTTCATTCTGGAAGGACAGCAGCGAATCGCCGACCTGCCGCAGCAACCGCTGATGGGAGCCCTCTTGATTGGCGTGTGTATCGAATCCGCCGAGGGTGACGTAGTAGACGCGTGTGCTCATGCCGGCACGGACGAGGGCGGCGACGGTTTGTAACTGTGTTGCGAGATCGCCGCCACTCCAACTGGTCAGCGGCGAGACGGACACGGCCTTGCGAACCTGATTGGATGACATTTGCGCATCAAGGGCGGTTCGTTTGAGGAAGGCAAGATTGTCATCGGTCCCAGAGTCATGTTTGCCGGGGACTGACTTGAAGGCCGAGGCCACGTCGTCTCCAAAGTCCTCACCCATCCACCGGTAGAGATCCGGCGATTCAAAGCTGACCGGTAGCGACTTGGCGCCCTGCATGGCCAGTGGCGCAGCATTGCCAAGGGCGATGCCAGAAGCAGCTTCCGGCGTACCTTTGCATGTATTGTCGAAATAGCGTCCGAGCCAGCCGTTGTCACGGCCGCTCGTGTCGGCGGTATGCCAGATATCCATCGAGGAGAAGTGTGAGCGGTTCGGGTTCGGGTACCCGATGCCTTGCACAATGCAACCGAGTCCATTGTCAAAGAGTTCGCGGAACCCCGAGAAGGCGGGATGCAGGCCGAGACCATCGGATCCCGGAAGAGCCAGCGCGGCCTCGTTGCCTTTGCCAGGCGCGGCGATCGCCAGTTGGGGGCGCTTCTTGTAGTAGTCGGACGAACCGTATGGGACGACGGTATTCAGGCCGTCATTGCCTCCAGCGAGTTGTACGACAACAAGGACATGGTCCTGTGGGACGCCGGCGAGGGAACTCAGCATCGAGCCAAGTGGCAAGCACATTGCTTCGCTCGCCCGCTGAATGAAGAGTGGGGCGGTTGCGGCCATGCTCGCCAGCGCCGTGCCGCGCTGAATGAAGTGTCGTCGTGTCCAAGGGGTTGGTTCGGTCATGGTGATGATCTCATTGGCGTGATGGTGCGACTTTCAGGAGGTCAGCAGAGTTGGTATTCCGGGCATGCAGTCATCAGGGAGAGCAGGTGGACGAGCGTCTCGTTGTCGATCCGATCGCGGGACTTGGCAAGGGCGGTCCACTCTTCAAGCCTGCCATCAGTAGGGGCGGTTCCGAGAGTAAAACGGGCGAGATAGGTCACGATGTCCTTCGCTTCGTCGCGGCCATCGAGACCACGCAGGTGCGAAACGAGCGGTGTCGCATCCCACCCACCGGGTGAACCCTCCCAAGCCTTGGCCCCTGGGTCGCGGCCGGTCATGAGGTAGACGAGCAGGTTGTTACGAATGAAGAGAGTGGACGTGTTGATCCACTTGCGTCCGGCTTCCCAACCTTTGACACTCGGTGGGAAGAAGATCTCCTGGCCCATCAGTCCGCAGGCTTGATTGACGCGGTTGATGCTGCGAACCGGTGTATCGAGTGAACGGACGGCCTGCACGGCGAGTTGCACGGGGCTCTTGATCATGCTGCGGCGGTTCTTTTGATCGTAGAAGTACTTGGATCGGAAGAGTTCGCGGAGCATGGGGCGCACGTTCCAACTGTTTCGCTTGAGTGTGCTTGCCATGCGGTTGACGGCGGCCTTGGTGGTGGTGCTGATCTCGGTCGAGTCGTCCACGAAGAAGCGATGCATTTTCCAGGGCACGAACCAGGATGCGGAGGGTCGCTGGAAGATGAGTTCCACGAAGTCCGATCCGTCGAACTGCCCGCTGCGACCGAAGATGGTCTTGCCGCTTGAATCGAAGTTGCGTTGATTGAATGAAAACGCATCATCACGGTACGTCATGCCGGTCAGCGCACGGGCACCTTCCTTGATATCGTCTTCGGTGTAGCCATTGCCCTCGCCGAGCGTGAAGAGTTCCATGAGTTCACGCGCGAGATTTTCGTTCGGTGCCTTTCGCGTGTTCTGGTTGTTGTTGAGGTACTTGATCATCGCGGGATCGCGGACGATGTTGTGGACGAGGTCGTTCTTGAAGTTGCCACCGGCGTTCTGCCGCAGCATGTTGTTCTGCAGCATCATGTGCCAACTGTCTTCGACCGCGCGGTAGCCGGTGGCGAAGTGTCCGTGCCAGAAGAGCGTGAGTTTCTCGTGCAGGGGTCGCGGCGTTTCAATCAGCCGCTCAAGCCACCAGGACTGGATGGATCGCATTTGTCGGCGATCTTCCCGCTGCCGTTCTTGGCGAGCGGCGCGGAACTGCTCAAGCGTTCGCTCATCACTGTTGCGACGGGCGAGATCCCTACGCTGGCGATTCTCGCGTGAGAGCGGCTCCATGATGTCCGAACGGAATTCACTTCCGTCAGCGAGCGGATCTTTGACGCGTTCCCACTCAACCAGATAATCGACGGCCTTCTTGAGACCCATGTTGCTGAGCGTCAAGATCTGAGAGGGTGTGCCGCCGAACCCGGCTCTGGCCAGCAGGTGCTCGGCCTCCCAGTATCCGAAGTCCTTCTCTGGAAGAGGCGAGAGCGCGTGCGGCATGGGTTCACTCCTGATCGCAGGGAGGTACTGTGGCGGTCGAGTCTACGCCGAATAGGACTGGTGCATCCCCCTATTCGGCGAAGTCGGGCATCCGGCGCAGCGAACGGCCCAATCGGACGGCATTGCCCACCACGGTGATGTCGCTCAAGGCCATCGCGCCCGCGGCGATCAGCGGTCCCCACGGCCCAAGCAGGCCCAGAGCTGCGACCGGGATCATGATGGTGTTGTAGAAGAACGCAAAAAAGAGGTTCTGGTGGATGCACCGCAGTGTCCGGCGTGCAATGACGATCAGCAGCGGCACGGACGAGGGGCGATGCCCCGGAATCACGACGTCGGCTGCCTCGATTGCGACGTTTGTGCCGGATCCGACGGCGACGCCGACGCTCGCTGTTGCAAGTGCCGCGGCGTCGTTGATCCCGTCACCGACCATGAGGACCGGACCGGTCATGTCTTGAATGTGGGCGGCTTTCTCCTCGGGGGAGACGCCGGCGTGTACCGAGAACTCGGGCATTCCGATGGCCTCAGCGATCTCGACGGCGGCCTCGCGGCGATCGCCTGAGAGCATGTGGGCGGGCGCGCCGAGGGCATCGAGTTCCCGGACTGCGGAGGCGGCATCGGGCAGCGGCTGGTCCCGGACATCGATGCGTCCGATCAGTGTTCCATCGACATGTATCGCGCAGGCCGCATGTTCATCCTTTCGAACTTCAACAATGTGACCGTCAACCGTTGCTGTGACGCCGACACCTGGGATGGCCGCGAAATCGCGTGGCGATGGAAGTGGCAGGCTCCGCTCCTCGATGACTTCACCGATCGCCTTGGCTACCGGGTGCTCACTGTCACGCTCGGCAGCACCTGCCATGCGAAGCAACTCGTCTTCGCTTGTCCCCGGTTCCGGCGAGATCGAGATCACCACGGGCCGTCCTTTGGTCAAGGTGCCGGTCTTGTCAAACACGACTTCTTTGACACTGCCAGCCCGCTCCAACGCAGCGGCCGACTTGATGAGGATGCCTCTCCGCCCCGCTTCGCCGGTACCGACCATGACGGCCATCGGCGTCGCGAGCCCGAGGGCGCACGGGCATGAGATGATCAGTACCGTGACGGTGGCGATGATGCCGGTTGAGAAGTTGCTCCAGTCACCACTGGTGGCTGCCAGAATGGTCCACCCTGTAATCGTCAACACCGCCACGGCCAGCACGGCCGGCACGAAGATGGAACTGACTTTGTCGGCGACTCGTTGGATCGAGGCCCGGCTCCCGAGGGTATCCGAGACGAGCCGCGCGATCCGGGCGATGGTCGAGTCGTTTCCGGCGACATCGGCGACGATGACCAGTCGTCCGAGCGCATTGGTCGAGCCGGAGACGACCGGGTCGCCGACGCTTCGCAGCACCGGAATCGGTTCGCCGGTGATGAGTGATTCATCGACTTCGGACTCGCCCTCGGTCACGGTGCCGTCGACGGGAATGCGTCCGCCGGGCCGCACGAGCAGTTGCATGCCCGGTTGCACTTCGGCAACGGACACTTCGGTGGTCGTGCCATCCTCTGCAAGTTGCTCGGCCGTGTCGGGCTGGAGTTCCAAGAGGTCACGAATGGCCGACCCCGCCTTGGCCGACGAGCGTGCCTCCATCCAGTGTCCGAGGCTGATCAGTCCGAGCAGAGCGGCGGCCTCGGTGAAGTAACTCGGCTCGCCGTGTTCGATACCCATTTGTTCTAAGACGAAGAGGACGACCGAGTAGCCCCAGGCGGTGACCGCGCCGATGCTGATGAGCGTGTCCATGTTGGTGCCGCCATGCTTGAGGGCGGACCAGGCGGAGCTGAAGAAACCAGGCCCGACGATCGCCACGACCGCTGTGGCGGCGATGCCCAGCGTCCACGGGATCCAAGGCCCGGCGATGCCCATCGACTCGCCGCCCCAGTGCAGGATCGCCATGGGAATCCACATCCCCAGTCCAATGAGGGCTCGCCGCCGCCACTGCCGCTCCTTCTTGGCGGCCAGATGCTCCATGTGATCATGCAGTTCAGCAGCCGAGGCGGGGTCTTCGCCGGCGGGGGTAGCCGGATACCCCACAGCGGTCACGAGCCGGGCGGCTTCGGTGGGATCGATGGTTCCATGAATAATGGCCCGGCCGGTCTGGACGCTGATGCTGGCATCGGTCACCAATGGGCTTGCCAGAAGGGCCTTGCGGGCGGTCTCGACGCAACTGGCGCAGGTGATATCGTCGATGTCGAGTTGGATGGTCTGGTCGGTCATGATGATGCGGGCAGGGTAGACTACAGGCTTGCCTATGTCCGAACCTCGCGCCCGTTCCATTTCGCTGATGCTCACACTGGTCCCGCTTCTGGCGGTGCTGTGTGTGTTGCTCGGCGACCCGACCGGCGAGCCGCGGGCCGCGGCCGGTCACGAGCCGCCCGCGATGGTCGTCTCGATCGGGGTTGATGCGAGCGGTGCCGCGGCGAGCGGTGATCAGTCCGGCCTTCCCCTCGGTGCCATGCCTGCTCCGCGGGCGGGGCGGTTGCGGGTTCGTGAGGCTGACCGACTTGGCCCCGCCAAGTTGCACCTTCCGCCACCCGCCGTCTGAGCCCGTTTCGCGGTGATACAGACAGATTCCGGATCCCACATCACACCAGTTCTCCCGAGAGGTTGATTCCCATGGCTTTCCCCGTCGTTTCCAGCGTTGCACGCAAAGTGTTCGGCACTCGCAACGAGCGATTGGTCAAACGGTATCTCAACATCGTGGATCGCGTCTCGGCTCTTGAGGCCGAGACTCGGCAACTCGACGATCAGGCACTTCGGGCCAAGACGGACGAGTTCAAGCAGCGTATTGCGGACGGCGCCAAGACCACCGACATGCTTCCCGAGGTCTTCGCCGTGGCGAGGGAGGCGATGGACAGGGCGGTCGGTATTCGCGCGATCTTCGATCCCGATGGAGAGTTCGATCCGGCAGTATTGACCGGAGAAGTGCGTTCGCTGTATGACCAGACCAAGGCGGCGATGGAAGCTGCGGAACCCAAGCCACCCACGGGTGAACTGCTCGGATGTACCGAAGCGGTGCCGGGTTGGGTCTGGATGGATATCCCGCTGCCGATCTACGAGGCGGTTCGCGCCGTCTGGCCTGAGTCACGTCCGCCGTACCGCGCCCGCCCCTTCGATGTACAGATCATCGGTGGCATGGTGCTGTACGAGGGCAGCATTGCCGAGATGAAGACCGGTGAAGGCAAGACGATTGTCGCGCCGCTTTCCTGCTACCTCTCCATGCTCGAAGGCAAGCAGGTGCATCTCGTGACGGTCAACGAGTATCTCGTGCAGCGTGACCGCGACTGGATGTTCCCCTTCTTTCGGGCGCTCGGTATGACGGTGGGCGCCATTCATGCCCAGCATCGCCAGCCGCCGCAACTCAAGCAGATCATGTACCACTGCGATGTCGTGTACGGCATGACCAGCGAGTTTGGTTTCGACTACCTTCGCGACAACATGAAGATGTCTGTCGCCGAGCAGGTGCAGCGTCATCGGCAGATCGCCATCGTCGACGAGGTCGACTCGACGCTCATCGACGAGGCGCGTACGCCGCTGATCATCAGTGGCTCGGCCCATGACACGCAGCCGAGGTACGAACTCGCCGATCGACTGGCCCTGCACCTGCTTTCGAAGCAGACGGAGTGGAATGCGGCCGACGAGCGGGTACAGAAGTGCCTCGTCGACATTTCCGGTCTGGAAGGCGATATCCGCAACGTGCGGGATCGCAGCGAGATTCCAGCCATGAAGGAGCGGCTCGATGCGTTCAAGGCCGAGTTGCCCACGTTCGAGATCACCCGCGACAAGCATCTCCAGTACTACGAAGTCGAACTCGACAAGAAGCGTGCGACTCTTACGCACGAGGGCATTTCTGAAGCGCAGAAGGAGTCAGGCCTCGGTTCCTTCTATGTGGGCGACAATATTGACCTGCCCCATCTGATGGAGCAGGGCATCCGGGCCCATACGGTGTATCAGCGTGACCGTGACTACATCGTCGCACCTGATGACAAGGGCGAGCAGACGATTGTGATCGTCGATCAGAACACCGGCCGCAAGATGGTTGGTCGGCAGTGGTCCGACGGACTGCATCAGGCCATCGAGTCCAAGGAAGGCGTCCCCATCAAGGAAGAGACGCAGACCATGGCGACCATCACGATCCAGAACTTCTTCAAACTCTACGAGCGGCTCTCGGGAATGACCGGTACTGCCGATACTGAGGCGACCGAGTTCTACGAAATCTACAAACTTGATGTCGTGGTGATTCCCACCAACGTCCCGGTCATCCGCGGCGACCACAATGACGTTGTCTACCTCTCGATCAAAGACAAGTCGGATGCGATCATCGAGGAGATTGCCCGCTTTCACGATGTCGGTCGCCCGGTGCTGGTCGGCACGACCAGCGTAGAGAACTCCAAGGATGTCTCGGACGAACTCAAGCGTCGGTTCTCGATCAAGCATGAGGTGCTCAATGCCGAGCAGCACGAGCGGGAGTCTGAGATCGTCAAGCACGCCGGCGAACTCGGAGCCGTGATGATCGCCACCAACATGGCTGGCCGCGGCACAGACATCAAACTCACGCCATTCACGACCTCCGAACTGCTCGACCACTGGAAGCGGCGCGATATCTGCCCGGCGGATGTGACGGCCGACATGCCCGAGCCGGCCATCGTCGCCAAGTGCTGGAGGCACATCGCCGCTCGCGAAATTGGCCTGCCACGCAAGCAGGTCGAAGAGATGTCCGACGAGCAGGTGCAGCGGACACTGCTTGAGTATTGGTACGAGAAGCACTGCTACGGGAAGGAATCCAAGGCCAAGTCGATGAAGAACGAACAGTTGCTCGAAGCCTTGGACGCCAGCGGCGCTTGCACGCTGCACCACCTGCGGCTGTACGACACGGCCGAGGATCTCGGCGGCTTGCATGTTGTCGGTACAGAGCGGCACGAGTCGCGGCGCATCGACAATCAGTTGCGTGGCCGTTCTGGTCGTCAGGGCGATCGTGGCTCGTCCCGCTTCTTCCTGAGTCTCGAAGACCCGCTTATGAAGATGTTCGCCGGCCCGACCACGCTGAAACTGCTCAGCCGCCTCGGCATGAAGGAGGGCGACGCCATCGAGCATCCGATGCTGAGCAAAGCCGTCGGACGTGCCCAGCGGAAGGTGGAGGAGCGGAACTTCCTCATTCGCAAGAACATTCTCGAATACGACGAAGTGATGGACCACCAGCGGCACGAATTCTACGGAACCCGGCAACGCATTCTCGAAGGCCGCAACATCAAGGAATTGATCTTCGATCATCTGCAGCAGGCATCGGTCGATGCTGCGTGGCGGTTCATGGACGCGCAGTATCCAGCCACCTGTGTCGCAGAGTGGGTACGCGAGCACATGTCGGTCAATATCGAGCCGTCGCGGCTCAAGATCGATGATCGCGAGGATCTGCACGAGGGCATTCGGCGGTTGGCGCACGAAGAGGCGACCTCCATCCTGCGGGTTTCGATCGGCGAGTTTCTCAGTGAGGACATCGACCTCGGCGAAGGCGCCATCGCTCGGCGTGACGAGGGGGGAGACAATTACCAGGGTTTGGCGGAGTGGATGAATGGACACTTCGGAACGAATTTGACCGGGTCTGACCTGATGGACAAGGAGCGACGGGATCTGCTGGACGAACTCGATCTCGCTGCTGCTGAAGCAATCGAGAAGGTCGACCTCGGCCCACTTGATGCCTTCCTCCTTGAGGATTACCCCAAGCGTGAACTGGCCAAGTGGGTATCAACGCGATTCGGTGTTGAGTTTGATGTGGATCGGTTGCTCGACGCGCACGACGCCGAGGAGGCCACTGCTGTGATCATCGAGGCGGCTGCCGCGTTGTACCGCGAGCGGGAGATCTGCTACCCGATCGACTTCGCGATCGACATGACCAATGCCACGATGCAGCAGGATCCCGCCAAGGCGATCGGGCAGTTCTGCACGTGGGCGAACTCGCGATACGAACTCGGCTGGACCATGGAGGCGCTGCCATCTACGGATCCGCAGGAGCTTCGCCGCTTGCTTATCGAGGCTGCCAGAACCTGGGATGAGGCGAAGATCGACGAGCGTGCCGGGCGGATTCTGGCCGAGATCGGCGAGGATCTGGACACGGTCGATACTTGGCTGCGAGATGCCATGAATGCAGCGTTCACAGAGGCGCAGCGAGCGGCCTTTGCTGGTGACCCACGCGGCGCTCTCGCCGAGCGGATTGCCAGCACGATGCGGGTGGAAGTATCGCAACTGGAGCAGTGGATTCTGCTTCAAATTCTCGATTCGTCTTGGAAGGAGCATCTGCACCAGATGGATCAGTTGCGGGAGTCGATTGGCTATCGCAGTTTCAGTCAGCGCGACCCGAAGATCGAGTTCAAGCGAGAAGGAGCCAATCTTTTCGACGAGATGCTCGAATCGATCCGCGACAAGGTGACCGATCTGGTCTTCAAAGCTCGCTTGCAGGCGCGACCTCGACAGGCGCCGCAGCCAAAGCAGCAGCCCGAAACGCCGAAGTCACCGCCACCTGTGGCGGAGGATCCGCAGCAGACCCAAGATCGCACCGCCGTCGCCGCTGCCGCTGCAGCGGCAAGTGAGGGACGCCGCGTACGAACCGGTGGTCCCAAGAAATCCTCGCCGTCGGCGGCTTCAACTGCGGTCGTCGGTCGAAACGAGCCGTGTCCCTGCGGCTCTGGCAAGAAGTACAAGAAGTGTTGCGGCGCCAGGGGGTAGTGGGGGTCTGGTACGGGGCAGGGCCATTGACGGATATCAACTCGTTGGTGTGCATCCTCGGGCGGTACTTGATCCCTTCGTGATCCACGGTGTGAAGAGAATCAGGATTGCTGCAACTGCCGCGACCCAGGTTGGCTCGTGAAGAAGCCCGATTTCCCCGAGCACCGCCGCCACGGCAAGCAAAATGATCAGCCTCACCAGACCCTTGAGCGTGACTTTGGGCGAGCTCCGCAGGCACCACGCCAGCACGATTGCGGGGAAGACCAGTCCATACAGAGCCAGCCATCTGAAGTACAGATCGATCACTTCGGACCATGTGTCGATGAGTTGAAGGCCGATGATGAAGGCGGCGGCGAGTACGAGCGCCAGCCATGGAATCTCGATGAACGTGCTCGATGTCAACACGCCGTCCCGCAACTCACGCAGGTTGGCCCCGATCGTGAAGGTGGACTGCCCGAAGATCCACGCCAGTACCACGGTTGTTCCCGTTCGCTCGCCGAGCCACCAATACGAAGCCGTCACGAGCAGCATGAACAAGAATCCCCCGCCGAGCACGAGGAACCCAAGCGGCCCCTCGGTTTCCTGGCGAACCCGGTGAAACGGGGCATCAAGCCATGGACACAGCAGAAACCCAATGATGAAAATCGGTGCCAGCCATACCAATTCGATGGGTGGTTTGGTACCCGACCAGCCGAGTGAATCCCCGCAGCCGCAGTTGGATACCACAACGATGCTACCGCTGGCAAAGGCGATTGTTCCCAGCAGCGGCCACCAAGATCGTGGTGCCAGCGAGAGCAGGAGTCCCAGTGCCAGTGAGATCAGAGGAAACAGCACCCAATTCCATGGTCCGACCATGTCCGGAGGGAAGATCCAAACCGCGACAATCGACAAGAAGAGCAGGTGAAATGTAATTGTCAGCGAAACGAAGAGGCCGATGGCCTGTGGGTGACGTTTGCAGAAGGCGCGAGAAGCGTCTGGTGAGCCCAGCAGCAGTCCCATGGCGGTCGCGCCGAGCACATTCGGAATGGCGATCAGTAGAAACCCGCTCCAACCAAACCACTGCATGAGAATCGCGGGCAGGAACAGGCCGATGCACCACGTCCAACTTGCTGCGCCGTAGAGGGCCCAGCCGATGGTGCGGAGCGGATGTGTCATACGCGTCGACGAAAGGTCAGACGGTCATCTTCCGACGCTTGCGAGCCTTTTTGCTGCTGCGGCTTCGCACCGCAGCCTTCGGGGCGCAATGGAAGGTCATCTTGCAGCGGCCGACCCGGAGCGGATGGTCTCGTTTGCCCAGAATCTGGCAGACGTTCATCGTGAGATCAATGTTGAACTCGGCGCCATTCTCCTTCGCCTCGGTGACGTGTTCGTGGAGGCCTCCCGGGTTGACGACGTCATAGACCGCCGGTCCACAACATGGGCGGAGGAAGCGATAGTTGAGGTCCTTGCAGATGACGATGTAGTCGGTCCCGACTTCAGAGAACAGGAACATGCCGCCAGCGACCTCGGAGTTGCCCAGCAGGGCGGCACCGGCCATGGCGTTGTACCAGTTGCGGTTGACCCGTTTGAACGGCAGGATGGCAGTAAAGCGGCCGGTGCTCAGCCGTCTCATCGAGATGCCGGAACGCCACGCATAGGGCAGCCAGATGAGTGAGAAGACCCGGTGCCAGAAGTTATTTCTCGTGCTGAGCCGGCTCAGCAAAGCCTCAAGCCGCGGCCACAGCCCTTTCGGGGCGGTGACGGTTTGGATGCCAGCGGCGTTGGATGAGGTGAGTGACATGGGGGGGTCCAGGAGCTCTGTCGGTAGAAAAATCCTGCGGGTTGGAAGAGGACGTATGGTAGCCGTTGACCGTTCGTGCCACCATGGGGATCCTGCGAAGATTCTCCGCCCCACGGTTCCCGCCAGAAACAGGAAGTCCCACCATGCCGCTTGCTCGCCTTGGAACCTGCTCATGGAGTCTTGGTCCGGATAATCCCGCCGATTTGGTTCGTTTGATCCATGCCACCGGCTTGGACGCTGTTCAACTGGGGCTCAGCCCGGTCGTGACGGATCTGGCAGGCTGGGCGACTCTTGTTCCGCGGCTGATTGAGGCCGATATCACGCTGCTGAGTGGCATGATGGCTCCTATCGGGGAGGACTACTCCACACTGGAGACGATCGCCAAGACCGGTGGGATCCGCCCCGACGGAACATGGTCGGCCAACGAGGCCATGGCGCGATCTATCGCGGTCATCGCCGAGAATGGGGGTATCGGCATGATCACGATGCATGCGGGGTTCATTCCGGAGAGTGCCGCCGACCCCGAGCGAGCGGTCATGATTGGGCGGCTTCAGACACTCGCTGATATTTTCGCCGGGGAGGGGTTGTGCCTAGCGCTGGAGACCGGACAGGAATCGGCCGAGGTGCTGCTCGGTGTGCTGGCTGAGGTGGATCGTGAGCGGGTCGGTGTCAACTTCGATCCGGCCAATATGGTGTTGTATGGCGCGGGCGATCCAATCGAAGCGATGGAGATGCTCTCGCCGCACATCGTGCAGGTACACCTCAAGGATGCATTGGCATCAGCGAGGGAAGGTCGGTGGGGTACCGAGACACCACTTGGCCAGGGTGATGTGGATTGGAATGCATTCTTCCAGTTGGCCAGAGACCTGCCGCGTGAAGTTGATGCCATCATCGAGCGAGAGGGCGGCGATAACCCCGTCGGCGAGATTCGGGCAGGCGTGGACTTTGTACGGACGCACCTTGTATGAAGTGGGCGTTGCTGGCGGTCATTCTGTTCGGTGCCGGATGTTCTGCGACGAAGGTCAACGAGTCGTACTTCCGTGGAGCGGTCGCGGCCGATCATGCCGTGGCGTCCGAAGCCGGGGTCGAGATGCTGCGGCGGGGAGGCAATGCGATCGACGCGGCTGTGGCGACGAGTTTCACGCTGGCCGTGACGGATCCGTTCAGTTGCGGACTCGGCGGTGGCGGATTCATGGTGGTGGTGTTGCCCGATGGCACGGCCGCGGCGTTGGACTATCGCGAAGCGGCGCCCGCTGGCATGACAGCCGATTGGTATGTGGACCGTCCCTCGACGGCGAGCCGCTACGGTGGCGGAGCGGTCGGCGTGCCGGGGACAGTCGCCGGGTTGTGGGCGGCTCATGAGCGTTGGGGCGTACTGCCGTGGAAGTCATGTCTGGAACCGGCAATCCGCGCAGCGACCAGTGGCGTGGAGATCGGCGGCCCATGGCTGGGCGCGAAGGAGTGGGTCGCGTCGGTTCGTGAGGAGCACCCGGAACTCACGGTGACCTCGCAATGGATATGGGATCACCTGTGCGGGGGTGGGTCACTCAAGAGAGGTGATGTCATCCGGCAACCACAACTTGCCGCGCTGCTGCACATGATCGGTGTGAACGGACCGGCGGCTTTCTATGAAGGTGTCGTCGCAAGCGATGTTGCCAGAACGGTGCAGAACGCGGGTGGTGTACTGGATCGAAGCGATCTCCATCGGTATGGAGCCGATTGGGCGGAACCATTGACGAGCACCGTCGTGCTGGATCGGTACACGATGCTGTCCATGCCGCCGCCGAGTAGTGGTGGTGTTGCGATGCAGCAGATTCTGGGCATGCTTGATCGGCGCATGGAAGATCTTCCAAGGGTGACACGCCAGTCGCCGATGTGGTGGCATCTGCTCGTCGAATCGATGCGAAGCGCCTTTGCCGATCGGGCTCGTTTTGGTGCCGACGGCACGCATGTTGCGGTTCCTGTGCTGGATATGGTGCATCCGAGCGCACTCGACACTGCAGCCGCCGCGATTCCGCTCGACCACGCTCGGACAAGTGCCGACGCATGCGTGCTGCCGCCGCCGGACGATGCCGGGACGAGTCACTTCTGCGTCTATACCGCGGATGGCATGGCGGTGTCCTGTACTGAGACGATCAACTTGCTCTTCGGTTCGCTGCTGGCCGTCCCGCAGTGGGGCATCGTGCTCAACAACGAGATGGATGACTTCGCGACGCAGCCGGGCAAAGCAAATGCCTTCGGCCTCGTACAAAGTGATCGCAATGCGCCAGCCCCGGGCAAGCGACCGCTCTCAAGCATGTCACCGACGATCGTCTTGGAGGATGGTCGCGTTCGACTGCTCGCGGGCGCTTCGGGCGGTCCTCGCATCATCAATGGCACGCTGCAAGTCATGCTCAACGTGCTGCTCTTCGACATGTCCCCGGAAGCAGCGCTTGCCGCTGACAGGCTGCATCACCAGTGGATGCCCGATGTCGTGCAGTTCGAAGAGGCGTGGGCCGATGACACCGTGATCGAAGCCATGAAGGCCATGGGACACGCCACGAAGCGTCGGCCGACCGTCGGCAAGGTCCAACTCATCGAAGTCCTGCGAACCGGAGAGATGCGTCCTGCGAGCGATCCTCGCAAAGAGGGTGCTTCAGCCGGGTGGTAGTGTGCGTGGTCGACCAATCGAAGGTTTGCGGGTCGGCGATATGCCGTCCATTGCTGACGAAATGGATGACCGCAACGTGGACTGATTGACGAGGTGTTGAACCAAGGAACTATGGAGTTTGAGAACGAGGTCATCAACAAGCAACGGTTCGACAAGAAACAACGTCGGCTCATCGAGATCCACTGTGGCCAGTGATTGGAGGGAGGGCGAGTCGGTGGCGACTCGGCATACAATCCCCTCATGCCTACATACATCTATCAGGTTGTGACCGATGACGGCACCGAAGGCGAGATCTTCGAGGTCGTACAGCCGATGAGCGAGCCGCCGCTGAAGAAACATCCCGAGACGGGGGCGCCTGTCGTGCGGATTCCGGCACTTCCCAATATCGCCGGCAAGTGGTCCGACATGAAGACCAAGTCATCGCTCAGCAACAAGAACCTCGACCGCCTCGGGTTCACCAAATACGAACGTGCCGGTGATGGCAAGTACGAACGGAAGGCGGGTGGAGGTCCCGACGTTATTTCGGCGGACTGATTTGTCCCACCACAGGGGAGGCAGCCAGAGCAGGTGAACATGGCTTCCCGCATCTCCGGCGTGTCAGGTCTTCCCGGGGGCGATACGCTTTACAGATGTCGTGCCTGACAACGCCCGGTTTGGACATGATGAGGCCATTTGGCCAAACGACCCGCGTCGGTGTCGTCAGCTTTCTCAATGCCCGCCCTCTGGTTGCCGGACTTGAATCGCTTGCGAATTGGTCGATCACATCGGCGCCGCCAAGCGCGCTGATCGATCTGCTGGCTGCCGACGAAGTCGATCTGGCGCTTTGCTCGTCCGTCGATCTCCTGACCGCGCCCTTCGAGGTGGCGTGGCTTGCGTCGACTCCGCTCGCTTGCCGCGGGGCGACTCGAACGGTCCGATTGTTCTCCCATCAACCGATCGACACGCTTCGCACGATCCACTGCGATACCGATAGCCACACGTCGGTGGCGCTGCTCCGCATCTTGCTTGCGGAATTCTGGAACGTCGAGGTTGAACTGGTGGATCTGCACGACCCTCGACCGATCGAAGCCAAACTTCTGATCGGGGACAAGGTTGTTGGAGAGGAACTCACCCCAGAGGCGTGGCCGGTACAGGTCGATCTTGGAGAGGCGTGGCTGTCGCACACGAGCCTGCCCTTCGTTTTTGCCGTCTGGATGGGACGATCAGATCGAGCAGAGTGCCTAGAGCGGGCGGGCCGCGTGATCGATCGTCAACTCCGGTTGAATCGTCATCGGCTTCAGGAGATCATCGCCCGCGAGGCGTCGATGCTGGGATGGTCCCGTTCGGACGCATCGGACTACCTTACAGATCACATTCGATATCACTTCGGCGCGGCCGAACTGGACGGATTGATATTGTTTCTCGAGAAGTGCCGCGAGCATGGGTGTGCGCCCGACAGGCCGGTGCCGCCGCCGCGGGATCTTTGAATGCGCCGCGAGGCGGCATTCCGATGCAGCATCATTGGCGAGTTGCACAGACAACTCGAGTGGGCGTCGAAATCTGCTTGCCTTCGTTTGCTTGATGCGGCCGAGGCGTTGATTCGCGAGATCAATCTCGACCGCGCCTACCCGGTGGAATTCGTCACATATCGGCTGACCGCGTGGAAACCCGAGCCAAACACCGTTGTCGAGACCGTGGCAGGCGAAGCACTGCTGGCGGATTTGGTGACGATGATTCAGCGGGTGAGCCGTCGATGTGCCCTGCCATTGGACAATGACGAGTCCGTGCTGCTCGACGGGACTGCGAAGGTCCTTGGTATCTCCCGGCGGACACTGGTGCGCCTGCGGCGGCGCGGTTTGGCGATGCGATATGTGCAGTGCAGCGATGGCCACCTTCGGCTGGCCTGTCGGATGGAATCATTGGAGTGGTTTCGCAATCAGTGGTCGGAGTTGATCGGGAAGTCCCACCCGCTCGTCGGCAGCCGGTCGAGCACCGCCGCAATTCTCGAAGCCGCAAAAGCCCTTCCCGAAGCGACCACAGCGCAAGCCACGGTGAGGACTCTTTCCAAGCGATTTTCAGATCGCTCGCTTTCATCCATTCGCAGTGTGCTCAGGCGAGCAGCGGCGCGGGGTGATGTCGTGTTTCCCATGCAAGCAAGGCTTTCGCCGCGCGATAAACGGCTTGCTCAGCGTGCCATCCGCCGCGGAGTGGCTCCGGCGAGGATTGCGGCGCATCTCAATATCGGTGTGCCCTCACTTCATCGTGCATTGTTGCGACTCCGGAGACAGCGACTCATCGAGATTCATGCCGAATTACCGCCTCCGGAAGTTGATCATGATGTACTCGATGAGCAGGCGTTGTCTCCGATGTGTATTCAGGCAGGGTTGGCAGCTTGGAATGCATGTCTTTCATTCACCGAATCGAGCGTGGACGTGGGCTCACTGGAAGCGTCCTTGCTCGCGATGCACGTACTTCGGCGACGCTTTGGTGCGGTAATACAGGATGCCCCAGCCCAGCCCACGGCGGGGCAACTGGACCGGGCCGAGACCGATTTGCGGTGGATGTGTCAGCTTCGCTGGCAATTGCTCGGCTCCCTCGCCCCAGTGCTGCGGAACACCGTCGAGCAGTGGTGTGGGCGTCCGCCTCTGGAATTGTCACCTGAGATGCAGCGAGCCGTACTGCGACGGGGTATCGAAACGCTGCGTGAGGTCATCGTCCATCAGCCAGCCGCGGAGGCCGATCGGCTTGCGGCGCGAGCGAGGGCTGCGGTTGCTTTGTACTTGGCAGGTATGGATCCACCGAGAGCTGATCGGGCACTTCCGCGGCTGAGTGAAGTTCCTTCTGTTCCGATGTGGTGGGGTGAAATGTGGCGAGATGTGTTGCCAGACCCGGAGTGGGAAGCCCGCCTCGGCACGTTGCCGGCGGAGCATCGCGAACTGTGCATCTTGCGTTGGGGCTTCGGGGGAGCGCGGCCATGGACGCTCCAGGAAGTGGCCGACATGAAAGGCTGCAAGACCTCGGCCCTCGCCCGGGCTTGGTCCGCCGCGCAGCGATCGCTCGTCAGGCCGAAGAAGACATCCTGAAGGGACTCGAGCGTAGGCTCAACGTTTGGAGAACTGGAACCGCTTGCGGGCGCCGGGCTGACCGGGCTTCTTCCGCTCGACCTTCCGTGGATCACGGGTCAGGAAGCCGCTGTTACGCAGCGTGGGCTCCAGCGAGCCGTCATACCGCATCAGCGCCCGGCCGAGGCCGAGGATGATCGCGCCAGCCTGGCCGGAAAATCCGCCGCCGTGCACTTTGGCCTGCACTTCGACACCGCCGGCGGTGTTGGTAGCCTCGAGGACCGCCCGGATGTTCTTGTGATCCCGCTCTTCATTGAAGAAGTCGGTCATGTCCCGGCCATTGACCTTGAACTCACCCTTCCCCGGCCGAATACGCACACGGGCGACCGAAGCCTTCCGACGCCCGGTTCCCCAGAACCAACCACCTGCTGTGGGCGTGGCCGCAAGGGCGACTGCCGGTTCGGTCGTGGGCGATTCGGCCACAAGCGATTCGATCGCTTCGATCGTGGCGACAGCCTCGGTGGGAGCGTCGGTGTTGGGGAGATCCTCGGTCATCGTGTCGTTTCTCGTTGGACTGGAGCGTCCGGTTCTATTGGGGTCAGCCGATCAGTGGCGTAGTGGCCTGAGCGGCGTGCGGGTGTTCGCTACCTGCGTAGACCTTGAGTTTCTTGAACATCTGGCGGCCGAGTCGTGTCTTGGGCAGCATGCGACGCACGGCTTGCTCAACGATCCGCTCGGGATGCTTGGCCATCACCGAACCGACCGAGCGAAGTTTCAGCCCGCCGGGGTAGCCAGAGTAGGACTTCACCATGCGCTGCTCGGCTTTGCGACCGGTCAGCACGATCTTGGAGGCGTTGGTCACGATGACGTGGTCGCCGCAGTCGACATGCGGTGTCCAGTCGGGCCGATGTTTGCCCATCAGCACACGGGCAATTTCCACCGCCATGCGGCCAAGCACTTGTCCGTCGGCATCAACATGACGCCAAGCCGTGTTGGCTTCGCCGGGCTTCAGGAAGGTCGTCTGACGGGGCATGATGCGGACTCTCCAAAGGATCTCAGGCCGCTCCGGCAGGGACTCGAGGCCGAAGCGATGCTGGAATACAACAAGACGGCTGTGGCGAACCACAGCGAACCGAGGAGGATACCGCACCCACTGTGGGTGTCAAGGTTTCACGGACGTGGAAGGCCTCCTTTGCCGGCCCCCGCAGCGGCTACCCTGCTCACCATGAGCCAGTGGGCAAGCAGATTGCGGGGCCCGCGAAGACCCCTGACGGTCCTGTCGTGGCTGGTCATCGTGGCGACGACGGGGCTCCTGATGGTGCTGGCAGCCATGCCGCCGGATGCGGGGGTGCCGCCGAAGCGTGGCGGCGGCGATCAGATGTTGAAGATGGAAGCCCGGCTTGTCCTTGCTCAGGAAGCATTGGTTCCGGGCAGCGGCATGGCGGCCCTTGCTGAGATTGATCTTTCAAATGCGCCAGGCCGCCGTCTGCGGCTCGCCGCTGTTGCGGCGGCCATCAACGGGCCGGAGGCTGGCCGGGCGATTGTGACAGAAGTGCAGCAGGGACTTGTCGGGCGTGACCTTGAGCCAACCGAGTTTCAGGGGCGGGTCATAGATGAATTGGATCGCGTATTCGCCGGAGCGGCCAGCGAGGCCGTGATTGAGGAGCTGCAGAAAGATCTCGGTTGGTTCGGGCAGATGGCGGTGTTGGCATCCGAAGATGGTGGCGATGGGCGGCAACAGCGGTTGGCGCCGCTGCTTGGCGATGCCCTGAGCACCTTGATCGTGCTGCTCGCTGTGATGGCTGGCTTGGGCTTGGTGGGATTGGTTGGTTTGGTGCTGCTTATTCTCGGCACGATCGTGGCCTTCCAAGGAGAACTTCGCTCCCGCCTTCACTCCCTTTCTTCGCACGACGGCATCTATGCCGAAACGTTCGCGATCTGGCTCATTGCTTTCTCGATCATCTTGATCGCAGCGGCGATACTTGCGGAGGAGTTACCGAAGCACCTGGCCTTGGTGGTATCGATCATTGGATTCTTCGTGAGCCTTGGTGTCTTGGCCTGGCCGGTGATTCGCGGCGTGCCGTGGGAGTCTGTACGGCGAGACATCGGTTGGACACGTGGCCGAGGGTTCGGAATCGAACTGGGATGCGGTGTGGTGGGCTACGCAGCGGCGCTGCCGATTGCGGCTGTAGGCCTCTTGATCTCGATCTTACTCATCCTGCTCGCCGCGCCCGAAGAAGGCGCATCCTCTGCGGCGCATCCCATTGTTGGCGAATTGGCCGGTGGCGGCTGGGGCGTCCGAATACAGGTGCTGCTGATGGCGAGCGTAGCGGCGCCTGTGGTGGAGGAAACCATGTTCCGCGGAGTGCTGTACCGGCAGGTGCGCAGCGCTGCAGGTCAACTGGCGCCGTGGTTGTCGATTGCGGCGGCGGCTGGAGCCACATCACTGATCTTTGCGCTCATTCATCCGCAGGGCCTGCTGGCCGTCCCCGCGCTTGCGTCGCTGGCAGTCGCGTTTTCACTGGCGCGCGAATGGCGAGGGAGCCTTATTGCTCCGATGGTCATGCACGGGGTATCCAATGGCATCGTGATGGCGATGCTGATGGTGATGCTTGGGTAGGGGGCTGACCGCTCAGCTCACCGAAATGGTGGGCTGTTCGGCGGCGGCTACTCGGATGGCGACCTGCCGGGCAAGTTCTCCAGCGAGGTGATCGATGGCCGCGGTGATGTCGTTGCTGATCTCGAAGTTGCCAAGTGGCGTGCCCACGTCTGCGTTCTGCCGCATTGCAATGTGCAGCGGCAGCGGGCCGAGAAAGGGGATCGCCATGTCGGTCGCCATTTGTTCGGCGCCGCCGCGGCCAAAGAGGTCGTATTCGACGCCGTCATCGGCAACAAACCAACTCATGTTCTCGACCACACCAACGATTGGCACGCCGAGTTCTTCAAACATCCGCACCGCGCGCCGAGCATCGTCCTGCGCAACTCGCTGCGGGGTGCAGACGATCACTGCGCCAGCAAGCGGCAGTGCTTGCGCCAAGGACAGCGGCACATCACCTGTACCAGGTGGAAGATCGACAATGAGATAATCGAGTTCGCCCCAGTCGGTCTGGAGCAGCAGTTGTGAGAATGCCTTGTGCGCCATCGGGCCCCGCCAGATCATCGGCTTCTCCGGATCGACGAGTTTGCCGATCGTCATGGCTTTGATGCCATGTACGTCAAACGGCACCAGAATGTTGCCCTTGGCGACCGGATCAAGATCATCGAGCCCGAGCATGGTTCCGAGCGATGGTCCGTAGATGTCGCCATCGAGCAGGCCGACCGTAGCGCCTGCTCGCGAGAGCCCAAGGGCCAGTAACGTCGAAATGGTGGACTTTCCGACGCCGCCCTTACCAGCGCCCACCGCAACGACATGTCGTACCCCCGGAAGTACATCACGCGATTGAGTCGGTGGGGGAGAGGTGAATTCGATGGTGATGTTCGGCGATGCGTCTCCTACGGCCTTGGCGATGGCCTGCTCGGCGTCGCTTCGGATGCGATCTTTCATCGGGCAGGCTGGCGTGGTCAACTCGATGATGACTCGAATGTCTTGCCCGTCCACCTCGATGGACTGCACCATGCCGAGCGTGACGAGATCTTGCTTCAGGTCCGGATCCTCGACGCTGCGGAGGGCCTCTCTGATGTCTGATTCTTGAATGGGCACAGGGACGCTCCAAAGGGGGGGATGGCTGGACACAGCGTGACGTAGGATGATATCGACAGGGAATGGCCGCTTCGCCGGTTCATCCCGCCGCCCCAAGGAGCGTGTCTGATGAACATGTCACTGATTCTTGCGTCCGTTTTGGTTTCTTCGGCCTACGTCGTGGCCAACCAAGAGGAGTGGGACCCGACATCCCCGGCTGATACCGCCAAACAGCAGGACGATTCGGCTGGCGAGGCGCAGGAAGCACCGCTCGCTGGTCCGGATGTGCAGTCGCAGGGCGGCGGCGAGCGGGACGCGATGCGGCCGCCAGGTGACGCTCCGATGGGTGGCGACGGTGTGCAGTCGTTGCTCGCAAGGCGATGTGGAAAGTGCCATGGAGCGGAGAAGCAGGAGGCGGGCGTTCGAGTCATGCCGATCGAAATGCTCTTCGATGGTGACAGCCGTGATTGGGTGGTCGTGCCGGGCAACCCTGAGCAGAGCGAGTTGCTGACTCGGGTCAGCCTGCCGCGAGAGCATGAGGACATCATGCCCTCCAAGGGCGAACCACTCAGCGAAGCGGAAGTCACCCGCATCCGCGAATGGATCAAGAGCAACGGCACGAAGGAGAAACTGATCGAAGCGGCTGGTTCGATGGATGGTGGCGCCAACCGCGTCGATCCTCGTACGTGGGCGGCTGTCTACATGTCGCTTGAGTTGACCAGCGTTCAGCGGCAGGCCGCCATGAAGACACTCGACGCATTGCGATCGCAGATAGGTGATCGCCGCCAGAGGGGTACCGATCAGCAGAAAGATGCACCCCCCCCCGGCTCCCGCGAAGCGGAGTCGACCAGACGTGACAACCGCCAACAACGCCAACTCATGCAGCAGAAGGTCGCCGAAGCGCAGGAAGCCTTGTGGGCTGCTTTGACGTCCAGTCAGCAGACGGCGATGCGTACGATTCTGGAAGATCCGCAGGCGATCAAGCAGGCCCGGCGATCGCAGGGTGGCCGGGCACCGGGTGGACAACGTCGCCCCGGTGGGCGACCGAAATAGCGGAAAAAATACGTCTACCTGACCCCTTTTCGGGCTTTCCGTGAGGTTGGCGCCCCGCCAGGCGGCGGCGGTCTCTACGATCTCCGTTTTCCCCGAATTTTGGAGCCTATTTCATGTCAGTTGGATCGCTCATTCCACCGCATGGTGGCACGCTCATCAACCGCATTGTGTCTGAGACCGAGGCCGCCACGCTCCGCGAAGAAGCCGCGTCGCTTCCCCGGATCGAACTGTCTTCCAAGCAGGCTTGTGATCTTGAGATGATCGCCATCGGCGCGTTCAGCCCGCTCACAGGTTTCGCCTGCAAGGCAGACTTCGAGTCGATCTGCAACACCATGCGGCTCGCCAATGGAACGATCTTTCCGATTCCCGTGACGCTCGCGGTCGATGACGATGTCAAAGCCACACTGAGCGAAGGCGGCCGGGCTGCGTTGTGCCACTCCGATGGCACTCTGCTTGCAGTGATGGACGTCGATGAGATCTATGGACACGATCGTGACATCGAAATGAACGGCGTGTTCCGGACGACCGATGAAGCTCACCCCGGTGTCAAGGCCGTCATGGATGAAGGTGACTGGCTCGTCGGCGGCGACATCCACGTATTGACCGTCACACCGGAGCACGAGCCGGGCGAGCAGTTCACCGAGTATCGCCTTTCGCCTGCAGCGACCCGCGCTGCGTTCGAAGACAAGGGCTGGTCAACCGTGGCCGCCTTCCAGACCCGCAACCCGATCCACCGCGCTCACGAGTACCTCTGCAAGTGCGCTACCGAGATTTGCGACGGTCTGCTCATCCATCCGCTCGTAGGTGAGACCAAGCCCGGCGATATCCCGGCAGACGTCCGCATGAAGTGCTACGAGACCATCATCGAGCACTACTTCGTTCCCGAGTACACGATGCTCAGTGTGATGCCCGCCGCGATGCGGTATGCCGGTCCCCGCGAAGCGGTGCTGCATGCATTGGTTCGACAGAACTATGGCATCTCCCACTTCATCGTGGGTCGCGACCATGCTGGCGTGGGCGACTACTACGGCACCTACGACGCGCAGGAGATCTTCAACGACATGAACGAAGGCGATCTCGCCGTCACGCCGCTGAAGTTCGAGCACGCCGCTTGGAGCAACAAGGCGCAGGGCATGGTGTCGGCCAAGACCTTCCCCAAGATCAAGGGAGATCAGATCTTCCTCAGCGGCACCAAGGTGCGTGAACTCCTGGCACAAGGCGATCGCCCACCTGCCGAGTTCAGCCGCCCGGAGGTGGCCGATGTCCTCATCGAGTGGGCCACCGCGGCGGAACCAGTCGCTGGCTGATTGAACCATATTCACCTTTTTAGATTCAACGGAGTACAACCAATGGCCGAACAGGTCGCAACCAATGTTCACTGGCATGATGGCGTCGTGACGCCCGAAGAGCGGAAGGCCTGCATGAAGCAGACCGGCGGAACGGTGTGGTTCACAGGGCTCTCCGGAAGCGGCAAGAGCACCGTCGCCGTGGCGCTTGAGCAGGTGCTGTGCGCTCAGGGCAACCCGGTGTATCGCCTTGATGGCGACAACATCCGCATGGGCCTCAACAAGAACCTCGGCTTCTCTGCCGAGGATCGCGCCGAAAACATCCGCCGTATCGGCGAGGTGTGCAAACTCTTCTCGGATGCCGGCGTCGTGACGCTGGCCTCCTTTATCAGCCCCTACAAGGTCGACCGTGACGCGGTTCGCACCTTGCATGAAGAGGCCGGCATTCCCTTCATCGAGTGTTATGTGGAAGTCCCTCTTGATATCGCCGAGGAACGCGATCCGAAGGGTCTCTACAAGAAGGCCCGCGCAGGCGAGATCAAGGGTTTCACCGGCATCGATGATCCCTATGAGGAGCCGGAAAACGCCGAACTCGTGCTGCACACCGGCGACCAGACCCTCGAAGAGTCGGTCACCGAAACGCTCGCGAGTATTACCGATCGGGGCTTGCTCGCCTGAGCAGTCCGTTCTTCAGTTCCAATTGCAGCAACGCCGCGATCCAAAGATGATCGCGGCGTTGTCGTAGTCGATCTCATCGACTCCCGATGCCCTCGCGGCGTAGCCCTGCCTGCTCACGACCCTCCGTACATCACGATGTCATCGAATTCCTTGAGACGGTCATGGTCATTTTCGGATGCAGGAAACTCGTCTGGAGGAATGGGGACGCCGGTCGTGTCATCCTTTGGACCGTCGTGGCGAGCGAAGTAAATCCCATCAGGCCCTGGAGACAACATCGCGTAGCCAGATCGACCCGTTCCGAGATAGTCAGGATCTCCTTCATCACCATACTCCCACCGCATCGCCGGATGCGAGAGCAAGAGATAGAGCCAGTACTCGCGTTCAAGTGACTCACATTGATCACCGATACGGCTGCCACGGGCTGACTCACCACTTCGGCAGAGTTGCCGCTCCTGCAACTGTCCGAGATTCGTCGCGCCGAGGTAGCGGTCGATGCCATTCAATCTGAATTGGGGCAATACGCCGGGACCTCCTGGAAGGATGGGGCCGCTGTCCCGCTCTCGTCGAAAGACGATGATTGGCTGCCCCCAAGCATCGACCAGATCCGGAAGTGCCGTAAAGCCAGCGGTGATGGCTTGGTTGTCTTCTCCATCCGGCAGTTCCGGACTGTCGCCATATCCCCACACCCACTGTTCGAGTAATTCGTGCTCCTTGGGCGAGAGGTAGGGCGAGTAGTCCTGCCCATTGATCCACGGCCCTTCACCAATACGTGGGGTTCTGACTACGACCTGATACGTGATGTCATGGTCTGAGTCGGTCAGCGTGAAGCTGAGTGGCTCCACGCCGTCTTCACTCACGGCCGCATCCTTGAATCGGTTGTATTCCGCTTCGAGACTCGGGCTCAGGGGGATGTCGTTACTCATGGGGCTGACTCGGGCACCACCCATCAGATGCAGCAGAATGTTCTGCGTGTTGGTCATCCACGCGTCGGCGGACCCGCCCGTATGGAGCGCCGCTATGGGGACGATGCCTGGCATGGTTCCATGTTCGAGCACAAACGAATCGATTGCCGCGGAGAGCGACTCCATGGTTGCCTTTGTCCGCATCGCCCGCGCGGCATTGGTTGCGCCACCGACTGCGACGAGCAGAATGCCCGCAAGCACACCGATGAGAGCAATCACCACAAGGATTTCGACGAGCGTGAAGGCGGTCCGGCGTTGGCCGCGATGGGGGGGTGTCATGGATGTTTCTCCGGGGCGTAATCCCACATCAGGATACTGCCAGAGGGCGGTGACGGTTCCACTTCTTTACAGGGCTGCAAGCCGCTGCGCCGTATCGAGTTCAATCAGTTCGTCGATGAGTCCCTGCAGATCGCCCTGAAGCAACCCCTGCAGTGGGAATGAGCGGCTGATGCGGTGATCTACCACGATGGCATCCTTGTAGCGGTAGGTGCGGATTTTTTCTGCTCGTGAGCCGCTGCCGATCATGGCATGGCGGCTCTGGGCCCGCTCGGCTTCCTGTTCGGCCCGCTGCCGCTCGTACAGTCGGGCACGCAGCAGTTTCCATGCTTTCTGGCGGTTCTGCGCCTGGCTCTTGGTGTCCTGCATCCGCACCTCGATGCCGGTGGGTTCGTGGATGAGATGCACGGCCGTCGAGACCTTGTTGACGTTCTGCCCACCGGGACCGGTTGCGGTCGTGATCATTTCTTTGACGTCGCTGGCGTCGAGATCGATCTCTACTTCTTTGGGTTCCGGTAGCACGGCAACGGTGGCGGTGGAGGTATGCACCCGACCCTGCGACTCGGTGGCCGGTACGCGTTTGACCTGATGGGTGCCGCCTTCGTAGCCGAGGCAGGACCAGGCTCCTTCGCCGGATACCGAGATGGTGGCCGATCGGACGCCGCCTTGTTCACCGACCGACATGTCGAGGTCTTCCACGGTCCATCCGCGGATTGCAGCAAATCGGCGGTACATGTCGAGCAGATCGCCCGCCCAGAGTGCCGCTTCGTCGCCGCCGACACCGGCCCGAAGTTCCAGGATGAGTGATCCGATGGAGTCATCATCGGCGTGGACGAGCCGCGCTTGCAACGCCGCTGCGAGCGTGTCGGCCCGGGATTCGAGGGCCTCCAATTCCTCGCGGATCATTGATCGCAACTCGTCGTCGGTTTCGGCCTTGAGCAGCGACTCCGTCTCCACATGTTCCGTCCGCGTATCGGCCCAGGATCGGTACGGCATGACGATCCGCTCGAGGGCGGCGCGGCGAATCGATACTTCCCGCACACGGATGTGGTCGCACGTGACCTCTGGCGTGAGCAGTTCGGCCTGACATCGGTCAAACTGTTCGGCCAGTTCGTCGAGTTTGGCGATGAGATTATCGGGGAGTTCGATCATCAGGTGGCATGAGGGTACCCGGCAGCGCATGAAGAAGCCGTACCCGGCAAGGGGTACGGCTTGAGAGAACTCGAGGAGGGGGATCTACTTCTGTTTCTTCTTCTTGAAGTAGTCACCCTTGAACTTGTTCTGGAACTTCTCGACCCGCCCGGCAGTATCCACGAACGAGGACTTGCCGGTGTAGAAAGGATGCGAACCGGACCAGATCTCCACCTTCATCTCAGGCACGGTAGCGCCCACGGTCATGATGACCTCTCCGCGGTACGTGACTTGGCACTCGGGGTAGTACTCAGGATGGGTGTCTTTCTTCATGGTCAGGGCATCTCCAGAGGCGGCGAGGATTGTCCGGCAGACCCACCGCCGAGCCCCGCAGGATACGGCCCCCGCCGAGATTGTCAAGGTCCGTTGCCCACCGAGTGGTTGCCCGGTATCTTGTCCTGTCTTGGCAGGCCTGCAACGGTACTGGCCGAGCCACATCTCGATCCCCTGTAGCTCAATTGGTAGAGCGAGCGGCTGTTAACCGCTAGGTTGCTGGTTCGAGTCCAGCCGGGGGAGTTCACCTCAAGCTCTGCTGACACACGTGCCGACAGGGTCTTTTCGATGAATTCCCATCAACACACTCAGGAGCTCATGCCCATGTATTCTCGCGTTGTACGCACTCGACTGTCCAGCATTTCAATCGCCATCCTCGCGGCAGTCGCGATCGCCGGATGTCAGTCCACGAGTCCGATCTGCTGTCCAACCGCTTTTTCGAGTGATTCGGCTGTCTGCTGTCCTCCGACCGCAGGCGACATTGCCGGTGTCCGCGCGGCAAACGATGCGTTCTATGCGGCGCTCAACGAGATGTTTGTTGGCAACATCACCCCGATGGAGGCGGTGTGGTCGCACGAATCGGATGTCTCGCAGCTCGGTCCGATGGGTGGGCGCATTGTTGGCTGGGATGCTGTTGGAAAAGAGTGGCGGCGAGAAGCTGCGCTCAAACTCGGCGGCAAGGTTGTGGCTGAGAACATGCAGGTGGTCGCAGGGCCGTGCATGGGGTACACCGTCACAGAGGAAGTGGGCGAGAACATGACGGCTGACGGCAAGCCAGTTGAAGTGCGATTTAGAGCGACGAACATCTTCCGCAAGGAGCAGGGCGGCTGGAAGATGGTCCATCACCACACGGACCTCTCTGCAGGCTTGATTGACGCGACTGGCGAAGTGAAGTAGCGGGCACGGGGCACAGGCCCGCTTCTTTGCAGGTCATGCGTCAACTCGTCAGGCAGCCCCGTCGCCCCAAGCCTCCGAGAGCGGACATGATCCCTCCAAGAGCGTGAGGCTGTCGGACCAGTAGTGCGTCCATCGCAAGCCGTCGTCGAGATCGCGTTCAATGACCCACAGTTCCCCGACATCCGCCATCAGGCGATGCCCCGTTCGGGTGACGGTTGCCCCCCAGCGAACGGTGCCCCGTGCCAGCACGCGTTGCGGATCCTCGCACAGCGGGGTCACCGACAAACTGAGCCACTCGTGGGACTCATCACAGAGCGGCCTGTGCATCGCTTGATGCTCCGCAATGCTGACCCATGCCCCGTCGGGGAGGAGCAGTCCACCGGTGAGAAACATGCCTGCAGCCTCATGGCCGTCGCTGCTGCTGCCGACAATCGCCCAGAAGCGAATGGCAAGTTCTTTGACGTTCTCGGCGGTGATCATTCAATGGCTCCTGTCTGTATGAAGAACCGGCCGCGAATCCACAACGCCACCCAGACGAGGCCGATCAGAACCGGAACTTCTACGAGTGGGCCGATGACGGCGGCGAAGGCGGCTCCGTTGCTGATGCCGAAGACGCCGATGGCGACCGCGATCGCGAGTTCGAAGTTATTGCTCGCGGCGGTGAATGAGAGGGTGGCACTCTGCGGATAATTCGCTCCTGCGAGTTTGCTCATGACGAAACTCAGCAGGAACATCACCACGAAGTAGATCAGTAGCGGTATCGCGATGAGCAGCACATCAATGGGTTGGTTGATGATCTTCTCGCCCTGCGTCGAGAACATCACGATGATGGTGAACAACAGGGCGATCAGCGTAATCGGCGAGATCTTGGGGATGAACACGCCGTGATACCAATTCTTGCCTCGTGTTTTCACCAGAATCAGACGTGTCAGCCCGCCAGCGATGAATGGGATGCCCAGATAGATGAATACGGTCGTCGCAATCTCGCCCATGCTGATCGCCACTTCGCTGCCTGTGAGCCCGAAAAGTGGGGGCAGTACGGTGACGAACACCCACGCATAGATGCTGTAGAAGAGCACCTGGAAGATCGAGTTGAAGGCGACGAGCCCCGCGGCGTATTCGGAATCGCCATCGGCCAGATCATTCCACACGATGACCATGGCAATACAGCGAGCGAGCCCGATCATGATGAGGCCGACCATGAACTCCGGGTGATCTCGCAGAAAGAGGATCGCGAGGGCGAACATCAGGATCGGGCCGATGATCCAGTTCTGAATCAGTGAGAGCCCGAGGATCTTGACGTTTCGAAGTACATCTCCGAGCTCCTCGTACTTCACCTTGGCAAGCGGCGGGTACATCATGAGGATCAACCCGATCGCAATAGGGATGCTCGTGTTGGAGCCTTCGCTATGAAGTGAGCCAATCCAAGTACCGAAGTCCGGTGTGAAGTATCCGATCGCGACACCGATGCCCATGGCGAGGAAGATCCACAGCGTCAGGAAGCGGTCGAGGACGCCAAGTCGTTTGGGGCGTGGGGGGGTCATTCAGGTGGCGGAGGGTATCCGGGGGCGGGTGGGCCATGAGGCGGCTGAAGGATCAGTCGACCTCTTTCCCAGAGTCGATGGCGAGCCCGCTGCCGATAAATCGATGGCCTTCGCTGGTGGGCTTGTTGCGTATGGCTCAGCGATTCGCTTCACTTGCGACGTTTCTTGAAGCCCTTACTCGGCGATTTTGTCTTGGTAGAGCCTTTGCGGGACTCGTTCGGCTGGTTGCCGCGGGCATTGCCATGATCGGCCTCGCGGGTCTTCGGACCCTTGGTGAATCGCTCGGTGACACCTCGGCTTCCGGGCTTTCGTTCGGTGGTCATTGAGGTGTTCCGTGGTTGTGCGTTGCGGATGGAGTGACTTCAGCGCTCGTCATGATAGTCGAGCCGCGTGTCGTGGGATGCGGATTACTCGATGACGACGTTGGCCGTCTGCTGGGCGGCGGCGACCAATTCCTCAAGTGGGTAGCCTCGCCAATGCAGTCCGTACAGCGGACACAGCACGGTTTCACCGGCCAGCAGCAGTTCTTTGGTCGTGTTGAATCTCCAATCGTGAACATTGAAGTCCGGGTCATAGTCGCTGTCACCAGGTGCCTGATTGAAGGGCCAGGTCATCATGTACAGGCGGCGCCCGCCCGCCTCACGGATTTCATCTTCTGTGTAGAAGATTTCTGGATACCGTCTGAAACTTTCCCAAACTTTGTGTTCTGCCACGACGTTGTAGCCGAGTAGGTGTGGGTTGACGCGCTTTGGGAGAGATTCGACGAAGATGTCGATGCCCCGCGACTTGAGTTCCGGCACCATATTCAGTAACCAGGGAGAATCGGCGGGGTTGTGAACCGATGCATCGTGGCCGATGCCGATGAATCCGTTCTCTACGAATTCCGCGTAGTAGGTATCGAAGGCGTCCAGGTCGCCATGTTCCCAGTTGGTGTCGAACGGCATGCCGCAGGGAGTTCCGTTCCGCACATATGAGCGGGGCTGCCCGATATACCCATAGAGTTTGATATCGTGCGAGTCGGCGAAGTTCCGCAGTGCCGTGAAGTCTGCGAGCGACGGATACAGTTCTCGCGCGAACCGAAGTTGATCGAATATCATGGGAGCCGGATCATCCACCTGGTTCCAGTAGTAGTCGTGGTCTCGCCAGTAGCCGCAGATGTTGTGCCCCCACCAGTCAAAGGCACCATCTCCGAGCGAATCGACCAGCACGCTGAGTTTCCAGTCGATGATGGCTTGCCAGCCATCTTCAAGCGTGAAGTTCGATGGAGCGATGTCCTGCACCCCTTGGCCGCGAGGGTAGGAGCCACCGATGATCTCGAAGACGATCAGCCGCTTGGGCTGCTCGCGGGCTTCGAGGGGCCACGTGTCGTTGAAGTTGCCGATGACGGCGAGCAAATCGCCGACATCCACGGCACCGTTGTCATTGACATCGGACGAGAGCGATTCGCCTTCATCGGCCACATCGCCGAACTGGAGCATGACGTTGACCAAGTCTGGAACAAGAACCTTGTCATCCTGATCAGTGTCGCCTGAGATGATTGCGCGGTAGACGTAGACCTCATAGTCGGTTTCCGGCTCGTCGCTGATCACCTCGGCTTCGAGTTCGATGGCGAAGTCAGTGTCGATGACCAAATATGGATACCAGTCCGACTGCACATCTTCGGCGAGGAGTTCACGATTCTCGCCATCGAGGCGATACAGTTTGAGGTCGACGTTCTCTCGCTCTGGAGCAACGACGGCGATCATGTATCGGCCATAGGAGTTGATGGAGATGGGTTCGTTTCCGTAGAAGCGGGTACTTGGTGTTATGGCACCGGTCGCAGCACTGGCGTGCAGTCCCCCTTCATCACGGACGCTGGTGCCCCACCGTGTATTGAGGTCATCACGCCACTGATCTCGCGCGAGCCGAAGCACATTGTCTGGTATGTCGATGGCGGAGTCGCCTTCTTCGATGGCGTAGATGATCTGGTCGGCACCGTCGGATTCGATAAGTCCGGTGACCTGCCCATTTTTCTGGCCGCGAAACGCGACACCCTGCACGCCGTCGCCAAGCGGGATGTAGTTGATCCCGGCTGCAACCCGATCAGGATCATCAATGTCCGCCACGACCGGTCCGTCTGATTCAACGACGAAGAGATACCAGCCATCCTGTTCCACGTCGATGGGGACTTCGGTTATGAAGCCGGTTTCGTCGTCGCCCCCCACCTCGCGTCCCGCCTCAAGTGATGACAGCGGAAAGAACTCAAGTGCCCGCCGTTTCGTCAAGACCACTTGGTCGGGACCCACTTTGTCCTGAATCTGCCGCCGCCAGACGGCGACCACCGTGTCGAGGCCACCAGTGCCTCGCACGAGCCGGTTGGACTGGTACAACTTCTGAACGGCTTGTCCCCACCCGGCCAAACGTTCAGCGAGTCGGGTGGCTGCTTTCCCTTGAAGTAGTTCTTCGAGGAGGGTTGATCGTTGCGCGTAGTTCACGCCGACACCTGTTGGGATCCGCTGGCCGTCGACGATCGCAAAATTGACGGCGCTCAGCACACCGATGACTTCGCCGGCCCCGTTGATGATGGGGCTGCCGCTGGCACCACCCGTTCCCGGAATGGAGTGCTGCAGGAGGATGTTCCGCTGCCCCGGTCCTGTTTCAGATTCATTTTCGGAGGTATTGAAGAAGGTGGTCAGTGCCGTCACGCGGCCGATCTGTGACTGCGGTACGGGACGCAGGACATTGACGCCCTCCATGGCCATTCCCTCCATTGGGAAGCCGACCGATGCAACGGCATGTCCGGGAGTGAGTGCTGCTTGATGTGCCACGCTGGCCATGGGAAGTGGCGGGCCGAGTTGTGTGGTCGCGGGCACTGTCAGCAGGGCGAGGTCGCAGGCGGAGCCAGCGCTTCGGACCGGGTCGATGCCTTTTGAGGCGTTGAGCCGCACGGGGACGTAGTCGCGCCACAACTCACTGAAGGCGGCGTAGCCGGGGTGAGGAGTGGTTCCCGAAACGATGATGTCGGTGGGATCTGCACCATCTTCGGCGGCGCTGCGGAGCAGCAAGGTCTCGTTCTCACCAAGGCGATCATGCCAGGCGGCGACATGAGCGTTTGTCGCCAGCGTGTCTGGCGCCACGACGAATGCAGTTCCAATGCCGGTTTCGCCGCCTTCGGCGCCACGAAACACGACGAGATAGACCGACTCACGGGCGGCTGCCATGATCTCAGGTAGATCGGCGCCCAGAACGATCAGGTCGTCTTCGATCTCGTCGGTGCGTCCCTCGAGATTTTCGATGGCACCTTCCTGCTCCGCATCAGCGACTTGCAACTCCTCGACGTCGCTTTGCATGACGAGGAAGACGATGCCAGCGACGATGACCGCCAGCACAGCGATGACGCCTGCTGCGGTGCCGATGCGGCGTGAACTGCCCGCCTGCTCTGCGACCTCTTGTACTTCCAACTCACTCGCAGCGCGGGAGGCGCGACGAGCGATCTCAGTCCCGTCGATTTCCTGATCAGCCGTGGAGGCCATTTTTGAATGACGAGTTGTCAGCAGTTTGAGTCGTGGTCCATCCGGACCGATCTGCAGGACGCAGGAGTCAGGTAGAGGCGAGCCACGCTCGAGCAACTGACCGCCGTCGAGCGTGACGCGGCGATCGGCATCCATATCGATCAGGTATTTGCTTCGAACGCGAGCGAGTGTGCAGTGTTCGCGGCCGGCCATTCTCGCGTCCGGTGGCAGAACAATCTGGCATGTTTCCGGGTCACGCCCAATCAGGATCGATTCAATTTCGTCACCAAAGGTCTGGGTTTGCCCTTCAAATGGGCCGTCCAGATGTCGAACTAACAGTGGCATACGGCGTGTTCCCTTTCACCCGGATCTACCCGGTGGCTGTGATCAGTTGGCACCGGGGACGATCACTGGTCTTCCGATTCTACTCGCGAGAATGGAAAAAAGTCGACTCTTTACTGATGCCATGCCCCTCAGCAGTCCGCCACCGTGGTTTCAGGGGAATTGGTGGGGTGTCGTAGTAAGGGCGAGTGGTCGAAGGCGAGGAATTGCCGCGAAAGAGATCCTCCCGTTTGGCATCAGGAACATTGGGCAGCGGATTTCCTGTTGAACGCTCTGGCGCGGCGAAACCGACGGCCACACTGGGGCTGGGTTTCACGCTCGTCCGTTCATTCCAGCAAACACATACGACACCATGGAGAAAGCTCCAGTCGTTTCTCGAGACAGTTTTTCGACAGATTGCGGTGAGAGCGCAGAAAATCGAGCAGGGGCAAAGGATACCCCTGACTCGATGCTCGATTCTCTTGCGTTGAAACCGTGGTTGCTACCAGTCGCGGCGACCACCGCCACCGCCACCGCCACCGCCACCGCGGTCGGCCTTGGGGCGAGCCTCATTGACGTTGAGGGTGCGGCCATCGAGATCGGTACCGTTGAGTGCCTCGATGGCGTCACGGCCGGCACTGTCGGGCATGGTGACGAAGCCGAATCCGCGGGGGCGGCCGGTGTCACGGTCTGTGATGACGGCGACGTCTTCGACGTTGCCGTGGGCGGCGAAGGCGGCACGAAGGCCGTCTTCGGTGGTATCGAAACTCATGTTACCTACGAAGATTTTCAAACCAGATACTCCAAGCTTGGACTGCTCACGAATGACGGACTTGGCCGCCGTGGGGCTGTCTTTGAGATTCAGAATTCGCGACATCCGCGGACCCGAGCGGGCATGCTACAGGAATGCCACGCCCTGTTTCAGGCAACGGCCTGTTTTTGTCGCTTTGTCTGACGTTTCCATCCGTTTGATTTTGCAGCTGGAGGTGATCCACGCCTGCCCTTGGAGCGACGTTTATTCCAGTGAGCGGGCCTGCCCTTGCTGCGGTTGTCCCTCTGCGAGGCCTGCGTTTTTTTGCTTCTGGAGGGAGTGAAGAGCAGGTCAGACTCGTCTCTTCGCACCTCGATTTCCATGCGAATTAGCCGCTCGATGGCCTTGAGATGCTTGATTTCGTCATGATCGCAGAACGAGATGGCCACTCCGGAGGCACCGGCGCGTGCTGTTCGTCCGATGCGGTGGACGTAGGTATCGGGCAGATTGGGCAGGTCGTAGTTGATGACATGTGTGATCTCGTCAACATCGATGCCCCGCGAAGCGATGTCGGTTGCGACCAACACTTGCACATGTCCCGATTTAAAGCCATTGAGCGCCTTTGTTCGGGTGTTTTGGCTCTTGTTGCTGTGAATCGCTTCGGCCTGCACACCACCGCGGCCAAGCTGCTTGACCACACGGTCAGCACCGTGTTTGGTGCGGGTGAAGATGAGGCCGCGGCCCATTTCGGGTTGGTCGAGCACTCGTTGTAGAAGCGCGGGCTTGTTCTGTCGCATGACCAGATAGACCGACTGTGCAACCGCCTCGGCTGGCGATGCGGTGGGAGCCGTTTCCATGAAAACCGGATCGCTCAGCAGTGAATCTGCCAAGTTGCGGATCTCACGGGGCATCGTGGCCGAAAAGAGCAGCGTTTGACGCTCGCCGGGCATTTTTGTGACGATCTTGCGGATGTCGTGGATGAATCCCATGTCCAGCATCCGATCGGCCTCGTCCAGTACGAGCGTCTCCACTCCGCGAAGGTCGATGTGTCCTTGGTTGATGAGGTCGAGCAACCTTCCGGGGGTGGCGATCAGCACATCACAGCCGGCGCGAAGTGATCGGACTTGACTGGCTTGCTTGACGCCGCCGAAGACCACCACGTGACGAATGCGGACATGTCGACCGTACGTGCAGAAGCTCTCGAAGATCTGGCTGGCCAGTTCACGGGTTGGTGCAAGGATGAGCGCTCGGGGGCGACCGGGATTGACGCGTCGGCGTTTGCTCTTGCCGTGGGGCCGAACTTCGGGGCGTTTGGACCGCTTGGTGCTGGTTGCAGCAAGTTGGTGCAGCATTGGCAACGCAAACGCCGCGGTTTTGCCGGTGCCGGTTTGAGCGCAGCCGAGTACATCGTGGCCGGCGAGTATCTCCGGGATGGCCTTGACCTGAATTGGGGTGGCGGTTTCGTAGCCTTCTGCGGTGACCGCCCGAACAATCGGCTCGGAGAGCCGCAGTTCTGAGAATCTCATAATCGTGTTGTCTTTGTCCGGAGAATCGAAGGGCTTCCGGTGCCCTTGTGACCGTGTGCGTCGGACACGGGCTGTGTCCTGATAAATCGACCGGTCCTTCACGGGTTGTCAGACGGATCCTTCCGCCGAGTCCCGGAGTCTAGCGGAAACAGGTTCCAAAGTCCATGGGAAACCCTGTGCGGGTTCTCAACCCGCCTTGAGTGGTCGCGTGACCGGCCTGGCCTCACCAAGAAAGCGGACCGCGATCCAATCGGCGATAAAGTCGAGCACCTCTTCGGAAATCGTTTCCTCGATCTGACCATATTCGGACACGAGGCCGGTTTCGCTGTGCTGAAAGAGATGGTTCAGCCCCGGGAAGGCGCGAACGGTCCAGTCGGGATTGCCGCCCTTCTTCAGGGCCGCCGCGATGGCGTCAAGGTTCTGCTTAACCGGTACCTGTAGATCGAGTTCGCCATTGATTGCGAGTACTGGGCACGTCACTTTGGCGAGGATGGGCGAGGGGTCATGTCGGACGAAAGTGCGCATCCAAGGCGAGGTCAGTTGAGCGAGCGCCTGTTCCATGCCGGTACGTTGTTCTTCCTCCGATGCTTTGGCGAACTCCGGGTCGGCTTTGATGATTGCGCGAAGTTGGATCTCGGCTTCATCCGAACTCAAGGACTCATTGAGTACGACATCGAAGAGTGCCCGCTGGGTACGGCGACTTGCTGCGATTTCTTCCTCGTCCGAGCCCATCGCCCGCATGAGGAGTTCACTCTGAGAAGTGAGGAGCACATCGCCACGAACGCCGGTGCCTGCCATCAGCACGATGAAGGCGACATTTGCGTCTCGCTCGGCCACGATGGGCGCAATGATGCCGCCCTCGCTGTGGCCGATGAGGCCAACAGGGCCGATGTCTGGACGCTTGGCGAGAAAGGCGATGCCAGCTTCGACATCACCAGCAAAATCAAAGGAGGTGGCGGTGCCTGGTGCTGGCCCTGCAGACGAGCCGCCAATGCCGCGATCGTCTACGCGGAGTACCGCGATACCGCGGCGGGTGAGGTGGTCCGCAATGACCCAGAACGGCTTGTGCTGAAAGATCTCCTCGTTGCGGTCCTGGCCACCTGAGCCGGTGATCAGGATTGCGGCGGGGAACGGACCGGCACCCTCCGGAGTGGTCAAGGTTCCCGCGAGCGTGACATCGCCAGGCTCGTTGCGGTAGGTGACCTCTTCCACTTGGTAGGGGAACGGCGGTGTTGGCTCCTGCGGGCGATGCGCGGTGGTTGGTTTCTCGACTCGACTCAGCGACAATTCAAAGGGGGCGCCACCCTGCGTGAATGTGCCCGTAAGCGTGTCATTGGATGGTGAGAGCGCCGCGTCGAAGGACGCGGCGATCGAGCCGATCAGGATGCGAACCGTTCGGTCGGATACCCAGTCAACGCGGCCAATCGGAATCTGCTCAGGCGACTGATCCGGGCTGACCATGTAGCCAGCGACGGTGGTGGGGGAGTTGCGTTGGACTCCGATCACAAGCCGCAACTGAACGGCCCCGACATCGAGCGTGCCTTCCCAGATGCCGATCAACTCGCGGGCGAGCGTGGAAGGAATCGGGGGCGGAGTTGGCATCCGTGAGCAGTTCAGTGGGAGGCTGCCGCCCCGCTGTGTCCATGTGCCACGAAGTTCCTGATTGCCATCTTCAAGTCTTGCGGTCCATGTTCCCTTGGTGACATCGCATTCGACGATGAGTTCACCTTCGTCGAACCGCACGCTGCTCAGCGGGATGCCGAAGGAATGCTGCGAGGGTGTGTCGATGGAGCCTGTCCATGTATTCGGGCCAGTGGGCGTGATGTGGACGAGCACTTCAATTCCGCCGCCGGGCGTTGTAATACTGCCCTTCCAGACACCTGCAATGGGATCCGGATTGGTGGGGCCAGCGAGGAGCATCGACAGGAGCGTCGCGATGAGATGCGTCATGCCGGCGATGGTATCACTGGCGGTTGCTCCTCCTGTTTGTTGGTAGGATTCGGGCCATGCCACTGGTTCGTCATGCCAACAATCGGGTCATTGCGGGGGTCTGCGGTGGTATCGCTGACTTCCTCGGGTGGGATCCCACGTTGGTCCGGATTCTCTGGCTCGTTCTGGTGCTCGTCGCGGGTACCGGGCTGCTTGCCTATCTGATCTTGTGGATTTGCATGCCGTTGGTGCCGTGATGCGGACAGCAAGCCTGCTGCGGTGGGCCGGAAGGCTCATCGGGAGTGGTTACTTCCTATTTTTCATGTTCATGCTGCTCGGCCACGTGTTTGGCGACGAGCCGGTTTCCGAGCGCTCGCTCAGCCAAGTTGAGGTCGGGATGTTCGTGGCGATCGGCATCTCCCAAGTCGGCGTGCTGCTGTGTTGGTGGAAGCCGCTGTTCGGCGGTTCCGTGATGCTGATTGGATGGGCGGGCTTGATCTGTCTGGATTGGTCGCTGATCTGGAATCTATTCTTCGCCCTGCCAGCGATCGCGGGCATCCTGCTGATCGTGGCCGCGTGGCGAGAACGATTCAGTCGTGGGCGGGTGGCTCTGGAGCCAGCGTCCCTCGAATGAGACCGGGCCACCAGATTTCCCGCTCGTCCTGCCCGTCGATCGTCAATCGCAGCAACAAGTAGGCTCGCGTGGATGCTGCCATGACATAGGCGATGGCCCATCCGGCAATGGCCCACTGCACGAGTCCCTCCCAGAACGCGATGAGACCACCGGCCCACTCGACCGACCAAGGGGCATCGGCGGCATCTGAACCAATCATGGCTGCTTCGGCGATCTCGAAGGTGGGGGTGTAGACCCACGCCCCGACCAGCGATTCGGTGATGGCCATGGTGAGATAGCCCACGCCGCCGACCAGCAGCAATCCAAGTGCCAGACCGAGCAGTATCGTGAAGAGATAGAGCATCCACGTAAGTGGTTTGGCCATGACGTAGGCAACCGCCCGGTGCATCGCGTCTGGCCCATCGCAATTTTCACTCGCGACTGCGGGCAGCAGCAGCGGGCACGCCACGGCGAAGCCGAGCAGCAACAGCGTCACACCAAGTCCAACCAGCAGAGCGATGCCGTATCCGATTCCGCCGAGCAGGTTGAGGATGGGAAGATTGAAGAGCACCAGGCCAAAGATCATCAGCCCAATGGCAAGTACTGCGATCAACACGAATGGGACGAGCAGGGCTCCGAAAAACGCCGGCCATCGCGATAGGCTCATCGCCATCGCGGGGTTGATGGGTGCCGGATCATCAGAGGCAATTTGCACGGCTTCCAAGCGGCACAGCAGTCCGCCGCCGAAGGCGAGTGCTGCTGCGGTCCAGACGCCGAAGAGCACGACGAACCAAGTGTGTCCGTCATTCCACAGGCGAGTTGGTGTTCCCCAGAGCAGATCGCGGCTGGCGTTCAGGAACGCGCTTGGATCGAATTCCAAGGTGGCATTCATCAAGTTGCCACCGGATTGACCGATCCACTGCATCGTGTTGTCGAAGGGTTTCGAGATCGAACTGATCTGTGTGGCATCGCCATCAAACACGATCGCATCCCAGACTCGCCCGCCTCCAACGAGCAGCGCCAGTGTGAACATCGCGATGCCGATGCGGCTTGGGCTGATGGATGAGCCAATCGCTTTGAGCAGCGAACCGAATCGAAAGACACGGCCGAACTGAATGTCGTTGATGGAGGTCGCTGGAGGTCGCTCGCACATGGGTTGGCTCCCGGGGCGGCGATGGAGTGGTGGCCGCCCGTCACGGCGGCGATGGTATCCCATTGGGGATGCAGCGAGGGCCGCGTTCAATGGAGAACGCGGCCCTCGAGTGGTTCAGAATCGAGAGCGGATCAGTCGTCGTCCTCTTCCTCGGCCTCGATGCCTGCTTGCAGGATCGATTGGGTCCGAAGCACCGTTTGGCTGTCACCGCGGAGGTGGTAGGTCTGCACGTGGACCTGATCGTTGTACCGCTGGAATTCGATGAGCGATAGGTTTGGATGCGAGCCCTCGTTGGTCCAGTTGGTCACCAAGCAGGTCGGATCTTCGCCATGCTCAACCATCTCGCGGTGGGTGCTGAGATAGAGGTGCTCAGAGAGGGTTTCGGTCTGAATCGAGGTCACGAAGGAGATGCGATCGCCGAAGACTTCTTCGTAGTCCCGCTCACCTGAGCAGGGCATGGAGGTGACCAAGCCTCGCTCAGGTAGCCCACTGGAGTCGCTGGTCACGACTTCACACAGTGTGGTCGTGGCATGCTCAAACCGCAGCACGTGCCCGCCGCGGAAGACCCACGCTTCGAACTCGAAGTCGGCATGGGCGGTTTGGCGTCGACCGGTGATATTGAAGAACTCTGGGTGTACCGGTCCTCGGTACAGCAGCATGTTGTATGCCTGAAGTTCAGTGGTCTGTGGTTGCGGTGTCATGTGTTGAATCCATTCCACTCATGGAGGGGTCCGCGGTTGATTGTGGGCTACGCTGCCCCGCTATCCAGCCCCGGAGAAGGCCTTTTTGCATCCAGCACCTATTGTTGCCGACTTCTTTGAATTAGCAACCCCAGAAATCCAAACACCGGCAATATCATGGGGGCAAGCCCGCTTTGGAGGCTGGAAACTGGTGGAGGACCGACGGTTGCGAGCGCAGAAAAAACTGCAGAAATCCTTCTCTCCACAGACTCGATTACTGGCCCGGGCCGACGCGGTGGCGGGGGTTCCATGCATGCCGCGACCATGCGGCGGAGTCGACGCGGCCGCGGCAAGTGCAACCGATGCCGCTGAGAAATTGGCAGCGCTGCAAGCCGAAGTCGAAACGCTCTTTCCAGGCTGCGAGAGCCTGTCGGCCGCCAAAAACTGCGTATTTGGCGAAGGAAGCGCATCGGCTGAGGTCGTGTTCGTCGGCGAGGCCCCGGGGGCCGAGGAAGATCGCTTCGGTCGACCATTCGTGGGGCCTGCCGGTCGCAAACTTGATGAGATCATTGCCGCCATGGGCTTCCGCCGCGAGGAGGTCTATATTTGCAACATCCTCAAGGCCCGTCCGCCTGGAAACCGCAATCCCCTTCCCGATGAGGTCGCCATGTCGCTTCCTTGGCTACAACGGCAGTTGAGCATCATCCAACCTCAGATCATCGTGGCACTTGGCGGCCCAGCCGCGAAGACGCTCTTGAACACGGAAACCGGCATTACGCGGTTGCGAGGCCGCATGTCGGCATGGACGGATCCAGAAACGGGCCGTGACGTCCTCGTGATGCCAACCTTCCACCCGGCCTATCTGCTGCGAAAATACACCCCCGAGGTCCGTGGGCAGGTGTGGCAGGACATGAAAGCGGTGCTGGCAGCGATGGTGGAGTCAGATACTGCTCGGGACCGTTGAGCGGTGCCAACCCTCTGCCGCATACTCCCGGGCGGTACCTGCCCCATCTCCTCCAAAAAAAGAGCCCGCCGTTGACCGCCAACGTACAGGCTCCTTGTGGGGGGGCATTGGTTGTGGAACACTGTTCGCCACTGGGGCGGGGCGGGTTCCGCCCGAGGATAAAAAAGCAAAAAAAACTCAATCAGGGTGCCTGAATGATGAGCGTCACTGGCCCCTCATTCACCGAGTAGACCTGCATGGCTGCCCCGAAAACACCCGTACGCACCTCCAATCCGTACTCCACGCGCATCGCATCAGCAACCGCCTCATAGGCCGGCTCAGCGACTTCCGGCGGGGCTGCTCCGATGAAACTGGGTCGGTGCCCCTTGGTGCAGTCACCGGCGAGTGTGAACTGGCTGACCAAGAGGACGCTGCCGCCAGTATCCAGTACAGAGCGATTCATACGGTCCTCCTCATCCGGAAAGACACGCAGATGAGAGAGTTTCTTGGCCATCCACGCTACGGCATGGTCGGTGTCACCTAGTTCGACCGCAAGGAGCACCAGCAGGCCAGTTCCGATCGCCTCCCTGAAACCCTCCACCTCGACCGAGGCGGCGGATACCCGTGTCACGACGGCGATCACACACTCAGCGCCAAGCCCGCGGAGGCGACCATGGCGGCTCCCTGATCGTCGAGCGCATGCTGGTGGTAGTCGATGAGGTCCACGCTTGTTGGCCGAATGATGTCCAGCAGGCAGGCCATCACGCCGACGCCGCTCCAGCGGTTGGCATTGGCATTCCACTTGACAGCGGAGACGAACGAGTCGGATTCACCCTTGGCGAATGCCGCGAGCAGTTCGCGATCTGTTCGCTCGGCTTCGAATCGCCGCTGCTCATCGATGGCTCGTGGCTCTCCGAATTGTGGTCCGATGTGACTGAGATCCCCCGTGCCGATCACGAGTGTGCGGCCAGGAGATTCGGCGATCACCGCTCTCGCCGCCTCCACGAAGTCGGCCGTTTCGATAAGCGGTTCATCGCTGGAGGCCTGCGCCAGTGGGTCGGGAATGAGCACCGGGATGATCCGCGGGCTTCCGAGGCAGTACTGGATCCACGGCACCTGCATTTCGATGCCAAAGTCGGCGACATGGTCGAGTTCATCACGGAGGAAGGCATCACCGAGCCTTGCCACCAAAGCGTCGATGAAGTCCGAGTCGGCATCCAGTCGGCCCATCGGGCTCTGGACTCCGAGCCGCGTTCCAATGCAACCTTCACCGAAGCCGAACTGGTTGTTCCCGAGGACTACGACTCGTTCGATCTCTGCGCCCATAACGGTGTGATAGGTTCCAGCGTACACCGCCTTGACGGGTTCATAATCCATCCGCGGCGTGAACAACCCTGCAACTTCGAATTCCACTTCCGGATCTTCGCACTGCTCCATCCACTTGCGCAGCACCTTGGTGCAGGCCTCGGCGTCCTCACCGAGCGTCCCGCTCTGCCGCAGCGGCAGCACCCCATCGATGTCGAGCCGTTCGCGGAGTTCCGATTCCAGCCGTTCGGCCGTTGGTCCCCAAAGCAGGCCGAGTTCATCCAATTTTGCAACGAGTTGCTCGACCGCCTCGGGCGGAGCCTTGAGGTTGGTAGAGATTTCGCCGATGGTCCAGTCGCCATTGAAGTGCTGAAGGGCTTGGGCCATACCAATGGGGATCACCATGGTCTGTGGGGCGAGCATGAGCGGGTCCCGCAGGGCGACGAGTCCCTTCTGTTCACCATTGGTGACCGGCTGGGGGAGGACGCGTCGGAGATGCGGCCGCTCGATATGGGCGGGTCGCTGGCCTTCGGCGGTATCCATGGGGGAACGCTCCTTGAGGGGTTTCGGGGTGAATCAGGGAGCCTACAGGAGCGGGCGAGGCAGCGCAATCGAGACGAGCGTGATGGAGCATGGAACTTTCTCCTCTTCTGGGCGTATCCGGGGGTTCCAATGTGCGAAATCTCGTCAGATTCACGCAACGCGGGCAATCAAATCTCCGACCTGACGTTGTCCGACGCCCTCTTCGGGGTATCGGTATGGGCTCGGAATCCGGTAAGATGCCCGGTCCTGCTGGTGGCCCCTCCAGTCACAAAGGGGGCACTTTGGAACGCTTTCGAGCAATACGCTGAGATCACCTTGTAGAGGACGATGAGCAACATGATGTCGATTCATACGAGAACCATGGCCTGCTGGGCAACACTGCTTGCGGTTGGAACAATCCTCCTGAGCACGCCCATGTCGGTCGGGCAGGACCATCCAACGGACCATCCAACGTCCGCTCCGGATCCCCCCAAACCATCTGAGAAGCCACCAGCCCCGAAACCGGCGGCTCCGGCTGGCCCTGCAGGTGGTGCACTCCGTCCCCCAGCGAATCTCCCGCCGCAGGTTGGTACGCCCGCCCGCGTGCAGGTCATCACCGCTACGCCGCCGACCATCGAACTCGGCGAGTTCTCGACCAGCGAGACCGAGTCGGGCAAGGTGACGCTCAAGAACAACGGCGACACCCCGGTCACGGTCCTCTCTGCCAAGGCCTCCTGTGGCTGTACGACCGCCGACTTCAAGAAGAACACCATCCTGCAGCCGGGCGAAGAGACCGATGTCACTGTCCGCATGCGTGGCGGGCCGACCGCTCGGGTGCTGAACAAGACACTCACCTTTACGATTGAGGGGTATCCACAACTCAAGGTGCCGGTCAAGGGCAAGTCCATCGCCTACGTCAAGATGGCTCCCGACCGCGTCGGCATCAATGACAACCCGGATGGCAAGATTGTCTTCGAGTCGATCGATGAGCAGCCCTTCAAGATCCTCAATGTGCAGCCCGCGATCACGACGGGAGAACTTCCCAAGGAGGCCAAGACCAAGCACGAGGTCGTGCTCGATTGGGACAAGTTCCTCGCTACAGGCAAGAACTCCCGCGTCACCTTCTACTTCGATCACCCAAAGGCAAGCCAACATTTCACCGTGGTGAAACTCGACGCCGATCAGCGGAAGCAGGTCCGCGCGAACGCCACGGCTGGTCGTCCTGAGCGAACCAAGCCGGGGACCAAGCCTGGAGAAGGCGGCAAGATCACGACCTCTGGGCAGGCCGAGCAGTTCGGGCCGCAACCACCGCGGGTGCAATCGATGGCGAGTTTGGTCAACAGTGGTCGGCTCGCGGATCTGAAATCACGCCTCGAGGCCGGCGAGAAGCCCGGCGCAACAGATGACGGTGGCTCACCGCTGCTGGCGCTGGCGGGCAAGAAGGGCAACGTCGAGATGATGACGGTGCTGCTTGATGCAGGCGCCGACATCAATCAGACCGACCGCGTCGGCCGCACTGCGCTGATGCATGCTGGCACGTCCAAGAGTCCGGAAGCCGTTCGCCTGCTGATCGAACGTGGCGCAGATGTGAACATGCGTGACAGTTTCATCGGCGGCGCGCTCGCATGGACCAGCGGCTTTGGTACCGCTGAATCGGTGCAGGATCTGCTCGACGCTGGCGCCCAGGTCGAGACCGTGGGCAGCGCTACTGGCTACACCCCACTGATCTGGGCATCTGGCTTTGGTGACCCCAACGCGATTCCCATGCTGCTTGAGGCGGGCGCCAATATCGAGGCGACCGACGGCATCGACGGCTCGACGCCGCTCATGCACGCATGCAAGACCGGCAAGATTGAAGGCCTGAAGACACTGCTCGGGAAGGGCGCCCAACTCGAGGCTCGCAACCGTGTCGGCCAGACGCCGCTGCTTGCGGCTGCCTCGCACGCCAACGGCACAGCCGACAAGATCACGCTGCTGCTGGCGAAGGGTGCGGATGCATCGGCCACCGACAACTCCAAACGCACTGCGCTGGACCTGGCCAAGGCCCGCACCGACGCCAACGCCTCGCAGGTGTTGGTCATCCTGACCGCCCCGGCCGAAAAACCAGAGGGTTCGTAGACCTTCACCATTGAGATTCCCCCGCAGCACGTGCCGGTCCCCTCAGGACCGGCACGTGCTGTTTCTCGACACGCTCGGCCACGCACGCGGTGCCCATCTTCTCTCTTCTCCGCGGACAGAAGCATCAAGAGAGGGGGTGTTTCTTCTGTAGCGGGGAGGATCTACCCGGTTCCAAGCCTTCGCTAGACTGTGTGGTCCTCTCGGAAGAAAAAGGATCACGCCATCATGAGTACCACCGCCACAACCTGCGCTACACAACCAACATGGAAGTCACTGATCGAGAAGGTCACCGAGGCCAGTACGCTGGGCTCCTGCTGCTTGGTGCTGCACTGGGATCAGGAAACCAAGATGCCTCCGGAAGGCATCGAGCCGCGTGGGCGGCAGTTGGCATTGCTGGCCGGACTCACCCACGAGAAGGTGACATCCAAGGAAGTAGGGGACTTGCTCGCTGAGTGCGAACAGATGGCCGAACTTACCGATGAGCCGGCATCAGACTCCGCCGTCACACTGAAGCGTCTGCGCCATGACTATGACAGGGCGACCCGAATTCCGCCTGAGCTCGTATCTGAAGAAGCCATGCTCGCCTCACAGGCGCAGCACCACTGGGCCGAGGCTCGCCGGAATGATGATTTTACGCAGTTTCAGCCATACCTTGAGCAGGTTGTGGACCTGCTTCGCCGCAAAGCCGAATGTTTCGGCTGGGCTGATGGTGGCGAGCCGTGGGATGCGCTCGCCGAAGACTATGAGCCGGGCTGCACGGCAGCTTGGGTGGAATCGGTCTTTACACCGCTGCGTGATCGGCTGCAAGGTCTGCTCGATCGCCTGATGGGCTCAAGTACATCGCCGAGCAACGCTTTTAACGAACTCTGTTTGCCAATCGACAAACAGAAAGCATTTGTGACCGATGTGGCCTCAAATATCGGCTTCGACTTCCAACGCGGTCGCATTGATATTTCGACGCATCCGTTCTGTACCGGCTTTCATCCCAAGGACGTTCGGATTACCACACGGTTCCACGAGAACAACGTCAACGACGCCCTCGGCTCCACCATGCACGAGTGTGGTCACGCGATCTACGAACAGGGCCTGCGTCAGGATCAGGCTGGCCTTCCGCTCGGGACATCCGTTTCACTGGGCATCCACGAGTCGCAGAGTCGCCTGTGGGAGAATCAGGTCGGCCGCTCGCGCCAGTTCTGGCAGTGGTGCTTCCCCAAACTGAGTGAGTACTTCGGCAGTGACGCATCGTCGCTCGATCTGGACAGCGTCTACTGTGGCGCCAATATCGTCCGCCCCGACTTCATTCGCGTCGAGGCCGACGAAGCCACCTACAACATGCACATCATGATCCGCTTCGAACTCGAGCGGGCCTTGCTCAAGGGCGACTTGGCGGTCGCCGATGTGCCAACGGCGTGGGCCGAAAAGTACCGCGACTACCTCGGTATCGAAGTGCCGTGCGACTCGAAGGGTTGCTTGCAGGACATCCACTGGTCCATGGTGTCGATGGGTTATTTCCCGACGTACACGCTGGGCAACCTCTACTCGGCGCAGTTCTTCGATGCGGCCAAACGGGAGATCCCGGGCCTCGAAGACGGCTTTGCCAAAGGCGAGTTCGGGCCGCTCAAGACGTGGCTCAACGAGAAGATCCACCAGCAGGGCCGCCGATACCTCCCCGCAGATCTGTGCGAGGTCGTGACGGGCGCGCCGCTGTCGGCCGATCACCTGATGACGTATCTCGAAACCAAGCTCGGCGAGGTTTACGGTCTCTGACGCTCGGCGCGCCGCGTCAACGTCGCTGCTGCGGTATTGACCGTGTCGCCTCGCTTGAACGTGATGCAGCACGTATCGCCCGGCGGCAGGACCGCGACCGCATGCATCAGTTCGGCGGTGCTGCGAATAGGGTGATCATTGATGGCTTGGATGACGTCTCCCGCCTGCAGGCCGGCCGCGTGAGCGGGCAGATTCGGGTAGACCCGGCTGATCTGGCAGAGCGAAGCATTTGGTCCGAGGGTTTCACGAATGGCCGGGTTGAGATCTTGTAGTGATACACCAAGAAAGCCTCGTCGAGCGTCGCCGTGTTCGATGAGCGAGCCACACACTTGCTGCACCATGTCAACCGGGATCGCAAAGCCGACGCCCACGCCGGTTCCGACAAGCGTCTTGATGGCGGTGTTGACACCCACCACATGGCCATGCAGGTCAACGAGCGGGCCGCCCGAGTTGCCCGGGTTGATGGCCGCGTCGGTCTGCACCATGTGCTCGAATCTGCTGAGTCCGAGGTTGGAGCGGCCGGTTGCGCTGATGATGCCCGCTGAGTAGGAGTGTGAGAGTCCGAAGGGACTTCCAACTGCGAGTACCCACTGTCCAACGTGTGTTGTCGCCGGGTCGGCAAACGTGGCGGGGGTGAGGTCCGAGGCCTCGATGCGAATCACAGCGAGATCGGACTGACGATCGCGTCCGACCGCTTCGGCCTCGAACTGGCGTCCATCGTGCAGCGTGACGAGGATGATGTCCGCGTCGGCCACGACATGGTCGTTCGTTGCGATGTATCCATCGGCGGAGATGATGAGTCCGGAACCGGTCCCTTCGATGAAGGGAACCCCGGTCCGCCAGTGGTATCCGGTTGTGTGGGGCACCACCTCAGCCGTTCCGATTCGAACGACGGAGGGCTTGATATTCTCCGCCGCGTTCTGAAACGCCGCTGAGAGTTGCGTAGCGAAGTCTGCAGGGCTTTGCGCTTCGTGCGGATGGGCCAGAGAGGTGGACCCACTGGCGATGGTGATGAGCAGGGCCAACGATACGATCGAGTGGGTCATGAACAGCGATCCTCCACCCAATCCTACGCTTGATCAGATGGGTTGGCACCATTGCATGCTGATCATTGGGCCATCACGGCGTCCGGTGACCGCGGGGAGGGTTCCCCGAATGCCGTCTCGGTCAAGGGCAGCAAGTACCGCGATGCAGGCAGCTTCACGCGCTTCGATTGGAATACCCAGATCACTGGAGGGCCGCACTGGAACATCGGTGGCCGATGCGATGGCCGCGACGAGCGGCCGGTGATGGGCGCCACCTCCAGCCACGATGATCTCATCGGCGTTCGCCGCAGCGGCTGTCCCGATGGCTGAACCGATGGCGTTCGCCATGGAGGCCAGCAGTATGTCGGAGGGGGCATCTCGGGCAATGGATTCGTCGAGCCAATTCAGCGATTCATCGCCGGTTCCAAGCGATCTGGTGGGGCCATCCGAGGTCAATGTGCGCATCAACGAATTCACGATGGCTTCGTTGGCAACGCCCGCTGCAGCATGTTGGCCGTCAACGTCCCAATTCCTTCCCAGCCGCCGAGCGGCTGCGGCGTCAAGCAGTTGATTGCAGACACAGATGTCGCGGCCGGCGATGCTGTTGATGTCTTTGCCTGCTGGAAGCCAGGTGATGTTGCAGAATCCACCGAGGTTCACGATGGCGCGGCGGACATTGCTCCTGAAGAGAATCCAATCGGCCAGCGGCGTGATCGGCGCGCCCTCTCCGCCAGCGGCCAGATCGCCACCACGCATCTGAGAGGCGACCGGGCACGAGAGCGTGTCCGCGATGACCGCAGCGTCGATCAACTGCCATGAGCAGGGCGGCGCATGCAGCACCGTCTGTCCATGAACACCGGCGAAATCGACGCGGTGATTTCCAATGGCTTGCTGCATGACGGCAGCCGTCTGTGTCGAGAGTGCTTTCACGGCGGTCGCGATGACTTTGGCGGAGGTTTCGCCTCCGGTTGTCAGTTGCCGAATCGTTTCCTCCGCCGACCCGAGCGGTCCAGCCGCGTGCGATAGAACCTCCGCACGCATGTCGAGTCCATGCCCACTGATGGCGACCACCGCCGCGTCGATGCCGTCGAGACTTGTTCCGGTCATGGCGCCAGCAGTGATTCGCGGCGGTGATGATGCGGTGGTCATACCGAGATGATGCCTGCCATCTCTTCATTGGGCAAGTACCCGGGGCAAGCCAATCTGATAGCCTGCAAGGCAGGTTTTCAGGCTCAAGAGCGAGACACAGCACCTCATGTCAAAGCGTATTGTCATCACTGGCGGCGGTGGATTCGTCGGTTCACACCTCAGCAGGCGATTGCTCGATGAGGGGAACACCATTGTCTGCATCGACAATTTCTTTACGAGTTGCAAACGAACGATTGAGCCTTTATTGGACCATCCGTCCTATGAACTCATCACACACGACATCATTGAGCCAGTCTTCGTGACCGATGTGGATCAGATCTACAACCTCGCCTGCCCTGCAGCGCCTGGTCACTATCAATTCAATCCCGTGCGGACAGTCAAGACTTCGGTGATGGGCGTCATCAACATGCTCGGTATGGCCAAGGTGACGGGCGCTCGCATTCTGCAGGCTTCGACCAGTGAGGTCTACGGAGACCCGACGGTTTCACCGCAGCCGGAGACCTACCGCGGCAACGTCAATCCGATTGGCCGGCGGGCGTGTTACGACGAGGGCAAGCGGGCCGCCGAGACACTTTTTTTCGACTATCACCGAGAGAACCATGTCGATATCAGGGTTGCTCGTATCTTCAATACCTACGGACCGAACATGCATCCCTTCGATGGGCGGGTGGTGAGCAACTTCATTCGTCAGGCCCTCGCCGGTGAGGACATCACGATTTTCGGCGAGGGGTTGCAAACGCGGTCCTTCTGCTACGTGTCAGACTTGGTGGACGGTCTGATCCGGCTGATGAACACGGACGATCTGACCGGTCCGATCAATCTCGGAAACCCGCAGGAGCGGACGATTCTCGATCTGGCCGAACATGTCATCGAACTGACCGAATCGACCTCACAATTGGTCCGCAAGCCACTGCCCCCGGATGATCCGACCCAGCGGTGTCCAGACATCACGTTGGCTAGGGAGCGGCTCGGGTGGACGCTCCAAGTGGAGCTCCGAGAAGGGCTTGCCCAGACGATCGACTATTTTCGCGGGCTGGACTTCACGGAGTGGGCACCTCCGACACCGTACTGGGAGGCACCGCCGGTGGCATAAACGCCATTGGCTGGCCCGAACAAAAACCGAAAAATGGACCGAAAATCTCCCGAACATCCCTTGCGGATGCCGATGGACCTTGTCATGATTCCTGTACCCGAACAAAACACGAACGTGCAGGATGGTGGAGGGGCACTGGAGCCCCGAGCCAACGCTCACATGATGAAAGGACTCTCCAATGGTGACCGCAACTCGCAATGGTGTACGAAAGAAAGCAGCAACCGGAAAGTCCGCTCGTGGGCGTGGTAGGGTTCGCGGCGGCGGCGCAGACAATCAGGAAGACACCATGGCTCGAAAGTCCTCATCCTTGACCGAATCCAAATCCAAGGTCGATGCCCTCGAACGGGCCATCTCCCAGATCGACACCGCCTTCGGTACTGGCTCGATCATGCGGCTCGACGGCGATCGGCGTCGCCCCATCGAAGGCATTTCGACCGGCACCCTCAGCCTCGATCTGGCACTTGGAGGTCGCGGCGTTCCCCGTGGTCGCGTTGTCGAGATCTTCGGCCCCGAGTCATCCGGCAAGACCACGCTGGCGCTCACCATCGCCGCCAATGCCCAGAATGCTGGCGGCACGGCCGCGATGATCGATGCCGAACACGCGCTCGACCCAACCTGGGCCAAGCGACTCGGTGTCAACCTCGACTCTCTGTTGGTCTCACAGCCGGACACAGGCGAGCAGGCCTTGGAGATTTGCGAGATGCTCGTCCGCTCCAATGCGGTCGATGTCATCATCATCGACTCGGTCGCCGCGCTGATTCCGCGGGCCGAGATCGAAGGCGAGATGGGCGACAGTCACGTCGGCCTACAAGCACGACTGATGAGTCAGGCGCTTCGCAAACTCACTGGCGCGATCGCCAAGAGCAGTTGTTCCGTGATCTTCATCAACCAGCTGCGTGAAAAGATTGGCGTCATGTTCGGCAGCCCCGAGACGACTCCAGGTGGCCGTGCCCTCAAGTTCTACTCATCGGTTCGCATCGATATCCGCCGCATCGGCGCGATCAAGGACGGCGATGTGAACGTGGGCAATCGTGTCCGCACCCGCGTTGTCAAGAACAAGATTGCGCCGCCTTTCCGCGATGCCGAGTTCGACATCATGTTCAATGAGGGCATCAGCATCACGGGTGACTTGCTCGACCTCGCCGTGGCCGACGGTCATGTCAAGAAGGCGGGCGCATGGTTCAGTTACGGCGAAATTCGTCTGGGGCAAGGCCGCGAGAACTCCAAGGTCTACATCGCTGAGCATCGGGAACTCTTCGAAGAACTTCGCACCAAAGTCATGATCTCCCGCGGTGTCATAGATGATCCCAACGTGGTCGCCAAAGAAACCGCAGCCGACGATGCGCCAGAGGAAACACCCGCGTCATAGTGTGACGGGACTTCGTGGCGGCATATCGCCGCCCCCTCCGTCGCCCATGCGGATGTTCATCTCTCCCCCCGGCTGCTCTTGCGGCGACGAAGTCGCCACGCGATATACTTCGCGGTCGCCGCGGCTGTGGCGGAATTGGCAGACGCGCTAGATTCAGGTTCTAGTGGGAGTAAAATCCCGTGGAGGTTCGAGCCCTCTCAGCCGCATGATTCATCAGGCCCCGGAGTGTTCCGGGGCCTGCTTTTATGGTCCTTGGGCAGGGTCAAACGACTTGGTTCGAGTTGCCCTCCTTCCTACACTGTGGCCTGTGTGTATGCGTCCGTTCCGGGACAGGGAGCGTGCTGATGGCTGAAGAGCAAGGCCGAATCTACCTCGACCACAATGCCACTACCCGGCAAACGCCCGAGGTCACGGCGGCCGTGATGGAGTGCATGGAGCGATTCTGGGCCAACCCATCAAGTATTCACCTTGCCGGGCAATTGGCAAGACGACGTATGGAGGAGGCTCGTGGGCAAGTCGCCTCCCTGATCGGGGCCGAGCCGGACGAGATCGTCTTCACTTCCGGCGGGAGCGAATCGGTCAACGTGGCGATCCGCTCGGCTCTCGGATCCGCTCCCGAGAAGCGAGTCGTGGTGACGAGTGAAGTGGAGCATTCGGCCGTGCGGGAGTTGCTCGAGGTACTCGCAGCCGATGGTGTGGAGACGATTCATCCCAGGAAGAGCCGAACCGGCCGGGTTGATCCCGAAGCTGTTCGAGAGATACTCTCACAGCGAAGCGAGGAAGTCGCCCTCGTCACGGTCATGTGGGCGAATAACGAAACCGGCGTCATCGAGCCCATCGAGGAGATTGCAGAGATCTGCGATCAGTTCGGTGTGCCGTTTCATTCGGACGCAACACAGTGGATTGGCAAGATGCCGACCGATGTGGGGAAATTGCCCGTGACCATGCTCAGTTGCGCTGGGCACAAGTTCCACGGTCCCAAAGGGACAGGAGTGCTGTGGGCCAGACGCGGCACGCTTGTGAAGCCATGTGTGATCGGCGGCGGTCAAGAGCAGGGACGCCGCGGCGGGACCGAGCATGTGTCTGGAATCGTCGGTCTCGGAGTCGCGGCAGCGCAGGCTGAGACTTGGCTCACGGACAACGGTCATGAACGAATGCTTCCGTTGCGGGACCGCTTCGAAGCGGGCATTCGCGAGGCCATTCCAGGAACCTGTGTCAACGGCGCCACCGGACCTCGCATATGGTCCACCTCCAGCATCGGCTTCCCAGATCTGGAGGCGGAGTTGCTGCTGCTGGTGATGTCAGAGCGAGGGCTTGACGCCTCGGCGGGATCGGCGTGCTCCTCCGGTGCCCTCAAGAATTCCGTGGTCCTTGAAGCAATGGGTCGGCAGCCTTGTCAGATTCCGGAAGAGCCATATGGTTCGGTTCGGTTCAGTTGGTGCCGTGAGACAACCAAGGACGAACTTGAGCGGGCTGCCAAAATCATCGCTGATGCTGTCGAGGCTGTCCGAAACATCAAGCCACCGACTGGCCCGATTCTTACTAAAAAAGAGTCGGGCAGCGTCCCGGATTACTCGCCGAAGGGTTGATGTGGGTCATTGGTTTCGAGGCGGTGCCTGCGTCATGGTGCTCTGCCCGGACCCATAATTGAGAGGCGGCCAGTACCATGCGGTCCCCGCCCTGTTAGCTCAGTTGGCAGAGCAGCTGACTCTTAATCAGCCGGTCGTAGGTTCGAATCCTACACAGGGCATTCCTCGGAATTGGAGAATCCTGCCTTCATGCAGATCGGAACCGTCACGCAGATGTTTGAGTTGAGAGGCTTCGGTTTCATCACACCGGACAACAGCGACCGCGACGTCTTCCTAGGCAGTGACATCATTCAGTCCTCCATCATTGATCTGCATGAGGGGCAGCGGGTCGAGTTCGATGCGGTCGAATCCGGGCCGGGCCTGATCGTGACATCTGTGCAGGTCCTCGCCCCATTGTGAGTCACCCACCCGTCACGGTGTTGCCCGAAGCATTCCTCGCCCGTACACATCGTATTCTGGGACAGGTTGATGTGGCCGCTTGGGAGGCATCTCTAGCGTGCCCATCGTTGACCGTTCGGTGGACGGGCAAGCCGGATCGAGCACGACTTGGCCCTGAGTATCTTGAGTCCGAGGGGTTCACGCCACAACCCGTCCCTTGGTTCGATGAAGCGTGGAAGCTTGGTGCCATCAGCCGCCGGCTCGTGACGGCCCTTGATTGGGTCCGTGAACAAACACTGATGCTGCAATCGCTCTCAAGCATCGCAGCCGTCATGGCCATGGGCGTGGAGCCGGGGCACGATGTACTCGACCTCTGCGCGGCCCCGGGCGCGAAGACATCACTCATCCACCGCCGGCAGCAGGGGCGAGGCATCTTGGTGGCGAACGAACTCAGCCGGGCCCGCACTCGCCGCATGGATTCCTTGCTTCGGCGGCTTCGCATCAAGGATGTGGACATTCGCACAGGTCCCGGCGAGGCGGTCGGTGGGACGTATGAACGCTGCTTCGACCGAGTACTGGCCGATGTCCCGTGTAGTGGAGAAGGGCGGTTTCACCTCTCGGATTCCGCGAGTTGGTCCCGCTGGAGCGAGGCGGCGATTCGAGGCCTTGCCAAGCGTCAGGCGGCGTTGTTGGAATCTGCCTGCCGCACGCTTCGCCCTGGCGGCAGGGTCTTGTACGCCACGTGCACGATGGCACCGGAGGAGAACGAGCAGGTCATCGATCGGGTACTTCGACGCGGCCGTACTCCGATGGAGTTGGTCCCGGTCGATCTACCACTTGACGGAGTTCGCCCAGGCCTGTCAGGATGGGAGGACAATGAGTTTCTTCCCGAAATCAAGCATGCCGTTCGGGTTGTGCCCGGGACCGGGATGACCCCATTCTTCATGGCATCTCTGAGGAGGCTGGAGTGAGATGATGCGTCATCAGTTTCTCGTGGTGGCGCTGCTGTGCAGCGGTTGCCAATCCCTGCAGTCAGCCCCCAAAGATCGCGGTGCCCCCGCAGACTCATGGCAGCAGGCACTTGAGAAGACGCCCGAGCCAGCGAGATCCGATCTGGCGTGCATCATCGCCTCGACGCCGCGCGGCGCGCTCGATCAGATCGGTCCCGAGGCCGCGGCGCGTCACGCCGTTGTCATGCGTGAGGCGTGGCAGTCGGCTCCGTGGAGTGATGACGTCAGCGAGGATCTGTGGCGAGCGGCCATTCTGCCACCAACGCACATCTCCGAAGCGGGGGAGCGGTGGTGCGATGTGCTGATATCGCGGCTGTCCTCGGTTGAATCGAAGCCCGATGTGCAGTCGACGGTTCGCAGCCTCAATGCCGCAATCGGCGAGACGCTTGGTGTCCACTACCACCCGACCAAGCGTCGGGTTCCCGATCAAGGGCCGCTTGAAACGATGGAGTCGGGGTGGTCATCCTGTACAGGTCTCTCGATTCTGCTTGCGGGCGCTTGTCGAACGCGAGGTATTCCGGCAAGGTTGGCTGGCACTCCGCTGTGGATCGATCAGAGCGGCAATCACACGTGGGTTGAAGTCTGGGCGGATGGTGGGTGGCATCACGTTGAAGCTGCGGATCCGAACTCATGGGACTCCGCCTGGTTCGATGCCAAGGCGGCGCAGGCAGACGGCTCGGATCCCATGCATCGAATCTACGCGGTCATGCCGGGTGGACCGTACGTGTTCCCGATGGCGTGGGATCTCGACCGTACCGATATCCGCGCGGTGGATGTCACCGAACGGTATCGATGAGAAGGGGTCAGTTCTGGATGCTTGGCCCTCTCCGGCGTCTTCCAGTGAGTCCAGCCAAACCCAACAACACCAACGCTCCCGGCGTCGGAACCGGGTTCATGCCAAGCGGCGTATTCGGTGGCGATGCAGCCACTCCCATGCTCGCTGCTGGCGAGATGATCGGGGCCCAACGTTTGGGCCGACGCTCAGGCGGCACATTGAAACTGAGCTGCGCGACTAGGTCGATGAGCGTTGGCTTGTCCACATGTTTGGGTGCCTTGTTGTCAATGAAACTGTCGATCGGAGTGTTGGGGGCTTGAGCGCCCATAGGTCCGTCTTGATTTGTATGGAAGATCGGCGGTGAGCCATTGCTCCAAACCGGTCGACGTTCCTTGTCCTCGGCAAGCGTCACAGTTGTGAGTGTCAGCGTAGCGAGGATCGAAATGATTGAATTGAAGTGCCTCTTCTGATTCATGTCGAGCTCCTCTCAGGATGCTGCCACGATGCCTTCGGTGACCATGTTGGCCGACTCAAGCATGTTCCAGCCTATATCGCGGAATTGTGGAAAGCGTCCCATGGTTCCTGTGATCATCCGAATGTCATCCGTGTCGATGGTGAGCGGGGTGTTCTGCCCGGTCCATCCAATGAAACGACGATGGCCGTCGAACTGGATTGAGAACACGCGTTCTCGCATCGCCCAGTTGTCCAATCGATCGGCAATCTCATCGGCCTTGTTGGTGAAGAGGGCCAGCAATCGATGAAGTTCACGTTCATCACTGATGTGCCGCATGGCGATGTTGCAACCGAAGATGCACCACCAGCCATAACTCTCGAGCAGATCTCCTGTTGGTTGGGCGTTGAGGTCGATGATCTCCGCCATCGAATCGACGACGGCCGCGGTGGCCTGGCGAGGATCGAGCCGCCCGAGCATGACCTCGGACTCAAGGATCGCTCCTTGGCACGTCCGCACGATGCCGGCCGTCCGCGTTTGTTCCTTGGGCTCCCCTTGAGAGAAGGCATCGACTGCGGTGTGGAACATGCTGTGCGCTTTGGCCGCATGCACGGTGGCGCGGTCCGGATCGACATCCATCAGCCTCCGATGTGTGCTACCGAGCACGTAGCGAGCAAAGGCGTTGGTTCGGCGGTCCCGCACACTCGTGGCGGGAGACCGCTCGAAATGATTGATGAGGTCCGATGCGATGGTGCGGGCTTCGGTCAGATGCCACAGGCTGTAGCAGGCGTTGGCGAGGTTACTTTGAAGCATTCGTCGAACGTCGGCCGGGACCGGGGATTCCGACAGACCCTCCCGGGCAACATCGAGACTCCGCGTGAATCGGCCCAAACCATCCCAACCACCGAGTTCGCGATTACACGCAAGCGCCCGCTCAAGGGGATTCGTTGCAGCGGCCCGAGCCTTTCCGGCCAGCCGGATCATGTCGCGGTAGTTGCCGCTTGCATGGGCCTTCTTGGCGCGAGCATCGAGTTGTTTGAAGGTATCGTGTCGGGTTTTTACCGAGTGGGCCGTGTCTTCTGCTGGTCCCCAGAGGCACCCAGTCACATCGCCCACGCTCCAGTCAAGCACCTCGGCGAGTTCGATGATGAGATCGAGTTTTGGATTTCCGCTCGCCGGAACCAGTTTGGAAGCATCCCGTCCAAGTTTGTGAGCGAGTTCTCGTCGCGACCAGTTTCGATAGACCTGGGCCAGCTCGATGAGCCGCTCCAATCGTTTTTTCCTGTTCGACATGTCGATCATGTCTGTTTCTCCCCACGCGGACCTTGCGGATTAGCCCGGCCCACGCACGTCCCATGACAGGGTTTCAGTTCAGCCCCTGGTTCGTCCATGCTCCAGAAAGCAACGCATGATTCACGCACCGAACATAAGGAGCAATGCCACGCTTTCACCACAGCGATGCCAAAACGCGGCACAAATCACAGGATTCTTCCGGCAAGCGTGTTGCGCATCGCCAATCTGTTTCTTGAGAGATCGAAGTCAAGAACTCAGAACGACATACGTCAGAGGGCCGTCTCGCATTTGGACGTTTGACACGCACTCTCGATGATCAGAAGGTTGGTTTGTGCGGACTGGGAGCGGTGACTTCGTCGCCGCAGAACAGACGAATGGGCGAGGAGGCGAGCAGGGAGGGGAGGAGGAGGACATCCCTTGACTCCCGCAGTACCCTCCCCGCCATGTGCAGATGGATCGCCTATACCGGACCCGGCCTTCGACTCGATGAACTGCTTATCAAGCCGGAACGATCGCTGTTGTTTCAGTCCCGTCATGCGATGGAGTCGACATTCGCAATCAACGCCGATGGATTCGGAGTGGGGTGGTACACCGATGCCAGTGGCACGCCCGGCACCTACCACGAAACCCGCCCGGCTTGGAACGATGAGAATCTCGCAAGCATTGCGGCGCACTTGGTCTCACCGATGTTCATGGCGCATATTCGCGCGGCCACCAGTGCTGTTTCTCGAATGAACTGTCACCCATTTCGGGCGGGGCGGTGGCTGTTCCAGCACAACGGCGCCATCGGCGGGTTCGATCGGTTGCGGCACGATCTCGATGCGTCGATCGACCCGGCTGTGTACGCCACCATGAAGGGCTGCACCGACAGCGAGACGATGTTCGGCATCTGCCAGAGTGAAGGTCTGGATGAAGACCCCCCCGGCGCAATTGCGAGAATGATCAGCCGTGTCGAGGCCGCCCGGGCTGAACACCATGTCACCGAACCATTCAACATGACCGTTGCTGTATCCGACGGCCACACCCTCTACGCCGCACGATATGGATCCAACGGCGATGGCCCTTCCCTGTATCACTCCGCCTCAAGTAGTGAACTTGCTGGTTTGGGTGGACGCCTTGCCGACCTTGAGTCAGCGGCCACGATCATTGTCTCCGAGCCGCTTGACGATGTGCAGCAGGAGTGGCTGGCGATTCCTCCCCGGACGATCCTCACCGCGCGGGGGCCACATACGCAGACCGCTCCACTCGCCTTGCCAGGCATGATGGCCTGACCCATATCCGAAGGCGATATTCGCGACATTCTGGACAGGTACAGGCCACTCGCTCATGCGTGCGAGATCGGTTGGGGGATGCTGCCGAACTGGGAGGATGGTCGCGGTGACGTACAACGTCCGATTGCTGTATTTGGCGTCCATTTAGTACTCACGGACCCCGGCTGCCAAACGCAGTGGGCTCGCTGGTCACCACGCCTCAATCACGCTGAGGGCGCGGTTTATGAGGCTTCGGGGAGCGGTGCCCTGGGGCAGGGCTCGATTTAGCCTGTTCCGGCATCGACACCTCGGCATCTCTGCGGTACGCTGGAACATGTATGGCGGCTCCCTCGTAGGCTTGAGAGGGGGTTTGGGCTCGGTTGGGTCATCGTCTGATCGCATATCAGGACCGGCTCGCGCTATCGCTACCACGAGGCTCGACAGGTAATTCGCACGATGCATCGAATATTGGCATTCATGGGGTTGCTGGCGATCGTGCCTGCGGTGGTGGGCGCGCCCATCACGCTTGAGATGGCCTCTCCGCTGAGTCGCTCGTCCAAGGTTGCGGATCTGGACCAGACCCCTCGCGGCGCGATCCCACTGAGCGTTGGCGCCCTCTCCTCGATGTGGAATGCCACATCGGTTCGCCTCAACGGCATGCCCATGCCCGACGGCTCAGAGGCAACGCTCGTACTCGAGCGTCGCGACAGCCCGATCGAGTCGACTTGGCTCATTGGCAGCGACACCGCCGGCAACGAAATTCGTCGGCATATTCCAGCGGCTCCGGTCCTGCTGCTGGCAGGCACGGTGGATGGTGACCCGGGTTCCGCCGTGTTCCTCGGTCTGGCTGAGGGGCAAGCCCAAGGCTGGATCGAGACCGAAGACGGCCTCCATCTCATCACCACATCGCCCGATGGCGGCCCGACGCTGATGTACCGCGTGGGCGCCGACCGGGGCGGGATCGACGTGCCGCCACCGGCGCCGTTCAAGAACCTTGGTCCTCCCAAAGATTCACAATCTGTTGAGGACTCGTATCTCGAGGAAACCGATGTCGCACGCCTGCTTCGCGAACTGCAAGATCCGGACAGTCGCGTTCGCAGCGATTTTCTCGCAGGCGGCGGAGCCGAGAAGATCCCGAAACTGCTAGATCTTGTTGTGGCTGACGGTGACTTGGGACTCGGGGCGTGCTGCATCTTCCCTGGCTTCTGTATGCAGTTGCCGGCATCCCTGTGCGGTGAGTTTTGTGATGACTCAGGCGATCCACTCTATGGATTCTGTGATGTCGACATCGGCACTCCTGAAACGTGGCCAGACTGTTGGCTCGGTCCTGATGTGCGGTGCGACGAGCAGTGGGTGTGCTTTGACTCTGCCGAAGATGAGCCCGGCCCGGAGGACGACGACTACCCATGGATCGGCAACTGGATCGGTGCCTGCTGCTTCCCAGACCCCGACAATCCCGGGGAGACCCTCTTTGAAGACAGGATGGCCTGCGAGTGTGCCATGCTTGGAGGTCGCTTTGTGGCGGCGCCCTCTCTTTGCCTAGGCGACTTTGCGCCCGAAGAGATGCCCACGGAAAACTTTTTGACGGTGGAGGATCTTGAGGAGTTGGTTGAACCTGGTGTCGACTTTTGCAGCCTTCCGGCGGGAGCCTGCTGCATCGAGCAGAACGTCTTCTGTGCCTACATTCTTGAGGACGCTGACGACGTTATCCAGGAGATGTTCGAGCAACCGGGATGTGTGTACATCCCGCAGGTCATGTGCGAGGACGCAACGATCATCAGCGGGGATCCGG
>MPMA02002277.1_pt1 | contig 78560 bp, 60 predicted proteins | sample 1617361 | NCBI WGS metagenome assembly MPMA02 (sample SAMN05944807, study PRJNA350692) | marine metagenome | biome: marine; feature: ODZ; material: water; isolation source: 180 m water sample filtered on 0.2 um supor filter | place: Pacific Ocean | collected 2012-04-08 | depth 180m m | reverse complement strand
CAGATAGAGCCGTAAACTCAGCGGCAGTTTCCCGTATCCGGATGTCGCCGCCGGTGCCCGGAAGTGGCCGGAAACGTCCCGAGCTACCTCAGTTCCACAACCCGGTCGATGGTGGGGATGTCGGGCCGGAAAGTGGCCCGCCAGGCCTCCAGCGCAGAATCCGGCCAAACCCCGGGCAAGCGCCCCAACATCGTCTACCTCTTCTCCGACCAGTGGCGCACGATGGACCACGGCTACATGGGCAACGCCGATGTGCGCACCCCCAACATCGATCTCCTGGCCGACCAGAGCGTCAATTTCACCAATGCGGTTTCCGGAATTCCAGTCTGCTGTCCCCACCGGGCCTCTCTTCTCACCGGCCAGTATCCCCTTTCCCACGGTCTCTTTCTCAACGATCTCCGTCTCAACACCAGGGCCACCTCCTTCGCCCAGGCCCTGGGCGAAGCTGGCTACGACACGGGCTATATCGGGAAGTGGCATATCGATGGCACTGGTCGTTCAGCTTACATCCCCCCCGAACGACGCCAGGGCTTCGACTACTGGAAGGTGCTGGAGTGCACGCACAACTACAACCAGTCCCGCTACTACGACAAAACGGGGCAGGAGTCCAAGGAGTGGAAGGGTTACGACGCCTACGCCCAGACCAGGGACGCGGTGGCCTACATCAGGAACCACGCGACCCAGCCTGCCCGGAACCAAAAACCATTCGGCCTCTTCCTCTCGTGGGGGCCCCCTCACGCTCCCTACCGGACCGCCCCCCCCAGGTGGGTTGACCGCTACGACAGCCGCAAGCTCACCCTGAGGCAGAACGTGCCTCCGCACCTGGGCAAACAGGCCCAGTCCACCTACGCCGGCTACTACGCCCACTGCAGTGCGCTCGACGAATGCGTCGGCTGGCTTGTCGAGGCCCTCAAGGAGAGTGGTCAGCTGGAGAACACCATTCTGGTCTACACTTCGGACCACGGCGACATGTTGCACTCGCGGGGACAACTGAAGAAGCAGCGGCCCTGGGACGAGTCCATCCGCGTCCCGTTCCTCGTGCGCTGTCCTTCCTCCCTCAAGGTGAAACCTCGCAGACTCGAGGCGCCCATCAACACGCCGGACATCATGCCCACCCTCCTCAACCTGGCGGGCGTGCAGATTCCCGGGAGCGTCGAGGGGGAAGATTTTTCCGATGTCATCCGCGGCCAGCGCAAGCTTGAGGACAACCACGCCCTGATCACCTGCCCCAGTCCCTTCGGCCAGTGGACCCGGGCCCAGGGTGGTCGGGAATATCGCGGCCTGCGGACCAGGCGCTATAGCTACACCCGCACCATTGAGGGTCCCTGGGAGCTTTTCGACACTCAGGAAGACCCCTTCCAGCAACACAATCTCATCAACGCGGCCACGCACCGCGCCCTGCGTGACGAACTGGAAGACAAGCTGAAAGAACGCCTCGTGGCCACCGGAGACGACTTCGCCCCCGGGGACGAGCTGATCAGGCGTTGTGGTTACCGGGTCGACAAAGGGGGCACTGTCAGCTACCGCGACCCCAAGGCCTGGGGGCAGCTCTCGGTCCCCGCTCGAACCGGGTAGGGTCCCGATTCCCGGCCGAGAATTATTACCTCGCAAGAACCGCCCGCCTGCCGATTACTCATCCTCACGATGAGATCCTTCCCTTTCGCCCTGCTCCTTGCGCTCCTTGCCTCCTTTCCCGCGCCCGGCGCTTCCCGGCCCAACATCATCCTCTTTGTCACCGACGACCAGAGCCCCATTGCAGGGTGCTATGGGAGCACCGACATCCAGACCCCGCACCTCGACGCCCTTGCTGCGGAAGGAACGCGCTTCACCCACGCCTTCGCCACCACCGCCTCCTGTTCCGCCAGTCGCTCGGTCATCCTCTCCGGATTACACAACCATCGAAACGGCCAGTATGGCCACACCCACGCCTTCCACAAGTTTGCCTCCTTCCCCGGCGTGGCCGCCGTCAGTCTTCCCCTCCAGATGAAACAGGCCGGCTACCGCACGGCGCAGATCGGGAAGTATCATGTCGCTCCTGTCGCGGTCTTCGACTTCGAACAGCGCCTGCCCGGTAACGGACGCAACGCGCGGATGATGGCGGACAACTGCCGCGACCTCTTCGCAGAAAAATCGGACCAGCCTTTCTTTCTCTATTTCTGCACTTCCGATCCTCATCGTGGCGGAGGGGTCGACCGCACTTCCACGCTGAAGTTCAAGCCCGACCTTTTCGGCAACAGGCCCAAGCGGGGCGCCCATCAGGGGATCTCGGAAATCTTCTACGATCCCGGCAAGGTGAAAGTACCCGGGTTTCTCCCCGACACCCCCGAATGCCGCGCAGAGATCGCACAGTATCATCAAAGCTGCTCCCGCATTGACCAGGGACTGGGCCACCTGGTGACCCTCCTGAAAGAGAGCGGGCAGTGGGACAACACCGTCCTCATCTACACCGCCGACCACGGCATGGCCTTTCCCGGCGGCAAGACCACCGTCTATGAAGCGGGTTTGCGGGTACCCTTTGTCGTCCGCCATCCCCACGCCGGGAAGTCCGGCGTGGTGAACAACGCCATGATCAGTCACGTGGACATCACCCCCTCCATCCTCGACCTGGCCGGTGCCTACGATAAGAACCGGCGGGCGCCCGGGCAACTGGTCGAGGTCCCCAGGGTCCCCCCGGGTGAAAATGCCGGCAAGCCGGTCAAGGCCTACCACGGACGCTCATGGGTTCCCATTCTTGAAGAGATCAATCCTGAGGGCTGGGACGAGATCGGGGCCTCCCACACCTTTCACGAAATCCAGATGTATTATCCCATGCGGGTGGTCCGGGACCGCCGCTACAAGCTCATCTGGAACATTGCCTGGCGCCAGCCTTACCCCTTCGCCTCTGATCTCTGGGCCGCTTCCACCTGGCAGGCCCAGTATGCCGCGGGACCAAAGGCAAGATACGGGAATCGCACGGTCGATTCCTACATCAACCGCCCCCGGTTTGAACTCTACGACATCTCTTCCGATCCCTCCGAAACGCGAAACCTCGCGGCCGATCCTGAATTCGCCAAGGTCCTCATCGCCTATCAGGACAAACTCAAGGCCATGCAGAAACGGACGGAAGATCCCTGGATCATGAAGTGGCGCTACGAGTAACCTGCCCGGCCCCCGGTCAGATCGCTCCCAGTCCCCCAAGCGATCAGCCTCCCGACCCCAAGACCTGTCCCCACAACCGTTCCCACAACCGTTCCCACAACCGTTCCCACAAGGACATCGCCTGGAACTTCATCGCATATGAAAAAACAAATCTTCCCCTGCCTGCTCGCCTGCCTGCTGTCCTCGCCCTTTGCGCAGGCCGCTGAACAGAAGCCAAACATCATCGTGGTCTTCTGTGACGACCTTGGTTACGCGGACATCGGTCCATTCGGCTCCAAGACCCATGCCACCCCGGTGCTCGACCAGATGGCCGGGGAAGGCATGCGGCTTACCGACTTTTATTCCACCTGCTCAGTCTGCACGCCCTCGCGGTCCAGCCTCATGACCGGCTGTTATCCGCGCCGGGTCAACATGCACGTGGATGAAAAGAACCTGTGCGTGCTCTTCCCCGCCGCCCGCAAGGGCCTCAACCCCGACGAGGTCACCATTGCCGAGGTATTAAAGGAGCAGGGCTACGCCACCATGTGCATCGGTAAATGGCACCTGGGCGATCACCCCGATTTCATGCCCACCAGCCAGGGATTCGATCATTATTTCGGCATCCCCTACAGCAACGACATGAACCGCAAGCAGGTGCCGCTGCCCCTGGTGCGTGACCTCACCGTCATTAAGGACAGCGTGCAGCGCGATACCACCATCACCACGCAGTACACAGAAGAAGCGGTCAAGTTCATCAAGGCCAACCGCAAAAAGCCTTTCTTCCTCTACCTGCCACACACCGCCGTGCATCTGCCCCTGGTGCCCGGCGAGAACTTCAAGGGCACCAGCAGGGACGGCGCCTACGGCGACTGGGTTCAGGAGATCGACTGGTCCATGGGCGAACTTTTCAAGGCCCTGAAAGCCGAAGGGATTGATGAAAATACCCTTGTCCTCTTCACTTCCGACAACGGCTCGGCGCGCGAGAAACAGGGCAGCAATCTCCCCCTGTGCGGGCGCAAGGGCCGCACGGATGAAGGCGGCATGCGCGTGCCCTGCGTGGTGCGTTGGCCCGGCAGGATCCCTGCCGACAGCAGCAGTGGTGCCCTCACGAGCACGATTGATCTGCTGCCCACCTTCGCCGCAATCTCCGGCAGCAAGGTCCCCGCTGACCGTCCTATCGATGGCAAGAACATCTGGCCCATCCTCAACGGCAAATCCAAGGCTCACCCACGCGAGGCCTTCTTCTACTACCAGATGGATCAATTGCAGGCGGTCCGCTCGGGTGACTGGAAGCTCTTCGTGGCAATGGATTCCAAGAAGCGCAACTGGGGCAAACCCGAGGGCAAAAAGGAACTCCAGCTATTCAATCTGGCCGAAGACATTCACGAGGACAACAACGTGGCCACCGCCAACCCAAAGGTGGTCAAGCAGCTCCTCACCTACGCCGAGGCCGCCCGTGAAGATCTTGGCGATGTGGGCCACCCCGGGAAGGGCCAGCGTAAAGCCGGCTGGGTTGAAAAAGCCTCGCCACGCCTGCTGAAAAAATAACGAACCCTCTGCTTTTTTCATTCCCCCGTCAAAAAGCACCCAACAGCCAGCAGAACATCAATGATCCGGCAAATGATCACGCTGCTCGCTGTTTTATTGCCCCTGGCAGGATTAACCGCAGGCGAACTGCCCCGGCTTCCCAAGGGTCTTGACCCGAAAAAACAAACCTACGCTGCGCAGAAAAAACTCCCCAATCTGGCAGAACCATACTTCAGCAATTCCCCGGAGGACCTGGGGGACGGCTTGCAAGTAGGCGCATTGAATGTGCCGGGCACAAGGGAGGCCATCAAGGCTCTGCTCGCTGATGACAGGGCGGGAAAATACTCCAACCTGGACAGCATCCTTCTGTGGAAGGACGGCAGGTTGATTTTCGAGATGTATAACCGCCGGGGCCGGGTGGATGGCCCTCACTACGCGATGTCGATCACCAAAACCCTCACTTCCATCACCCTGGCGCGGGCCATCCAGCTGGGACTGCTCAACATGGAGGATCTCGACAAGCCGGTCATCAGCTTCATGCCGGAAATTAACCGTTCCAGGATCAAGCCCGGTGTCGAGACGATCACCCTGCGCAATGCGCTCTCCATGGAATCAGGATTACGCTTCCCGGGCAAGAATTTCGCCGGGGCACTGGGCGAGGAGCATCCACGCCAGAAATTCTTCCAGGTATTGTTCGAGAACACCGCGCCCGTCACCCCCGGGAGCAAGCAATTCAAATACACGGGCACAGACCCCTCCATGATCATGATGATCATGGACATTCTCGCACCCGGAACGGCACAGGAATTCATCGCCAGGGAGGTGGCGGGAAAGATCGGGGCCCTCTATTGCTGGGACGACCAGCCCTGTGGCATCCCAAAATGTGGCGCAGGAAGCAGCTTCACCTCGCGCTCGCTGCTGAAATTCGGTATCGCGGTCATTCAGGGAGGCAGATACAACGGCAAACAATTCCTCTCAGCTGATTACGTAAGGCTGATCATGAACAGGGAAAAAGGAGAAGGGTATTTTTATCACTTCCACAACCGGCGCAAGAAGGCGGCTGGCCGGGATATCTATTTGATCAGTGGCATCGGCGCAGGCGGGCAGCATATGGCCACTTTTCCCGAGTTAAACATTGTCGCCGTCGCCACCGCCCATAACAAAGGCAAAATCGGCCTGCCCCTGCAGGCCGTGCTGGAACACCTTGTGCCGCTGTTTGTGAAATGAAATCCGCGCCCTATTGGTTGGACCTCCGCAACAAAGCGAAATGCCCCTAATGCTGACAACACTTAGAACAACTGTTCTTTATGGCGCGGCCCTCTTGGCTGCCACGCTCCTTGCCCTCCCTCTTGCCGCAGGGAAGGATCGCCCCAACGTGCTCCTCATCTGCATCGATGACCTCCGACCCGAGCTCAAATGCTTCGGGGCCGGGCATATCCACTCGCCCAACATTGACGCCCTGGCCAGACGGGGACGGGCCTTCACCCGGCACTACGTCCAGGCCCCCACCTGCGGTGCCTCGCGCTACACTCTCCTGACCGGTCGCTATGGACCACGGGACAACGGAGCGCTCTTCCGTCACTCCGGCAACGAGCAGATCCGGACCACCAACATGCCCGCCTGGTTTCGCAGCCAAGGCTACACGACAGTCTCGATCGGGAAAGTGTCCCACCATCCCGGAGGCCGCGGAGGCCCGGACTGGAACGACGACAGCAAACCGGAGATGCCGGGAGCCTGGACCCGCCACCTCTGCCCCAGCGGACCCTGGCAACACCCCCGTGGACTCATGCACGGGCAGGCCAACGGGGAGGTTCGCAGGAATGCCAAGGACATGGACGTCCTCCAGGCCTTTGACGGAGACGATGATTCCTACCCGGACGGACCGACCATCGAGGGGGCCCTCCAACAACTCAACCTGCTGGAAAAGGACAGGAAGCCCTTCTTCTTCGCGGTGGGATTCCTGCGCCCCCACCTCCCCTTTGGAGCGCCCGCGCGCTACGTGAGACTCTATGACGACGTGTCCTTCCCGGGCATTCCCCACCCCAGCAAACCGGTGGGCAAGACCACCTGGCACGGCAGCGGTGAGTTCATGAAGTACAACCGGTGGAAGCGCGATCCCCGCAGCGACCCGGAGTTCGCCACCAGAGTGCGCAAGCACTACGCTGGCTGCGTGTCCTATGCCGACGCCCTGGTGGGCCGCCTCATGGCCGGGCTCGAGAAGACGAGTGCTGCCGGAAACACCATCATCGTCCTCTGGGGCGACCATGGCTGGCACCTCGGGGAACACGCGATCTGGGGCAAGCATTCCCTCTTCGAGGAGTCGCTTCGCTCCCCGCTCATCGTGGTCGCTCCCGGGCTGGAAAAGAACAGCGGCACCCCAACCAACGCGATCGTGGAGACGGTCGACCTTTTCCCCACCCTCTGCGACCTCGCCCGGCTGCAACCGCCAACAGGCCTGGCGGGAACCTCCCTGCGCCTCCACCTGGAGAATCCTGCCGCTCCCGGCCGGATGGCCATCTCCTACAAGGGTGGCAGCGAAACCATCCGTAGTGAGCGTCACCGGCTCGTGCGCCACTCCAAGGGCGGTAAGGTTTCCCACCTTGAACTCTACGATCATGAAAATGATCCCGGGGAGATTGAGAACATCGCCGGAAGCCAGCCCGGTCTGGCCGCTGCTCTCAGCAAGAAACTCGATGCCAAACTCAACTGATTATTCTTCATGAAACGTTTGCTCCTCCTGTGGGTCCTGAGCTCCGGGCCCGGCGCGCTCAGCGCGGCCGACCTGCCCAACATCCTGATGATCGCAATCGACGACCAGAACGACTGGATCGGCTGCCTCGGAGGCCACCCGCAGGCGCGCACGCCCGCCATCGATGCCCTCGCCAGCCGCGGCACGGTTTTCACCAATGCGCACTGCCAGTCGCCCCTCTGTAATCCTTCCCGCACCAGTCTCATGACCGGGTTGCGCCCCGGCACCACCGGCGTTTACGGACTGGCCCCGTGGTTCCGCTCCCTCCCTGAATTCGCGGGAGTGCTGACCCTGCCCCAATACTTCGCCAGACAGGGCAACTACCACACCGCCATGACCGGCAAGATCTATCACGGCCGCTCCGGGCGATCCGTCGAGGGCAAGTTCATCGAGTGGCACGAGGTCGGCCCCGGGGCATCCGGAAAGCCATTTCCACCGAAGAAGCTTGTCAACACCCCGCAGCCCCATCGCCTCGTGGACTGGGGCACCTTCCCCCACAAGGACGAGGACAAGGGCGACTACCAGGTCGCCAGCTGGGCCGTCGATCGCTTGAAGGCCTACGCCAGGTCAGACCAGGAAAAGCCTCTCTTCCTCGCAACCGGATTTTTTCTCCCCCATGTCCCCTGCTATGCCACCCGGAAGTGGATGGACCTCCACCCACTCGATCAAGTGAAGCTTCCGGTGGTGCAACCCAGCGACCGTTCCGACACGCCCCGTTTCTCGTGGTACATCCACTGGAAACTCCCCGAACCACGCCTCAAGTTCCTGAAGGATGCGAACCAATGGGAAAACCTCACCCGCTCCTACCTCGCCTGCACCTCCTTCATCGATGCCCAGGTCCAGCGCCTGTTGGACACTCTCAAGGAAACAGGGCTCGGGAAAAACACCATCGTGGTGCTCTGGTCCGACCATGGCTTTCACATCGGAGAGAAGGAAATCACCGGCAAGAACACCCTCTGGGATGACGGAACCCGCGTGCCTCTCATTTTCGCCGGCCCCGGGGTGAAGGGCGGGCAGGTTTGCACCCGTCCGGCTGAACTGCTCGATATTTACCCCACCCTCGTCGAGCTCCTCGATTTTCCCGCAAACAGGAAACTGGAGGGCCATTCCCTGGTTCCGCAGCTCAGCAACGCCCAGGCCGCCCGCAAGTGGCCTGCGATCACCACCCACAATCATGACAATCATGGGGTCCGCTCGGAAAACTGGCGTTACATCCGCTACGCCGACGGCTCGGAAGAGCTCTACCACACCGCCGAGGATCCCAACGAGTGGAACAACCTCCTCGCCCCCATCGGCGACAGGCAGGATCCCGCCATGCGGGCCCGGGCCGACAAGCTCGCACGTTGGATTCCCAAGGTGAACCGCAAGCCCGCTCCCCGTTCGGCCCACCGCATTCTCACCCACGACAAGGAGACCGGAAAGACGATCTGGCAGGGCGAGGAGATCAAGCCGGACGATCCGGTGCCGGAACTGCAGTAATGGGAACTCACTCCCACTCGCACAGGCTCTGCACGTATTGCGAAGACCCCGCGAACCATTCATCGAGCTGGGCCGGGTCCTTGAGCTGCTGGCCGCGCTGCCGTTCAACCACGAAAAACCCGCAGTTGGCTTCGGGCAGGATGGTAAGATCTCCCCAGAGGTTCTCGACCTGGGCCACGGGATAAGCCGCTTCCTGGCCGTGCCCCCAGCGCTTCTTTACCTCCTTGATGGTGAGGTAGGTCGGCACGCACTCCGCCAGGTCGTGCACCGCCCTGGCCAGCCTGTCCTGATCGCTGGCCAGCACCTCCTCCCGCGTCAGACCGAGGAGCGCAAGATACTGGTCGAGGTCGATCCAGGTTGTCATTGAGTTGTAGTACGAGAGCCCGAACTCGGACTCGGCATCGGGCATGGCAAGGCCTTCCACCAGGCGGGGCGTTCCATCGACACGCGCCAATCCGCCCCCCCGATCCACCAGGCGCCTCGTAATCACCTCAAAGGTCAACCCGTGACCGCACTCGAGATGCCGTCCGAGGATGACGGGATCCACCGAGGCCCCCAGCGTATCCACATTATGGAGCAGCAGGGTCTTGAGTTGCGGACGCTCTTCCAGGAGCAGGCGCAGGGTCCCGTTCAACACGAGATTCGGGATCTCATAAAAGTGACCCATCGGGTGGAGACACTGCTCGGGCAGGTTTCCGGTATAATCACTCGCTTCCCCGCAGTTGCGCGCCCAGTCGATCAGAGCGGCCCGAGCCGAGTCACGGATCTTCTGTTGCTGGGCATCGAGCTGCTGCTGAGGCGTCTCCTCCCAGGCAAAACGCAAATCGCGCTCGGTCGGCACCATGCGCAGTCCCACCGTGCGGCCCGGGGAGAGAAACAGCGGACCATCGTAGTGATAGTTCGAAACGCTCTCCAGAAACCTGCTGGTAGGATCATGGGTCAGGTAGGACGTCGTGAAAATGTGGGGCAGCGGAACCCCGTGCTCCCGTGCCGTCTTGCGGGACTTGGCGAGATGGACTTCCAGAAAGGTGCGGTAGCTCCCGTCCAGCGGAGCGAAGGGGTTGAGGGCCTTGCAGGTCCCCGCTCCCCCGGTCCAGCGCGAACCCGCCCCCGCAGCCAGGGTAACCACCGCCACCTCTCCACCCGCCAGGGCTTCTGCCCCCATCCGGCGGACCTCCTCCCCGCCCTGAGCAACAACGGAACAATCAACAACGTCATCAGCAGCCACGTCCTCGATCCGGGTCGTGGGAGGAAGACGATTGCTCAGCATCCCGATCCGACCGGCCCGGACGCCGGCCCGGATCCCTTCGTGAACATTGTGATCGAACCCGTTTTCCTCCATGAGCTGCCTCAGGGCCCCGCTCTCCGCCTCATCCCTGTCTGCTTCCTGCCCGCCTTCGGAGGCAGGTTCCTGCAATCGATGATAGGACTCCGGGAGCTGCATCCCGCCCTCCAGCAGATCGGCACAGGTGCCGGTATGGTTGATGGAAAACTCATAGACCACCGGGTTCATCCCGAAGGGCAGGGCGGCCTGCAGCTGATCCTTGGTCTCCTTCATGATGCGGGCCATTGCTTCCTGGGCCTCCACCTTTCGTTCCGGCGCAAAAATGAATCCCATCCCGCCCCCTGACATGCCTCCCAGCATCCAGAAGCCCCAGAAATCCCCTCCGAACTCCTGCTCCGCCCGCGCAATCAGGGTCTCCGTGAACAGGTTGGTGGCCCAGGGAATGATACTCTGGATCGGACCACGGAAGTTACGGGTGGCGGCCCGGCCAAGGGCCTTGATATCCCCTTTCTGCAGGGACTCCACCAGTTCATCCAGAATGGCGAGCGCCTCCTGCCGGCCCGCCCACTCCACCGGAGAGCGCAGGAGATACTTCTCCGTCACCATCTCAAGAATGGGCCCCACGTCTTGCGCCATCCCGCCATGCACCAGCACCAGCGAGTTCTGGAGCGCCTGCCGCGACGACTCCGGGATCTCATCCTCCCCGAAAACATGATGGGCCGGCAACAGGCATCCACGCGAAACATTGAACTCCGGATCGCCTTCCGCCGCCGGCACTCCCGTAATCAATTTGATCCCGGGCCACACCCCGCCGCAGTCCTGCCAACCCCCGCCCGATCCACCAAGCCACTCCCCGAGAATGGCCCGCGCAAGAACGAGACGCCTTTCGTTTTCCCGGAGGGGCCCGGTGAGCGACCCCGTTTGCCCGGTCGCCCGCATGAGCGCCCCGATCAAGGCCGCCAGCAGGTTCGTCGAGACCGCCAACCGGGATCCCTTCGGGATGCCGTTCACCCACGAGACCAGTTCGATGCCCCGCCCCGGCCCCACCATGCGTTCCAGGAGGTTTTCCAGGCGTTGCCCCGACCCCTCGATCCCGGGCGGGACCACCCCGGAGGCAATCACGGCGGCCTTGAGCAGACCGAGGGCATCTTTCGCAAAGTCGAAGATCTCTCCCAGGGTCCCAATCCGCGCGGTGGCCTTGAGATCGACGGAGGTCAGCACGATAACCGGCTCATCGATGACCCGGACATGGGCCTCAATGGGAGGACGCGGTTCCGGATCCCGTCCATGAATCCCCAGGTCTATGGAAACATTGAGGACCCGGGCCCCCTCGGGATAGTCCATGCCCAGGAAGAAGATGTCCGACCACCCTGCGTGAGAGAGGTCCATGCGCACCGGTGTCCGTTCCCGCAGGATCCGGCGGGAGCCGCCGGGCAGTGGCTTCAACAGTTCATCCGTAATCGAAAGCGGATGGTCCGCGGGATGCCCCATGCGGAACATCCACTGGTGTCCCCGCACCGTGCGCACTGAGTGTCGCACCTGGGTGGCCAGGGTTTGAAAGGCCAGCTCGTGGTATCCCTCCGCAAGAGCGGACGAGAGGGCATCGTTGGCCCCCTGCTCGGCCACCGCGAGGTGAAAAACATCAATGGCTTCCGCAAATCTGCGGCGAAGGAGATGCTCCTGTCCCTCAAAGGGAATGTAGCCCATCCGCCTCGGCGGCAGTCTGGGGGGAAGATGAACGCGGTGAATGGCGGACAGGAAAAACAGCGCCCGCACGCGCTCGTAGAGATTCCCGGCCTCCCGTCGGAAGAGGTCGAGTTCGATGCACTCCTCCAGGAGTTCCGCCAGGGAAAGCCCCGCACAGGCCTCCCCCAGCGCCGTATCGCGCACCGAAGGATCTCCGCTCGTGATGATGTTCAGGAGCTTTGGCATCCAGGACGGGAATGAGCAGTGATCTCGATGATGTCGGTGAGCACCTCGTCACGGTGGGGGCCAGCCAACGCCAGGGAGAGCTGCGCCCGCAGGAGACCGTACCGTTCTCCAACGTTGAAGCGCTCACCCGCCAGTTCCGCCGCCAGGTACTTCTCCGACCTGGCCATGAAGGCCAAGGTGGGGCTGAGCCCGAGCTTCTCTCCCCCGCCCAGCAGGGAGACTTCTTCCTCCAGACGTTCCATCACGCCCGCGGTGAGCGAGTGCATCCCGAAGAAGCAGAGGTAGTTGCCCGCGCGCAGACCGGGAACGATGAGTTCCTGCTCGGCCAGGGTGGGGGTTGGCTTCTCCACGACATCGTGCACGACGAAAAGAGAATGCGAGGCGGGCACCCGCGTCGCGGCAACGGTCCCATAGTAGCGAAGCTGGCTCTCATGGGTCGGGTTGACCGCCGAGATGCAGCCATCATGAGTGGCTGCCACCTCCAGCATCTGTCGCACACAGGACGACTCCCCGGCACTGAGATAAAGGTGATCCCCCAACAGCAGGACGAAAGGATCGTCTCCAGTGAATTTGTGGGCACTCCACACCGCATGACCGTAGCCCCGCGGATCGCTCTGCTCGATCAGGGTGAGGCGCTCCGCGTGCTCCCCCGCGGCCTGCAGATAGGCCTCGCGTGTTCCGGGATGGATGATCACCGCCGCTGATTCGATCCCCGATGCGAAGAGGTCGTCGAGAATAATGGCCAAAGCCGTCTTGGGCACCCCTTCCGAGTCCACCAGCGTCTGGAGAGGCAGGTGGTACTCGGTCGGGCTGGCGGCAGTAATGACAGCTTTGGTGGGGATCACGGCGGAAGCGTAAGAGTCAGACAACGCGAATAAAGGAAATGTTCACCGATAAACGGACCGGGATTGCCATTCCTCCACCATTCCCGCACTGTTGGCATCCTGCCATGCGTCTTCTCCTCCCATTCTTCCTCGCCACCTGCCTCGCGCTCATCACTCCCCCCGCGAGCCGTGCACAGGAGACCATCCAACCCAACGTCCTGCTCATCATCTCGGACGACCAGGCCTGGGGGGACTACTCCTTCCTCAAACATCCGCACATCGAGACACCTCACCTCGACAAGTTGGCCGGGGAATCACTGACCTACACCCGCGGCTACGTTGCCGCTCCCCTCTGCCGCCCTTCTCTCGCCTCCATCTTCAGCGGAAAGTATCCCCACCAGCACGGCATTACCGGCAATGACCCCCGGCTCCCCCCCGGGAAAAAGGGAGGGCGCACCACTCCCGGGTTGAAGCCCCTCTACGAGACGATCATGGACCGCATCGATGACGACCCGGGGCTGGCCCACCTTCTTGGCCAGGCCGGCTACCTGTCCCTGCAGACCGGCAAGTGGTGGGAGGGGGATCCCAGGGAAAGGGGCGGCTTCACCCATGCGATGACACATGGCGATCCGAAGCGGGGTGGTCGCCATGGCGATGCGGGACTCAAGGTCAGCCGGCAGGGGATCAAGCCCATCGCCGATTTTATTGCCGAAGCGAAGCAGCAGGAAAAGCCCTTCTTCATCTGGCACGCCCCGTTCCTGCCGCATACTCCGCACAACCCGCCTGCCCGCTTGTTCGAGAAGTACCAGAAGAAGAGCGACTCCAGGTTCATCGCCCGCTACTGGGCCATGTGCGAGTGGTTCGACGAGACCTGCGGGGAACTGTTGAGCCACCTCGACAAGGAGGGCCTGAGGGAAAATACCATTGTCCTCTACGTTACCGATAACGGGTGGATCCAGAGTGCCGGCAGCGGCCGCTATGCACCACGATCCAAGCGCTCCCCCAACGAGGGGGGAGTCCGAACCCCTGTCATGATCCGCTGGCCCGGCAAGGTGGAGCAGAAGTTCGACGAGCAGACCCTCGTGAGCTCGATCGACCTCGCTCCCACCATCCTCAGGGCCTGCGGGCTCAAGGTTCCTCCCTCGATGGGCGGCATTGATCTCCGGGACCGGGCCGCCCTCATGAAACGCAATGCGGTCTTCGGGGCGGCCTACGATCATGACATCCACGATGTCAGCAGACCCAACCTCAGTGTGCAGACCCGTTTCGTGGTCGCGGATACCTGGAAGCTGCTCTCCCACCACCAGAAGGCGGCCCAAGGCAAGCCGGTAGAGCTCTACAACCTGAGTGCCGACCCGGCGGAAAGACAGAACCTTGCCGCCCAACACCCCGGGAAGGTGAAGGAACTCCGGGCCAAGCTCGACGCCTGGTGGGCCGGTCCGAAAAGGGCTCCCTGATTGCCGGCCTCCGGCCCCTTTCCCCCCATGTCACGGGCTCTCGCCATCCTCCTGCTCGCCTGCTCCTGGCTGGCCTCCGCCAAGCCCCCGAGCGGCAACGGGCTCCTCGCTGACCGGCCCAGCATCCTCTTTATTTTCGCGGACGATCAGCGCAACCATACCCTCGGTTGCGCAGGACACCCGGTGGTCAGGACTCCCAATATCGATCTCCTCGCCAGCGGCGGGGTGCGTTTCGAGAACGCCTTTGTGACAACCTCCACCTGCTGGTCCAGCCGAGCCTGTCTCTTCACCGGTTGCTACGAACGTCGGCACCTCTACCGCGCCTCGCCGGGGTCACTCAACCCCGACCTTTGCCAGACCAGCTACTTCGCCCAGCTCAAGGCCGCTGGCTACCGCACCGGACATCTGGGGAAGGAACACGTCTCCCTTGCCGCAAAGGATGCCGCCGCCATGTGGGATGTGCGTCGCAAGTTGGGCCGGAATCCTTACTTCAAAAAACAAGCTGATGGGAGCGCCCGCCACACAACCCAGATCCTGGGAGACTGGGGCATCGAATTCATCAAGGAACAGCCCAAAGACAAGCCCTTCTGCCTCCAACTCTCCTTCAACGCTACCCACGCCGAGGACGGAGACAAACGTCCAGGCCTCGGGCACTTTCCCTGGCCCAAGGTGATGAACGGCAAGTACGGGGGCCAGGAGATGCCTCTTCCCCCGCTCAATGATCCGGCGATCTACCAGTCGCAGCCAGACTTCCTCAAGAAATCGATCAATCGGCAACGCTACTTCTGGCGCTGGGACACCGCGGAGAAGTACCAGACCAACATGCGGGCCTACTTCCGCATGATCAGCGGAATCGATCATGTCGTCGGCCGCCTCGTGGCACAGCTTGAGAAACAGGGCCTCGCCGACAACACGGTGATCATCTACACGGCTGACAATGGTTACTACCTGGGCGACCGCGGCTTTGCCGGCAAGTGGACTCACTACGACGAATCGCTGCGCGTCCCGCTCATCGTCCACGACCCTCGACTGCCTGAGCCCAAGCGGGGACGTGTGCTTCCGGAGATGGCTCTCAACAGCGACCTGGGTGCCACCATCATCGACCTGGCAGGCCTGCCCGCTCCCGTCAGCCACACCGGCCGCAGTCTCCTGCCCCTCCTCCGGGGCGAACCCCCAGGGGACTGGCGTCGCGAGTTTCTCTGCGAATTCCTCGCTGTCCCGCGAACGATCCCGCGCTGGGAAGGGGTGCGCGGGACGCACTGGTCCTACGCGCGCTACTTTGTCGATGGACCGGACAAACCCCCCTTCGAATTTCTCCACGACTTGAAAAACGATCCTGCTCAGCTGGCTAACGTTGCATTGAATGAAAAGAATGCTTCCGCGCTGAAGCGAATGCGGGCCCGCTGCGATAAGCTGATTGCCAGCCATGGCTCACCGATGCAGAAAATCGGGCAATCAACCCGCTCGAAAAAGAAAAAGTAAACAGGCCATCGTTCATCCTCTTGAGTGTCTTCGCAAAGGGATCCCCGTAGCACCCGAGGTAAGGGCTGTTGTCCTCGCTCGTGATCCAGAGGATATTGGGACGATCCGGCCCAGCCTCCAGGAGCGTCCCGGAGGAGGCCAGGATTGCCAACAGGGTGAGGCGTATCATGCAGGCGGTGGAGCCGCATCTTCCCGCGATGGCAACTCCGCGACAGGCCCCCCGACCGGAGATCTTGCGAAACACGACCCGTGTGCGAGCTTGCCTTTCGTCCCGCTTCCCTTTCCGATAGCCTCCGCCTCTCAATGACAAAAGTCCTCGCCATCCTCCTGCTGTTCGCCTGCCTCCCGGTCCTCGCCAAAACCCCGGATCGCAGGCCCAACATCGTCCTTCTCTTTGCGGACGATCTTGGGCGCTACGCTTCAGCCTATTCGCATCCGGAAAGCCCCTCGGTCAACGACATCGTCTCCACCCCCACCTTTGACCGCATCGCGAAGGAGGGGGTCCTCGGCTGGAACGCCTTTGTCTCCGCACCTTCCTGTTCCCCCTCACGAGCCGCCCTCATTTCGGGTCGTCACTTTTTCCGCAACGGATCCCACTCCCAGCTGCACACGCCCTGGCACGGCGACCGCTCCCAGGATCCGTGGAACGAAGTCCAGGGATTTGCCCTGCTTCTGCAGAAGAAGGCCGGCTACCACATCGGCTGGTCGCACAAGATGCATATCGCGGAAGACCGCATGGGCGGAAAACAGAACAACTTCCGGGCGGCTGGGGGCAAGGTAAACCAGTTCTCGCAAAATGTCAGCAAAGCCGCTGGCGAATCCGGGAAGTCCGATGCAATCACTCAGGCAAAGCAGAAGCTCTTCGACGAATGCCGCGCAAACTTCAGGGCCTTCCTCGCCAAACGAGAAGCAGGCCAGCCGTTTTACTACTCCTTCCATCCCACCAACCCGCACCGCAAGTGGACCAAGGGCTCCGGCAAGAATCTCTGGGGCCTTAACCCGGATGCCCTTGCCAGGGTCATGCCCCCCTTTCTCCCCAACGTTCCTGAGGTTCGCGAAGACCTCGCCGATTACCTCGGGGAAGGCATGGCCTTTGATCACAGTTGCCGGGAAATCATCGCGGAACTGGAAAAGATCGGGGAACTCGACAACACCCTCCTCGTCATCTCCGGGGATCACGGCGCCCCCGGATTCCCCCGCGGCAAGACCAACTGCTACGACTTCGGAGCCCGTGTTCTCTTCGCCGCCCGCTGGCCCGGTCACATCAAGCCGGAACAAGTCATCACCAAGCCGGTCTCGCTCATTGATCTCGCGCCCACCTTCCTCGCGGCAGCCGGGCTGGACCCCGAAAAGGGCATGAACGGACAGAACCTCCTCCCCGCCCTCGCCGCAGGCGATCACGCCAAGCTGCGCGGCTGGGCCCTGATCGGCCGGGAGACACATGTCAACACCGCCCGCGGCGGACTCCCCTACCCAACCCGCGCCCTGCGCACCGAGGACTACCTCGTGATTGTCAATTTCACTCCCGAACGGGCCCCCATGGGGAAACCCCTCAAGCTGATCGACCCCCAGCCCCCCACCTACGAGCAGATCGAGAACAACACCCGCCTCACCTACGGTGACGTGGATGCCGGCCCCACCAAGGCCTGGATGATAAAGCACCGCGACGATCCCAAATACAAACGCCACTGGGAGCTGGGCTTCGGCCCCCGCCCCCGCGAGGAGTTCTACGATCTCAACAGCGATCCCCACCAGATCAACAATCTGGCGGGAAACGAGGCCTACGATGCCATCCGCGATGCCCTGCGGGGTCTCCTCCTGGACGAACTTCGCCGGAACAAGGACCCCCGCCTGGAGGGCGATACCTTCGATAAGCCGCCCTATAACAAGAAAACCAGGCCCGGACAGACCAAGCGCTAGGCCGGCGGAAATCGCATTCCTCCACTTGCAGAGAAGGTCTGCCCTTGCTAAGGGCGCGGACCATCTCATGAGCACGACCCCGCGCTTCCTCCTCAAAGTCTTCCTCTACCAGATCGAGCCCGAGATCTGGCGGCGCTTCTCCATCCCGGCCACCGCCACCTTCAAGCAGCTGCACGAGGCGGTGCAGCAGGCCATGGGCTGGCAGGACAAGCACTGGCACGAGTTCCGCCACGGGAAAGGAAAGCACCTCCTTGACGTGATCGGTCCCGACCACGAAGAGGTCGAAAAGGGCGAGAACTTCCAGGAGGAGAACAAGGTCACCCTGCGGGACTTCGTGGGCCGCCGCCACTTTCCCCTCCGCTTCCTCTACCGCTACGACTTCAAGGACGAATGGGTGCACGAAATCTCGATCGAGGGCAGGACGGAGGACGGCGAGGGAGATCTGCCTGTCCTCCTGGAAGGGGAGCGAGCCTGTCCTCCGGAGGACTGTGGAGGGGCCTTCGGCTACATGGCGGCCCTCAAGGGGGATCTCATGTGGCTCGACGACGACTACGACCCCGCCCGCTTCGATCCCGGGAAAGTGAAGTTCTCCGGACGGCGGAAACGCAGGAAGTAACCCGCTGGATCAATCCCCGAGGTAGGCCGAGATGTGGCTTTCGCGACGGTCGCCTTCCTCGTTGCACTGCCAGCAGGTGCCGCTCCCGACATCCAGGGCGGTCAGCCATTGCCCTCCGCAGGCCCAGGTATCGAGGCAGATCGCATGGCCCAGGTTGACGGGGTCGCCGCTCTCCTGGGACGTATGTCCGCAGACCATCACTTTCCCGTTCCGATGCGGAGGCACCTTGCGGAACCTTTCCCAGAAAAGCATGAATTCGTCCTGTTCCTCAAGGGGCAGGTGGGACGCCGCATTGGCATGCACGAAGAAGTGCGTCTCGATCTCATAAAACGGCAACGCGTCCTCAATGAACTGCCAGTGTTCTTCGGGGACGGCGCTGAGCTTGTCGGCCCCGTATGACTTCAGGGTGTCTCCCCCTCCCACCCGGTCCTCCGCCCAGTTCACGAAATCCTGTTCCGGGCCCCGGGCGGCCAGCATCAGGATTTCGTGATTCCCCATCAGGCTCACCACCTTCACCCGCGTCCGCAGCTCAAGGAGGAAATCGATTACACCCTTCGAGTCCGGCCCACGATCGACATAGTCACCAAGGGTGACGATGGTGTCCCCCTCGGAAACCTCCGTATATTCCACCAGAGCCTCAAGCGCTGCCCGGCATCCATGAATGTCTCCTATCGCGATTGTCCGCATCGGGGCCCCATACGACTCCTCACCTCCCGACTTGCAAGTCCCATTCCCTCCCCCCACCATTTTCCACCCATGCCCCGCCTCCTTCTTCTCGCTCTGGCTTTCTGGCTCGCGCCCCTTCTTTCCGGGGCCCGGCCCGTTCAAACCAGTCCGAACATTGTCATCTTCTTCGCCGACGACATGGGCATGGGCGACACCTCGGTTTATCAGGACTGGAGCGGCAACAGGGGCGACGTCCAGCTGCACACCCCGAACATGGAGCGCATGGCCAACATGGGCATCCGCTTCACCGATGCCCACTCCCCCCACAGCCGGTGCAGCACCTCCCGCTATGCCCTGCTTACCGGGCGCTACTGCTGGCGCACCTCCCTCAAGTACTGGGTGCTCTTCGGCGTCCAATGCGATCCTCTCATCGAAAAATCCCGCCCCACCCTCGCCAGTTTTCTCCGCGACAACGACTACCAGACCGGAATGGTGGGCAAGTGGCACCTCGGGCTGGGCTACCAGCGCAGTGACGGATCCCCGGCCGATGGGTGGGACGACGCCGATCTCACCCGGCCCCTGGCCGATGGCCCCGTCGATCACGGCTTTGATTTCTTCTACGGCATTTCGCGCAGTCACCCCACCTCCGGCCCAAACGGCAGGCATTCCAACACCCCTGAGCAACGCCGGGGCCCGGGCTGGATTCACAATCGCCGCATTGTGGGGGCCACCGGCCGGGGCAAGCAGTTGGACGGCTCCTATGTCCTCCGGGACATTGGTCCCACCCTTCACGGGAAGGCCTTCGAATTCCTCCGCAGTGCGACCACCGCCCGGAAACCATTCTTCCTCTACTTCGCCAGCCCGGCCAATCACACTCCCCACACTCCCTGCAAGTCCATCGCCGGGCGCAAGGTGACAGGAGCGAGTGCCTTTGTTGATGGAACGCCGACGGGCAGCAAGCGCCTCGATTTCATCTACGAGAATGACGTGCAGGTCGGTCTCCTTCTCGATTACCTGCAGCGCACGGAGGATCCAAGGCGACCGGGTCAGAAACTCTTCGACAACACTCTCTTCATTTTTGCCAGCGACAACGGAGCCGAAAACAGGGCCAAGTCCGCCACCGGTCCTCTCCGCAGCAACAAGGGTTCCACCTATGAAGGCGGTCACCGCATCCCCTTCTTTGCCTGTTGGCCGGCGGGCGGGCTGGGGGACGGGCGCCCCAAGACCCCGGGCCGCACCTGCAGCCGCCTGCTCGCCCTCAACGACCTCTTCGCGACCTTTGCCCGGATTCTCGGCCAGCCATTACCTGACCTGTCCCAGGGCGGGATCGGGGCAGAAGACAGCTTCTCGCAACTGGCCGCCCTGCGGGGGGAGCCCTTCAAGCCACGCCCGCCGATCTTCCCCAATGACCACAACGAGGCTTCGAAAAAGAACTCGGACCGGCGTGCGGTGGTGGCCGTCCGCTCCAACGCCGCCCCCGTCAAGGGCCAGTGGAAGCTCTTTCTCGATCACCGCTTCGCCCTGAAAGGGGAGCTCCATCCCACCGAGCTCTACAACCTGGCGGTGGATCAACGCGAACAAGACAACCTGCTGAACACTCCCGGGACCGGACCTACCCGGGACTTCCTCCTCAAGGAGGCTGCCAAGGCCCGGGGCGACAACGGCTCCACCAGACCATGACCCGCATCCTTTTATCCCTCACCGCCTGCCTGCCGCTTCTCGCACCAGCCGCACAGCGCCCCAACATCATCACCGTCTTCATCGACGACATGGGGTGGACCGACCTGTCGTGTTTCAAGGGAGACCGGGTGCAGACTGAGAACATTGACCGCCTCGCCTCGGAAGGAATCAAGTTCACCAACTTCTACGTCAACTCGCCCATCTGTTCCCCTTCCCGCGTCGCCCTGACCACGGGACAATACCCCCAGCGCTGGCGCATCACGTCCTATCTCGCCAATCGCCGCTCCAACAACAACCGGGGGATGGCCCAGTGGCTCGACCCCGGGGCTCCCGTCCTCGCGCGGGAGCTGCAGAAGAACGGCTACGCCACCGGACACTTCGGCAAATGGCACATGGGCGGTCAGCGGGACGTGGACGACGCTCCGCCAATTTCAAAGTATGGTTTTGACCGGAGCCTTACCAACTTTGAGGGCATGGGACCCAAGCTTCTTCCCCTTACTCTCAAACCGGGTCAGGATCCCGCCAAGCCCGGTCGGATCTGGCAGAATGCGACCCGCCTCGGCAAAGGGGTGACCTGGATGCAGCGCTCCCATATCACGAAGGGTTTTGTCGACGCGGCCCTCGATTTCATCGACGAGGCCCAGGCCGACAAGAAGCCCTTCTTCGTCAACCTCTGGCCTGACGACGTTCATTCCCCCTTCTTCCCGCCCCTCGACAAGTGGGGCGACGGGACCAAGCGATCCATCTACTACGGGGTTCTCGATGCGATGGACGAGCAGCTTGGCCCCCTTTTTGACCGCATCCGCAATGACGGGAAGCTCGCCGGCAACACCCTCATCATCGTCGCTTCCGACAATGGCCACGAAAGCGGCGCAGGCAGGTCTGACCCGCTGCGCGGGGCCAAGACGTGGCTCTACGAGGGCGGCATTCGCTCGCCCCTTATCGTGTGGGGTCCGGGGCTGGTGGAAAAGGAGGCCGCGGGCAAGGCCAACACCAGCTCCATTCTCTGTGCCCTCGATATCAATCGCTCGCTCTACACCCTGTGCGGCACGGAGCTTCCCGGGGGGGGCCGCCTCGACGGGGAAGACCTGAGCTCCACCCTTCTGGGCAGGCAACGTACGAGCCGCAGCGCTCCCATCTTCTGGCGGCGACCCCCCGACCGTCCCGGCTTCGGTCACGGCCTCAAGGAGGACAACCCCGACCTCGCGGTGCGGGACGGTCGATGGAAGTTTCTCGTCAATTACGACGACAGTGATCCGCAACTTTATCACCTCGGCAAGGACGCCGGGGAGAAACACAACGTGGCCGGGAATTTCCCGCAGGTCGTGAAGGAACTGCACGCCAAACTGAAGAAGTGGAACAGCGAGCTGCCGCAGGACGCCGGATTTCCGAAGCCCAAGGATGGCGCGGGTCCCACCAGCAGACTGGTCAATCCCATCGGTGAGCAGCGACGCCAGAGCGCCTTCTTCGCTTCCCGCTTGCACAATCCCACCACCTTTCCTTTCCTGAAACCATGAAACGCACGGTCTTCCTTGGCACCTACACCAAAGGCGAAAGCAAGGGCATCTACTCCTGCCGCTTCGACGACGCAACCGGCGCCCTCACCGACCTTCGTCTCGCCGCCGAGACGCCCAGTCCGTCCTTCCTCGCCCTGCATCCCAATGGGAAATTTCTCTACGCCGTGAACGAGACCGACAACTACGGGGGCGAGACGTCCGGAGCGGTCACCGCCTACCGGATTGCCGATGGGGAAGGTGGAGTTCTCAAGAAGCTCAATACCGTCAGCTCACACGGAGCTCATCCCTGCCACCTTGTCCTGACGCCCGGGGCCAAGACGGTCATCATTGCCAACTACACCGGATCCACCGTGGCGACGATCGAGATCAAGGCTGATGGCTCACTGGGCAGGACCCTCAACCGGATCGAGCACAAGGGATCGAGCCTCCTCAAACCACGGCAGGCCGATCCGCATCCCCACGCCGTGAACCTGGACCCGGCCAACAGGTTTGTCTTCATCTCGGACCTGGGAATGGACCAGATTGTCCGCTACGAACTGGAGGAGAACGGACGACTCAGCAAAAGCCCGGGGAGCACCAGGGTCGATCCGGGAACCGGGCCGCGCCACTTTGCTTTCCACCCGGGGGCCAATTTCGGATATGTTCTCAATGAGATCACCCGGACCATCACCGCCTTTCGTTATAATGCCGCAAGCGGCGAACTCACCGGGATCCAGACCATCTCGACCGTCCCCGAGGGATGGGCCAGGGGGTCCACCGCGGAGATCTTCATCCATCCGAATGGCCGGTTTCTCTACTCCTCCAACCGTGGGCATGACAGCATTGCCTGTTTCAACATCCACCAGGGTTGCGGCAAACTCAGCCTGATCGAAATCGAAAAGACCGGGGGACGCACTCCCCGCAACTTCAATCTCGATCCCAGCGGCAGGTGGATTATTGCCGCCAACCAGTCCAGTGGCGACCTGCAGGTCTTCTCCCTCAACCAGAAAACGGGCGCCCTGGAACCGACCGCGGCCCACCTCGAAATACCGGCCCCGGTCTGTGTGGTCTTCCTGTAGGAAGACTGCCTCCGGAGCATGCCGCCGGGCCATCCCGTGATTCCTGGCTTCCAATCCCTCCAATCATCCGCCTCAACCACATGAAAACACTCCTCCTCTTCCTGGTCCCCGGCCTGTGGGCCTTCAGTCTGGCTGCGGAACGTCCCAACATCGTTCTCATCATGGCTGACGACATGGGCTACTCCGACATCGGGTGTTACGGCGGCGAAATCAAGACCCCCGTACTCGACCAACTGGCCCGGGACGGCCTGCGCTACACCCAGTTCTACAACACTTCGCGCTGTTGTCCGACCCGGGCCGCTCTCATCAGCGGTCTCTATTCCCACCAGGCCGGCATGGGCCTGATGGAAGGCGACCGGGGCTGGCCCGGTTACCGGGGATCCATCAACAAGCGTTGTGTCACCCTTGCGGAAGCGCTCAGGAGCGGAGGCTACCGGAACTACATGTCGGGCAAGTGGCATTTGACCCGCCACAAACGCCCGGACGGGGACAAGTCGGCCTGGCCGATGCAGCGTGGCTTCGACCGCTTCTATGGGACAATCACGGGGGCGGGCAGCTTCTATGATCCCGCCACCCTCTGCCGGGGCAACACCTACATCACTCCCGAGAACGACCCGGACTACCAGCCGAAGTCCTACTACTACACCGATGCCATCAGCGACAACGCGGTCAACTTCATTGCTGACCACCGAAAGGACAAGGCCGCCGCCACCAGGCCCTTTTTCCTCTACGTCTCCTACACCTGCGCGCACTGGCCCATGCACGCCCCCGAAGCCGACATCGCAAAATACAGGGGGGTCTACGACAAGGGCTACCCGGCCATTCGTGAGGCCCGCTACCGCAAGGCCATCGAAATGGGCGTCATCGACAGGAAATGGGCGATGTCCAAGGGGCTCGACTGGGAAGGGTTCCAGCACAAGGCCTGGGATATCCGGTGCATGGAAGCCTACGCCGCCATGACGGAACTCATGGACCGGGGCATCGGCCGGATCGTTGCCGAACTGAAGAAGCAGAAGCTCTTTGAGAACACCCTGCTGGTCTACCTGCAGGACAACGGCGGCTGCGCAGAGGGCTACGGCCGGGCCAACAACTCGCACCAGAAGGACCGCTTCAAGTTCAAGCCCCTCGGGAAGGACGGACTGCAGACCAAGATCTGGCCCCCCATGCAAACCCGCGACGGACGATTCGTTCGCACCGGACCGGAAACCATGCCGGGCGCGGAGGACACCTTCGTCGCCTACGGCCCGGGTTGGGCCAACACGTCCAACACTCCCTTCCGCGGCTACAAGCATGATCCCTACGAAGGCGGAATCGGCACCCCGTTCATCGTCAGCTGGCCCGGGGGAATCGCCGGGCAACGCAACGGCACAATCGTGCATGACGTCTCACACCTGATCGATCTCATGCCCACCTTCGTGGAGGTCGGGGGAGCTGCCTACCCGGAGCAGTACGATGGCAACGACATCCAGCCCATGGAGGGAACCAGCCTCGTCCCCACCCTGGCCGGGAAGGCCATCACCCGGAAGGCCCCCCTCGGCTTTGAGCACCATGGCAACCTCGGTCTTCGAGACGGAAAGTGGAAGATCGTCTCCATGTATCGCCGGGATCAACCCCGCAAATGGGAACTCTACGACATGGAGGCAGACCGGACCGAATTGAACGACCTCGCCCAGAAGATGCCCGGAAAACTCAAATCCATGGTCGCGAACTGGCAGTCCTGGGCTGACCGGATCGGGGTGCAGCCGTGGCCCATTCCCAGATACGACCCGAAGAAAGCGAAGTAACGGCACGGCTTTCTCCTGAACCTTCCCTCCATGCGCTTTTTTCTCCCGGTCATCACGATCCTGACCCTGTGGTCCCTCCGGGTTGAGGGCACCCCACACGTTCTCTTCATCGCAATCGACGACCTGAACGACTACATCTCCCCGCTCGACAACCATCCCGGGGTGCAGACCCCGCATTTTGAACGCCTTGCCCGGCGCTCGGTCAACTTCGCCAATGCCCACTGTGCCGCCCCGGTCTGTCACGCTTCGCGGGTGGCCGTCATGACGGGGGTGCATCCCACCCGCTCGGGGATTTATCGCAACATGTTCGGAGCCCGTGGGCCCCGCTGGCGTCACGAGTCCAGGATCCTGGAGAAGGCGGTGGTCCTCTCCCAGCACTTCCGCGATCACGGCTATCGCGCGGTGGGAGGCGGCAAGATCTTCCATACCCTGCAGTGGACCCCGCACGACTCCCAGAACGACCCGGAGGCCTGGGACGACTACCGCGGCGATCCCAACAACCCCATCGCCCCGGACTGGCCCCGCCCGGAACTGGTGCCTGATGACAAGGCCGGCCTGACCAAGGGACGACCGCTGGGCGGACACTCGCAACTCTTCGGCGCCGCGCCTCTCGAACTGCCCGACGAGAAAACCGGTGACCACATGGTGGTCGACTGGGCCATCGAGCAGATGAAGTCCGTGAAGAAGGAGCCCCTCTTCATGGCTGTCGGCCTCTTCCGCCCCCATATCCCCTGGGAAGTGCCCCGGAAGTGGTTCGACCGGTATCCCCTTGAGGACGTCAAGTTGCCTCCCCACCGCGAAGACGACCTGACAGATGCCCACCACCACGGGCGGACCCACTGGCACAAGTGGGTGGTCGAGAACCGGCAGTGGGAAAAGCTCATGCAGGGCTACCTTGCCAGCATTACCTACGTTGATCACCAGCTCGGAAGACTGCTCGATGCCCTTGATGCCACCCCTGCCATGAAGGACAACACCATCATCGTGCTCTGGAGCGACCACGGATTCCACATCGGCGAAAAGGCCAACTGGGAAAAGTTCGCCCTGTGGGACCAGACCACCCGCGTGCCCCTCTTCATCCACGCCCCCGGAGTGAGCCGGGATGGCGCCAGGACAAGGCAACCGGCCACCCTCACCGATGTCTATCCAACTCTCTGTGAACTGGCCGGTCTGCCCATCCCGGAACAGTGTGATGGCCTCTCCCTCGTGCCACAGCTCAAGGACCCGGACACCAGGCGCGGCCGCCCCGCTCTCTGCTCCTTCCAGTTCTGGAACGAGAAGGCCCCTTCCCATGGAGTGGCTGACGAACGCTACCGCTTTATCCGCTACGGCAATGGATTTGAGGAGCTCTACGACCTGACGAACGATCCGCACGAGTACGAAAACCTCATCGATGACCCGAAGCTCGCCTCCGTGAAGATGCGGTTGGCCCGGGACATCCCCGCCAATCCGGCACCCCTTGCCTCTCTCCCCAAGGATTCTCCGCATCACCGGGCCAACCAGAAAAAGAAGTAGCTTCCGGGAACAGGGGGGTGGCCCTGCATTGACAGCAGGCGGATGGGTATCAATCGTGTCTCATGGCGGCCGCACGTCTTTTGATTCTCCTTCCCGCCGGTTCATCATGGCTGTGGGGGAAGGTTCTGGCAGCCCGTGCCAGGCTCCCTGCCGCTTCCCCGGACCGGCGATTCAACAACATGAGGCCTGCCAAGGTCACAACCTTATCCCTGAAACGGTAGACAGGATCCTCCTCCAGCCCCGTGGTCTTCAGCACGCCCATCTTTCTCTACGGCTTCCTGCCGCTCATGCTGGCGGTCTACTACCTTCTCCCCCGCCCCGTGCGCAATGGGTGGCTGGTGGCGGGAAGCTACTTCTTCTATGGCTGGGGCAATCCCCTCTACATCCTCCTCCTGCTCTTTTCCACCCTGCTCGATTTCGCCTGTGCGCTGTCCATGCCGGGCGCAGGCCGGAGGACCCGGCGGATCCTCCTTCTCGCCTCCCTGCTCGGCAATCTCGGTCTCCTCGCCTTCTTCAAATATTCCGGATTCCTGGCCCGCGCCGCCCATGATCTGGCGGGAATCCCCGGATCAGAAACCCTGTCCTGGCTGGGAACCATCGCCCTTCCGCTCGGCATCAGCTTCTACACCCTGCAGTCCCTGAGCTACACCATGGACGTTTATCGCGGCGAGATCCGCCCGACCAGGCGCTTCGTCGACTTTGCCGCCTACGCGGCCTTTTTCCCACAGTTGGCTGCCGGGCCCATCGTGCGCTACTCGCAACTGGCGGCTGATCTGCGCCAGCGCCGGGAATCCCGGAGGCAGTTCACCGACGGGACGGGAATCTTCATCATCGGACTGGCCAAGAAACTGCTCCTCGCCAATCCCTGCGGAGTCCTTGCAGACCAGGCCTTCGGAGCGGCCGAACTCGATATGCCCAGCGCATGGATCGGCCTGTTCGCCTACTCCTTTCAGATCTATTACGATTTCAGCGGCTACAGTGAAATGGCCATCGGACTCGGGATGATGTTCGGGTTCACCCTGCCGGCAAACTTCCGGGCTCCCTATCGCGCCACCTCCCTGCGCGATTTCTGGAGACGCTGGCACATCACCCTCGGTTCGTGGGTGCGCGACTACCTTTACATTCCCCTCGGAGGAAACCGGTCAGGCCGCTGGCGCACGGCAGGAACCATTATCCTCGTGATGGTTCTCTTCGGCCTCTGGCACGGGGCGGCCTGGCAATTCCTCATCTGGGGAGGGGTGCACGGCCTCCTCCTGGCCGCTGAACGACTCGCCCGGCCACTGGGCCTCGGCAAGCGCCTGCCCACCGTCCTCCGCGCCGGTCTCACCTTCCTCGTAATCACCCTGGCCTGGGTCGTGTTCCGGGCCGACTCCCTGGGGGAAGCCGGACGCTACTACGCATCCCTCGTTGGCAACCCCGCCCCGGAAGGGGCCGCCTGGTGGACGAGGCAGCTGGTGGTGGGCCCGGAAGGCCTCGTCCTTCTCCTGCTTGCGGCGCTGGTGACCTGGGGCGGCTTCTCGACCTCGCGTTTCGTCACGGGACCGTCCCCCGTCCGATGGGTGGGGCTGACCATTCTCTTCTGGATCTGCCTGGTCGCCATGGGGGCCCAGGCTGGAAAGCCCTTCCTCTATTACGTTTTCTAACAGATCATGCCTCCCCTGTCCCAGAATGAACCCGGGGCCCGTAGCGGCTTTCCCTGCCTTGCTGTGCTGATCAGCCTCGGTTTCTTCTCCCTCATTCACTTCACGATCTTTTTCGGCAATGGCGCACTCTGGTCGTGGAAGGACGGCGCACTCGACCACGCCTTCAGGGAGGCGGGGGCCTCGCTGGTCCGCAACCCTGTCCAGCAGCTGCGCACCACGATGGGCCTCAATACAAATGATGTCGTGGCGCACCACGGCCAGCTCTACTACCGGCCGGACATCGAACACGTCCGCGGACGCAGTTTCCTCGAACCCCCCGCGGAGAGATCCCATGTGGTGCTCCGACAGCAGCGGCCCACGAAGCGGAACTGGAATCCGGTGCCCGCCATCGTTACCTTCGACCGGCAATTGAAGCAGGAGGGGATTCGGCTGGTCCTTCTCCCCGTCCCGTCAAAGGCGGTGTTTACAGATTCCTCCCAGCGGCCGCTCCTGAACGAAGGCTACCATGAGTTCGTCGAGACCCTCCACCAGGATCACGGGGTCGAGGTTCTCGACCTCGTCCCCCTCCTCGGCGAACTCCATGCTCAGGGAGATCCGCTCTTTCTCGAGGGCGACAGCCACTGGACCCCGGAAGCGATGTCTCATATCGCCCGCCTGGTCGCGAAGGAGACTGCTGTCCAGCCGCCCGGCGATCCCTGCCAGACAGTCGAACGGACCCTCTCCGCCTCCGGGAATCTCACCCGCCTGCTTGGCCGGAACCGGAAGGAGACGATCGCCTCTTCAATGGTCCTCGGTCACAACGAGGAGATCTGGAAACCCTCCCGCGAGGCCCCCTACCTTTTGCTGGGCGACAGTTTTGCCAACATCTATTCGCTCGACGAAATGGGCTGGGGCAAGGGAGCCGGACTCGCGGAGAGGCTGTGCCTGGAGATGAGCGCTCCCGTCGACCGCATCACCCGCAATACAGATGGGGCCTTCGCCAGTCGTGAGGACCTTCTCCGCGACCCGGGTCGACTGGCCAGCAAGTCCGTCGTGGTCTGGCAATTCGCCATGCGCGAACTCTCCTTCGGCAACTGGAAAATCCTCGACCTCCCCCGGGCGGGACTGACCCCTCGTCCACCCATCGAAACCGCCCCTCAACAACTGGAAGGAACCATCGCCCGGGTGGCCAACGTGCCTCCCCTTGCCCGGACGCCCTACCGCCAGGCCGTGAGGGAGGTGCTCCTTGAAAACGCCCGCAGCGAATCCGGTCGGATCCCCGGGCGAGTCCTCCTGCTGGGATATGGGGTGCAGGATCACCTCCCCACCGGGATGGCCAAATGGGAACCAGGCGACCAGGTGAGCGTGCAGGTCGTCCCCTGGGAAACAGTGGAGAGCTCCCATGGACAGCTCCATCGCTTTGCTCTCAAGAATCCCGGGCTGGAGCTGTTGGAGCTGCCCCGGTTCTGGATGAAATAGCACCGGCACCCCCCCGGGGGGCTTTGCGGATCTCCGGGACCGCCCCGCGAACCCGCCGGACCTAGACCTGTTCAATCCGCACCCGGGGACTGGCCAGGGCAATTCCTGCCGCCGCCAGGTCTCTGTTGATGCTCTTGAGCACCTCCGAACGGATCCTGGTCCGGTTGCGCACATCCTCGATATGATAGCGGCCTTCCATCAGGATGCCGGATCCCATGTGCCCCCCATTGTCATCCCACAGCGACCGCACCACTATCTCAGCGCTATCGGGGAGAACCCGTTCGGTCGCCTCGATTGCACGCCGCGCCACTGAGCTGGCTTCCTCGAGGTCGGCATTGTAATTCACCTGAAAACGCACGCGCACGCGAACCGGCTCATCCTGATAGGAGAAGTTCGTGATCACCGAGTTGGCGAGGACGCTGTTGGGATAGTTCACAATCACCCCGTCGGTGTTGCGAATCTGCGTCCGTCGAAGCCCCACATCGATCACATCGCCCCAGCCGCCCCAGTGACGGCCCGGTGACTCGATCTTCACCCGGTCGCCGATCCGGGCTGGCTGGTCGGTGATGAGAAAGATCCCGGAAAGGATGTCGGAAAGAGTTTCCTTTGCCGCCAGGCCAATGGCAATTCCTGCAATCCCGGCACTGGCCAGAAAGGGCGTGATCTTGATGCCGTGGATCTTGAGCAGCACCATGAAGAGGATGAAAACCAGAACGAGCAGGTAGAACCGCCGGACAAAGTAGACCAGGCGGTCATCGAGATCGTTTTCGGTCGAGGACGCTATCCGGTTGAGGGCGCGAAGGAGGACCACTCTAACAAAAATATGGAGGAGGAAGGCCGCGGCAACCGCTATTGCGGTCTGCTCCCAGGAATCCACATTCCTCCACCACTGAACAAGAGGGGACACCTTGGAATCGGTATCGGCAGCAAGAAGGTAAAACGAAGGCATCCTCTCAGATTCTCAGGGTTGCCGGAGTCTGCCAGCAGCGCCGCCCGGAGTCGAGGCCAAGCAGCGAGCTTTCCGGAAGGCCACCGTCCGAACCCGGCTTCATGGAACGTCCCCCAGATTGCCCGCGAGAACGTCGGGCACGGTCCGTCCAGGCGGCTCATGTCCGCAATGACGCTTGCGGCAGATCCTCTCTCCCCCCGTCAACCCGGCGCCAGCAATTGCCGCAGGGTTTCCTCATCCGGAGCAGTGACCTTGTTCGTGCCGGCCAGGAGATCGTCTGCCAGCTTCGATTTATCGGCCTGCAGTTTCTGAATGCGCTCCTCCACCGTCCCCGTGCAAATCAGTTTGTGCACGAAGACCGGCCTGGTCTGGCCAATGCGGTAGGCGCGGTCCGTGGCCTGCGCTTCCGCAGCCGGATTCCACCAGGGATCATAGTGGATGACGGTGTCGGCGGCGGTGAGGTTGAGTCCGGTCCCTCCCGCCTTCAGTGAAATAAGAAAGAGAGGGGTATTGCCCTGCTGGAACTTCTCCACCAGCTCTCCCCGGTTCCGGGAGGAGCCCGTGAGTTCAAGATACGGAACCCCCCGAAGTTTCAGCTTCTCGCCGATGAGGTTCAGCATGGTGGTGAACTGCGAGAACAGAAGGACCCGGCGCCCCTCGTCAAGGAGCGTCCCGAGGAGCTCGCCGAGATAGTCGAGCTTGGCGGAAGCCAGTTCATGGGCCTCTTCCATGGCCAGGAGACGGGGATCGCAGCAGATCTGCCGCAACTTGAGCAGAGCGTCGAGAAAGACGATCCGGCTTTGTTCAAGTCCCTGTGCTGCGATCGCCTGGCGCACGCGCCGGTCCATGGTCGCCCGCACCGTTTCGTAAAGATCCTTTTGCCCGGTGGTGAGCTCAACCGGATGAACGAGGATGGTCTTTGGAGGCAACTCGGAAGCCACCTCGTCCTTGGTCCGGCGCAGGATGAGGGGTGCCACCCGCCCCTTGAGATCCTCCTTGCGATCCTCATCGGCATCCTTCTCGATGGGTCCTTGGAAACGCACCCGGAAGGCTTCCTGGCTCCCCAGGAACCCGGGCAGGAGAAAGCGCATCAGGGACCAGAGTTCTCCGAGATGGTTCTCGATGGGCGTGCCCGACAGGCAGAGTTTGTGGGCGGTTTTCAATTCGCAGGCCGCCTTGCTCACCTTCGCCGCGGGATTCTTGATGTTCTGCGCCTCGTCAAGGGCCACCAGGTGAAAGTCGATCTTCTTCAGCGATTCGATGTCACGCTGCAGGAGCGCGTAGGAGGTGAGAACCAGATTGGCAAACGGGATGTTTCCGAAGTCCCGCCTGCGTTTCGGGCCCTGCAGGACAAGCACACTCAGCGAAGGAATGAACTTGGCGGCTTCCGCCTTCCAGTTGGGCACCACCGATGTCGGAGCCACCACCAGGGAGGGCCTGCCACCCGCCCGCCCCGAGGTGTTCTCGGTCAGGATGTGCGTAAGCGTCTGCAGCGTCTTGCCCAGTCCCATGTCATCCGCGAGGATGCCGTTAAGCTGGCAACTGGCGAGAGTCTGCAGCCAGCGGTAACCCTCAAGCTGGTAGTCACGCAGGGTGGCCTGCACCCCGGGGGGCGGTTCCACCTTGCCGGGTTTCCTGAGGTCCCCCAGCTGCCTTGTCAGGTTGGTGAGATTGCCGGCCGGTTCGAGCGAGAGCTCGGACCTGGAGGCCAGGTTGGCCGCATCGACGGGATGCAGGAAGGGCCGGTTGGGGTCCACCAGGGACGCCAGCTGCCGAAGGATGCGTTTCAGGCGATCCGCTGGGATGTGCAGGGCTCCCCCATCCGGCAGGTAAACCAGGTGGTGTGAGCGATCGGACAGTTCGTCGAGCATGTCGAGAGTGCCGTCCTCCAGTAACCTGGTCAGGATGGGAAGAAGGTCCAGGCGTTCCCCGTCAAGATCGAATCCCACCGAAAGGGAAAACCAGCCTCCCGGCTGCTCCGCCAGGGAGCCCTCCCAGTCGGCCGGTTCGGTCTCGTAAACGGGAAACCCGACCTCCTCGTCGATCTCGACCTGCCAGCCCCGCCCCTTCAGCCTGGTGGCCGCCTCCGCCCGAAACCATGGCCAGTAGAGATCCGGGGTGTTCAGGCTCGGTTCGGGAAACCAGGCGAACTCGGCTGAAGTCGCCGAATCGCGCTGCCGCTCCAGTCCGAGAAGAAAGCGGTAGCTGGGCTGCGCCCCAAGGTGAGTCAGCCCCAGTTGGGCGAGCTCCCGGGCGGCGTTTTTCTCGGCATGAAGATCGCGCACGACTTCCAGCGGCCCCTGCGCCGTTTCAATCACTACCGCACTGTCCCCGCTGGTGTGCAGGGGAAGCTCATGGTCGCCGTAACTCACGGTGGGGCGCGCTACCAGCCAGTCGTCGCGGTTGGAGGCCCGCAAGGACTGCAACAGAAGCTGCACCGGCCGGCTGTTGGCGGGCTCGACCAGCACTTCGAGGCGAAACCGGGGTTCGGTCTGAAGGGATTTCAGGGGCCGGGCGGGTCCGGAGTGTTTGTCTCCCCCCGCGGATTCCACCTGGACATTGGCACTGCCCCCCTTGAGCAGCCGCTCAAGCGTGGTCTTCCTGCTGGCGACCAGCAGAACGGCCGCTGCATGCTGGCAGAAGTGGGCATAGGGACAACTGCAGGAGGCCTCAAGTTCCCAGGAACTCTCGCTCTCCTGCCAGAGGGAAACTTCTGCCTCATGATACTCTCCCTCAAGGTCCTGCACCCGGGCGGTGAGAATCCCGCCCCCATCCTCCAACGCGTTCCAGGCAAGGTCCGTGACCCGGCGCTTGCGCGCCAGCTTCTCTCCGTCCTCCAGGACGAAACCGTCAAAACGCTCCTGCCACACGCGGCCGAGAAGAAACTCGCGGAAAGAAGGGGTCACTGACATGGAACGGACGAAGCCGGGAAGAGCCCCACGCGTCGTGCACGAAGAATGCCTCCGCCCGGTCTTCTCATCAAGTTCAGGAAACACGGACAGGTCACTATCCTGCCGCTCCCACCATTACTTGGCCCCTCTCCGCACCGGACGCATGGTCTTATCGAAGATGTCTCCATCCGCGGTCATCCCTTCATAGACGAATTGCCCGCTCGTCATGGTGACCTTGATGAGGTGGTTCACCGACCGGGCTTCCGCCAGATAGGTCCGCTTCTTCCAGTCCTTGGGAACACTGCGGATCTTCACCCCCCAGGCTCCGTCACCAAGATAGAGCACGCCATCCCTGTCGTTGCGCTTGCCCCCCACGATGGGATGAGTGCGCTTGTAGATGTGATGGTCGTTCTCAAAGACGCAGTCGACCTTGAATTGCTCGAAGAGCGGGGACCACTCCCGCCGGATGTCATTGGCATCATCCTTCACTCCGGCCCCCCAGGCCGGACGGTGATAGCAGACGAACTGCCTTGGAATGCCCAACCGGTTGCCAAGAATGCGCGCGAGCCACCGGGTCTGGGCAGCGACATTCGCGGTATGGCCGGAATCGATTCCGATCACGCTGAGATATTTGCCGAAGTCAACGGTCAACTGTGCTCCCTCCTCCTGTCCGAGGAAGAGGCTGTAGTAAAACGGGGCCTGGGCCCGCCCCGGGGCCTTGGTGGGGCGATACTGGTAACCTTTCACCTCGTGGTTGCCGATCACCACGATCATGGGAATGAGGCGTCCATCAGGGGCCACCGCGCACTTGTGCCAGGAATCCACCCATTCCAGCCAGCGATCCCCCTTGGTCCCATTGGCATAGGCCAGGTCCCCGCCCAGCAGGGCAAAGAGCGGATCCTCCGCACCCGCCCGCCGGTTCATGGCGTCCATCCAGGCGCGGGTGCCATACATGTCGCCTCCCGTCACGAAGGTCATGCCTTCCTTGAATGTGGCGGGAGCGGTCTCAAACTCCCAGCTTCCAATGGGGGCTCCCCAGCGCGCGATCTTGAAGAGGTAGCGCGTCCCGGGCTTCAGGTCCCCCAGGTCCGCACTGAAGACGCGATGCTCGGTCGTCCCGAACTTCCGGTCACGCAGGTTCGCAAAGGTCCAGTCTCCTCCCGTCTTTGGCCGAAGGGCGAGTTGATAACGCGGGGCCTCGGCGTCTTTCCCCTTCACCCCCCCGATCCTGGTCCAGCCCGCGCGCGGCGTCCTGCCCCCCAGGTAGGCCCACTGGGCACCTTCCCGCACCACGGGATGCAATTTGCCGTTGGCCCGGTAATCAATCCGCGGCCGCAGGGTGAAATCGGAACTGTCGAGGCTCTCGTTATGCCCCTCGATGGCGATCACGCCCTTATGACCCGCCACCACCGGGCCAAGTTTGAAATACTCCCATACCTCAGCCTCATGTTTCGTCACCTTGCTGATGTCGGCACCGGCACCCTCCACGCCCCTGCGCAGAACCTCCTTCCCGTCGAGATAGAGGATGAAGGCGTCATCGTAGCGAATCCCGATGGTGAGCTCCGCTCCCTTGGGGGCGTTGGCGGGCACTTCGTAGGGACGCCGGATATAGACCGAGCGGTAATTCTTGCGCATGCCCTTGAGCTCCGTCTGGTCGTCGTCATCGCCGTAACCAAACCCAGCCGCCCCGAGCTTCCACTCGCCCCGCTCGCCCTCTTTCTCCTCGGTGGCGACCCAGTGAATCGCCATCGAAGTGGTGGGATCACGATGCCATTGACAGAAGGGCCCGTATTCCGCGGCGGGGAGAGCGAGCGGAAAAAACGGGAAAAGGATGAGAAGCAGCGCTCGAGTCACGGATTCAGGGAAGGAACGGCCCGGTGACTCTCGACGCATTCCGGCCCCTTGGCAATGGCCTAAAGGAGAGAGTTCGAAATTAACCGGAAAGCGGCCCGTCGGGTTTGCCCCGGGAAAAATCTCCCCTACTCTCCGGGCATGTCCCGCGAAGAAATCAAGCGCCTGACCGAACTCTCCTCCTGCGCAGGCTGAGCCTCCAAGCTCGGCCAGGCCGATCTCGCGCAGGTCCTGCGCGGACTGACCCAGATAGAGGACGAGTCCCTCCTGGTGGGAGCCGCCACTTCTGATGACGCCGCGGTCTACCGTCTCACCGACGAACTGGCCATGGTGCAGACCCTCGACTTCTTCACTCCCATCGTGGACGACCCCTACACCTACGGACAGATCGCGGCCGCAAACTCCCTCTCCGATGTCTACGCCATGGGCGGTCTTCCCGTCACCGCCATGAATGTGGTCGGGGTGCCTCTGGAACATCTCTCCCTTGAGGACGTCAACCAGATCCTGAAGGGCGGGGCGGACAAGGTGGCGGAAGCCGGCTGCGTCCTCGCCGGCGGACACACCGTCCAGAATCCCGAGCCTCTCTATGGCCTTTCGGTCACCGGACTGGTCCATCCCGGCCACCTCATCACCAACGCAGGTGCTGCAGCGGGCGACGTCCTCGTCCTCACCAAGCCGCTGGGCACCGGCATTCTCTCCACCGCCACCAAGCGGGGCATCGAGATCGGAGACCTGGCCGACCGCGCGGTTAGTTTGATGGCCACCCTCAACACCCCCGGGGCCGGGCTCGCCAGGGCCGGCCTGGTCAAGGGCGGCACCGATGTCACCGGGTTCGGAATGCTGGGACACCTCGGCTCCCTGGCCCGCGAGAGCGGGGTGACCGCCCTCCTCCGCAGCGGACAGGTCCCCGCCATCGATCCGCGCGTCCTTGAACTGATCGATGAGGGCTGTGTCCCGGGCGGCACCCGGGCCAATCTCAAGGCCGCCACCACCACCTCCTTCGCGGAAGACGTTCCGGAGTCAATGCGTCTGCTTCTCGCCGACGCCCAGACCAGCGGGGGCCTTCTCCTCGCCGTCCCGCCGGCAAACCTCGACCAGGTCCTGGCCCTCCTCGGCGAGGAAGGCGCGCCCTGCGCGGAGGTGATCGGGGAAATGAGCGAGCCGGGCCCGAACGCCATCGAAGTCCACTGAGCGCGGTGCAGCACCCGCCTTGCCAAACCCGTTGCCACCCGCCAGTCTCGCGCGTGTCCCCGTCCGGACCAGTGCGCCTGCGGGTCGATGGCCGCTTCCTGGCCCTCGGCGATGATCGCATCTTCCTGAAAGGCGTCACCTTCGGACCGTTCCCCCCGGATGCCGAGCTCGATCCCGTCATCGAGTTTCCCCGGCTGGCAGAGTGTGGCTTCAATGCCATCCGCCTCTACACCGGAGCGGACCAGCGCCTCCTCGACTGTGCCCATGAGAATGGGCTCCTCGTCCTGCTCGGCCTGCCCTGGGAATGGAACCGCGATTTCCTCGCGGAGCCCCGGCTACGCACCGAGGGCGAGCTGCGGCTGCTCGAATTCCTGCAGGAGCACGGCTCCCATCCGGCTCTCGGGGCCCTCCTGGTGGCCAATGAAATCCCCTCTGACCTGGCCCGCTGGATGGGTCCGGCAAGAGTCCGCGAAGCTCTTGAGGATCTCATCGATCTCTGCCGGAACGGGTGCAGGGACCTCCTCATTGCCTACGCCAACTATCCCAGCACCGAATACCTTGAGCCCCGCAATGCGGACTTCACCGCCTTCAACATCTACCTTGAGGACCGCGAGGCCCTGGGTCGCTACCTGCCCCGCCTGCAGAACATCGCGGGCGACCGGCCCGTGCTCATCACCGAATTCGGCCTCGATACCCTGCGCAACAGTGAAGAGGAACAGGCGGCCCTTCTCGACGCCCACCTCGACGAGTGCCTCGCTGCCGGGGTGGCGGGCACCACTCTCTTCGCCTGGTCAGACCGCTGGGTCAGCCGGGGCCGTGCGATGGAGGACTGGGCTTTCGGGCTCACCCGCTGCGACCGGAGCGAGAAACCGGTCCTGCCCATCCTCCGGGAGAGGTTGCCGCCCTTGACCACCCACCGCGAGGCCCTGCCGCTGGAGCATGCTCCCCGGATCTCGGTGGTAGTCTGCACTCACAACAGCGCCGCGATCCTGGCCGGTTGCCTGGCCGCCTGCCGCGCCCTGGACTATCCCGACTTCGAGGTTCTCGTGGTCGACGACGGTTCCACCGACGACACCGCCGGGGTGGCCGCCCGCTTCCCGGAAATGCGCTACCTCCGGCAGGAGCACGGCGGTCTCTCGGTCGCCCGCAACCGCGGAGCCCAGGAAGCCACCGGGGAGCTCATCGCCTATACCGACGACGACTGCCAACCCGATCGTGACTGGCTCTTCTGGATCGCCCGCGCCTTCGAAAATCCCCGGGCCGGAGCTGCCGGGGGCCCCAACCTCCCCCCCTCTCCCACCGCACTGCAGGAGGCCATTGTGACCGCTGCCCCGGGAGCTCCTTCCCACATCCTCGTCGAGGATCTCCAGGCCGAGCACCTCCCCGGCTGCAATCTCGTCCTCCGGCGCAGCGCCCTTGAGGCCATTGGCGGGTTCCAGGCGCAGTTCGTCACCGCTGGCGACGATGTCGACCTCTGCTGGCGCCTCCTCGATGAGGGCTGGGAGCTGGCCTTCGCCCCCTGCGCCTTCGTCTGGCATCACCGGCGCCCCAGCGTAGCGGGCTATCTCAAACAGCAATCCGGCTACGGCCGGGCAGAAGCCCTCCTCTTTGACGCGCACCCGGGACGCTTCGACCGGGGGGGGATCGACTGGCGCGGCAGCGTCTACGGAGGCGGCGCGGTCAGCGTGGACGCCTCCTCGGTGATCTACTTCGGCTCGATGGGGCAGGCCGGTTACCAGGGGCTCGCGCAACACGCCATCCCGCGCCGCCTGCTGCACCGCGGATTCGACTCCCCGGTTGCGCGCTTCCTCCTCAAGGTCTGCGACCTCACCCAACCCGTCGTCCGCGCCTTCAGCCGCTGGCGGCACGGGGGACCGGCCCCGCGACTTCAACGTCCCGGTCCCACCGCAACCGGGGACGAAGGCGGCGTGACCACCGAGGGGCGCTTCCTCGGGCCCCCGGACGCCGGCCGTCACCAACTCCTCGCCGTGCTGTGCGCCGGCGGCTGGCGACCCTGCGGGGAGACCCGGCCCTGGGATCTCGAGAACCTGCCCTACCTTCTGCTCACCACCGACGAACAGCACGGCCCGGATCACACCATGGTGAAGGTGCGCCTCCTGCACCCTCCCGGCCTCCGCCGGGACGGGATGGACCTCCTCACCACGGCCGCCCGGGAGGCCGGCCTCGAACCGGCCTAGATGCGGGTCCGGACTGGTCGGGCGCCCGCCTCCTTTTTGACTGTGGTGAACCCCGGAATGGACAAACATGACCCCGATCCGCTTCCCCGCCGTGCGCACCGACGACTTCGACTACGACCTTCCTCCGGAGCTCATCGCCACCCACCCGCTGGCGGAGCGGACGGCCTCACGCATGATGGTCATTGACCGGGAGCGGGACACGATCGAGCACCACCTCTTCGCCGGGCTCCCCGCCTTCCTCCGGGAGAACGACCTCCTGGTCTTCAACGACACCCGGGTCATCCCGGCCCGGTTCTTCTCCAACGACAAGCGCATCGAGCTCCTGCGGGTGGACCACTCCGATCCCCTCCACTGGCGCTGCCTCGTGCGCCCGGGCAAGCGCATGAAGATCGGGCGCACGGTGGAGGTCGGTGCCAGCACCGGCACGGTCACCGCAATCGACGAACTCGGCTACCGCCTTATCACCTGGGACCACCCCGTTGACGAAAACACCCATGGGGAGCTTGCCCTGCCGCCCTACATGCAGCGCGGGGAGGAGGAATGCGACGCCGAGCGCTACCAGACCGTCTACGCCCGGCAGGACGGGGCGGTGGCGGCCCCCACCGCCGGACTCCACTTCACCCCGGAACTGATCGACGCCCTTCCCCATGCCTTCCTGACCCTGCATGTGGGCCCGGGCACCTTCCGTCCCGTGCAGGTCGACGATCCCGCGGAACACTGGATGCACGACGAGGCCTACGAGCTGGGCGCCGACTCCGCGGAACGAATCACCCGGGCCGGGCGCGTCATCTCAGTGGGCACCACTGTCACCCGGGTCCTCGAGCACCTCGGCCGCAACGGTCCGGTCCCCGCGGGCCAGGGGCGCACCGATATCTTCATCTACCCCCCCTACGAGTTCCAGGTCGTCGATGCCCTCCTCACCAATTTCCACCTCCCGAAGAGCACCCTGCTCATGCTGGTGAGCGCCTTCGCAAATCGTGAGCTCATTCTGGAGGCCTACGAGCAGGCGGTCCGGGAACGCTACCGCTTCTACAGTTACGGCGACTGTATGCTGATCCTGTAGTGTCCCTGAGTTAATCGCCAGCTGCCCATTATTTCCCCCTCCCTCATTTCTGGGAAATGCTTCTTGGGCCATCGCCCGAGTGGTCGATTCATTCCTCCGGGAGATTCTCCTCCGGTCCGGCCTTTTCCTCCTGCCCTGCAGGATCTTCCGATCGGTCCACGATTCGAATCCGGGACAGGGCGAAAAAGGAGAGGAGCGCCATGACCACAATCGCCACCACCGCCGGGGTCATCCACGCTTTTGCCCCGGAGCCTATGGCGTAGAGGGCGCATACGGATCCGGCCGCCACGAGGAGGCCGAAAAAAAGAGACCCCGAGGTGGCTCTCCAGTTCATCTTCCACTGCCTCATCACACACCCGACGATGAACAGGATAAACATCACCAGGTACAGCAGCAGGAACAGGGGGAAGAGGACGCCGATCGCGCCTTCCCCGAAGATCAGGGCCACCGGGATCGCCCCCACGAAAAAAACCATGAAGATGAGTGGCCAGCACCCGGTCCTGGCCGGGGTGTGGGGCCTCGGGGTCCCACAATGTTCACACGGCTCGAGACTGGCCCCGATGAGCCCTTTATAGGAGGTCAGTTCCCCACATTTCTCGCAGGGCATTTCCTTGGGCACTTCCGGCTCTGTCCACAGGCTCATGATCTTCCTCTTTTTGCTCCTGATACGATTAGAGCATCTCCTTTAACCTGGTGCGACCACATATCAGGGCTGCTGGTTGGGCAGCGATCCTCCGGCCCTGCTCCCTCCCTCCGGGTTCCGGATTGGGATCCGCACGTTGATCCTACGCAACACTCCCCCGAATTTGGCCTGTCCCCACCCGGCTCGCATGCTCTAGCGTTCGCTCATCATGAGAGTGTCCTTCTGCGCGTTGGCCTGCCTGATGCTCCCCGCCGGAACCACCGGGGCGGAGGAGATTCTTCTCCCTGCTGGAGGGAAGACGGAGTGGCACTACCTGGATGGCAGGGCCGCCCCGGGGGAGGACTGGGCCAAGCCCGGCTTCGACGACTCCGGGTGGAAGAAGGGCAAGGCCCCCCTCGGTTACGGCAAGGACGGACTGGGAACGACCATCCGGTTTGGCGAGGATCCCGCCGACAAGCCCCTCACCGCCTACTTCCGCACGACCTTCAAGGTGGGAGCCAAGGAGAAGCACGACTTCGCGGCACTGGGCCTCCTCGCGACCTACGATGACGGCGTGGCGATCTACCTCAACGGCAAGGAGGTGGCCCGGGGCAACCTCGAGGCCGGGAAGCTGACCTCCCGGACCACCGCACCCCGCGCCATTCGGGAGAGCAGCGAGCTGGGGACCACGATCCCGGCCGCCACCCTGAAATACGGGGCCGTCAACACGGTGGCAGTGGAGGTCCACCAGTCGGGGCCCACCAGCAGTGATCTCCACCTTGATCTCCAACTCACCGGACTGGCCGCGGGCGAGAAGCCGGCCTCCGATCCTTACCGCGAGGGGATGCGTGCGCTCCGGCGGGGCAAGGTCGAGGAGGGCATCCACCTGCTGTCGCAGATCTCCCCGGATCATCCCGAGTATGCCCGCACCATGGCGATGCTCGGATGGCAGGTTTTCGCGGAAGGGCTTGGACAACCGGAGCGCGGATTGCCCTTCGTTAAAAAGGCCTACGAAGCGGCCCCCACGGACCGACAGGTCGTGCGCTCCTACATCAAGACCCACGTCCTTTCCGGGGTGCTCTTCGACCCGGAATCCATCGCCCGGGAACGGAGCAGGACGGTCGCCGCCGAACACAAGTTCCTCGTCACCAGACCGGACCTCGGGGAATCGGAGCTCATCGCCCGGAAGGCCCTGGAGGAGGACCTCGACTATCTCGAGCATGTGCTGGTGACCTGTTTCTCCTACCTTGAGCTGAGACCGGTGGATTATCGCGGAGCCCTCGATGCCATCCGCGGATCCCTCGGGGAAAAGACCTCCCTCAACCAGTTCCGCCTCCAGATCGCCAAGTTGATCAGCCTCTTCTGTGACGGGCACGCCAGGCTTTCCATCCCTCATTCCGAATACATGCCCCGGGGCTATGCCCCCTACGTGGCAGGGAGTGACCAGGGCCGGGTCTACCTCTGCGATGGGGAGGAATTCCTCGATGACAGCCACCCCTATGTGAAAACCATCGACGGGCGCCCGATCGCCGACTGGCTGGAAGTGGCCTCCTACGTGGTGGTCAAGGAATCCCCCCAGTGGAGACTGCGGCAGTCCCTGGGGATGCTGACCAACGTCAACTACATCCGGGAGGAACTCGGCCTCCCGCGCAAGGAGGCCATCACCCTGGAGCTGGAGTCCGGGGACCGGAAAAACACCCGGCAAATGGAGGTGAAAATTGCCCGTCGTCCAAAAAGCGAAGTGGAGTTCCCCTCCGGCGACAGCCGCCGGATCGGGGAAGTCGGCTATATCAGGCTCCCGCAGATGACGGGGAGCTCCCGCTTTCTCGAGCAGCTGGACCGGTGGATGGACCGGTTCAAGGACACCAGGGGATTAATCATCGACGTCCGGGGAAATCCCGGGGGATCCAAGGACATCCTGCTGACCCTCATGCCCTACTTCCTGAAGCCGGGTGACCCGATGCGCATCATCGAGTTCTCCGCCTACCGCAAACCGATGAAACTGCCCAAGCCCATGCCGGACGGGTTCAACATGTCTGCCATGTCGGCCCAACCCGTCACCTCCTCCCACTGGAAAACAGACGCCCAGCGCAAGTTCATCGGAGACGCCATCAAGGCCTTCAAGCCAACCTGGTCCCTCCCAGGCGGCAAATTCAGCGACTTCTACGTCCTGGCCTTCGACTCGACCATGAACCCCGAGGCCTATTACTACGACAAGCCCCTCATCATCCTGCAGGACAGTGGATCCTTCAGCGCCAGCGATATCTTTTTGGGCGGGTTCAAGGGCCTGCCCAACACCACTCTGATGGGAACGACGAGCGGGGGAGGAAACGGGTGGATGGAAAGCTACACCCTGCCCAACACCGAGCTTGAGGTGGTGCTGTGTCAGACCGCGAAGTTCCGGCCCACCGGGGAACCGTACGATGGCCTCGGAGTGCCCCCGGACGTGGTCATGGACGCCCCCCCGCAGGATCGCCTCGGAAAATCAGACACCGTTCTCGATGCCGCGGTGAAGCGCCTGAGCAGGTAAGCCGTGCCGCTGGGAGAGATGGTCGGGATAATCCCCACCCGGACATGATGAACTTCCGGGGATGGGCCCGGGAAAAATAGGGCGAACCCACGTCGGCTACAGTTTAAACCTGATTTCCAGCGTGATTTGCTTCTCCTTCTCAACCTGGGTGTCCCCACCAACCTGTGTCTCATAACTGAGGAGGATTGCCATTCGCTCGCTCAGTCGATACCCGGCAACGATCTCAAGAAGATCGGAATCCTCTTCCGGAAGATCGATCGGGACGCCTCGCTCGAGCAGGTTTGTTCCGGTCTCGATCGCAAAAACGCGCGTATAGTTTGCTCCGCCGAAGAAGGCTCCTCTTTCCCAGCAAAGGGCCCCGTTCGCCAGCACGCCATCGGTTTCAACCGCCCCGCCGAAAATGTTCTGGTTCCCGTAGCCCGCTCCCAGATGCAGGGAAAACTCGTCCGTGAGATCCATCTTCCCATCCAGGGTCAGTCTAAAATCCTGGTAGATCTTCGTATCGGCGGCCTCGTAACGGGCATTCACGCTGAAAAGATCTGTGAACTGGTAACCACCACCAACTCGAAAGCCTTCTCCATCGGCGGAAAGACCAGTGCCAGCAATCGTGCCGACCCCGTGGATGAGGCCCGCCTTCAGATGGAATTCCCCGGGGGTTTCGTTAGCGCCGATTTCTGCGTGGGCGGCAGTCACTCCGAGAACGCCAGCAGCAAGGATTGGGTTTATCTGTTTCATAAAGATTGCGGTCGTTAGTAATATCGCTCTGGATGTAAAGGGAAAGGTCGCGCCCTCTCCATTTAGTTCGTTCTTCGGCCGTAATATTTGAATCCATTCATGTTTCGCGTTTGCTCACTCCCCGGAATCTTGTTCCCCCTGGGTGCTCCGCCCCTGCGGCCTCCCAGACTCCTTTTGCTGCCGTTCTTTTTCGGCCTCGTGGCGACCACTGCCGCGGCTGCTCCCAAGCCCAACGTCCTGCTCATCATGGCCGACGACCTGGGCTACTCGGACCTCGGGTGCTACGGAGGGGAAATTCGCACCCCCCATCTCAACAGCCTGGCAGAGAAAGGGCTTCGCTACACCCAGTTCTATAATACCGCCCGGTGCTGGCCGACCCGCGCCGCCCTCCTGACCGGCTACTACGCCCAGCAGGTCGGCCGGGACAAACTCCCGGGAGGGAAAAGCCGTGGGGCCCGCCCCTCCTGGGCCCCTCTCGTCTCAGTCGATCTCAAGCGGGCCGGCTACCGCTGTTACCACTCGGGAAAATGGCATATCGACGGAATGCCCCTGAAGAATGGCTTTGATCTCTCCTACTACCTCAGAGACCAGAGTCGGTTTTTCAGTCCCAAAGTGCACTGGGAGAACGATGTAAAACTCCCTCCGGTCAAGAGGGGTTCAGGCTACTACGGGTCCCTTGCGGTGGCCGATGCCGCCATCAACCATCTAAAGAACCACGCCGATAATCACGCCGACAAACCCTTCTTCCATTACGTCGCTTTCGCTGCCCCCCACTTTCCGCTCCACGCCCTCCCGGAGGATATCGCAAAGTGCCAGCATCGCTACGCCGTAGGATGGGACAAGATCCGGGCCCAACGCTGGAAGCGAATCCAGAAGCTCGGGATCACAAAAGGGCAACTCCCCGGGGTGGAGCGTGAAATCGGGCCTCCCTATCACTTCCCCGAGCATCTTGAGATCCTCGGGCCCGGGGAGGTCAACCGACCCCTGCCCTGGGACACGCTGACCCGGGAACAACAGGCCTTCCAGCAGACCAAGATGGCGATCCACGCCGCCATGGTGGAGCGCATGGACAAGGAAATCGGGCGCATTCTCCAGCAACTGCGCGCAATGGATGCATGGGAGAACACCCTCATAATTTTCCTCTCCGACAACGGAGCCAGCGCCGAGATCATGGTCCGCGCCGACGGACACGACCCCAAGGCCCCGGCGGGCTCCGCCTCCACCTACCTCTGCCTCGGCCCTGGCTGGTCCACCGCCTGCAATACCCCCTTCCGTCGCCACAAGACGTGGGTTCACGAAGGAGGGTGTGCTACCCCCTTCATCGCCCACTGGCCGAAGGGCATCAAGGACTCCAGCACTCTGCGCCACACCCCGGCCCACGTGATCGACGTCGCCCCAACCCTTCTCAAGCTGGCCGGGATAACGCCCGCCCGGAAAGTCCCCTCTCCCGGATGCTCTCTACAGCACACCTTCGAAGACGGTGGGAAGCCCCTGCACGAAGAACTCTGGTGGCTCCATGAGGGGCACCGCGCCCTGCGCCGGGGGGACTGGAAACTGGTGGCCGCCCAGGGGGATCCATGGGAGCTCTACAATCTCGCCGAGGACCGGACCGAGGCCCGGAACATTGCCGCCCGTCATCCGGAACGGGTGAACATCCTCGAAAAACGCTGGGAGAGCATGGCGGCCTCCTTCCGTGAAACGCTGGAGACCAACAGGTAGCGCCACAAAACTCGCTCTTGCATCAGGGGCCGCCACCCCTAGAGTGCCCGCGCCAGGGGCCGTGGAGGGGCGGCTGGTGAAATCCGCCAGGTCCGAAAGGAAGCAACGGTAGCCTGTCCGACTTTGCCGCGGCCTCCTGGCACTTTCCTTCCCTGAAGAGGGCTCCGCCGCCGATCCTACTCCTTCGTCCAGATCCGCGTGTTGAGGTTCAGCTCCTCCACGATCTCAAGACAGGCCGTGGTCTGCTTCACAAAGTCCGTCGCAATCGTCCGCAGTTGCAGGAGATCGGATGCAGGCTTCCTGGGATCCGGGTCGAACCAGTCCTTGCCTGCGATGCGGTTCGGAATAGCGATGAAAAGCTGGGACTCCCTGAAGGCCAGGCGCACCCCCCTCCCCCGGCTTGCTTGCAGGGCAAGCATTCGCTCCTGCATGTCGGGGGTCAGGATATACCGCGCCTCGACCGGGTCAGTTGCCCTTACCACGAAGGCTTTTTCAAATTCCGGGTTCTCAAGGAGCTCGATATTCCCGCGCAGTTTCTGGAGAGCCCTCCCCAGCCGGCCCAGCTTTGCTTCCGCAAAGTCGGGCTCGGCAACTACCGCCGAGCGGAAGCGCTTGTGGAAGTCCGCGATTACAAACCATCCGCAAAAAATCTCTACGGTGCTGCTATCACTTGTCCGTGTTGTGTGGACTTCCGCCATGAGCATCCGTGTGTTCCCGACCTTGCCCTTGAGGCAGTCCTCGGACCAGTAGGAATGATAATCCTGCGAGCTCCAGAATTCGGCTGAGAGAAAAACCTCTTCCCTCACCCCCTCGTCCGGGTGGAACTCAAGGTCCACTTCCAGGCTCCTGATCAGATGCCGCCCTACTCTCCTCTTGTATTCCTCGTTATATAGTTGCCCGGGGACCGACACCCGCTTCGAGTAGAGGCGGTACTCCACAATCAGCGCTGCCGTTGTCAGGGGAACGCCCCCAAGGATAACGGCCTCCCCCAACCCGGTCACAAGGGACAACAGCAAAACCAGGAGGACGACGCCCACGACGAGGAGGGCCACTATCAAATGCTTCGCCCGCCTCTTGGCGAGAACCTTGCCTCGCAGGATTTCCAGAACCTTGAACTCCTCCCGCAGCTCCCGGCGAAGGGTTGATTCATTAAAATGCCTCTTCTGGTGCCCGGTCATACTCGAGAATTTAGAGCCCCTCCTGCTCAGACCGATCAGGCCACAATATCCGTCAGGACCTTCCCGAAGACATCGGTGAGCCGGAAATCACGCCCGGAGTGGAAGTAGGTGAGCTCCTCGTGGTTCAGCCCCATCAGGTGGAGGATGGTGGCGTGCAGGTCGTGCACATGAGCCTCCCCGCCGGTGACATGGAATCCGAATTCGTCAGTGGCTCCCTGCACCGTGCCGCCCTTGATCCCGCCCCCGGCCATCCAGGTCGAGAATCCCGCGGCGTGGTGGTCTCGCCCGCCCGTCCCCACCGGGGTCCGGCCAAACTCCCCGGCCCAGACCACGAGGGTCTCCTCCAGCAATCCACGGGCCTTGAGGTCGGCCAGAAGACCAGCAATCGGCCTGTCGGTTTGATTACAGAGTTTCTGGTGCCGTTTGTCGTTGTCGCCGTGCGTATCCCAGTTCGAGTGATAGAGCTGCACGAAGCGGGTCCCGCGCTCCACCAGGCGGCGGGCCATGAGGCAGCTCTTGCCGAACCGGTCAGCGTCACCCCCTCCGATTCCATAGAGCTTCCTCGTGGATTCGCTCTCCCGGGAAAGGTCCACCGCCTCGGGAGCATGAGCCTGCATGCGGTAGGCCAGTTCGTAGGCTTCGATGCGGGCGGCCAACTCGGAATTGGCCGGCAGCCGGGCCTGGTGCTCGCTATTCCACCTCGCCAGCAGGTCCAGTTGGTCGCGCTGCGTTTCCCGCGAACGATTCATGGCTGGCACCAGATTGGGAACAGGGGTTCCCGAGGTCTTAAGGACGGTCCCCTGGTAGCCCGAGGGCATGAAGCCCGCGCCCCAGTTCTGGGCTCCGGAATAGGGGGCCCCGTTCACCAGCACCACGAACCCGGGCATGTTGTTGTTGGGTGATCCCAACCCATAGTTGGCCCACGACCCCAGGCAAGGGAGCCCCTGGCGGACAAAGCCGGTATTCATCTGCAGGGAGGCTGCCCCGTGGGCCGCACTGTCCCCCTTCGTTCCGCGAATAACCGCCATCTCGTCGATGTGCTCCCGCAGATGGGGGAAGAGCTCGGAGACCTCGATGCCCGACTGCCCGCAGGCCTGGAACTTGAAGGGAGAGCCCATGAGCTTGCCCTTTCCCTTCTGGCTCACGCCCTGGGCCGGCTTGAAGTCGTAGTCCTCCCCGTGCCGTTTGTTGAGAACGGGCTTGGGATCAAAGGTATCGATGTGGCTCGGCCCACCTACCATGAAGAGAAAGATGCAGTGCTTCGCCCTGGCCGGGAAATGGGCGGAAGGCGTGATCCCCCCGGCCCGGGCCCCGTCGCGCGCCAGCATCCAGGCCATGGCGGTGCCGAAAAACCCATTGCCTGCCTGCCAGAGGAACTCGCGCCGTGTCCGGCCGCAGGAAAAATGGAAGGAGCTGGCAGGCCTGTTCATCATTCCTAACGGTAGGCAAACTCGTTGGTGTTGAAGAGAACGAGGGCCAGCGAGGCCAGCGGATCGATCTTTTTCTCCCGGGCCACCCGGGCCAGGAGCTCCTGCGCTTCCCCGATTTCCTGCGTGCTCGGCGGACGGCAGAGGATCAGGTCAAAGGCCGCCCGGATCTGCGCCTCCTCTCCGTCGATCTCCCCCAGGCGTCCCGCCAGGTGCATGGTCTGCTCGTTGACAAAACGCCCGTTGAGCATGAGCAGCGATTGCACCGCGGTGGTCGAGATGGTGCGCCTGGCACAACTGCAGGAGGAATCCGGATTGCCCAGGACCGCGAGCTCCGGCAGCGGGATGGCACGCTTGGCGAAAACGTAGACACTGCGGCGGGAGGCCTCCTCCTCGGTCGAGTTTTTCCAGTCCGCCCCCGACGAGGCCCCCACCACCTTGTCCGCAAAGGGCGGATAGACGGGCGGGCCCTTCATCTGGAGGTTCAGTTTGCCGCTGGCCGCCAGGATCGAGTCCCGAATGGCTTCGGCTTCCAGCCGGTGCAGGGGCCATCGGGAATAGAGCGCGTTGTCCGGATCGGACTCGGGATCCGGATGACTGGCGGAGAGGCGATAGGTGCTGGAAAGCACAATCTGGCGGTGGAGGGGCTTTAACTTCCAGCCCCCCTCGATGAGCGCATTCGCCAGCCAGTCCAACAGGTCCGGATGGGTTGGCGCTCCGCCCTGGAGACCAAGATTGTTGCCGTCCTTCACCAGGCCCCGCCCAAAGTGGTAGTGCCAGACCCGGTTGGCCATCACCCGGGCCGCAAGGGGTGCCTGCGGTCCCACGATCCACTCCGCCAGGGCCCGCCTCCGGCCCGCGGAATGATCCGTCGGCCGGGGCTCGGGAAGGGTGCCCCGGTCCAGAATCACCGGCACCCCAAAGGCTATCTCCTCGCCCTTCTGGTGCACGTCCCCACGAATCCGGAGGTGGGTCGCCTTCGGCCGGGGTCCCCGGTCCGGGTAGACCCAGCCCATCATCGGTTGCGGTTTCGCCTTCTCGATCGCCGCCAGTTTCTGCTCATGCTCCGACAGCCTCCTGCGCTCCTCTTCGGTGGCCCCCTCCCGCACTGCCGAGCGCACGCGCTTGCGCTCCTTCTCAAGCATGTGCCGGTGCTCCTTGGAGCGCTTGTCCGGGGCCAGGGAGATCGCCTCTATGGTCAACTGCAACTGCTTGTCATCAAGTTTCGCCTTGCGCCCCTCGGGCAGGCCATCCTTCTGCCAGCGGCTCAGGATGGGAAGCCACGCTCTTTCCTCGGAGGCCCGTTGCGGTTCGAGGGTTTCCTTCTGATAGCGCTCTTCCTCTTCCCGGTGCCGCTTCTTTCCTTCCTCTCTTCCGAGCTGCCGCTCCTTGCTGGTCACGTCCAGCGATTCGAAGGCCGCCAGGAAGCGGTAATAGTCCTGCTGGCTGAAGGGTTCGAACTTGTGATCGTGACAGCGCGCACATTGCAGGGTCTGTCCCAGGAAGGCCATCGCAGTCGTGCCCACCATGTCGTCCAGGGTGTCGTAAATCGCAACCTCCCGGTCCGCGGCGATGGTATCAAAGGTGCCCAGGCTCAGGAAGGTGGTGGCAATCTGGCTCTCCAGGCTCGCGTCGGCGAGTTCGTCCCCCGCCACCTGCTCGCGAACAAAGCGGTCATACGGCTTGTCCTCGTTGAAGGCCGCGATGACGTAATCCCGGTAGCGCCAGACGAACTTCTTGTACTCGTCCCGCTCGTAGCCCTTGGACTCGGCATAGCGAACGACATCCAACCAGTGGCGCCCCCAACGCTCTCCGTACTGAGGGCGGCTCAGGAGATCGTCGACTATCTTTGCATACGCTTCATCATCCGGATCCCTGAGAAAACCCTCCACTTCCGCGGGGGTTGGTGGCAACCCCGTCAGATCAAGATGGACCCGCCGCAACAGCGCCTGCGGGGCGGCTTCCGGGGCGGCTTTCCCTCCCTCTCCGGCCAGAGCGGCAAATACAAAATTGTCAACCGGGGTGCGAATCCGGAAGCCCTCCGGTTTCGGCAGCATCGGCGCGTCCAGTTCGCTCCAGGCCCAGTGGTCTTGAGCCACCGGATCATCGGGCTCGATCGCGAGGGCCGGAATGGTCAGCAACAACCCTTCCATCACCAGAACCCACTTCATGATCACCTTGTCGATGTTTCAGTATACCCCGTCCGTAAAGCCGCACTTTCGGGGTTTTCCCGGGCAGGGCGACTTTTCCCGGTGCCCCGGGCCGATTCGCGTCCCGGGAAGCTACTCCTTCGTCCAGATCCGCGTGTTGAGGTTCAAGTCCTCCACGATCTGGAAACAGGCCGATAGCTGGTTGAGCAAGCCACGGACCTGGTCGGGAGAGGAGGCAGGTCGCGAGAACTTTGGTTCGAACCAATCCTTTGTGCTGGGTATAGCAATAAAGACTTGGGGGCCCCTGAACGCCAATCGCAGATCCTTTCCGAGGCGGGCGCGCAAGGTCAGGATCTGCTTCTGCATCTCAGGGGTCAGGATGTAACTGGCCTCCAAGGGATCCGTAGCACGCACCACAAAGGCCTTTTCGAATTCCGGGTTTTCGCCCCGTAAAAGGTGTTCTCCATGGTCTGTCCCCAGTTTCTGGAAGGCCCGCCCCAGCCACCCAAAATGCTTCTCGGCGAAGTCCGGGATCACGAATACATCCCCCTGAAGCTCCCCGGGGAAGGCAGCAACCGCGAGCAGGCCGTCAAAAATCGTCTTCGTAGATGTTCGTGTCTCCCCATCGCTCCGGGAAGTGGTCTCATTTTGGACCAGGATTTCACCGATCTGGAAATCGGTCTCCCCGATGTAGCCCGTTAGATAGTCCTCGCTCTCATAGACGTTGTATTCCTGCTTGTAGAGGCCGCTGTTATAGAACCAGTGTTGTCCGAAATTTCCTTCACTGTAGTAGGCCATGTCCGGCTGGATACTCCGAACCAGAGCAGGAATCACCTGGCTCTTGTAGGCAGCGCGGTAGCGGGCACCCGGCCCGAACACAAAGAGCGAGCACAGGACAAGCGTTCCGATGAGCGCTAACGCCCCGAGGGCAGACCAGCGGCCGGAATCACCGGTCCCCAACTTCAGCGACGCGGCGACCATGGTGAGGCTAAACCATCCACAAAGAACCGTGGCGAGCACGGCCACTCTCTTTTTCCGCAGCTCCTTCCGGCGAATGGCCTCGAGTTGGTGGAACTCGTCGGAGAGCCCCGTCCCCAGGGGGCCTTCCTCGGTGCGATGCTCATGGCCTTTGGCTCCGCTAGATCTGGACATCAGTCACCTTGCGTTGGCTCTCGGGAGTTTCAAACCAGTCCTGCACGCGGAATCCGCAGATTCCCGCCATCACGCTCCCCGGGAACATTTCCACTCCCTCGTTCCATTCCGTGACCGTCGCATTAAAAGCCCGTCGCGCCGCCGCGATCTGCGATTCCACTTCAGTCAGGTTCCGCTGCAGATTGAGGAACTGCTCCCCCGCCTTGAGTTCGGGGTAATCCTCCGCCAGCATCATGACGCGGGACAGGCCCGCCCCCAGGTCCTGCTCGTATCTGAAGCGCTCCGGGCTGTCCGATTCCACCGCCTCAATCCCCCTCCGGGCCCTCGTCACCCTTTCAAACACCCCCTTCTCATGTGAAGCGTAGGCGCGGACCGTCTCAACGAGCTGCGGAACGAGATCCCAGCGCTTCTTGAGCTGGACATCGATGGTGGCGAAGGCGTTGCGCAGCCGGTTCCGACGACTCACGAAGCCGTTATACATCAGGACCAGGATGAGGAGAATGATCCCCAGCAGAATCCCCAGCGTTATCAAAAGCGGTCCCATTCGCCCATTAATACGCTTTGCTGAATTAATTCTCCACCAATAATTTAATGGCCGTCGCTCCAAGAAATCCACTTCTTGGGTCCATCTGGCCCCTCGCCCGTGGGAACCCCGGAAGGGCTTTATCAACAGGCCTCTCCGCGCCTTCCTCTTCCGGGTCCCCCAAGTCTCCCCTGACGGCCGAGCGGCTCTTGAAGGTCGCGGCCGCCCAAAGAGCGGGGGGCCAGGCCGGGGACGATGAAAAATAGGACGGGACGGGGCATGGAGTAAATGCTACCCGGGGCCAATTCGTCTCTCCAAGGTATGCCTTCCCTTCCTGCCCTCTTCTTTCTGGCCTGCGTCACGACTGCAACCGCCGCATGGCCTGAGGGCAAACGCTCCGAGTGGCAAGGGTATGCGCGCCTCGACTTCCCCCTGCCCGGGGACGGGGCCCGCTGCATCGTGGTCACACCCAAGGCCCCGGCCGAAGGCCGCCCCTGGATCTGGCGCGCCCGCTTCTGGGGACACCAGCCCGCCCTCGATCTCCTCCTCCTCGCCAAGGGCTTTCATCTCGCCTACTGCGAGGTGGGCGGGCTCTTCGGCGCCCCCGCTGCCGTGGAGCGATGGGACAAGTTTCACGCCTTTGCGGTCAAGCAGGGACTCTCTCCCCGGCCCGTCCTGGAAGGGATGTCACGCGGCGGCCTGATGATCGTGAACTGGGCCTCGGCCAACCCGGAAAAGGTCGCCGCCCTTTATGGCGACAACCCGGTCTGCAATTTCAACTCCTGGCCCGGGGGGAAAAACGGCAAGTTTTCCAAGGGCGACTGGCAGCGCTGCCTCAAGGCCTACGGAATCGCCCCGGAGACCGCACCTCAGCACCGGCAGCCCCTCAGCCCGACAACCCTCAAGCCGCTTGCGCAGAAGAAGGTGCCCATCGCTCTCGTCCTCGGGCTGGCGGACAAGGTCGTCCCGGTGGCCGAGAACGGGGAGCTCCTCGCCCGCAATTACCAGTCCCTCGGCGGTCCGGTCCGAGTCTGGCGCAAGCCGGGAAAGGGGCACCACCCCCACGGTCTGCACCCCCCGGACGAGCTCGCGGCCTGGTTACTCAAGGCGGTGAAGAAGGACTTTTAACTTTGAGCGGCGGCCCACCCGCCACATCCTGCCCTGGTGAAATCCTCATGGATCCGGTGGGACCGACTCGACCATATCGTCAACGTCCTCCCACTCCTGCGCTTCCTCGCCCTCGCCGGGCTGATGATCTGCGGTTATCTCGGGATCCTCAAGCTCACCGGGCAGACAACCTCCATCGTCGGCTGTGGGACCGAATCTGGCTGTGACAACGCCCTCGGCTCTAGATGGTCCCAGTTTTTCGGGATCCCCGTCAGTGTTCTCGCCGGGGTCGTTTACCTCGCGCTGCTCATCACCACCTGGCGGCCCTCTCGTCCCCTCTACGGGGCTTTCGCCATCTGCCTCACCGGGGCCGCTCTCTGGTTTATCGGTCTGCTCTATTTCGACATCAAGGCGGTCTGTCCGTGGTGCCTCGCCATGCACACGATCGGCATCATCACCTCCCTCGTCCTGATTCTTTCACTGCACCAACTCCCTGCCTCCAATCCCAGGACTCCTCTTCGCTTCGCCCCCCTCGGGGCCGTGGCCGCCCTCCTCGTCCTCGCCCTGGGCCAGCTCCTCGGTCCCAAGCCTGACACCCACGCCCGGACCACCGAGGTGGTGCGTGATGCGGATCAGGGGAAGGGGGCCGAGGGCCGGGTGGTCTCCTTCTTCAAGGGCCGCAAACACTACAACGCGGTGACCATGCCTCACCTCGGCCCCTCCGGCGCGAAGCATGTCATGGTGAAGTACTTCGACTACACCTGCAGCTCGTGCCGGGACGTGCACGAGCATCTCCATTTCGTGACAGAGTCACACCCGGACACCTTCTGCATCATCCTTCTCCCGGTCCCCCTCAACCGCGCCTGCAATCCCTTCTTTCCCGCCGGCCTCACCGATCACGATCATGCCTGTGAACTGGCCCGCCTGAGCCTCGCGGCGTGGCGGGCCAATCCGGAACGCTGGCCCGAGGTCCATGAGCAGCTCTTCTCCCGCCCGGTTCTCCCGCCGGAAGTGGCCGAGGCCGCGGTGGGACAGATCGTCGGCTACGATGAACTGGCCGGAGCCCTGGAGGATCCCTGGATCAATCAGATCCTCGAGACCGGCATCAACGATTTCAAACAGATGATCCTCCACACCCGTGCCATGCCAAAACTGGTCGTCGGTGATGACGAGGTCCTGCACGGGGCGCCCCGTTCCAGGGAAGTTCTGCTCGAAAACCTTGAGCGGCTCTACCGGCTCGGGGAGTAGGACCGCCCACTCTTTCTTCCCCGGGAGCTCTCCTCCCCTCTTCCTCCATTTGCGAGAAAAGAGCAAATCCCTTGAATAGATTCAACCCGGCCGGGGTCAAACCGCAGGTAACCACCCCGCTCGAATCCATGACAAAAATACTCCTCACCATCGCTGCCGTGGCCCTCACCGGCCTCATTTCCGCACCTCGTGCTGAAGCTGGACACTCGTCTCCCAGTATAACCTACCGAAGCGGATGCGCTTCCTGCGGATGCCCGGTCTATACCCGACGTTACGTCCGGGGATACGACTGTCACGGCCACCCCGTTTTCGCCTACAGCCGGGTTCCCCAATCCCACGGACACTCGTGCCGTCACCGGGCCCAGCATCACAATCACCACTCCCGGGCCGTTATTTCCCGGAGCACGCATTGCTCCCAGCCCCGGATTACCCTGAGCAGTCACAGATCCCACGGACGCTCCTCCGGAATCTCCTTCCGTTTCTCGCTCGGCGGCCGCACGTGCCGCTGACCCCTCCGCCTCCGGGCGCTACATCTCACCATCTCAACCGCGGGGAGGACGATCGTCCTCCCCGTCTTTTTTTGTCCTTCTCCCGGAATACATCGACCTGCGAACGATGCTCCAAAGGAGAATTTAGCAGTGCCTTATTCCCTTTTTCCCTTTTAACTTCAAGTCCATGGTTCGTCTCCCTGCCCGCCTTCTCCCCCTCCTCATGGGGGTGCAGATCATGGCGGCGACTCCCCGGGCGACTGACGAAATTCTTTCCGCTCTCCAGACCCGCCTGGAGAACAATGCCGGCTTTGAGGATCTCCTCGAGCAGCTGAATAATCTCGAGCCCAAGGAGCTGGCGCGGCTCCAGGCCGAATACGACAAGGTCTGGCCCCGTATGCGCGATGCCTACCTGAAGGCTTTCCAGGAGGAAGCCACGGGGCAGAACTCAGGCTCAATGCGCCAGGCCAACCAGAAGGCGATCCGGGAAGCCCGGGAGACCTTTCACTCCGTGCGAATCATGCCGGAGGACCCCATGAAGGCCGCTATCATCGCCAGGAGCGAACCGGCAGTCGCGCTTCTCCACAAGCTACTGCTTCCCTCCTCCGGACGCATTCTCGGGATCGCAGGGGACCCTCTCAACAAACAGCGGGCCCGGGTCCTTCGCCTGGGCGAGTTCCGTGATGGGATCCTCAAGGCCGCCATCGCCATCGAGGACGCCGACTCGGTCGCCGGGGTGAACGCCGAAGAACAAACGATGGCCGAAGACCTCTCCGACTTGAGTCGCGATGGGCTGAGGGTCATGGAACATAACCGCAAGATCGCCGAGACGGAGATGGTCCCCCAGGCCGAATGGCGTGGAATCGAGGAACTCAACCAGATGCGCCTTCTGGTGGGCCTCAATGCCCTCCTTCTCGACCCGAGACTGTGTAACGCCTCCCGCGGGCACTCCGAGGACATGGCCACCCTCGGATTCTTCAGCCACACCTCGCCGGTGAAGGGAAAACAGTCCTTCGTCCAACGGGCCGCCCTGGCGGGCGCCTCCTCCAGCGCTGAAAACATCTTCATGGGCTCCAAAAATCCAAAGGCCGCAAACCGCGGCTGGTTCCGCTCCCCCGGTCACCACCGGAACATGTTCAATCCCGGCCACCGCCGGGTGGGCCTGGGCAACTACGGATCACACTGGACCCAGATGTTCGGGCGCTAGGATCCCGTCAGGGATCGCAGGGGCGACTCCCATCCGGCGATCGTTCCAACCTCAGGGGTTTTCCTTCGGGCATCTGGACCAGGGCCAGTTGCTGCCGACAGGTGATGAGGAGGGTCCCGTCCTCGGGGCGCCGCATCTCGAAGGCACACCAGAAGCGAACCCGCCCCCAGTCATCGAGCCAGCCCCGGGTCTCCAGCAAATCCCCCAGGCGTCCGGGTCTGCGGTAATCGATCTCGGTCCGCACCACCACGGGATAGACCTGGGTCTGCGCCATGCTCCGCAGGTCAAATCCCAGTTGCCCCGCCAGTCTGGTCCGGCACCTTTCAATCATCCGCAGATAGGCGAGGTTATGAACGACGCCCCCGACATCGGTGTCGTAAAACATCACTTCATCCTGGGTGCACTCCTCGGGACGAATCCCTTCCGGCTCAGCCATGACGGAAGTGTAGCGGACGAAAGAGCGGGGCACAGGGCAATCCGCTCTCCCGCGACCTTCCCGGAAGGCAAAGGGTTGCGTCGGGTCTGGGCATGGGAGAGACTTCGGCCGCATGCGCGCGTGCTCTCTGGTCCTCCTGTTTCACCTGCTTCCGCCCTCCCTGCCGGCGGATGTCTACGTGGGCCCGGATCCTGCCGCCGCTCTCTTCCGGCGGGACAAAATTCCCATCGACACTGACACCATGCGGGAACTCTCCCGGCACCTCACTGACCTGGCCCGCCGCGAAATGGCCCGGGACCCCGTCCAATTGCGGGCCACCGCCCAGTTGCTCGCCATCGCGCTACGTCTCGATCCCGCCAACCGCCCGGCCCGCGAGACCGACAAGGCCCTCAGAGAAGAACGCCCGGTTGATCCTTTTGGCGGCGACATCAATGCCCCGCTACGCCAGACCTGGGGTATCGCCGACTGGCTCGTCGACCCCAAAGCGGGCGACGCGGGCGGGCGTCTCGGCCACCAGATCATCGACGCCCTCGTCGTGATCAATCCCCGGAGCCCGCTCGCCAAGCTCCATGATCCGCAGGGGGAAGCCGCCCGCTGGCAAAATGTGGTCCAGCCTCTCGCGGCTTACCGTCGGAGTCCGGAACCGGAGAAGAGTCCCGCCCCGCCACAACCGGAACCCCCGCCCATCGAGCGTCCGCCCATCCTGCTCCGGCAGGCCAGCACACAGACTCCCCTCTTTCTCTACGACAAGGATCTCCGCCGACACCTGCGTATCGTGACGCTTCAGATGCAGGTCGAGGAACTGGCGCAGCCCGATCCTTTCACCTTCTCCCTCCTGCCCGCCATCGAGTCCCCCGACATCGATTCCGCCCGCAACGAGGCCCGGAAGCTCCTAGAGAAAAGCTGGCCCAATCTTCCCATCCAGCACATCGCCCGAATCTCGACCGGCGAGGAACGCTATGCCTCCAAGAACGAGCAGGCCATCTCGGGGCCGGCCGCACTCCTCATGCACGCCGCCCTGGCCGGCAAACAACTCCGCCCTGATGTCATCTTCGTGGGCGAGCTGACACCCGATGGCAACCTGACCAGACCGCGCCAGAGCTGGGACTACCTGCGGGCCCTGCGGGTCACCGGGGGTGGCCGCCTCCTGGTGCCCGCTGATTTCGAACCGGAGCTGCGAGCCATGATCGCCCTGGAAGATCCCGCCTTCTTCCTGCGCTGGGAGGTCCTCATCGTGAGCTCACTCGAAGTCGCCCTGAGCCTGGCGGCCGTGGACGGGGACCCCGAGGGCCTGGCGGTCACCTCCGGGCTTTATACCGAGCTCCGCGAGGTGAGCCGGAACAAGGACGTGGGCCAGCTCTGTGTGAATGCCAAGGTGCGCGAACGCCTGACCGAGATCGTAAGCAAGGCGCCCTTCCACTACTCCGCCAGGATGCTCCTGACCCAGGGAAACGCCGCAGAACGACCCACCAGGGTGGAACGGGAAGTAGCTGCCCGCATCCTGCGCAGTGCCGTCGAGCCGCTGAGCGGGATTGTTCGCCCTCCCCTTTCCCAGCTCAGCGCGAAGCGCCTCATCACCACCGGGGAGGCCTCAGGTGCTGAGATCAAACGCTTCGCCAAGTTCATTTCTCCCAAGGAGCAGGATCTGGTGAAGGAGGCGCGGGAGATCGCACAGCTGGCCGAGGCCCTGGGCCAGGGCAAGCGCGACGGCGACCTGAGGGAGGGCGTGGTTTACTATCGCAAAATTCCCCTTGCGGACTACCATCATGGTCTGCAGACGAGGTTTTCCGCTTACCTCAGGAAACTGGCCCCCTTTACCCGCGAAACCATCCGGGTCGATCCGCCTCCCAACCCTGTCAAAGCACAGAAAACTCCCTGATTACACAAATTGTGGCGCCGGAATCGCTGCCCGGGTGTAACAAAGGCGCCCCCAGCCTCCCGGCCTACGCTTTTGCTTTAGCGAAGCACCGCAGATCGCATAAACTTCTTCAGCAGCATCAAGATGAAACCGACCCCTTACCGCGCTCTCGTCATTTGCGTCGTTCTCCTTTTCCCCGGGCTCAGAACCAACGTGCACGCTCAGGATGAAGATCGGCTCTTTTTCCTGCCGGACATGGAGACCGAGCTCTTCGACACCGCAAGCCTTGATTTTGGACGGCGGGGCACGTTCGACAAGTCGGGCCTGGTGGCGGCTCTGGCCCGGATCGCCAGTGACTTTGACCCGGAAGAGAAAAACGGCAAAGTCCCCAACCTGCTGCGCTCCAACGCCCTCGGAATCTCCGGTCGGATCAACCCCGACGCCAAGTCTTTCAAGACCACCTACGAACAGCTCGAGAAGGCCGCCGAGGCCTATGGCAGCAGTGGTACCAGCAAGGACCGCCTGGTGGGGAATATCTTCCGCGGCGTGCGCACCCTGCTGAAGGACAAGGGCAACGAGGACAACAAGATCTGCGCCGCCTATTGTGTGGACGTCGCCCTGCGTCTCCTGCCCGGCCACAAGTACGCCGGAGACCTCGAAAAGATCCAGCAGGACCTTGAAAAAGATGGTGTCGAGATCGACTGGGATCAGCTCCAGGGCAAGGCCGTGGTGAAGGAAACCCCCTGGAATCCCTTCGGGCAGGGAGGCCGCATGGAACCCCGCAGGGAAAAGATGCCCGGGGGCAAGGCCAAGGGCCTGGCTTCCAACCAGAGCTCGGTCGTCGGGCTCGTGGTGGTCACTCTCGGCAACGGAAAGCATGCCGGTGCCGCCGCCGAGATTATCGCAACCGCCCTCCGGGAGGAGGGCGTCAAGGGGGTGGAGTTCAAGATTGACCAGAAAGTAGGGGACATGATGGGCAACAGTCTCAAGTCCATCCGCGATTATTTGCGCGTCACCTATGAACCAAAGGAGATGGTGCCTGATGGCTATCAGGTGAGCATCGTCTTCCAGGACCGCGACCAGCGGGTGGACGGCCCCTCGGCGGGAACCGCCATGGCGCTGATGCTCGATGCTCTCTTCTCCGGAGAGAAGATCGATGACGAATTCGCCTGCACGGGCGGGATCACGCCCAACGGAAAGGTAACCAGCATCGGAGGCGTCGCCGCCAAGATCCGCGGTGCAACGCGGCGCAAGTGCAGGATCGTCGGAGTGCCCGACGGCAATGCCAAGGGCGTGAACGACATCCTCGTGCTCGACGGGATTCAGCCGCTTCTGGATATCCAGATCTTCACCATGAAGGACATGGACGACGCCCGGGCCCTCTCCCGTGCCGAGAAGGACAAGGACGTGCAGTCCACCCTCGATGATTTCAAGTCGGTGGCGGACGTGATCACGGAGCAGGGCGATGCGGCTCTCAATAACAACCGCGTCCAGGAACGCCTGGAGGAGGTCCTCAAGAAAATGCCCAATCACATCTCGGCCCAGCTTCTCCTCGACCACATCCGCGAAAAGGCCTCCGAACAACTCTCGGTCGGGGGCAGTTTCCACGAGATTGATTCCCGTGCTTCGGGCGTCTTCAGCCGCGTGCAACGCATGATGTTCCGCGAGAAGTTCAGCGAGGGCGCAGCCGCCCGCACCGACGCAGAGGACGCCCGCAAGGAGCTGGCGGAGCTCGACGGCAAGGTCCACGAGAAATTCGGGGATTATCACAGCGCTGCGATCGATCTCTGCCAGACAATCGAGGAGGGCATCCAGGACGGAGAGAAGGAATTTCTCAAGACGCTCAAGAGCAAATGGGCCAAGATCTCCAGTATCCGCAAGAAGCTCCGGGATGACCCCGAGATCTTTGAGGAGATCCGCGGGTAGAGTGGAGTGCGGCCCTGCCACCGTCGCGAGTCACCGCCCGCAGTAGAACGGAATCCCGGCTGCCTGTGGCCCCGGTCTGCCAAAGACCTGCTACGCCAGAATCCCCTTCACCACCTTGCCGCCTATGTTGGTGAGGCGGAAGTCGCGGCCCGAGTAGCGGTAGGTCAGCTTTTCATGATCAAAGCCGAGCAGGTGGAGGATGGTGGCCTGCAGGTCGTGAACGTGGACGGGCTCGTCCTCGGCCTGGAACCCGAAGGGATCCGTGCTTCCATGCACATGGCCCCCCTTCACTCCGCCCCCTGCCAGCCAGACCGTGAACCCATAGTGGTTGTGGTCTCGGCCGTTGATCTTTCCTGCATTGGATCCTTTTTTTGGCATCTCCACGGTGGGAGTCCGTCCGAACTCTCCGCCCCACATGACCAGGGTCTCCTCCAGAAGGCCGCGCATCTTGAGGTCCTTGAGGAGAGCGGCCACAGGCTGATCACACTCCCTCGACAGCTTCCTGTGATTCTTCTCCAGGTCGTCGTGATTGTCCCAGGGTTGCCCCGCTCCGTGCCAGACCTGCACGAAACGCACTCCGCGTTCGATGAGCCGCCGGGTAATGAGCATCTGCCGCGCCTGGGTTCCGCTTCCGTACATCTTCCGGATCTCCTCCGGTTCCTTGCTTATATCAAAGGCATCGGTCGCCTCCATCTGCATTCGGTAGGCCAGCTCGAAGGACTGCAGGCGGGCCTCCAGCCGTGTGTCATGGCTTCTTTGCTTCTGATGGTCCTCGTTCAGCGCTCGTAAAAGATCGAGTTGGCGCCGTTGTTCGCTGTCTCCCATCCGGCTCTCAATGTGTTCCACCAGTTTTTTCGGATCGGAGTGCCTGGTGTCCACGTAGGTCCCCTGGAAGACCCCCGGCAGGAAGGCCGACTGCCAGTTCTGGGTTTCCTGAATGGGATAGCCGCCCGGACACATGGCCACGAATCCCGGCAGGTTCTGGTTCTCCGAGCCCAGCCCGTAGGTGACCCAGGAGCCCATCGCCGGCCGCACCAGGCGTCCGTCCCCACAGTTCATCAGGAGCAGGGAGGGTTCATGGTTGGGCACATCGGCATGCATCGAGCGAATCACACAGAGCTCATCCGCCATGCTGCCAACCTGGGGAAAGAGGTCGGAGACTTCCATCCCGCACCGCCCCCTTTTGGTAAACTTGAAGGGCGACTTGAAGGCCGCTCCCGTGGGCCGTTCCGTCTTAAGCATCTTGGGCAACTCCTGACCATGCAGCTTCGTGAGTTCCGGCTTGGGATCAAAGGTGTCGAGATGGGAAGGCCCTCCGTTCATGAAGAGATGGATGACGGCCTTGGCCTTGCCGGGAAACTGCGGCCGGCGCGGAGCAAGTGGGTTGAGGTCCAGGCCGGAACCCTTCCCCTCCGCAGCGGCCACCAGCCCGGGAACGCCATTCAGGGCCACTGCCGCCATCCCCATCCCGGCGCGCGACAACATCTGCCGCCTGGTCAGGAAGAGGTGCTCTGGATTGAACGCGTGATGTGACATTTTTCTCCTCTGGATCGGCAGGACCTCAGGTCAGTCCACATAAAGAAACTCGTTGGAAAGAAGCAACACCTGAGCGAGCAACGGCCACCGATCGAGTGCCGGGCCCGAGAAGCCGGCCTGCGCCTCGGCCAGGGGGAGCTTCACCCCGTCCTCCCGAATGACCGGGGCCCAATGAAAACCATCCCAGGCCTCCTCCCCGGTCGATTCAACGAGGAAGTCCACGCTCTCCCCGGCAGCAACCTGCAAGGTGAGCTCAGTCCCTGACTTTGCTCCGGGCTCCACCGTCCATTTCCCGAGGATCCTGTTGCGTGCCACCACCAGACCACGCACTGCATCCCCTTTTCTGGTGGGCCGCGCCAGCTCCCCGGAAACCCGGATCATGGCGTTCCTGGGTGCCACCCACCGCAGGATGGCTGCGTGGTCACCGTGCCCCGGGTGCCCCCCGGCCGCGTGCCAGTGGACCCAGCCGGTCTTCTGGTCGGGGAGTTCCGGCCCGCCCTGCCAGACCTTGCCCGTGAAATGTGGCAGGGGGTGAAAATCAACTCGTCCCGAGTCGCGATGATGCCGCCCATGGCCATAGCTCCAGGCTCCTGCACTCTGCCGCAGGCTTGGCTTCGCGCTGCCGAGAAACCGCCGTGCACGTGCCTGCTCAGCCGGAGAGGGCTCCCGTTGAAGAACCCGCAGATAAAGCGCCACGATCCGGGCCTCCTCATCCTGATGGGAGGCCGTGGCCGCAGCGCTGACCCTGGCTTCCCCATGGAGGAAAGGGCTGTTCATGAGATAGAGCGCCTGTTTGGGGGTGGTCGTGGAAGCCCGCTTTACCGCCGGCTGGCTGGAATCGGGAAAGTCGAAGATGCGGAAGAAGGAGGGCGTGTTCTGCCGTTCGATCAATCCGTAGATGGTGCGCCGTCCTGGAAAGGGCGCTTCGTGAATCCTGACCGGTCGCCCGCCCAGCTTCCGGTCGAGTCGGCCGCTCGCCTGCAAGGTGGTGTCACGCCAGGATTCAAGATCCTTCCGGTGTCTGTTGCCGCGGGCATAGTACCGGTTCTCGGGATCATGTTCGCCCAGCTTGTCGTCCGCAAAACTGCTGCGCCGCCACGCCCGGGAGGTCATGATGTGGCGCACGAGGCCCTTGATGGACCAATCGTGGTCCCGGAGATAGAGGGCCAGATGGTCGAGGAGCTCGGCCTGCAGGGGGGGCTGGGCCTGCATTCCGAAGTCTCCCGGGGTGCTCACCAGGGGCGATCCCATCACATGCATCCAGACCCGGTTCGCACAAACCCGGGCGGTGAGGGGGTTGTCCGGCCTGGTCAGCTCCTGCGCCAGTTCAAGTCGTCCGCTGCCCTTCTCAAAGATACGATCCGGGGCGTCGCGGAAAAAGGCGGGAAAGGCCCGCGGAACTTTCGCTCCCCGGTTTCCCTGCTGTCCCCTCTCGAAGATCACCGGCTCGCGGGGATGGGAGCGATCCCTTACTGCCATGGCCCGCAAGGGGGCATATTCCGATTTGCCTTCCAACTCATCGAGCTTGGCAAGAAGCCCACGGTAGTTCCCACTTTCACTTTGATTGAGTTTGCTGAGAGCGGCCTTGCGATCGAACTTGAGAGGGTCAGCAGGCCGTTGATACCCCTTGATCTTCCCGGCCGCGTAGTCGTGGGCGGCGTTGGCACGCTTGATGAGTTCCTCCCGGAATTTTCGGTAGCCGGGCGAGTCCTCCGGCATGCTGATAACCGGCAACTCTCCTTCGGGAACTTCCTCGGTGCTGTCGAAGACCCCGTAAATTCCGTAGTAGTCTGCCATGGTGAGCGGATCGCTCTTGTGATCGTGGCAGCGCACACACTGCATGGTGAGCCCCATTGTGCCACGGAAGATAACATCGATCCGGTCTGCGATGATGAGGTCCTGCTTGTTGAGGTAACGCCGTCCAAGGGTGAGAAAGCCGAGAGCGGCCTGTTCCCCCACGGGGACATCCATCAGGTCGGCCGCGATCTGGCGCCGCAGGAACTCGTCGTAGGGCAGATCTTCATTGAGCGAACGCATCACCCAGTCCCGGTAGGTGAAGGCATAGGGAAAGATACGTCCGCCCGTGAAGTTGTAGCCCTTGGTATCCGCGTAGCGTGCCACGTCCAGCCAATGGCGTGCCCAGCGTTCCCCGAAGTGCGGAGAAGCCAGGGCCTCCTCGACGACTTGCGCGCTCCATGCCGGCAACGCCCCCTGCTGTGCCAGGGCCCGCGCGCGAAGGTCGGAATCCGGCTGCAGACCGGTGATCACATGCCACGCACGGCGGAGAAGAATTTCGCGCGAGGCCTCCGGACCCGGGGTGAGATTCCGTTCCCGCTGCCGGATGGCGAGCAGCTCGTCGATGGGGTGCCCCTTCCCCGGAAGCGCCGGCCGGACGGGGGACTGGAACGCCCAGTGCGAGCTGGCCTCATCGGGCGACACCCCCCCCGGCGCGGTGATCGGAAGAAGCACCGCGATCCCAAGGAAAACAGGCGCAGGAACTCGCACAGGCATCGGACGTTACCCCCAGAAAATGTCTGCCCTTTCCCCTTTTCGCAAGAGCAACCGTTGGGGCAGGAAAGGAGCGCCTAGAAGGATCTGTTGAAGGAGAGCATCAGCCCATGAAACCGCGAATGATAGTCCCCCGCCACCAGGTCGCCTGCGTCGAATCCCGCCGTCCTATCCTCTACCGTGCGGTCGGAGAACGCATATTGATAGGCAACGTCGATGGTCCAGTCTTCCGCCTTGTAGCTCACCCCCGCACTGAGCCAGTGACGGTCGGCATCCGCAATGGCAGGATTGAAATTTAGATCCGGTTGACTGTTCTCAATGAAGATGTAGCCCGCGTTGAAGGCCCAGGTCTCGTTCGGCGCATAGGTCACCCCGATGCCATACATGAAATTTGATTCCCAGTTAAATGGCAATGGAGTGTCGGGAGAAAAGGCCTGCCGCAACGTTGACGTGCCAAGTCGTTTCCAGTTCACCCATTCCACATTGGCCTCGATGGTCCAATGGTCATCCGGCCGGAAGGCATACCCGACAACCAGCGTATCCGGAGTGACGAGATCCAGCGACGCCCGGCCATTGGGGAGCCCTACGGCGGGAGCTCCCCCGGAACCCTCCAGGTCGAGGTCCGTCTTGGCACGATAGGTCACCCCGAAGGAGTGCTGCTGATGCGGGTTCCAGAGGAGGGAAGCGATCCAGTTGGCCGCTACATCGTCGCCCTCGAATTCAAACTCGGCTCCCGGAGCAAGCTGGGGTGCGGCCAACTGTTTAAGGGTCCCATCAGCATAAGTCACCCCGATCCCGCCCCCGATCGAGAGGCTGTCGCTCAGCTCATACGCCAGGACTCCCCACGCGGTGGCATACTTGAGGTCTGTCTCGGTAGACACCGCTCCAAACGGCGTCGACGCGCCCCAGTCTGTTCGCAAGCCGAAGGGCGCATTCAGACCAACCCCGACCGCCAGGCTGTCGTTGAGTGGGGCCGCCACATAAAGCTGAGGGACCGGGATGAACTCCGCATCGTTCTTGTGAGTCCGCCCATCGAGATCGGTCTCCGCCTCTATTCCGAGCTGCACGGCATAGACCCCGGCATGGACCGCCAGAGAGTCCAGCTGGGTCAGCCCCGCGGGGTTATAGTAAACGGCGGATGGCCGGTCGGCAGTTGCCACGAAGGCATTTCCCCGTGACGCGGCAAAGGGGTCCTGCACGGGAATGTAGAAGCCGTTGGCCCGGAGACCGGGTTGGGCAGACAGCAGCAGGGCTGCGGCAAGCACGCCTGCTGAAGCCTGGCGGCACTGAATGTTATGGAGGTTCATGTCGAGGAGTATGGGCTGGATTGACCTTATTGGGAATCGAAGATGGTGTGTTCCTCGGTGAGGAAGATCGAAGACCGGGAGAGATCGCAGAAGGTGGCCTCATCCTCAATGAGTTTCTCGTGGGCCGCGGCCCCTTCCGGGGTCTGCATGGCACCCACCAGTTCCTCATGAGAATTCCACCAGATCTCGGTAATCCCATCGAAAGCCCCGGAGGCGCCCCGTCCCCCTTGTGCAATCTCGTTGAGAGGAGATTCCAGGAGGTGGCTCTGGACGTATCGCTGCGCCTTCAGGACTTCCGCAAAACTCTGCACCAGCGGCCCGTGATTGTCCTTCCAGTAGCGATAGAATTCTTCCGGGGACATCCCGGCCTTCCGATGGACACAGTAAACAAGCTTAATCATTTCGATGGAGGTTGAATGGGATTATTGGGGTTCAGGATTGTCCCGCTACTCAACGAAGCGCGACCAGAAGAGTTCGTTGCCCACCAGGTCGGCGGCCAGTTCCTCGAACGGATCATCGGGCGCCCGTTCAATCCGCGACACGTCGAATCCAATCCGCAACCGCGCTTCAGTCCGGTTCGGATCGGGCAAAAAGTCCATCACGCCCCCATGGTGAGTGATGCGCAGGCAGGCTCCTATGAGGTCAAGGGCCTGCCTGGAGGGTTCCTCCGCACTGGCGCTCATGGCGGGCGCGAGCACGGAACGCACCGGGCGCCCCGGGAAGACCAGTTCAAGGCCCGACAGGCACTCCTCCAGACGAACCACCCCTTCTCCCTCCACCGCTTTCGCCAGGGCCTTGATGAAGGGGCCGATTACGCCCTGAAGATCGCTCAGGGGCCCCGGCCAATCCGGCGGATTGGCCCGCGCCTCGCCCCACTCCAGGGCGGGACTTCCCGCCACCACGGGCTTCAGGGCCTCGCCCACCGTGCAGCGACGGTCAAAGTCCAGGTCGGCAGGACTGGTGAGATCGGATGGCAGGGAGGTATTGACCGCGCCGAGGAACGACAGGTGCCGCCGATAGAGCTCGCGCCACGAGAGCCCCTCGGATCCGATCGACTCGGGCACCGGCTTCTCGTGAGGCTCTTCCGAGAGACGGACGATCGCCCTGAGGGCCTCGCCAACGTGGCGGATTCCGGCATCACGAAAGATGGCCAGGGCCGCAAGGGACACGATCCGGTCAGAGGCCGCCAGCATATCCACACTCATCATCTTCTGGCGCACCAGTTCCTCGCGCTCAAGACGCACCATGTAGAGTTCCATGGCTCGCTTGAGGGTGACCTCCAGTTCGGGAACCTCCCAGGGCTTGGTGACATAACGATAAATCCCTCCCTTGTTGACGGAAGAGACCGCGGCGTCAATGTCCGCGTAGGCCGTGGAAAGGATCCGCACCACGCCAGGCTTGAGGAGGGCGACCTTTTCAAGGAACTCGCTTCCGGTTTCATTCGGCATCCGTTGGTCGGTCACCACCACGCCAATCTCATCCTGGTATTCGCGAAATCGTTCCAGGCCCGCTACCCCGTCTTCCGCAAGAACAATGCGGAAAGCCTTGCCGAAGAGTTTCGCGAAGTACTTGCGGGTTCGCTGTTCATCATCAACGAAAAGAACAAGGTGTTGCCGGTAATCTGGAGTTTGCAGGCTCATTTCTTCCAGGCTTCTTCGAGTTCAACCGCCTCAGAACGGGACTCGCGCCGGGACGCGGATCCCTGCTCCGACTCCGGATCTTCGCTGTCCGTTTCGCATCCGGAGTCTACGTCCCCCTGCCACGGCTGCGGAACCATGACGCTGAATACGGTAAAGTGCCCGGGATCACTTTCGACCTCAATTCTCCCCTCGTGCGATTCCAGGATCCGGTGACAGATGCTCAGGCCCAGGCCCATCCCCTCGCCAACATCCCGCTTCGTAAAGAAGGGATCAAAAATGTGGTCAAGGTCCTCGGGGTCGATTCCCGGCCCGTTGTCCCGCACCCGGATGCAGACGTATTGCTCCCCTGCCCGTTCGGAGGAAACCTCGATCTGGGGATGGACCCCCCGCTCTCTCGCCCCCTCCAGGGCCTGGGCGGAATTCTGGATGATGTTGACCAGAACCTGGCAGAGCTGGTTGGCGTTGCCGCTGACCTTGTGACTCTCCGACACATTCATGTTAAACTCAATGCCCTGCAGTTCGCCGGCCAAAAGCCGCCGCGCGTTCTCAACTGCTTCCCCGACGACCACTTCCTCCTTCATGGCAACCTCGCCCTTGGTGAAGGAGCGCAGATCGCTCACAATCCGGATCACCCGACTCACACCCTCCTCGGCATCTGCAACGGTTTCCTCAAAATCGGCCCGTTCGTCTTCGGTCACGTCCTCGGTGTACATCCGCAGGGCATGCAGGGCAGTCCTGACGTAATTCAACGGGTTGTTGACTTCGTGCACGATCCCCGCGCTCATGCGGCCAAGCGAAGACAGGGTTTCCGCCTGGAGCAGCCGGGCTTCGTTCTCCTTGATCTCATCCAGAGCAACATCACGCTCTTCCACCGCCACTCGCAGCTCCTGGTTGATGATGCCCAGTTCCCGCTGATACTTCTGCCTGTCAAGAAGGTTGCGGATCCTGAGACGTAGCTCCGCGGTCGTGAAGGGCTTGGTGAGGAAATCGCTCACCCCCGCCTCCAGAGCCTGGATCCTCGGAGTCTCATCCGCCGCCGCGGTCACCAGAAGGATGGGCACCTGGGACGTCGGGTTGTTCTGGCGCAGGCGTTGCGTCAGAGTGATGCCATCCATCTCCGGCATCATGTAGTCAAGGATGATCAACTGAGGCTGGAACTGCCGGGCCTGTTCCCACGCCTCCAGACCATCACAGGCCTCCAGCACGCCGCAACCCATCTCCTCCACCTCCCCCTTCAGGAAGCGCCGCAACCCGGTCTCGTCCTCCGCGATGAGAACCAGTTCCTTATTGGCAGAGCCTTCCACGCCGGGTTCCGCCGTAACCGCCGGGTCGAGGAGCGAGGGCGCGCTGTCAATGGTGCCCAGCGCACCCCTGATGCGGGCCCTGTTGTGAATCTCGGTCAGCGGATCCTCATCGTCTGGCATCTCGGTTTCGGAGTCACCGGGTGGCACCAGGAGTGGAACGGAAATGGTAAACTTCGTCCCTTTCCCGTACTCGCTCTCGATTTCAACCGCGCCATCCATCGATTCGGTCAGGCTCTTCACCAAGGCAAGGCCGATCCCGACTCCGTGGTGCTTCTTGGCCGCGGAAGTATCGGCCTGCCAGAATCGCTCGAAGGCCGAATTGACCTGGTCCTCCCTCATGCCCGCACCATTATCGGTCACCTTGAGGATCAATCGTCCGCTTTCAAGTCCCGCGGTGAGAGAGACCTCCCCGCCGGTCGGAGTGAACTTGAGGGCATTTACCGCAAGGTTGAGAACGACCTTCTCCAGGCGATCACGGTCGAGATACACTTCCTCTTCTTCGCCGCAGGCCGCGTTCCAGCTGAGATTGATCCGCTTCCGGTCCGCCATGGGCTGAAGGTTGCGGCCGAGCCCATCAATGAACGTGAAGGGGCTAAAACACTCCGGTCGCATCGGCATGTCGCCACTGTCCATGCGCACAAGATCGAGGATGTCATTAATGAGACGGAGAAGCCGCATGCCGTTGTCCTCCAGGCCCTCCACCAGTTCGGCAAGCTGGGCATCGTTGCGCACCGCGTTCAGGTTGTGCATCTTCTCGATGGGCGCGAGGATGAGCGTCAGCGGCGTGCGGAGCTCATGGCTGATATTGGCGAAGAACCTGGTCTTTGCCTCGTCGAGATCCTGGAGCTTGCGGTGGTTTTCCGTCAGTTCCTCCTGCTGAGCCATTACCTCTTCCCGCAGACAAAACTCGGCGAATCGCAGGCGGTTATAGAAATAGAGGCCGATACATACAAAGGCTGCCGTGACGAACAGAAAAAAGAGCGCAATCGTAATGCTCTCGACACCGGTCTTCGTTCCGAAGGCAACTCCCAGGTAGCCGGCGATGCAGAGCAGGGAATTGATCAGCCCATCGGCGCACCTCCATCGCAGGAGCAAAACCGCACCAACCATAACCAGGTTGAGCCCCGCGTAGTAAGGCGAATCGCCCCCTCCGGTTTCCACCAGCATTCCGTGGATTGTCACCATCGGGAGCAGCGCAACAAGATGACCGAGGAGATGAAGGGTCCGACGCGACCTGCTGCGAACCCGATAGAGAAGAAACAGCACGAAGAGCAACCCCGAGGAACAGGCCATGCGCAGCATGAACAGTCTCCCCACCACTCCCTCGTAGCCCGGGTTGGAAGAATCCCCATAGGCCACCAGGTCCATGCCCGCCCCGAGGGCGATGAACAAGGCTGCCAGAAACGCCCCCCGCCGATAGTTCAGCAGGCGGACTTCGTCTTCCTGGACCTCGAACCGCTCCTGCAAAGACGTCGGTTTCCCGGCCTCGATCCCGGGGGCTGCTGCCCTTGTATCAGATCCCGTCATGGTCCTCTCTCTTCCGAACCTCCAGGAAGAGGTTCACGCCCGTTTCATCCCGGTTCAGGGCGGTCTCGAACTGGCCCCCGTTGAGGGGGGCTATCTCCATCATGGCCGAGTCATCGCGGTAGATCAGGTTCCACTCCAGGACGAACTCCATCCAGGCGCGGCTGGGGTTGGTGTCGCTGACGTTGGTGACCAGCATGAGCCCTCCCGGGGCCAGAAGCCGGGCGAACAGATCATTGAGGCGGCGACAGACCCTCTGCGAAAGGTAGTCGAAGAGTCCCGAGCAGTAGACCATGTCGAAGGACTCCCACTTCAGATCCACGTCTCCGGTGGCGGCCTGCCGCAGGAGTTTGTGGACGGAGCGCTGGAGCATGGAGATGGGCGTGACCCGGCCCGCCTGGGTTCGCACTCGGGCGAGTTCCTTCTGGGTATACTCGATAGTCTCCGCGTTGAAATCCAGAAGCGTGATGTCGCAGAGATCACTCAGCTCTTCGTTTTCCAGGAACTGCCTGACCTCGTGGGCGGGGCCACAGCCGAGGTTCAGGATTCGGGTGCGCCGTCCCTTCATCGCATTGCGCTCCGCCTCGGCCCGGAGCTTGGTGGTGAGGTAGTCAATGCGGTTGCGGTGCGCCACCACCGGCGCGGTCTGCAGGAAGGCGTGGTTGATGAGCTTGGCGAAGAGAGAGCCCCCTTCGTAGGGATCGCGGACCATCATATTCACCATCTCATAGTCGCCCGCATAACCGAGCGGCTTGTGGAAGGAGCGGTAGGTGAAGGGCGAACAGAGCACCAGGGGGTGGATCTGCCGTCGGACATAAAACTTGTGGGTGGCCTCCCGCCCCTCCGGAATTTCCCGCACCGCTTCCTCGAAATCTCCCATTGCGCCCTGCATCTCCTCCAGAATCCGTTCCTGCAGCTGATCGATTATTTCCCGTTCCAGGGTCGGTCGGTCAACCGAGGTGGTGGCCCGGATTCCAAGATCGATCTGTTCCATCCAGCGCTGCAGGCCGATGAGGAGATTCTGCATGTCCGCCACCGTCAGCTTGAAGGACAGGTCGACCTCGTGCGCCCGCTTCCAGTCCTGCACGAAGGTATCGAACTGGTTGGTCAGGGGATCCCGGCCTTCCCGGTCTGACAGAAAATCAACATCCAGCCAGGCATTACCCAGGGTTGCCTCACAAACCAGGAGGATTCCCGTGTTTACGAGCCCTGTAACCACCGCTTCACCCTGATACACCACCCTGTCTCCTACACGGATCCTGAAATCTCGCAGAACTTCAGAAAGCTGGAGAATGCTGTAGGGATTGTAGATCTCGAAGGCTACCGAGTAGCGACGCAACCTCAGGATATTGGCCGTAATCTCAGACCCCTGGCTGTTACGACAGACGACGACACTACTGAGGAGGGAAGAGCCTTTCTGCATTGACTAAGGGGCAGGGATCAAAAAAGCTGACGAGGTAAGCATTGCATGATAAGCGCGCTTGCAGATACTTCGCTGAGGATTTATAATCATTAGTTCTTAATAGTTAGATGGCTCAAGACTCCCCCAGGTTCAAGATTGCCCGTGAAGGACAGCGGTTCGTGTGTCCAGACGGACAGGATTTGCTCGAGCTCGCCGAGGCTGAAGATTTCTCTGTCTCGGGGGTGGCCGAATCCCTGGACCTCACCAACCGGCAGTTGGAATACGCCGTCGAGCGGGCCTCCGGATTGCGTCCGAAAGAACTTTTCCGGCGTCACCGGATGCTCCTGGCCCGCCGCCTGGTAGCAGAAGGCTTCTCTCTCCAGGTGATCGCGCACCGGCTGGGGTTCAAGCACTACACTCATTTCGCCTCCGAAGTTAAGTCCTACTTCGACCTGCCTCCGCGCCAGTTTCAGAAATCGGTACGGTCCCTGTGTCCGGAAACCTAGCGCAGGAAAAGCAGCCGGGGCTCCCGCTTGAGGAGAACCCCTGCGGGGTAACGGGCGAACGTTCATCCGGTTCAGGGTTGGTTCGAAGGGGTTTGGTTTCTGGCTGCCTCTACTGCGGTGCGCTCGAATCCTTGAGGCCATTCCTCGAAAAACTGTCATGATCCCTGAATCACACATCCAAGGATGATTGCTGGAAGGCTTGAGGCAACAGGACGGAGAGATCTACTTTTACGCTCTGCTCTTTCCGGGGATCGACCAGGAGGAGCACCAGGTCCGGACTAAACTCGTGGAGAACCTGACGGCAGGCGCCGCAGGGTGCGGGGGCGCCCGATGCGCAAATTGCGAGGAGGTCAAAATCGCGCTCTCCTTCCGAGACCGCCTTGGCGAGTGCGACCCGCTCGGAGCAGATCGTAAGGCCATAGGAGGCATTCTCGACATTGCACCCGGTATAGATGCGGCCAGAGCGGGTCTGTAGCGCGGATCCGACCTGGTAGGTGGAGTAGGGGGCATAGGCCTGCTCCCGGGCCGCTTGGGCCGCTTCGATAAGGACCCCCTCTTCGCCGCTGCTCATCGCCCCTCCTTCCCTGGGGTAAATCGTGATTCTGGCCCGCCCGCCTGGGCGTGTTCTGATACTTGCGGATAGGTCCCGTTCGCCACGATGGTAAGGATACCTTAAATAGAGGGCGTAACGGAGATAAATCGACCTCCGGCGATCAAAATCGTCCCCTGAATGGGGAGGTATTTTCCCGTTTTTGGCGGGTTTTCTGCGAGGATTTTAGTAATCCTCCCGTCACTTTCCCACATCTCCTGCCCCATTTCAGGCTCCGTCCCCGGGCTTGGTCAGGCCCTCCGATCCGAGAAAATCCTCCATGCCGGGCGGAGCCCTGCCGACCCTCATTCAGGGAAAGAGCCCGCGTTTCTTTTTGACCTCGGCAACTTCGTGTACGCCGAGACAGAGCGCGGCCGTCCGGTGACTCGCCTGCCGCTCTTCGGCGAAGTGGAGCATGCGCTCGAAGGCCCCCTCCAGCATGGTTTCCAACTTGGTGAGGACCTCCCGCTCCGTCCAGTGGAAGCGGGAGAGGTTCTGGACCCACTCGAAGTAGGAAACAGTCACGCCCCCTGCATTGCACAGGATGTCCGGGAGGAGAAAGATGTCCCCTCGCTCGTCGATGATGGTATCGGCCTCCGGGGTGGTGGGTCCGTTCGCCGCTTCCGCCAGCACCCGGCACTGCAACCGACCGGCGTTCTCGTCGGTGATCACGCGCTCCAATGCGGCCGGGACGAGGACCTCACATGGTTGCAACAGCATCTCGTCCGGATCGATGGCCTCCGCCTCATCGAAGCCGGCCACCCCCCCGGTCGAATTCACGTGCTCACCCAGCAATCCGACGTCGATCCCATTATCGTTCCAGAGCGCCCCCGTGATGTCCGAGATCCCCTTCACCTTGACCCCGGACCAGGAAAGCCTCTCCGCCGCATGGGCCCCGACATTCCCGAACCCCTGTACGATTGCTCCTGATCCATCAACCGGACAGCCAATCTTATTAAGGGCCCGCATGGCCAGGAAGGCCACCCCGTGACCGGTGGCCTCCCGGCGCCCCTCCGAGCCCTGCAGTTCGACGGGCTTGCCGGTCACGATCCCGGGCACAAGGTGCCCCGCGTTGGTTGAATAGACGTCCACGATCCAGGCCATGGTCTGCTCATCGGTTCCCATGTCGGGCGCCATAATGTCGACCTCCTCCCCGATGAAGGGCGTGATCTCCGCTGCGAACCGTCGCGTGAGCCCCTCCTTTTCCCGGTCGCTCATCGCTCTCGGGTCGCAATTGATTCCTCCCTTGGCCCCACCGTAGGGCAGGCGCATGAGGGCACACTTCCAATTCATCCACATGGCGAGGGCAGCCACCTCGCCCAGGTCGACATTCGGGTGATAGCGCAGCCCGCCTTTGACCGGCCCCCGCGAAAGGTGGTGCTGCACCCGGTGCGCCAGAAACACCTCCGTCCGCCCGTCATCCATCCGCACGGGGAGAGAAACCGTAATGAGCCGCTTGGGCCACTTGCAGCGCTCCCGGATCTCCTCCGTCAGTTCCATGAAATCAGCGACCTGGTCGAACTGCCGCGCGGCCATGCCAAAGACGGGATTCTGCAGAAGCATTTCTTTCATGCGCCATGACCCAATACCATCGCTCCCTCCTGAGCGAGAAATTTGGTGCAATGATCTTGGGCGCCAGGCCGCTCTTCAGGTATCGATCTACGGCCTTGCGGTGCTGGAAAGTCGGGGTATCGTCCACCCTATGAATTCTGCCTTCTGGCCCAAGGTTGCCGCCATGAGCACCCTTGTCCTCGCCCTCGCCAGCCCTCTTCCGGGGCAGGAACAGGCAGTCCAACCAGTAGAACCCAGCAAGGGAGAGGTCACCCCTGGCGCGATCGAGGGGGATGTCGAGATGGGTTACAGGTCGGAAGAGGTCACCTTCCAGGCAGGTGAAATCGTCTCCAAGGCCTATCTGGCTCTTCCGGTCACCAAAACGCCGGGGCCCTTCGCCGGCATTCTGGTCTGCCCGGAATGGTGGGGACACAACGACTACGTTCGCCTGCGGGCTGAGATGCTCGCCAAGCTGGGCTACGTAGCTCTCGCCGTGGACCTCTACGGCAACGGCAAGAAGGCGCACGATCCACAAACGGCGACAAGACTCGACGGAGCCCTCAAGGGAAACCAGAAAGAGATGAATGCCCGGGTCCTTGCCCACCTCAAGTTCCTGGTCGGGCGGCCCGAGGTGGATGGGGACGCCATCGCCGCCATCGGCTATGGTAGCGGCGGGGATGTGTGTCTCCAGATGGCGCGTAACGGAATGCGGGGGCTCGACGGCGTAGTGGCCTTCCATCCGTTCTTCCGAGTGCTCCCCTCCCAACCACCCATCCGCAAGGCCACTGCCCGCGTGATGGTCTGTGATGCGCGCGAAGACCCCTATGTCCATCTTAACAAAGGCGCGGTGGAGGCCTTCCGAAAGGAGATGGCCAGTGTGAAGACGGACCTCACCATCGTGCCCTTCCCCGACTCCATGCAGGGTTTCACCGTTCCGGGAGCCGACAAGACTGGCGAGAAGTTCCGGATTCCCTACGTCTACAATGCCAAGGCCGATACCCGCGCCTGGAGCCTGTTAAAGGGTTTCCTTCGGGATCTCTGGAGCCCGCCTGGGGAAGCAGAGCCGGAATAGGTCGGCCCCCAACATTTCTCCTCACAACCCTCCCCTCCCCCCGGGGTAACGCGCCTCCAGATGAAACCGCGGAAACTGACTGCCATTGCCAGCGCCGGGCTCCTGCTCCTCGCCTCCTGCGGCGACCCGGCCACGACCGGATCTGATGACTCCGCCCCGGTCCTCCAGCAACCCCCTCCTCCGCCCAGTCCGGAGGTCCTTGCCGCTCTCAAGGGACAACCCTTCGGCAGCAAGCTCCTGGGCAGGACCAGATATCTGGTGGGAGAGGAGTATGTCGCCGCCGATCTGCAAAAGGCTCCCCGCTACTATCTTCTCAACTTCAGCGGAAGTTTCTGAGGCCCTTGCAAGGAACATGCTCCAGAGTTACTGGAGAAATACAGGAAGCGTGTCCTGCCTAACCCGGAGGTCGCCCTGATCCACGCCAGCTGCGATGAAGTCGCAGAGGATGCCGTCCAGTGGGCCTGCAAGGCGGGCTTCACATGGCCCACCGTCCTCTGGCCGGACTGGGAGGCGATCGGATTGGGCGCCTATGGAGCTTTCCCCGGGGATATTTTTCTGATAGATAGTAACGGGACACTGGTCGCAGAGAACGAAGACGAGGCCTTCGCACGAATTGCCGGACTAAAATGAACACTTTCCATCTGCAGTAACGTTAGAAACCAAGGAAGGGGCCTCCCCCTTATTTATCCATGAAACTAAAACATCTCCTCCATGTTGGAATCGTGGCGCTCCTCGGAGTCGGCGCGGTCTCCGCCCGGACATGGACCAGCGCCAACGGGAAAAATACCTTCGAGGGCGAATTGAAGTCCTTCGACAAGGAAAACGACAAGGTCACCATCGTCTACCGGAACGGCCGCACGGTCACCTTCGGAACCCACAGACTTTCCGAGGCGGACAAGACCTTCCTTGAAGAAAACGGCAAGGCGGCGGCGGACGCTGCCGCCCCCGCCAAGGTGGAAGCTTCCCTGAAAGAGCAAAAGATCGGGAAACACCTGGCGAAGAAAGGCATCCTTTCCAAACTTGAGGGCGAGACGTTCGCCAATTTTCAACTTGAGAAGGCCCCGGAGTATTACCTCGTCTACTTCTCCGCGAGCTGGTGACCTCCCTGCCGCAATTCTGCTCCACAGTTGGTGAAGCAATACAAGGAAGAGGTTGCCGATCATCCCAGCGTCGAGATGATCCACGTGAGTCTGGACAATGACAAGAAGGCTGCGGAATCGTGGGCGGCAAAGGAAGGGTTCCCCTGGCCCACCGTGATGAAGGACAACTTGGAGCGCAGCGGCCTTGGGGACTACATGCCGAGAGGCGTTCCCAACTACAAACTCATCAGCAAGGATGGGGAGATCGTGGCGGAGGGCAAGGGCGCCGTATTCCAGAAAGTCGCGGAATTGAGCAAGACGGAGGCATAGAAGACTCCTCCCGACAGGAACAGGTCAGCGGTTCGGAGCAATCCGAACCGCTTTTTTGCTGTGAGCCATCCTTGCTCTGCGTGCCCCCGGTGTCATACTTTGCCCACGCACCCATGAAACATCTTGCTAGAATTACCCTGATCCTTGGAGCCTGCTCCCTTTCCTCCTGCGCTCTGGCGAACAAACTCATTCAGGCCCCCGTTCGTCTTCTGCAGGCGGGCGTGCGGACAGTCTCAGATGTCGGGGATCCCACTCCGCCTGCCACCGCCGAAGCATCCCGGGTTCACGGCGTGGCCCTGAAGAACACCGAAGCAGGCCTCAGGTAACGCGGGTCACCCGCCTTGCCTCTCCGGGCAGAATCTGCAGGTTCACCCGCAAGGCCCCCTCCGGGAGAAGTTCGGGGAAACGGCTCGCCCACTCCACGGCCAGAATACTCCCGGATTCCTCCACGAGATCATCCCAGCCGAGGCGGAGAATGTCCTCTGCCCTCTCCACTCGGTAAAAATCGAAGTGGTAAAGGGTCCGGACCCCCATGCGATATTCGTGCAGGAGCGTGAAAGTGGGGCTCGTCACCGGTCCCGCATGGCCTACACCTGCGGCCAGACCTTTGACCAATTCGGTCTTTCCCGCCCCCAATTCACCATCCAGCCCAATCACGCCGCCATTCGTCAATTCGCCCGCCAGATCACGCCCCAGCGCCTGCATAGCACTCGGATCCTTGCATTCCCGGGGAAAATCCATGCCCGGACAGTCTGCCGACCAGTTTACGGATTGGCAAAAATTTCTTGCCCCCCATAGATCGCTGTGGTGAATTCCCGGCCCGCCACGCCTCCAAGCTAGGTCCCTCTCCCTTCGTCACCTCCCACCCACCATGTCCTACGCAGTATTCAAGACCGGCGGAAAGCAGTATCGTGTGCAGGAAGGCGATAAGCTCGACGTCGAAAAGCTCGACGTCGACGTCGACGGTGAAATCCGTTTTGCCGAAGTCCTCCTGGTCAACGACGGCTCGACCACCACGGTGGGAACCCCCTTGGTGGAGGGCGCTGCCGTAACGGCCAAGGTCCTCGATCAGTTTCGCGGCCCCAAGGAAATCGCTTTCAAGTTCAAACGCCGCAAGGGCCATCACAAGACCAAGGGCTACCGCCGTGCCCTCACCAAGGTGGAAATCACCAGCATCGCTGGTTGAATCCCCCTTATTAATCCCAGCCCCCGAATTCCATGGCTCATAAGAAAGGACAAGGATCCGTCAAGAACGGCCGCGACTCCCGCAGCAAGCGGCTCGGCGTGAAAAAATTCGGCGGGGAAGCGGTCATCGCCGGCAATATCATTATTCGCCAGCGCGGTACCAAGTGGCACCCCGGGCAAAACGTCGGACTTGGGCGCGATCACACCATCTTTGCTCTGGTCGACGGCAACGTCTACTTTGATCGGAGGGGTCGCCGCGTCAATGTGGCGGAAGCCGCCGCCAACTAGCCTCCCGGCGTAAACCCAAGGACTTTTCCCCCAAAAAAACCCCAAGCGGCCCCACCCCCGGGGGCCGCTCTTTTTTGTGCTGCTAACCCGGCCGCGTAGATTCCCGAAAAGATCGGTCCGATGTTCAACCTCGTCCTCGTCTCCCCCGAGATTCCGCACAATGCCGGAGCCGCCGGGCGGCTCTGCCTCGCCACCGGCTCGACCCTGCACCTCATCAAGCCATTGGGGTTCTCGCTCGATGACAAGCACGTCCGCAGGACCGGGCTCGATTACTGGAAGGACGTGGACCTGAAACTCTGGGACTCACTCGAAGAGCTTTATGCCATCGCCCCCCCCGGGCGCATCTGGTTCCTCACTACCAAGGGTCGCACCGTCCACTGGGATGTCTCCTATGCAGAAGGAGATTATTTCATCTGCGGTTGCGAAACGCGAGGCCTGCCCGAGTCCATCCTGGCGGCCCACCCGGACCGACTCGTCCGCATCCCCATGCGCGACCGGGGAACTCGCTCCCTCAATCTGGCCACCGCCGCGGCTATCGTCCTCTACGAAGCGGCGCGACAGGTAGGCTGATCTGCCAAGCT
>MPMA02123084.1_pt1 | contig 81640 bp, 76 predicted proteins | sample 1617361 | NCBI WGS metagenome assembly MPMA02 (sample SAMN05944807, study PRJNA350692) | marine metagenome | biome: marine; feature: ODZ; material: water; isolation source: 180 m water sample filtered on 0.2 um supor filter | place: Pacific Ocean | collected 2012-04-08 | depth 180m m | reverse complement strand
AACTAGGAATAACAGTAACTCTCTACTGCCCTGTCTCATACATGAGAAGTTGAAAAAGATCTCACTGTTGATGAAGTTGAGCCTCAGTAGACGTCGGTTGCCGTCCACATTGAAGATCTTCAGGCTCGTATTATTCCTTTTTGTATCCGTTCATAGCGTGGAGTCTAAAGATATGGACGAAAGGCTGTACTGAATTTTACAGCGGTATCTAATCCCCTATCTACCAAATGTACGTCGTCAGCCGATATAGCACCACTAGCTGCACGGAGGGGCTGCCGCAAGGGAGGAATACGGCATTACTACATCATCTTAAGGCATCTGGGTATCCCCTGAACCCACCCCCGGGGGTACCCCCCCTTGTCAGGAAGGGACTCCTACTACCTATGTATTACTAATCTGGAGGAACGATGAGCGGGTTTTGAGCAACGCCTGATCTACCAGACCCCGTCGACAAGATGCGCATAGGAGTAGCCTCTTTTCTCCGTTAGTAGGCCACAGTACAGAAACTCAACACCTACCGCGTCGGTTATATGACCTACAGGTGAAATATATAAGTAAGATCCGATGGCACCACTGGCTGCACGGAGGGGCTGGTCAGCCAGTAGGTCAGCAGGGCAGCAACGCTGAACTTAACGGTCGACAACTTCGTACAGCCAGAAGTCTCCTGCTGAGAGTGCCTCAGCCAACTGCTCAGCGGTAAAATCCGGGTTCGCATTACCCGCATATTTCCTGCTGTTGATTGTCATGAGTTCGAGCAGTTCAGGATGCTCCATCAATCGCACCATGCGCTGGTCATAGAGTTTTCCATCGATTCTCAGAATCACCCTGTCATCAGCAACAAGATGATGCGGCCACTGTTTCCATATCTTCCCATAACCGGTATTCATGTAGCCACTGATCACATACAAGCGCTTCTCTAACACCACTAACCAGACAATTCGGGACGATTCGGGCTCCATGATTTGAAACTCGATTTCCATCCGATCAGTCAGGAAGCTCCAGTCATCAGGAGCAGCAGCTGGTTCGCCGGTCGTGAAAGGCCCGCCAGTAATGATTTCAATCGGGCCGTCATGGAAGCGCATACCAAAGAGAAAAACAGCAACGCCCAGTGCAAGAATTCCAACAATAATCCCAAACCATTTCAAAAAACCAAGCATGCTAGTCACTCCAGTCCCATTCTTCGAAGCAGTATGCCACCCGCAGCACTATATGCTCTAGTCTTCGGCAAGATTAGTGAAATCCGGCTCCCGCTTTTCCGAGTATAAGGAGTATTAATGCCCTATCCTGAGAAATCTGCAAGTCTGATTTGATGGCTATGACATGTGAGCAGTCCTGCAACAGGCGTCGACCACATTCGAGTCTGGACAGAAAGACACCCGCTCCGATTTGCTATAATAAGACACCACTTGTGATAAGCGTTTTGGAACAATCATGGCTAACAGAACAAACAATCTTACCGCCAAACAACGTCACTTCTGCCGAGCAGCGGTATCCGGTTGCACCATGAGCGATGCATACCGAGAGGCATACAATACCAGCAACATGAAGCCAGCCACGATACACAGGGAAGCACACATGCTTATGTCACACCCCAAGATAGCCACTAGAGTGGAGTCGCTTCAAGGGGCCAAAGACCGCGCTGTTCTGGCCTCCAACTTGTCCGACAGGGAACGTGTACTGGCCATGCTGCGTGAGTTCATGGAAACAGCACAACCCAGCGACAGTGCCAAGATCAGAGCGTGTGAACTTCTGGGCAAGAGTATCGGGTTGTTTAAACATGTAGTTGAGACAAAAGTACATCGGTCTACTGACGAGATACTTGCTGATATCAATCAGCGACTGGCAAAGAATGAGGAGCCGCTGCATTGACAGGCAGTCCGTTAATTATGCCTTTGCTTCTGGGATTGCTGCTGACATGCCAGCAGCCCTCAAGAGGTACCCACACCCCCCTTTTTTGAGTCTGTGCAGGACGCACCTAGGTATAGAGTATCACTCAAACGATATCCAGTTTTCACGGAAACCTTTCTCAGGAAATGCTTAGGCCTCCTGCTGTTACAGGTATTAATAATGTGGACGGGTAAAGCAGGTAAAGAGCGATCTATGCACGTCTGCGTGGCTCAGGCACCTGCTGGCAGGATCGACTGGAGTGCCAATGAATAGAAAGTGTCTCTAAGCAAACAGGGCTAGGTGGTGCCATATGGGCTGACGTCACACACTCTTTCATAAAACAAGCAGGCAACCGATCTGGTTCGATACTCAGACTTTTGATCGAAAAGCCCTGTTATAATTCCTATACTCGGTTAGGTATTTTAGAGGGTCATGACGATGGAAAAATTAACTAATATTACGCTCTTCTTCATTCTAAGTGTCTTTTCATCACTATGTCTGGGTGGCGGTGATCATAAAATTTTTGATTTAGGTGATTTCACCTTGGATAGTGGTGCTGTATTGCCTAGCGCTAAACTATCTTATGTAACGCATGGCCAATTAAATGCGGATAGGAGTAATTTGATACTTTTACCGTCGGCTTATCTTGGTGACCATCATGGGTTCGATTTTTTGATTGGTGAAGAAACAGCATTGAACCCTAATGACTATTTTATTGTCGCTACTGACATGTTTCAAAATGGGCTATCCAGCTCGCCCAGTAATACCGCCCCTCCATACAACGGGCCAAATTTTCCTGCGATTGCGATTAGAGATAACGTCGTCGCGGGCTATCGCTTGGTAACAGAAGTATTTGGCGTCGATCACATCAAGGCCGTTATAGGGTTTTCTATGGGTGCACAGCAGGCGTTTCAATGGGCAGTGAGCTATCCTGATTTTATGGATAATATAGTGGCTATTTGCGGTTCAGCAGTAGAGTACCCGCATGGCAGGGTTCGTCTCGAAGGTTTTAAGGCTGCGATCAAGGCAGATGCAGCATACGCTGCCGGGAACTACTCTGAGCCTCCTACCATTGGATTGGAAGCTGGAGGAACTCATTGGGCAAGTTGGGGCCGTTCTCAAGAATGGTTCCGCTTAGGCTTGCACCGAGACATGGGTTTGGATTCACCAGAGGCTGTAATTGAAAATTATCAGCGATTTGTTACAAGTTGGGACGCCAATGATTTAATTGCCTTGGCTTCCACTTGGCAGAACAATAATGTGGGAGACACAAAGGGGTTTAATGGTGATCCAGAACAAGCTCTGCGATCTATAAAAGCTCGTGTTCTCTACATGCCGAGCGAGACCGACATGTATTTCCATATAGATGCGTTACGTCAAGAAGCAGAATTTATCCCCGGGGTTCAATTTACTGTCATTCCAACCCTGTGGGGACACGCCGCAGGTAGTGGCTCCTCGCCGAATGATAATATTTTTATAAATCAAGAGATTTCAGAATTCCTAAATTAAGAACCGAATTGTTTGATCAAGTTACTCTGACCCTTTTGATTTTTTGATTGGTATCAGTTTATCTAACATCAGCGTTACGATCAGGAGAATTAAACCTAACAGCAGGCGCGGATCGCTCAGGTAGAGTTGCATTTCTATGGGGTAGGCGATGGTTTTGTCCAGTGCAGCAATTTTAAACTCATGTCTGTCCACCATGTCCGGGTGGGTAATAATCTGCCGGATTAGGCGGAACAAATTGGCTCGAGGCCCTGGTAAGCGAAGGTAAAGCTAAGGTCATCCCTCAAGGCTCACATTTACAACAGACTTATGCGGTTGCAGCAGAAGTGCTTCTTCCTATCATAAGAGGTGGTATACCGAGTCCCAAAAACCCCGTAGTGATTGGTGACGACTACATTATGCCAGCAGACTGGTTGAGTAATGTCACTTCAGTGATCCTTTTGGTGCGGAGAATCAATACTGAGAAACAGACAAAGGATCAAACGAAACACCCTTGCAGAACGTCGTTTGCATTATCAACGGCAGGCTGCGTAAGATGAAAACCGATGAGCAGAACACTCCCTTAAATTAGATGCTCATCTGTTCCATTTGTTTGACGACGGACATACGGCGAGGGATGATATGGAAGTGAAAATGAGGAACAGTCTGACCCGCGACCTCATTCACGTTAGCACCGAGATTGAATCCTTCTATGTGGATGTCGCCCTGCAATCGGTCAAATCAGCGACAGGTAAAGAATAAACCTATCATCATAATTTTCAACAAAAAGTTTGCCGTGTTAGATAAGGACAGAATTAAGTCAAAATCACCCAAATCACTCGTCCAAACCAGTAATACCTGCACAGCAGGAGTCCCTTTCTGTGAAGAGGGGGTAGGGGTGCGGTGGGGTGCTGGTTAGTTGGAAACTAAATCTAATTTCTGAGCGGGTACAAAAGCGGGTACAAATACCGTTCTAGTTTGATGATTGGCGTTAACTCATTGATTAATAATAGGTTATATTGCTGGGTCGAATCCCTCTCTCTCCGCCAAATTACACTTTACTATCCTTCACCAAGGTTCACAGCACTTCCCCAATAATACTTAAGTCACTGTTTTATGGGTATTTTATATTTATCAAGAAGTACTGCCATTCACCAAAGACCTTGTATAATGAAATCCTCTTGAAAGTAACGCTCTCCAAATCAAGAGTCTTCCCATACCTGAGCAGTCTGTTTTATTGTTAGTCCTTACTTTTATGGAATAGTCCTATGACACTAGTTAGAAACATATTGATTGGTATAGTTGGGCTGGTTGCAGCTGTCATTGCCGGAATCTATCTTTCGGGGAACGGGATGCTGTTGACTGTTTTTTGGGCGATCACCATGGGTGGGCCTGATTTGCCTTTTGATCAACGGTCGGCGGTTGAGGCTCCAGATTATGCTAATCCTGATAATTGGGCGGCACTTCCTACGCGTCAGGGTGTAGAGGACATGATACCAAGGGGCATTGCAGATACCGATGTCCAAGGAACAGCTCCTGTAGATGTGTTTTTCGTGCATCCTACAGGTTTTCTAAGGGGAGATTCGTGGACATATTCCATGGATCAAGGAAGTGCCACCGAAGAAAATACGCAATGGATGATGGCCAATCAGGCCAGCCCTTTTAACGGCTGTTGTAATGTCTATGCGCCGAGATATCGGCAGGCTAATATTTTTTCGTATTTTCAGGACGACGAAGTACGAGACCAGGTGTTGGGTTTTGCTTATCAGGATGTCAGGCGAGCATTTGAGTATTTCATTGAGCATTTTTCAGAGGGCAGGCCGTTTATATTGGCCAGTCATAGTCAGGGGACTCACCATAGCTCGCGCCTACTTCAAGAAGTTATTGACGATACCGAGCTTTCACAGCGGATGGTGGCTGCATATATCATCGGCGGAACGATCCAGCGCAAGGTGTTTGATGATATGAAGAGCGTCACTTTGTGCGATGGTCCGACTGAGTTGGGATGCGCGATTCATTGGGACACCTGGAGTGAAGCTGTCATTGAGACAGACATGCCTGGGGTGGCGGCTAATGTTTGCACAAACCCGCTGAGCTGGAAATTAGATGGTGGACTGGTCGATAAATCTTTTCATCAGGGTGCCGTGGTGTCCTCCGGGATCTTTCAAGTAGAAATGTCTGGTGATGACATAGCTACAGGGGTCGTTTTCGCGCCGCTCAGTGAACCGATTCCTCAGATACTGCAAGCGCAATGCAAGAATGGTGCTCTCTACATCTCAGATCAATCGGGCACACCTTTTGGTGAGCAAGGAGGGAGTTTCGGCGGCGGTAACTACCATGGCCTCGATTATCCTGTCTTTCACATGGACATTAGAGAGAACGCCAAGCAGCGGGTAATGACGTTTCTAGAGAAAAAGCCGGGCCGTTCTACGAAACACCAGGCAGAAAAGTCGGAAAATACCCCTGGTCCACCATTGGCTGCACATAACCTGCACACACAGAAAATCAAAGACCGTTACCAATTCTCTACCTGGAATGATCTAAATTTGGGTTGAAATTACTGGAGAGTCATACTGGAGATACTGCAGTATTCTCTATTGGAAGTATCATGAGTAGACACTAGTTCGCGGGTTAACGATGAACTAGAAGTGTCTCTTAGGCAATCAGGCTAATTGGTCCACATGGTGCTGACGGGGTACAGCAAACCAAGTAAATCGGCAACGCGCCTTGACCTTAAGCGCCGATCTTATTACACTATACGGTATAATGTGTATACGTAATCGCTTGTGATTGTAAGCTTTTCAGGAAAAGTTGCTAAAGATATTTGGCAAACCAATCAATCAAAGAGCTTACCTCGAGAATATTGGATTCGCGCAAAAGCGCTGCTCACGATCATGCACTCTACTTCAACGCTTGATGATCTGAGAATTCAGGGTGAACCACCTGATATCAGATTGCACAAATTAAAAGGAGATAGAAAGGCGTACTGGAGCATCACGATCAAACTACCTTGGTGCATCACTTTTCAATACACAAACGGCGAATTTTCTGAAGTCAAAGTTGAAAACTACCATTGAGGAAAATATGATAACCAACTCTCTTCCATTGCATCCAGGAAAGGTCTTATCTGAGATTTACATGAACCAGATGAGTCTCAATCAATCTGCATTGGCTAAACTCTGCAATTGCTCTCCGAGAAAAGTTAACGAAATCGTTAATGGAAAACGTGGCATTTCACCGTCCTTCGCAATCATTCTTGAATCAGTCCTAGGTACGTCAGCAGAAATGTGGGTCCGGATGCAAGCTGAATATGACTTGTGGGAAGCACGTCAAAAAGCAGCCTAAGCGTAAGATGCGTCGGTGTAAAACTCGACAATTCCATCATCAGTCATTTTGACAATCTCTGCTAACGCGCAATATCTGTGCCCTTCAAAGACACTCCAAGGTAGGCCAATCAGCCTGAAAATCCTCGTGTCGGTGACCTGGGCGGCCCCGATAGCTAACTTGCTTAACCTATGAATTGCATTAGGATCCTTTGCGGGGCTTCACAGAAGCTTTGTTAACCAAATCGCGTAGGCCTGAGACTGACCTAATGTCTTATCCAAGAAACTGTGCAGGAGCTCTTTCACCGACAGCAATTTCATTAAATTTACAAGTCAGTCAGCCCAAAATAGCGGATCAATCTGCCAAGAAAGCATTGTTCATCATAGAGCTTGAGAAGCTGTCCTTAAAGTGCTTAGATACATGTAGCATGCACGACGATGCTGCGCATGAAGTTCATTGCCAAAATAATACTAATTAAGGAAATAACTATGAATATAGATAAACTCGCCCCAATCGCTGCGGTGATTGTGGCTATTATAGCTGTAGCAGTTGTCGGAGGTGTTGAGCGTATCCAGGGTGGAGGCATTGGCCTAGACGGAAATGCTCAGTGGTTTGTCCTGGTACTTATGGGGATCGGATTGGTACACGGATTCATGAGCCCCGTTACAGACCATGCCTCACAGGCCATGATTATAGTAGCCGCATTCGCGTTCCCCTGGTTAGCGAATACCTTGGATTCGATACCCATCATAGGGATGTACCTCAATCAATTCATTGATCAATTTGCCATTGCGATATCTGGCTATGCACTCGCAGCCCTGTGCAATGAAGTGAAATCGCGAATTATGGCGGATTAGGAGCATTCGTTCGTTAAGTTAAAAGGGCGAGTCTCACGACTCGCCCTACGAGCTGTTGTCAAAAGTGGTGTTTAGGTAAATTGAATCAAGCGGCGACCTGATCAACTTCTGTTACCTCGATCCCATCTTTAAATTGTATCCCGGCTATCACCTTGGCCAGGTAATTAAATCCGCGTAATCGTCGCCAGTTCTTCTCGGCACATTGACTCAGCTTGAACATCATATGCAACATGACATCCCGCGTCAGGCAACCCTTTGAACGTTTAGTGCGGTGACGAATGGTGCCAAAGGTGGATTCAATCGGGTTACTGGTGCGGATATGCTGCCCGTGCACTGCCGGAAAATCATAGAATGTCATCAGTGTCTCATGGTCTTTCTGCAAACAGGCGGATGCATAACCCTCTACTTTTGATATCAGTTATTAATGGGGGGATTACACTTTGACGGGATACACTCAAACTAACCTGATGAGCCAAACTCTCTCTTAAATCATGTAGCCTTTAGTCCAACTATCTTTGACGAGAGATAGTTCGAAGTCTATTTGGACAAGCTGTGCTGGTAGTTGATTGAGACCATCAAGAAGTTTTTCACATCGATCAACCCAGTTGAGTGTAAGCCAGAAAATCACTACCTATTCAGACGTTAGCCATCCAGTATCGACGAGTTCTATTCCAGACTTCATATTCCAAAACTCATACCAAACGATACGTTTGCATTCTAGAAAAAATGCTGGCTAAACTGCTTATTCTCAGAGCACGTTGTATATTTGAAGAACAAGAGGGGATATTAGTCATGTCCAAAGGAGAAGAGCTTCTCGCTAAATACGAGAAGGAAGTTGAGGCAATATGGCGCCGAATGACTCCCAAGTCCAGGGAGCTGTGCGAGCGAGCAGAAAAGTACATACCCGGCGGCGCACTGCGGTCTCACTCCACCGGAACCTATCCCTCCTATGGTGAATGCGTGGATGGATGCTATCAGTACGATATCGACGGGAATCGCTATATTGACCTCTCTTTAGGTATGACCAGTATCATTGGACATAATCACCCTAAAGTAGCGCAAGCCGTTCAAGAGCAGATACCAAAGGGCCTTGTTTCTTTCATGCCCGAGCTCGGTAAAGATGCACTGGCAGAAATGATGTGTAAACGAGTACCCTCGGTCGAGAAGGTGTGGTTCACATTGGGTGGATCCCAGTCCTTCATGTGGGCCATACGAGCGGCCAGGGCCTTTACCGGCAGGGACAAAATCATAAGGATACAGGGAGGATACAACGGCACTTACGACGACGCATACGCTGTTCCACCTGGGCCACCTGGACTGCCCAAGAATACACTGGACAATATACTTTTTACCCATTGGAACGACAAAGAGGGAACTGAGAAAGTTATCCGCGAAAACAAGGGTGATCTGGCGGCTGTGCTCACTGAAGGACTTCAGACCGGGGGTACGATTCCCCCTAACGATGGGTACCTGACATTCCTAAGGGAGATAACCTCAAAATACGGTATCGTTCTTATTTTCGATGAAATTGTGAATTTTTGGCTTGCCCATGGCGGAACTGGAGATTTGTATGATGTAAAGCCCGATATGAACTGCTATGGCAAGGGCATCGGGGGTGGTTTACCAATGGGCCTCATTGGTGGCCGCAGCGATATCATGAAATTGTTCAGCCAGGCGGAGAAATTCAGAGTAGCGGCCATCGTTGCTCACCAGGGTGATCCCATGAGTGTTGCCGCCAGCACAGCTTGTCTCAATATACTAACCGCTGATGAAATTGCTCGCATTAATGCCATGGGTGAATTGCTGGCCAATGGCATCCGAAGCATTCTCAAGGAACTGGAAATCAGGGGACAAGTGATAGGCTATGGCAATCATCAGAGTGTTCACCTGACGACTGCCGATGAAGTAGTGGATCCGGTTACCTATTCGAGAACCGCTAATGCACCAGGATTACGGGACGCGATGGCACTGTATCGTCGCTCGCTCATTAATAAGGGGGTACGCACGTTGGAGAACTTGATGGCCCTTAGGGTATCAACACCGATATCGGAGAATGAGATAGAAACTGCGCTAGCTGCTATGCGAGAGGGATTTATCGAAATCCACCCCATACTCAAGGAGGTGGCGCCTCATTTGGTAGCCTAGCTAAGTACTATGCTGGGGATATCAAATGCATATGATCTGGAAGCAGATTATAAACCGGCATCTAACTGCTCGACCGGACTGCCAAAAAAATTCTGAATCAGTTGAACCAGCTGAGTCGTGTCGGCATCCATATGTACGTGATGCGAACCATCGATAGTTATGAATTTAAAGTGCTCGTTTTCACTGGCCAGTCGTTCCAGGTCTGCCCTGTACCACTTAAGACCATTGTTGGCTCCAACAACCAGGATTTCTCCGCTGAAGGAACCAACATTGTGATCCATCTGTTGATAGGTGATGCCCAGAGCATCTGACCAGCGTACCCTGGGATCAGAGATCCAGCTAAAACCCCCATCAACTTTCCTGCTTCCTCTTTCGACCAGTATACGAGCTGAAGCCACTGTTTGACGTGTAGCCTTTGCGACTCCCTGGGCCATTTCTTCCTGATTAGGAAATACTCTCAAAGGCCCTGATTTCTTTGTCAAATTTACATCGATTGAATCTCTATGTAATTTAAGCCACTTCCTGTTGCTGATGCTTTCGGCCCATCCATCAATAGCAAACAGCCGCTTAATCCTGTCTGGATACATTCCGATAACATGTGAACTGACCTCTGCTCCCATGGAATGAGCCAACAGGCTGAAGTTTTCCCATTGCAGCTGATTTGCAGCGGCAATGATATCTTGTGCATCCAGTGTTCCCAGATATGGTGTATGCAAGGGCCTGCGGTCTGAGTATCCGTGGCCTGCAAAATCCAGTGCGAAAATATCAAAGTCTGGCAGTGCAGGAGCAATGAGATCGAATGAATTGGCATTATCTAACCATCCGTGTAGAGCCATGATAGGAGTATTACCTTTTTGTCCCCATCGTTTACCTGCAAGCTTTCTGCCCTGGATATGAAATTCAACTTCTCTCGGTATCACTGGCTCTTGTCCTTCTTATTCTCACGGTAATTCCCCATGCGGATACTTTTGCCATCTTGGAATAATACTTTTTATAATTCCTATTCTCTCTGCGATTAGCCCTATATTCCAGGGCAGAAAGAGACTTGGCAACTTTATCTAAAGGAATGCCACGTCCATAAAGATGAAACCTGGCTGTCCAGTAGTTACAAATTGTGCAAGGTCGGTTTCTTCGAAAGTAACAAATTAGCTACTTAACAGTTCAGCCACAGCGCGATGACCCTGTTCCACGGCTGCTTCTAGCATCGCACTCGCAGCAGAGTCGGCATTCGCGACAGTTATACGACCAAAAGGTTTGCGAGCGCGGATATGGGGATAACGCTCATCTTCATCGTCTTCATACATTTTGTCGAATAATGCGTGGGAATACATATCGTATGCATAGCCATGTGCCCAGCGATTTACCGTGACAGCTAGTATATCTCCGGCCGGATCAAAACCTGCTGTACCCAGCATGCTGAGCAGTTGTGTGCGGACATTGCGTTCAATGGTTTCAAAAGACGTAGACAAGAGGTCATAGCGGCCTTGCCGATACTGTTCTTTTGGGGTCAAGCCCTGGTTGTTTGTATGTGGATATCGAAACATGGTTGCTGTCACTGGTTGGTTTTCATCGCTGGGACTGGAATAGTCGCCAAGACTAACAGGATAATCCAGTTGCGCACCGATGTGGTAAGAGCCTGGTGAAAGCACCGCGCCAATCCTCAGTTTTTTCCATGCATGCCAATTACGAAGTGCAACGTTTGTGATGAGTATTGGCTGTCTGACCTGATTCGACAGTGCCTGTCTCTGGGCAGGAGGTAACTCAGGACACAGGTACGGAATGATTGAATTGTTACAGGCGAGCACACAGCCATGTGCCTTTACCTGATAAGCCTGACCGTGCTGAACATAGGAAACGCGAACATTTTTTGCTGATCGCGGATTGCCTTCATGTTGCAATCTGGTGACTGTACCGTTTAGCCTGAGTCTCACAGGCGAATTGGGTCTGTCGAGTTTTGAATAATCAAAACGGGCCGTGACAATGTCTTCCATGCTGTTACCAGACGCGGCAGATGGAATCATCGAACGCACGAGCAGGCGGGCAATGGAAGCATTACCATCCGGAAAGCGATGAATCAGCGGATCATATTCTTCTGTGTCATCCGGCAGACCGGCGGCACGCCAGCCCGGCAGACCTGCATAAGTCAATCCCAGGTACGCATCAACCGCTTCGATGCCCATACCGGGATCATAAGCGAGATCCTGGAGTACTGCGAAAACCTCAGGCTCGGTAACACCCAGATGATTGCTTAAAAAGTCGCGATAGCTGATGGTAGAAAGATATTCTTCTTTTGCATCAGCCTTAATCTCGGAGATCTGATCTTCTTCTATCGTAAGTAAACGAAGAAATTCCTTTTTGGCCGCATTTGAGATTGGCATTTGGGCCACGGATTCTTCTACCGAAAGAGACGTCTTCGCCATAGGAAGATATTCGAAGAAAGGACCGGCGAAAGGCACGGTTCGATCAGCATTCCATTTCTTCTTACTGAAATGTAAGCCTGCGCTGAGTCCATGTCGTTTGTAGAAATCTGAATCAAATGCTGTTTCGAAACGTCTCAGGTTTATCCCCAGATCATTCAGCAATCCTTTGACGATCTGGCTGTAATCTGAAGGTTGTACAAGAAACGAACTGCCACCACAGGCTATCAATGTACGCTCACCTACCTGAAACTCATTACGTTTAGCATGACCGCCAAAATCATCGTGGTTATCAAGAATAAGGATGCGCGCGTCAGGCTTCTCTTTTTGATAAAAATGAGCGGCCGAAAGACCACTGATTCCAGCGCCCACGACAACCAAATCATATGGCTCTGAATCAGGTTCCCGGGCGATACCCCAATCAGTTTGTCCATAGCGGGCGAGCTGGTGCGCTACCTGGAAAGACCCTGGATGATTACCTCGTATTCCTGTGCGTGCCGGCGGGTAATCACGACTTAAGAGGCTAGAACTGTCTGTCTGTGCAGCCTGGGTCTGCGCGACACCTGTCAAGACTGGCGCCATGGTCCCTACAGCCATTGTTCCAATGCCATGCAGAATATCCCTGCGGGAAATATGCCGATCCATTCCAAGTTTTTTATCAGTTGAGTTCATCAGCACTATCCTGAGATTCAGTTCCCTGCAATGTTTTGGGTCATTAGAAGGCTAATTCTGGTGTGACACTCGCGGATAACCGCGCAACCTATCGTAGTAATGTTTATCTGTCCTCCAGCCATGCAGGCTGTAAATCCAAGAAGTACAGGCAGGGGAAGTACGGGACACCCGCGTTTTCTTGCTGCCCGGCATAAAAAACCTCCTCAGTGATCAACCCTACCGTGTGTAAGCCAGCAGATCAGTATCATTACAGTCATTGACCATCTGGGGGAATACGACGTCTCTGACGTCCAAATTCAAATGAGTGTCAGCAAGTACCGTACTTGATCGTTCATCAAACAACCAGGAGATCGACGTCATCGGCTTTGGGGAAGCAGGATTCGCAAGCAAGCGGCTTGTCCACATGGGCTTATACGGCAGGGAAGTGGAACTGAATTGCGGAATAAAAACTTTCAGCTTGGCCTTTCACATCAATACACCAAGCTTCAGGGTTTTAATCTAAGACCGGACATGCCCAACATGTTAATCACCGCATCACTGTTTGGATTTGGTGCTGATCGCATTTATGTAGATTTCGGTTGGGATAATCTGTCCGAGAAAAGTGTGTTTCTCTGATCTATTGTGCGTTAACTCGATGGTGTTGACCTTGGGCCGTATCTGGAAATGTACGACACATTTTGAACAACAGATGCAATCAGGAGCAGAACTATTAAGAACGCAAGCGGTGGTCTCATCGATGTGCTCATCATGATGCGGGTCGGGTAAGAGATGGTTCTGTCGATTGCAGCAAGCTTGTAGATGTGACCATCAGCGAACTTCGGATCAAAGATCAGTTCGGCGAGGTCTCTGCGGCTTCTATAACGCATCATGCCAGTGACACCAAAACTTAGATTGTCTTCAGCATTCCAGCTGTCGAGGTTGCCGCCTACCCTCCTTGCCTGGAAGACCGGGTGACCACCGTGCTTTAACAGCTCAAGCGCGAAGGGCTCGAAGTATTCACGAACCAGGTTTGATGCTGACATCTCCTCTCCTGATAACGGGTGAGTAATGTCGCCCTCGTGTAATTCAACAAGGTTCAGCATGACGAACTCACTGCCATCGTCTTCTTCAATAAACTTTCTGAAGACTGCAACATCTGTATGCTGACTACCCTCATTCGCCACAAACGCGTTCACATAGCTGTCAGTTTCTACCGCACTGATCGGACCACGCCAATTGAAGTACCAGAGTGAGAATACACCATAAACAACAGGTACCAGTATCCAGATTTTCCAGTTCACGAACACCTCCAGCGATTAAAGTTTTGAAACAAAGCTCTCGAAATCAAGTTCGGTCTCGCGCATCTGCGCACGGGGAATGTTTTCCACTCGGGTATTCTGTGTCTTTTGTCAGTTCCATCCCAGTTGATAACGAGACCCACGAGGTTTCGGGTACTTACGCTTTTCCGGCAACTGGCACAGTCGGTCCATCCTCGTCACCGACCCATCGGCATACTCCCAGATCAGCTGTTCGCCGTCCATGTAACGCCGAACCACCACCGGGCCCCATCCAAAGACGTGAAAGTCGAGCACTCCGTTATTCCATACCATACTGGCTGAAGTGCGCGGGCAATACTCCCGGTCACCGATGGAAAAGAGCACTGCTCCCTCGGTGTCATTCGAGGTCAGGCCTCCCGAACTGTTCGGCCCTGCATCATGGATAATGCCTGAGGACGTAACCACGGTGCGTGCACCACACTGCTCAACCCGCTCAACATGACCAACCTTTCCTTCAACGCCCAACCATAACCCGCGTATGTCATCAGCACCCGCCACTAGGGACTCAGTGCACTCCGCCAGGATTGGCAGTGGATAATGATCATAGCTGCAGCCTGGCGTATTTCCCTTGGGAATATCTGCGGCCAGCTTTCCGCTGTTATCCAGCTCTGGCAATTCGCAGTAGTTGACCAGACTGCCGTCACCCGCCAGGGTCTGGGGATCAATTGTCAGCGGTGGCCTGGCTGAAAAAAACAGCATCCAGAACGCTGCAACAAATAAAGCCAACAGCGTAGCCAGTACCTTAATCAGTATTTTTTTTGTGAGTTTCATCAATCGCCTCTAGTCAGGCCAGAAAATGTATTCTTCATCTGCCTCAAAATACTCAGCCAGGGATTTGTCGAAGGCGACAGGCAGTCCCGCGACGTACGGGTAGAGGGGTTTCACTGCTGAAGCCTTATGGGCTGCAGGCAATGCCCGCAGCTTCCGGTCCCCGTGACGCACCACACGGTAGTAGCTGCTCTGCCGGAACAACGTTTGCCGCGACCAGGATTCACACTTTCCCCTTGGAAATCTTTGCCAGACATAGTATTAATGTTTATCATTACTTATGTCAATGATCCAAGAAGTATGCCCAGCGGGTTGGTTCACCTATAATTGCTTTTTTCTCCAATCGGAAGTTATGAATTCCTCATTAGATCGTCAAAAAGCTCGAAGTCTCGCCACCCAGATGTCGCTTATGGAAGCTGCGGAGAAACTGATCTCAAGGAAAGGAATTCAAAACGTATCGATCAAGGAAATCGTTAAAGAAGCCGGGCAAAAAAACGAATCGGCACTCCAGTATCACTTTAAGAATTTGCAGGGACTGATCGATGACATCCAGGTACATCGCGACCAGCAAACTCATGAGAAGCGTTCAGAATTACTGGCTAAATTGCTATCAGCCAAACCTACTCCATCGTTAAGGGATCTCTGTCGCATAATGGTGATGCCTACCTTCCTCCTTGCACAGGCAAACGCTAAATACCGACGATATGTCATCAGCTTTTCTCATGAACTGGCACTAGTGCAGGATTCTGCACTGACCAGGGTCAGCAGGTATGGCGGCGGTGGCGAAAGTGGGCAAAGAACCGGTGAACTGCTGCGTGCTGTCCTCCCCCACCTGAATGAATCGGCCTGGCGGCAGCGAATGGATATCGCCGTAAGAATGTGCTCGATTTCTATGGGAAATCACGCAAGGCAAACAAACGCGTTTCGAGGACCGAAGGCTGAACTGTTCGTCAGCAATCTGATTGATGCCTTGGAAGGCGTACTGAGTGCGCCGGTATCCAACGAAACAACATCAATCGCGAGGTCAATTACTCCACAGTCGACAAATGACGGTAAAAAAAGATCGGGGCAGTCTGTCTGAAATGATACTAACAGTACCCTTCACGTCGATGTGCTCCCTGAATTGGTTGATGCGTTTAGGATCCTGAATCAGCTAATCAGCCATCTCTATTTAGCTCAATTTCTAACAGAGGTTTGTTTAATACGATCTTATGCCTTGGTGATGTGCATTGCACCTCTGTGGAATACCCCAGCTTTAAAGTTTCAATCAGCTCATGGTCCCCCGAAAATGAGCTTAACCTCTATTGAGTTAGAACAACGCCTGGTTGCTTAACGCACGAGGTACAGATGCTCCAAGGTTGTCAGTGACGCCTGGTTCCGAAATTCTGCACCAGAATGGCGAGCTGACGTTTTTTACAGATCCGAGAAAAATCCCCAACGATCTGCCTCTGCCATGAGAGATGAACATCTCTCGGATCAGGGTAGGTACCAACTATCTTGCACGTAAAATCTTCTTTGCAGCATTGCGTCCTGGTGCGCCGGTAACTCCACCACCAGGATGGGTACCTGAGCCACATAAGAACAGACCATCAATTGGTGTGGCGTACTGAGCAGCATCAGGATGGGGACGGGCGCTGAACATCTGGTCAGGCTCTAGTTTACCGTGACATATGTCTCCCCGGGTCATGCCAAATGTTCGTTCCAAATCAAGTGGTGACATGCACTGGTAGCCTACCAATATCTCTCTGATATTGGGCATGAGTGTCTGCAGATAATCTAGAATCTGCTCAAACACCACTTCTCGCATATCGTCCCAGTGTTTCCCATCGGCAAGATCATACGGCATGTATTTGCAGAGCAGACTCATCACATGGGTTCCAGGCTCATCGGTGAGGCTATCGTCTCTTGTGCTGGGAATCAGTGCTTCGATAAAGGGAGGATTTGACGGAATCCCTCGCCGCGCGGACTGGTACGCATTCTCCACATGATCTTTGTTCTCGACGATCATTATACTGCTGCGGTGATGTTCCCCCATTTCTGTTCCGGGCAAACAGTCAAAATCCGGTAAACCGCTCAGCGCCAGATTGATTCGCAATGAAGCTGATTCCTGCCTGAATGCTTCGATGTCACGGGCAAAAGACTCCGGTAAATGCTCGGCACCGACCAGTTTGAGGAAGGTCCGATTTGGATCTGTATTGGCAACCACTATCGGCGCAAGCAATTGCCTGCCGGTTGTAAGCAGAACTCCCTTCGCTCGGCCACTATCAATAACGACAGATTCGACAGGTGCATTTGTCTCAATTACGACACCCTTATCTTTCGCCGATGCTGCCATCGCCTGGGTGATGGTGCCCATACCCCCTCGTACAAGACCCCAGTCTCCCTGGCTACCAGCAACTTCACCAACGGCATGATGCAACATGGCAAGACTGGCCCCAGGCTGATGCAGCGAGGCGTAGTTTGCTGGCGTCATTCTGGACGCGATCATCGCTTTTAGTTTGTCGCTTTCGAACCACCGTTCAATGATGGTATCGGGAGGTCCCAGCAAAAACTGCAGTAAACGCCAGCGCTCATCGCCGTTTAACTTTAGGATGTCCAATCCAAGCCTGGCGCTACCGACCAGGTCGCCCAGGTCGCCGCTGTGCAGTTTTGGCGGCTCTCGTAACCATTGCTTCGACAGGACTGCACCTGCCTTCTCTACAATCTGATCAAACTCCTGCAGGTTGTCAAAATCAGTTTTCGAGAATTTTTCAACTTCCGCTCTGTCATGGGCTTTATCTCCGTTCAAAAGCAGGTAGTTCCCATCCGAGTCAGGATAAAATCCACTTTCCACGATCATGGTTTCATAACCGTAGTTCGCAAGCTCCAGTTCCTCGATAACCTCGGTTCTGAGCAGACTCACCACGAAAGACGCTACAGAGTTGCGAAAGCCCGGATGAAATTCGTCACTGACAGCAGCACCACCTACAACATGGCGCTGTTCCAGCACACACACCTTCAATCCACCCTGTGCCAGGTAATTCGCGGCGGTTAGGCCATTATGACCAGCCCCGATGACGATGGCATCAAATCTCATGAAACTACCTCTCGACCGTAACAATTGACACTACTGTTATCTTTCCACTGACTGATGGCTATTTCCGTTTAGCCTGCACGCTTTGAAATCAAGTTGCTTTCAAAATGTGTATAGTCTGATCAAACAAGAACAATGTCTATTAACAAGATGTTGCCATTCCAGACATTACAGGCCAGTTACACCATTATTCTTTTACAGCAAAGGAATGTTGGATGAACAAGCGAGATCGTAAGTTAGGTATTAACCGTTCGATTAGCCGTCGAGATTTTATCAACGGCATTGGCGTGGCTCTGAGTGGCAGCCTGATGTCATGTTCGTGGTCGGAAACCGAAATGCCTGCTTCCCCGTCTTTGCTACTGCGGGATTCAAATGTCGCCTATCCACCGATTCGGACTGGCCTGCGAGGCAACCATCCGGGCTCCTTCGAGGTCGCACATCAACTTCAACAGGGCAAACGGTGGGATTCTTCAAAGGTGGAAGATACCTTTGAGCGCTACGATCTGGTGATCGTGGGCGGTGGTCTAAGTGGTCTGTCGGCCGCCTGGTTCTACCGCGAAATCAAGCCGGATGCACGTATTTTGATTTTGGATAATCACGATGACTTCGGCGGTCATGCCAAGCGCAACGAGTTCTGGCATGGCGATCAGATGCTTTTATCACACGGCGGCACGATCAACATTCAGGACTTTCATCAATATGGCGAGGCAGCGCAACGTATGATCAGGTCGCTGGGTATTGACCCAGAACGTTATACAGAGTTCATTGATCGGGACCTCCATCGCTCGATGGGTCTTCGCAACGGCGTTTTCTTTGCTGAAGAGACATTTGGTACGGATCGACTGGTGCCAGGGACGGGTGAACCCACCTGGCGTGACTTCCTTGAAAAGACACCGCTTACTGAGGTTGCCAGGGAAGACATCGCCCGACTGTATGAGACAGAAGTGGACTACCTGGCCGGTTTAACTCTCGATGAAAAGCGCGAACGTCTGCGCCATATGAGCTACCAGGATTTCCTGGTTGATCTGGTTGGCATCAATCCTGAGTCTTTGGCAATCTTACAGAAAGATGGCTACTGGGCTATCGGAATTGATGCCTTATCAGCCTGGACGGCAACCGGAGATGGGGCGCCAGGAACAAAAGGTCTCGGGTTCGGAACAGAGGCCAAGGAACGACTATATTTTCGATTTCCGGACGGCAATGCTTCGATTGCACGCCTGCTGGTACGCTCGATGATTCCAGCCGCAGCTCCCGGCATCGGTATGGAGGACGTCGTATCAGCACGTTTTGATTACGGGCAGCTCGACGACAGAGATTCAGCCGTTCGTATTCGCCTTGAGAGTACCGTTGTCGGTGTGCGCCATATCGGTGATCCAGAGACAGCCCAGGAAGTTGAGATCACTTATGTGCGAGATGGTCGAGCACATCGTGTACGCGCGGGCCAGACTGTGCTCGCCTGTTACCACTCGGTGATTCCTTATCTATGTGAAGAACTTCCGGCAGAACAGAAACTGGCCCTCTCCCAGTCTCTAAAAGCACCGTTGGTTTATACCAGCGTAATGATTCGAAACTGGCGTGCATTTGCAAACCTGGGTGTTAACAGGGTGCATTGTCCTGGTTGTTATTTTAACTCTGTCCGTCTGAGCACACCGATGAGTATCGGTGACTATCATCACGCCAGATCGCCCGACCAACCAACGATAGTAAATATGTATCGCACGCCACTTGCCCCTGGCCTGACGGCTCAGGAACAGTGGAAAGCGGGACGTAATGATCTGCTCACGACCACATTTGAAACCTTTGAGAGAAACATTCGCAACCAGCTCGGTCGAATCCTGTCACCGGGCGGCTTTGATCCGGCAAGGGACATCGAAGCTATCACCGTGAATCGATGGCCCCATGGCTATGCGTTTGGCCAAGATCCTGAAACAGGAGAGATAGCGTACATGCTGGATGAGGTGCCGTTTGCCAGAGCGCCCTGGGTTGTCGCCCGTCGACCGTTCGGGCGCATAGCGATCGCCAATTCAGATGCAGGTGCCAACGCCATGAGCGAAGCCGCCATTGGTCAGGCACATCGAGCGGTAATGGATCTGGCCATGTCTGATTAGACAAGGTGATGTTCTGCAGGGGACCACTGCTGGCCAAAACTGCGATCTTCAACGAATGTTTCAGGGTGTCCCAGCCGTGTGGCTACCTGAGTTGTTATGACTGGTCCGTTCCGACGATGCCTCTTAGCGGTATCGCAAAGTAGCGAATCGAGAGTGTGTGACGTCAGCCTATATGGTACCACCTGGTCCTTCTTGCTAAGAGACACTTCTGCTAATTTAAGCTAAAGCAGAGGCCACTCTCTCAAGGCGATTTGTATCAATACCAGAATCAGAGCCATTGGCAATGTTCGCAACAGAAATAGTTACCGAGCCACTAGACTAACATCTGCAACCACGATAACCACCACGACAGCCAACAATCAAAACGCGCAGAAGTACCCAGATTCGAAAAGTATTCTTTACCAGATCAATTATGGTTCTTCCTTATCGGAGAAACGATCGAATACATGCCGAAACCCCCTGAACAATCTGTCTTTGCTGAAAATCCCATCGTTCGCTTCTTTGTGACAGTCTCTACAGGGACTAAAGAAGCCGGCCTCTTTGGCGCTCTCACCCATCCGACTGTATGCATCCTCGTGGTCAGTGATAAAGGCTGGCAACTCGGTTATTCGAATGGGCGGATCAGTTGGGACTGACGTTAACCAGTGGCTAACGGTTGAATCGCTCACAGTATCCATAGAATTCTGCGTAAGATACTCACTGATATGTGCGGAAGTTTCAGCATCGAGTTCGGCATTTTCCTGGAAGTGATTCTCAATTCCCGACATCAGTTTAAGCCAGCTCTTTGCCGGTAGTAACATCGGAGGATAGGCTATATGGCAAGTACCGCACTCGTCGATGTAGGAATCATCTTTGGTAAATAGCTCAGCTGGGTTGCCTGCGTCAATCTTGGTCGATGCGGCTACTGACTTTTCAGCGGCAACGCAATATAGAGTACAGTTGGCGGTTAGATAAAAGAATAAACTGATGTGTAACCAACGCGGCATTATTAAAAGTCCTTCTTCTCTCCAAACTGAAAGTCGGGACCGTAGCCTTTGTATAATCTTTCTTTGTCGAAAAATCCGCTTGCTCCTTGTTTGTGACAATCCTCGCAGGGGCTGAAGAAACCGTCTTCTACTTCTTCAAGACCGATTTGCCTGACAGCTGGCTGGTGTTCCACAATAAACGCGGGTAGTTCCGTAATCCGAATGGGTGGATCGCTGGGTAGATTCTTCTTGAACTTGGCAATCCGGTCTGATTTCTCATATTCCAGAGAGTTTTCCTTTAGGTAATCTGCAAGATGATTCACAGACTCTGAATCGAGTTCTGCATTTTCTCCAAAGTGATCTTCGAGCCCCTGAAGAATTTTCTGCCAGCTTTTCTCAGGTAATAATCCTGGTGCGTATCCCAGGTGACACGAGGCACACTCTTCAATATAAACCGGATCTGTTTCAAAGACGGGCGGCATCTTGTTGTCGTAGTTACTACGATCCCCGGGATAACGTATCTCCTGGCCCGAAACACTGACTACAAGCGAAAGTGCCAGCGAGAGAAACCATAATAATTTTCCAGCGGCTTTTCTTGACTTGGTATTTATCCTATTCGCCCACAACTGTTTAGTAGAAGTTACTGTTCACTTAACCACAGCAGGATATCGCCTTTTTCCTGGATTGTGCACTCACGTCCGATTGTCCATTTGCAGTTACGAAGAAACCACTTATTGATTTTCTTGCGCTTGGTCAGTCTCTCAGGATTAACTGATGGTGCCATGGGTTCAATTATCTTACCCGTTCGCTCATGCCTACCTTTTGCCAGCAGGGATTCTGTGTGACAGGTAGTGCAGCTTCGGCCGTTATTGTCTTGATACCAAAACTGCTTCCCGGAGTCTGCAGAAAAGGCTTGTCCCACAATGGCCTCGTACTCCTTTAGTATGGCAGCCCTTATTTCTGAAGCTGACGCACAAGCTGTTGACAGCCCAGCTACGACGCCGATCAGACTGACAGCTAAATTGAACTTGTTTGACATTAAAAATCACGAGTAGCAAATCCAGGATAATCTCAGAACTGCTACCCGAAAACGTCTACCTAAGCATCCGTATCGATGCAGAAGATCTGTAATACACCCCCCTCAAGCGATGCAGCGGGTAATGGATTATTTGAGGTACAGATTTTCCCATCCGGTGTGAAGCTCGTATCTCGCGTATAAGTATTTGACAAGGGCACCGGGTAGACAACAAACCGCTCTTCATCCTGAATGAAGCGATACAAGCGGTCGGTCATATTTTCATTCAGCCATATATCCTGTGTCTCTGGATGTATCGCCAGCGCATAGGGTGCGGGACGGTAACCCGGAGCAAACTCAGGCATATCGTAGACCTTACTGTGAAACCAGTCATTAACATCAATGCGTGCCAATTTTCCTTCGGAATACCCTGTTACCCATAAAATTCCTTTGTTATCGAAGTACATTCGGCGTGGTCCACGAACTGGCGAATTAAACTCTGTGACATGAAGTGTATCCGGATCAACTCGGCCAATTTTGTCACCGAATAAACGCCCGTACCACATGGCGTCATCAGTTGGACTGATGTCAATACCATAGGGTTGTGTACCACCAGAAATACCCCCGGCCTTGACTTTGGGCAACGGGATGATATCGAATTTTCCAGAGACAGGATCAAGCTGACCTACATGTTCTGCACCGGCCATTGTAAACCACACCATACCTGACTTGGCGACACGAATCGTATGAGGATATCGACCTTTGTATGCATCAGGCAGCTTGTGAGAAGGTTCCCACTCGTTGGTATTGGGATTGAAAATACCAATGCTGGTACTACCTGTATTGGTGACATAGTACTTTCCATCATGACCTAATGCTAATGAGTGGGGTCCATCTGTTTTGGGTTCAAACTTCTCAGTCTTCCCTTCGGAGGGTGAGGTGGTGTAGTAGTAGTCAGCTTGAGATCCGTTCTGGACGACATATTCACTTACACCAGACTTTGGATCGGTAACCGACATATGATGCAATGCCTGATCAACAGTATAGAGCATCCCCGTCTTGGGGTGTGCGATGGTGTCATGAGGCACGCCCTGCGTCAGCAAAGGGTATTCATAAATCTTAGCCGTCGATAGTGCTTTCTCGTCTACAGGAAACTCCGGTCGAACTGTCAGAGGTTTGCCATCAAAACCCTCCGCAAAAATTTCAGACCTTCGGTCAATGAGCTTATCGTCGAAGTTGCCGATATACATGTGCATGCGTTTCACGGTACCTGTCCAATTCTTGGCGGTACGAGGTACTCGAGTGAATGAATTACCCATTTGATGGCAGGAAAGACAGTCACGTTGAAACTGGTAGCGATTAAAATCCTTGTCGTCACCTTCTTCGAATGGCAACTGACCAAAGTGGTAGGCAGCGGGCAGGCTATCAGAAATTTCTCTTTCGCCAGTCATCGCTTCCATGACCATATTTTCCTCAATAGTGGCCGTTGCACCCAACTCGATCGAAGTATTGACATCTCGATAATAGGGTAAGCGCAGACGCACGCTAATGTCACCTGCGAGGTCGGTTTTGATCTCATACTCGCCGCTGGCATTAGTAAAAACTGATTCAGATACATTGTCTTTACTGGTCAGCCTGACCATGACACCAGTCATGGGATTACCGTCTACATCTTTGACCTGGCCTGTCACGACACCTGCACTTACGGGTGCAGCTGCAAGGATTGCGGCTAACAACCCAACACGTACGCTTAAATTCTTCATCATAACCTCCTGTCGTTACGCCAATTTTGCCAAACGGAATGCAGACTCTACACAGGCCAAGCCTACCGAATCAAGCAAAACCTCAAACTGCTCAAACTGCTCAAACTGTGAATAGAGTAAGAAAACCGGCACTAATAATCTTCGGAGCCCTTGTTACCGCTTGTATCCAGCTGGTTATTAAGAACTCTTAATCAGAACCGAGTTTATTTACCTACCAGAATTCGAGTTAACACCATAAGCATTTACCTCTAATATGGGTTCACGTTCTTAACCTGCTTCTACGCCTTGCTTCGTGTTGTTCAGCGCTGAATTAAATATAGTAAACTTGTCTCGTTCGTATGTTATTCGATAGATATCAATAAGGAAGGCAGGCATCATGACAAAGCTCAACGAACCAGTGACCTGGTACGCCTCTGTGTATTCGCCGGAGCGAGGGCGACAAATCGCAAAGACGACCAGCGACGGCGTCGATTCGACCACGGAATACCTGACAGATGGGCAGTACTGGGCCTACAAGCCGATCACCAACCCTGACGGCAGCAAGATCGCCTTCTTTATCGTGACCAATGAAATGGACAAGGAGACAGGCGATGTCTCTCTCTGGAAATCAAAAACCTGTGTAATGAATCCGGATGGTTCGGATATTCGGGAACTGACCGGCGATGACCAGTTCAACGGTAACCTGCACTGGACCCGGGATGGTACCAATCGCATTGTCTGGTTTCGTATCACCAATCATTCCGGTGAGCCCATGGATCTGTCTGTGGTGAAGATTTGGCGAACCACGACCGACGCAACACCGGGAGACGAAGAAATGCTCTCCGACCCGAACGATCCGGAATACTACCGTGAATACAGTCACTCACATTTGAAGGATGGACGTCTCTTTGTTCTGCGAGGATCGAAAAGACATTTCCTGATGACACCTGATCCTGTCGGTGCACCAAAGTATGAACCGATCGCCTATGAAAACGATCCGATGCATCTGCACAAGATCTGCATCTCTCATGACGAAACTAAAATCTCGTACATGAAGCAGACACTTGAGGACCTGCCGAAGGACGAATACATGGGTGGCATCGTCTGCTATGCAGACTTTGACCCTTCCGTGCCATCGATTTCCAATGAAGTCGAGATTCACGAACCGGATTACCATCGGATCATCTGGTATTCCAGCTTCTCGCCCGATGACAAACAGATCCTATACACCGACAATGGCAAGGTCATGCTGCACGACATCGAGACGAACACCAATATCAAAGTCTCGACTGACGACTCGCTCGAGTATCGCTACCCTAACTTTGAAGGCAGCATTAAATAGCTGATGGGGTCAGAGTGCATTGATAAATCACTCCGATCCCTGTAGAGGAGGTTGTATGCGTGGAGAACCATTCTTGCTGGCAAATGCCCATGAACATATCGGCGAAAACCTGGGTGTCAGTGATTGGGTGTTTATTGACCAGGTTCAGGTCAATGTTTTCGGAGAAGTGACGCGATGGCGCACCCCCGGTCATTGCGATCCCGATTATGCGAAGAAGGGCCCTTATGGCGGCACAATAATCCACGGCTTTCACATGATGTCCCTGCTATCCCACTTCTATCGCGATGTAGGCCTTTGGCCCGAGGACGGTCAGAACCCACTTAATTATGGGCTGGATAAAGTCAGAGTACTTAAACCGGTGGTTATCGGTGATGGGGTTCGCCTGAGATCCCATATAAGCCTGCTCGACGTTCAGGACAAGGGGAAGGGTGAGTACCTGATGAAGACCTGTCACGAAATCGAAGTATACGACATGCCAGATCGAGCACTCTACGCGGAATACCTGACCTACTGGTTTCCAAGAAAAGAAATGGAGTAGGAGTGCATTAACGGGAAAGACAGTGAAAGACCGGGACATCCAACAAGTCGATCTGGCTTACTTTCTGCTGCATACATTGCTTGCAACCGGTTGCACTGGATGCTTGAATCCCGGGTGTCCGATACTTTCCTATATTTTCCCTGAAGATACAGATTGAGAAGGCTCAGGCTCGGGCCACAACAGCCCGCCTATAAAGCAGATTAAATAGTTGGCAGTAAGTCCCCAAACTCCGGCACTGATACCGAGAGGAGACCGCGAAGCCGCATCCCAATACCCAAGAGCTGCACCAACCCACAACACGAGCGTAATCCCTGTGCCCACCAGCACACCGCAGAGCACTGACCGGCCAGATAAACGCCGCCAGAATAATCCCAGTATAAAAACGGGAGAAATCTGAACCATAAATTCCAGTTTGAGTCTTATAAGGGTCCAGATCGAACTCTCTGTCTGCCGGGAAACCCAGGTCATACCCACCAGGAAGGCGATGAGAATCCACCCAAAAAGCTTACCTGACAAGAGCAGGCCTTGCTGGCTTGCCTTCGGGTTAATATATACGCTGTAGATGTCTTTGGTGATCATACTCTGGATCGAAAGCAGCGCTGAATCTGTTGTTGACATAATTGCGGCAACCAGCGCAACGAAGACAGTGATCACCAACCAACGAATGAAGTCACTCTCGTTGATGATATCCAGCAGCATGAGCAACGTGACCTGGTCACTCTCAAAGGTTGACAGATCTGTGAATCGGCTGATGGCGATAAATCCAAGGGTGAAGGCGAGCATCGTTGTAAGGAAAGGCATAAACACCATCCCTGCCAAGGAAATGCGCAATGTTGTTAGCGAACGCGCTGAGAAAAACCGCTGGATAGCATGAGGGTATACTGACACACCGAACATGAGTAGAAGCAAGGTACTGAACCAGGTACGAATACCCTGCCAGCCTGGCACCTGCAATTTCGCGGGCTGCCCATTTTCCGCCGCGATTTTCTCTGTCGCGGCTGTTAATCCACCGTCAAAGGTCAGAATAATGTAGAGAATAATCGAGAAACCCCCTACAAGCAGAATGCCCTGAATCGCATCGGTCCAGGCGACAGAGCGCATCCCGCCAAGCGTTTCGTACGTGAGCATAACAATTACCAACAGGATGACACCAGTCATAAAATCGATGCGTCCTCCTGACAATCCCTCCACTGCATGGCCCATGGCGACAAGCTGTTCAAGGATATAGTTAGCAAGTCCCCAACACAGCAGAACAACACAAATGATTCGTAACCAGTGCGACCCAAACCGATGGTAAATATAGTCAGCTGGTGTAATGTATCCGAACTTTCGTGAGAGACGAAACAGACGCGGTCCATAGAGAGATATCATTGTGATAGTTAGCACCATGAACATGATACTAACAACATAGGTGCCCCCTTCCCGATATGAGCGCCCAGTAAATCCGAGCATGGTGTTACCACTATACTGCGTAGCAAAAAGAGTAAGGAAAAGAACAAACACACCAAAACTTGATCCACCAAGGTAAAAATCCCGAAGCGACTTCTCCCTGGCACGAAGCTTACCGAGCCAGCCGATCCCTATCATCACAAAGAGATAGACCGCCAGGAAGACTATCGGTGTGATACCGAGTTCATGGACGCCATCATTCACGCGATGAAACTCCCATCGCCCTACCCCGGGTCATCGTCTTTCCAAAAGCCGAAGATGCCGATCGCAGTTAGAATCGCAACACCCAGCGAGCAGACAATAGAGGTCCAAATCCAGACCGGGAAGCCAAGCAGGACATACCCCATCTCCCCTTCGCTCCGGTACCAGGGAACACTACACACGACCAAAACAATGAGTACGGGCAAGAACCATTTTTGTTTCGAGGGCTCCTGTTTAACCGTAATAGCTTTCCAAAAGGCATCCATATCCCTCTCGCCCTTGTACTCCGGAAAGGGAGACTCATTTTCTTCTCGATCATTCATATGCAGGAATTATATTTAACTGAACCATCCTTGAAAACGGGGTCTGACCCATTTGGCAATTCCCCGTATCCCAGACGAAGGCGTTCAGGCGACAGGTACCAGCCTTACAATCTTGCTACCGTTTTTGACCTCCAGCAGCAGATACACAAATCCGTCATAGCCAATCTCGACGTCACGAATCCTCGCCAGGTCTTTAATCAATGTTTCCTTATGCACTACCTTGTTTCCGTCAAAGACATAGCGAAACAGGGAACTCCCCTTCAAGGAGCCCAATAGAAGATTGTCTTTCCAGTGGGCGAATCGATCATGATTGTAAAATGCAAAGCTCGATATCGCTGGCGATGGTGTAATGTCAACCAGGGTCTGTTCAATCGTCGAAGTATCAAATTCAATATTTCTTGGCTTGTGACGTTCGACATCCCCGCCGGAGTACTCAAGTCCGAGGGAAAAATACGGCCAGCCATAGTTCCTGCCCGCCAGCAGCTCATTGATTTCATCCCCACCTCTTGGTCCCATCTCCGTATTCCAGACGCTACGCTGCTTGTAGTTCCACTCCAGCCCCTGAGGACTGCGGTGGCCGTAGGTCCAGATCGTCTGTTGGGTAAATGGCAGTTCGTCAGGAGAATTGCCAGTACTGACGACAAAGGGATTATCCGCAGGGACTGTTCCATCGTCATTCACCCGATGGATCTTGCCGGACGGGTTATTCATATCCTGTGGTCCATAAGCATCGCGCATACCAACACTGATATAAACATGACCAGAGTCATCAAAAGCGATCCTGCCACCCGCACCGGTATCAGCACGGCTCGTGTACCAGGCTGGGTCCGTTTGCCAGATCGTTTCTACCTCCACCCATTCACCGTCTTTAATTCGCCCACGGTCGAGCCGGTTCATCGAGGTATCCAGCGGCTCGCTGTCCACGCAATCCGTCGGACACAAATCCGTATAGTGCAGATAGAGCCAGTTATTGTTTTCATAGTTTGGGTGTTTGGCAATATCCAGCAACCAGCCAGTCCCGTATTTAATCCCCATAATATCCAACGAATCACCAGTCTGTGGCGTGCCGCTGATCAACTCAGACTGAATCCCGTCAGGGGAAATGATAGAAAGCCCTCGTTCCCTTTCGGTCAAAAGAAGAGATCCATCGCGCATCGGTTCTATACAAAACGCCATGGGGTCGAGATTGTCAGCAAACAGCTCAATGCGGAACAAATGTTCCTCTGACTGCAACGGTTGCTCCTGAACAACCACCTCGGTATCGAATCGAAAATCCGTAAAACGCTGGCCCAGTCTGCGTTCTGCAATATAGATAGAAAGGCCTTTTATTTGCTGTCGACTTAATGTGGATTCAAAATCTGGACTACCTGTACCATCATGGCGATTCTTAATACTCGCAATCAGATCAGCGACAGTATCACCGTACTCCAGGTTCGTTTCGATCAATGCAGTAGCAGTTTCAGAACCTCTCAGGTCACTACCGTGACACTCGCCACAATTTGCCGCGAACATCGGCACATACATATCCAGGTTACCAGTTTCCCAGAAATATAGAGCGGCAAGGCCGACAGCCACTACTAAACCAACAAATGAAAGTAAAAAGACCTTTAACTTCGACATAAGCACCCACCTATTTTCACAACATCATACCCCCTTCTTGATATTACTGCAGAGCCGCATTTAGCCGGCATGCCCCTGTTGTCCTGATACGAGTATCGGTTTACCGTGGTTCTTGATTGCCGGTGATCGAATACATTTCTTCTGATTACCAGCTTCATAAATGCTAAGAGAGCTGCCTTTGTATTTCATCTCAAATTCTTAGATCCAGCTGGTGATATGCGGTTACTGGTCGATCAGCCCTTCATATCGCTGATCGGTTAATGCATTGAGAAATTCCACAATTGCTCCAACCTGCAGGGCTGAAATCGGCTGTCCCTGCGAGAGTAAATCCAAATTAACGGTATCCGGGACTTCCGACTCACCCCAGGGTTGCCCGGTTTCCGGATTTGTCTGGCTCTCGGCGTTGCTTAGCGTGAACTTATTGTAATAAAGCACAACGGTTCTGAGATCCCTGAAGATTCCATTGTGCATATACGGTCCCGTCACAGCCACGTTTCGCAAGGTTGGTACTCTGAACTTGCCAGCCTGCAGCGGGTCGTCAATGTCAGGGTTTTCAAGCAGCCCCTGGTCCACATGCGCGGAGCCGAGTCCATTCTCTTGCCGAACAGCAGCGTTCACCGGCAAACCAATGTTGTGATAGCGATGATTACTGAATGCCTCATATTCCTGGTCTTCCCGGGTGTCTATCAAATGACAGCTGTGACAATTAAAAAGCTGTGAAAAGAAGAGCTTCCGACCAACTTCCTCCTGCTTCGATAACTTGTATTCACCGCGCAGGTAACGATCATATTTTGAATCAAACGGCGCAAACTGCGGCATCTGTTCAAATGCCACGATGCTCTCGGTGATTGCTGCAAACGCCTTAACCGTGTCGTCAAAAATCGTCTCGCCGAAATGCTGTTTCAATGCATCCGCGTGGGCCGGATTCTCGTGCACCCGTTTAACAACTGCACCCTTATCCGACAGGGCCATCTCGATCGGGTTGGTAAAGGGTTGCCCCGCCTGTTCCAACATGCTGGCTGCACGTCCATCATGGAAAGTGCCGCCAGCAATTTCACCGTGAGTGTCCCGACCAAACACCGGAATGAGCATCGCATATGTGATGGTTGGTGCATTGCGGTCGCCAAGAGACTCTCCATCATCCCCCAACGAAACTGCACCTGATATACCGTTGTCGCGGCTATCGCTGAATGCCGCTGCAGGATCATGGCAGGATGCACATGCCTGGGTTCGATTGGCGGAGAGGTTGGTATCGAAAAACAGGGCCTCACCAAGCTGTGCAAGCTCGTTGGCGATAGCCGACGAGGCAAACAATACACCACTCAGTGCCAGCAGGCGGAGGATAGTAAATCGGGGAAATATATGGTCGCTTAAGACGCTCATCACAATGTAATACCGTTATAGCCCATCTAAATTAACACAATACATTTGACGTACAAGTCCTTGCGAGTCGCTGTACTACTCTTCTTGAACACTCTTCTGAAAATGTTGTCTGTTCTGCCCACGAGTAATACCCGTCGCCACTTCTCTATTGATCCAGGCCCAACTGACGGCACCAAGCATTGATATCGTGGCAGCTCCTGCAATGAAAATCCCGACATAACCCCACAGGTAATCCCCAAGCATCGCCAGTGGTATATAGACAACAATCATCTGAAGGACAGAGATCACCAGCGCCGGTATCGGTTTCCCCAATGCATTAAAGCTGGAAGTTGAATTAGCCATAACCCCCATAAAACCCATGCCCAGTGGAACGATAAGAAGATAGTATACAGCTGCCTGAACCACTTCAGGATCATCGTTGATCAGTGAGACCAGCATTTCGGCAGACATAAAAAGCACGATGTAAGCAAACAGGCCCCAGGCCAGTGCAAACCAGTTAGCCAGTCGCAATGCAAGCTTTACCCTGTCGAAGTAACCAGCACCCCAGTTTTGACCTACAAAAGGCGCCAGGCTCATAGACAGTGCGAAGATAATCATTTGAATCATGGATTCAATACGAGACGCTACTCCAAAACCCGCTATGACGACAGCGCCATGCCCCGCAAGCAACCTCGTGATAACACCCATTGACACCGGTGCTATGAGATTACTCGCCACTGCTGGCAGGCCAACATGAGCGATCTCCCGGCACGAGGAGAAAAATCCCTTCATTTCAAATGCCAGCAAATGGTCTCTGATAATCATTACGTAACTATAGGACAGGAAACTCACTGTTCTGGCTATGACAAAACTGACCGCGGCACCCTGTAGTCCCATCTCAGGCAAACCCAGTAATCCGAATATGAAGAACGGGGCTATTACAATATGAAGACCGGATCCAATTGTCATTAAATAACCCGGTGTGACTGCATCACCCATAGCCCGCATCAACGTCATCCCGACGAGTGTAATCGTAAAGAACGGCATACCAAGCAACCAAAGTTGCATGTAGTCCACCGTAAGATAGAGAACCTCATCTTCAGCACCGAGGAGACTGAAAAATCTCTCCAGGTTGAAATAGACCAGGAAACCCAGGATGACCGTCAAACTCAGAACGAGAACAACACAATGAGTATTGAGCAACTTCGCCTTCTCTGTATCACCAATCCCCATGATCCTTGCGACAACAGAAGATGCACCAACACTTAGGCCCATGGCGATAGCTTGCATTACCATCACCAGTGGAAAAGTGAAGCTGATGGCAGCGAGTTCTTTCGTACCCACTCGACCGATATAAACTGTCTCCATCAGACTTGCTGTCATGATAGATATAAAGCCGAGTACCATGTACCCGGTAAGCCTTATCAGGTGAGAATGAACGGCACCTTCGGTGAAATTTCCGCCTCCACCTGTCGGGCGATTCGATTCTTCGTCTGTGCTGACAGTCTGATTCACAAAAAGAGGTAGTCAAATAAAGCTAAAGCGCATCTAGGCATAAATGATGAAGTAATGCCACTCCCTCACCAAAGTTCGGGACCAACGAGTCGATCTAGCCTAAGTCCTGTTAAGGTCTTCTCCTACAATCCGTTTAAGCAATCACTTGGATCACAGATGTCCCAGACTTCTCCCTACTTTGCAGATCTGTATCGGCCACAACAACCGTGAATGCCGAAAAAGGTCAGTACCGGGGCATAGTCTCCGTGAAGGCGGGTCGTTCCATGAGCCGATCATAATAGGATTCAAGACCTGATCTGCCTTCCCGCCAGTTATCTTCCGGGGTTCGCCAACCTGCATATCCGAGGGACGCCGCCACAGCGATTGAAGCCAGACTCACTGATTCACTTTCTTCTCTCACCATTTCCGCAAGGCTCTCGTAACAACGTCGTGAGCGTTCTGCTTCCTTCTCCAGGACAAGTGCAGAACGTTTCTTTTCTTCCCTGTAGTTTTTTTCCATAGAACGAACAAATAATGAATCCATCAATACGGAAGCGACTGACTCAAGGGCCAGGCACTTTCCTTTCTGGACAGGATCAGAAGGCAATAACTTTCCTTCGGACAAATCATTAAAGTAGTGAGTGATTATCAGTGATTCACAGAGTGAGTGTCCGTCATCAGTAATGAGTACGGGTATCTTGCCACCAGGCCCTAGTTTCACGAGTTCATCGAACCCGGAGATAATAATTTCTTCCACCATGCCCATTAACCCTGCTTCCCGAGCAGCAAGTCGCGCACGTCTGGCATAAGGGGAATTGCCACTAATATAGAGCTTCACGATAAGCTGCCTTTTGATTCTTAAAAACCGTTGCAGTGTACGAATGCACAAACATGGTGTCCAGGTTCAGACCTGGCGACAGTGATTTGCTGGTTGGGAAAGAATACTGATCAAAGCCTCACCAATGTATCGGAACAATCCATAGAATCAAGGATCGGACAAAAAGACCAAAGAGTATCTTTCCTGATGTTTACATGGCTATTATATTATAGGTTCTGTAAGCAGGAGATTTTTTGTTTTGTCGAATGAAATTTATGCCATTGCTACATTGGGTGGCCCTGAACGCAATGTTGAACGGATTGGAACTTTTATTGCGTGGATTATCTCGAATAATTTGCTAGAAACAATATTGACACGTAAAGCAAGTTCTTCGGTCGCTCGCGTACAAATGCAGGACCTCAATGGACTGGAATTTCTAACTACCGTTTTGCATGGTGAATTTAAGGCAGGGCATCTCAGTGAAGAAGGACAGAAATTTGCGGAACACTATTTCCTCAAAGGCCAATACGATAAAGATTATGATGCCTGCGGCTATGATGGAGATGATAACTGGTTACGATACGATGCAGTTGCGCCAAAAATATCAGCCGCCTATCGTCAATTTATTAATCCGAAAAGCAGAATAAAAGCTCGCCTGGCGAAGATCATACAATTCCCTTCTAAAGCTCGTTAGCTACTCATCATGCTCGTAGCACCACACTACTTTTGTGATTTGATCGTAGCTGAATTGTCAGGCTGGGAATACATGGTCAGGGAACTAGCTTTCCAGCGCTTTCCTCGCCCCGGCAATTGCACCCGTGTAAATGCCTCTTACCATTTCCGAAGCCTGTTCTTCAGGTGCATCCTTTGGTTCAAAATTGCCAGTCCAATCAACAATACAACCATCTTCATCCGCAGTTATTTTGACAAAGGCACTATAGTCGGCAACAGGAAGCGGACAATCCTCATTAATGATGGCGTACGAAAAAGTAAAATTTTCCGGGTCGTAAGATTCAAGCCGCTCAACAATTAGTGCGCCCCCCATCGTAATGGAACGGGTCGCACCAACTCCTTCACCAGTTACTTCGAAAGCAGTCACAGGTCCACCAATCTTTATGCCACCGAAGTCTCCCAGGATATCCCATACCGCTTTTGCATCGGCCTTAACACTTTCTATTACTTGAACCATTGTCAATTTATTCACCTTCTTTTATTGGAATTAGATATGGTGCAAATGATAACAGTCCCCGGTAATACCGAGATAACTTTTTTCGCGGACCGGAGATCATCGGTGAATACCACATCGTAATATTCAGTTCACTATGCTGGCACACTGGGGTATGGTCGACTCAGTCGAATTAGCTTAAAATGAGTAATTCCACAATTCGCCGCAGAACACCAATGATCAAATTCCTTCAATTTCTTCTTTTGCTGACCGCTCTGAATATACAGGCCGTAGCGGATATCCCACGTACCTCATCAGGTAAACCGGACCTTTCCGGTGTTTACGATACTGGTACCCTTACGCCGACCGAGCGACCCGAGTGGTTGAATAACAACGAATACCTCTACCCGTTTGTAGCCCGCGCCCTGAACTGGTTCTTCTCCGTTGCATCTGAATGGGTAATCTGGAGCGACAGCGATCCTGATCGCGAAGCGCCAGAGGCTGGCGGCGAAGGTACTAACGCCGCCGGTGCTGGTCGTGTGGGTGGATACAATGTCTTCTGGGTGGACCCGGGTAGTGCACTTGGTACGATCAAAGGTAATGTGCCAACCTCTATCATCTACGATCCACCTGATGGCAGATATCCTCCAAGCCAGCCTGGTGTGAGCGAGCGCTTGGGCGAGATCTATCAGAGTTTCGCACACGATAATACCGGCACTGCCTCATGGCTTGGACATGAAGGTCCGGGGCCATTTGACGGTCCCGAGTCTCTGGCTCCTTCCGAACGCTGTCTGATTTCATTCGGCGCAACGGTGCCAACAATTCCAAGCTTATATAACAACTACAAGCGCATCATCCAGACAGATAGCCACTTTATAATCCTGCATGAGATGGTACATGATGCGCGAATTATCCGTATTGACTCTGAACACCTGCCCCTGACGGAAGGCCAATGGCTGGGTGATTCAGTCGGTCACTGGGAGGGTGATGTGCTGGTTGTTGAAGCCAAGCATTTTAGAAATATCAGCGGTCTACCGGGTGCGGATGAGAACCTGCACGTGGTCGAGCGATTCAGTCGTCAGGAAGACGGCAACCTGTACTACGATTTTACAGTGACGGACGAAACTGTCTGGAAGGCCCCCTGGAGTGGTCGCTACGAATGGCAGTCCAAACCCGACAGTAATGTTTACGAATACGCCTGCCATGAGGGCAACTACGCCATGGGGAATATCCTGCGGGGTGCACGTTTGCTGGAGAAGGAATGGCGGGAAGAACAGGCAGCCAATACTGATTTGACCTCGAGTGAGTGAAAACACTGAGGTCAGTCACAGCATTCGAATAACAGTTAGTTGGTTGCCTGGTTAGCTACTTCTCTGCCAGTGCCTGATACAAAACCTGCCGATCCGTGTCGTAACGGCGACCTGCAAAGAAGAACAGCGGAATAGCCAGAAAAGAGATCACGGTGAACCAGAGCAATGCAGTGGTATAGGGCTCCGCTGCACCAGCAGCCATCAGATAATCCACATAGACACCTGCGGCGCTTACACCGATCGCAACACCAGCCATATTAAGCAGCAGAATGTAAAGTGCCACAACCGTACCGCGAATCTGTGGCGGTACAAGTTCCTGTACGGTCGAGAACGTCGGCCCATAGAAACAACCCAGCTGAAAGAATCCTGCAAAGATGCCAAGCCAGAACCAGGGGGTATCAGGGTCAACGAGTCGATAGGCCAAGCTGATGGGTGCAAGCAGCAACATAATCCAGAACAGGAACATAGGTCGTCCAATGCCTGTTTTCCGCAGGAATATGTCACCGCCGATCCCGCCAAAGAGATTACCCGCCAGTCCTGCCACGATCCCTATCCAACCCGTAATCTGTGCAATCTCGGCTCTTTCGAAACCACGTTCCTGCACGTACCACAGCTGGTCGAATGTAGCTGCTCCCAGGATAAAGTGAAATGCCACACCGCCACCCATGGTCATAAGCAAAGCTGGCGAGGTACGCAGAGCCCAAAGCAAAGTCTTGATAATCTCACCAAAAGACTGCTTTGGCGCTTCCCCTTCGAGTCCACTGGCAAGATGGCGGCGCGGCGTTTCCTTGATAAACCACATCGCGATAGCAAAAAAGATGCCGATGCCGCCCAGCAGGTAAAAACAATTACGCCAGCCGATAGCTGGGCCCAGATAGCCAACCACCAGCAGACTGACCCCCACACCAATGGGCACACCCATATAGTAGAAACCTGAAGCAAATCCTAACCGACTTGAAGGGAACCGGTCAGCCAGCAATGACATTGAAGTTGGCGTCATGATTGACTCACCAACACCAATAAACATCCTTGGCAATGCCAGGCTAAAAAAGCCTCGCGCCGCACCCGATGCTGCAGTGAGAATACTCCAGAGACCAAGACCAACAGCGATAAGCCTGGTCCGATTGACAGTATCAGCCAGTGCGCCCATAAACAGACCTGCGGCTGAATAAAATGTTAGAAAAACCAGACCCGTCAGCAGCCCAAATTGAGTATTGGTTAATTCCAGATCAGGCACGATGAAGTTAGCAAAACTTGCAAGCAACTGACGGTCAACAAAATTCATGACGTTTAGAAATGCCAGAAACCCCAGAAAAGCATAACTGCCACCCGTTACTTTCTCATCTTCGGTCATTGATTCCCCTGGGTTGTTATTCTTCTGCACAGGAGTGTCTACTATTCTCTATGCCGAGGCAATGCACGAATGCTCGTTCCCCGGGGTTAATCGACACTTATCCTTCCTTACGCGATCAGCTATGATCCGCTGACTGAGAATTTGATGGATAGCGGCTCTGTCCGGGCAAAAGTTATTGAATAACGAGAAATTTCTATACTAGCTCAAAACTGTATTGGAGGATTTATGAGTGAAGCACCTGTGCTGATTGAAGACCATAAGGGTGTCCGATGGATAAAACTAAATCGACCGGATGCCATGAATACGATTACACCCCGGATGCTGTCGCAACTGAATGATGAGCTTAAGGCAGCCGATGATAATCGTGATGTGAGAGTCGTCATAATGACGGGTACCGGTCGCGCATTCTGTGCCGGGCTGGATCTAAAGCAGGCATCACGAGGAGAAGGAATCGGCGGAGCACTATCGGGAACCAGTGGTGCGTCTCATTTTTCCACCAGAGAAATCTGTACCGTTACTTTGCAGAGGATGGACACCCCCGTTATCGCAGCAATCAATGGTGCAGCAGCAGGCTATGGACTGGATCTTGCCCTCGGCTGTGATATGCGGTTGATGTCGGAAAGTGCCATCCTGATGCCGGGTTTTGCGAAAATGGGTGTTATTCCGGAAAGTGGCGGTACCTGGTATTTACCCAGACTCGTCGGCTGGGCAAAGGCGTGTGAAATCTCCATGCTTGGCGATACACTGAATGCAGAACAGTCCCTGGATTTCGGTCTAGTAAACAAAATTGTTCCTGCAGAGGAGCTTGAAACTATTACTACCGAGTGGGCCAGCAAGATAGCGAACAATGCTCCCCTTGCAATTACAGAAATGAAGAGACTGTTCAGACACGGTTTGACACAGGATTTTGAAAGCCATTCACATCATGTGCTTATGTCAGTACTTAACCTGTTTAAGTCAAATGATTTTAAGGAAGGCGTACAGTCTTTCATTGAGAAACGACCACCAGAATTCAAGGGAAACTAGACCGGATAATTCACCAGGGCGACGTTAGATTAATGTTAGCTGTAGGAAATTTAATAGGTTACAGAGATTCTGGTAAATTTGAGATATAACAGGCTGTGCCTGATCGACTTCAGAAAAAACCCGAGTAGCGAACGCCATTCGGGTTTTCCTGTTTCAAATCAACCAGTCACTATCAACTGAAGTTCTATAGCTAGTCACCCCAGTGATATCGGATATCCACACCCCAGAATCTGGGTGTCAGTGGCGCGCCAGTAACCTTCCAGTTACCAGATTCAGTTGATGTGCCAAATCCTCGCAAAGCCTCTTCGTCAGTTACGTTGTTGATAAACGCCCGGACAGACCATTTGTCATCCAGGCTTCGCCAGGTCACACCAACGTCAGCCCTGAATCGATCCGGCACTTCATCCAGCTTTCTTTCCAGAGCCTGATTATAAAATTCACCCGTATACGCATAGCTGCCCCTGAACGTAAAGTTGCCCATCTCTGTAGGTACCTCATAGGCTGCCCAGACGGTGTATTTAGTTTCAGGAATTCTTTTGAGCGGCGCACCCTTGCTGTTCTGAGAAAAGAGGTCAGGTCGCGACGTTGCGTCGCCAAACAACGAGGCTGGTAAAGACGGATCATCGTTGACTGCAATGAGGTAACCTTCAGCATATTTGGTTCGGGTTATACTTAAATTTCCCCCGACCGTGAAAGCATCCGTTGCAAGCCACAGCCCTTCGATTTCGAATCCACTGTTACGTGCACCATTCGCATTCTGGACAATACCCACGATGGAGTTCCTTGCAGGGTCAAACACGTTGACCTCATCCTGGTAACCTTCGTAGTCATATGTATAAATCGACATATTGACCTGCATCGTGCCATCAAAGTGCAATCCCTTGTATCCGATCTCATAAGCAGTCACTGTTTCTTCGTCATAATCGACTGGCACAAGACCACCGGTGACGGGATCCTCAAAGCGCGCGCTTACAATACCTAACGAATAACCGCCAGAACGGTAACCCGTGGTCAGCGATAAATACACCAGAATATCGTCATTCGGAGTCCAGTCCAGATTAATGCGATAGTTGGTATCACGCCAGGTGTTTGTGTCGGTCAGATGCGAGGTGTAGCTGATTGGAACTCCCTCATAAATTCGAAGTGGTGTGGTACAGCTCGCGTCTGTCAACTCACACGTCGGTGTCAGCGGATTATCTGGATCTCCTGAGTAAGTGGCATTACCCATCGCAATGTTGATCCAGGCAAGATCTGTCATACCGGGGGTATGGAAGCCCGCGAAACCACCTGCCACCGCAGCACCAGGTGTGTATATACCAGCACCGGCCACTACACCTGCGCCGCCAAAAGCATAAAGTGCGTCAATGCCATAGTGGCTGAGTTCAAAGTATCCACCTCGAATCTCCCTGACAGCTTTTTCGTCTTCTGCATAACGCAAGCCAAACACCAGCGCAAATTTGTCGTTAATCTCCCAGGTTGCCTGGGTGAAAATCGCGACTGCCTCGTTCTTGTTGGTGTTCGTGTGGTGGTACCAGTCACCTCTTTCGTTGCCTAACCAACGACCTGAAATAGAGGTTCCTTCAGCCGCATCACCTAGGTTGACGTGTTCGGTACCAAATCCGATTGCATCAAAGTAGTTCAACCCACCCAGCATTGCATTGGGCAGATCTAGGGTGCCGTAATTTGCCGCCTGGGTAAATCGCGGGGTACTGTCCGTTATGCTGTAATCCTGCTGACGAATTTCATCGAAGTAGTACAAACCGGAGGTGATACTGATATTGTCCGTTGGCGACCAGAAGATCTGGAGTTCATGTGATTTACTCTGCACATCTTCAAGAACTGTAATTCGCCCCTTGGTAATATCGTTATTTGCATAGTCAGTGTCTATATTAAAGGTATACTTGAAGTCATTAGTGCCAAAAACATATTTCAAAGACAGATCGTCATTAATATCCCAATTAATCTCATTCTGGCTTGCGCGATGTTCAAATCTTTCATGGTTGCAGTCAGCAGTGATGTATGGGAATGCACAACCTTCACCATCTGCGTTGATATTAGTTCGATTCTTGGGATTACTGACAGATGACCCTGCCATAAGAGCCGCTGTTTCAGGTCGGTTGTAAGCAGCATTAACAACCCATCCAGCTGCGCTATCGACTCCTGGTATGACATATGCGCCCCATACGGTACTGTTGTCTGCCGGGTCTGTGAAGGCCATCGCGCCAGGATAGTCTGCATCCACTGTCTTCAGGCCGGTTGCATAGACATCTGAGCTGCGTGTGCCGCGTATTGGCGTCGGGCCTTCAGTAATTAACGCGCTTGAGCCAATTATCCTGTTCGAGTCACGATCATTACTCCTTATTTTCACTGTGATGTCATCAGTTACATTCCAGGTCAAAGCCAGTGAGAAGTTGCTATCATCGGTCGAACTCGTATCTTTGGAGCCGTTGATACCCTGCTGCACTCCATCAATATCACGCTTGATGCCAAGCGCTCGAAACGCCAGTACATCTTCTATGAGGGGACCGGAAACCACACCGTAGATCTCGCGATCATTGTAGTCACCCAGTTGGGTGCGCAGATCAGCAGACCAGTCAAATGTCGGGTTCTTGGTAATATAGTTGAGTGCACCGCCAATCGCGTTTCGACCGTACAGCGTACCCTGCGGACCACGCAACACCTCAATGCGCTCAATGTCATACAGCGCGTTCTCTGAGGCCGCAATACCAAAGTCGGGAGAGAACACCCCGTTATAGTACGTTGCGACACCCGGGTCACCGCCCAGGGCTCTGAAATTTCGACCAACACCACGAATCCTGATGTCGTAAGCATCCCGGGTTGTTGCCGGAATGTAGTTAACCATATCGTCTGCACCCTGCATGCCGAACTCTTCAATAGCGTCTGCTGAAAATGCAGTGATCGATATGGAAGTGTCTGAGACAGTAGCTTCGATCTTTTCAGCAGTAACAACCACTTCTTCTATCTGTCGCTGCTCTGCGGCCATTATCGAAACCGATAAAATGCTGGCAACACCGAAGATCAACAGGTTGGATTTCTTATTCATTACAGTCATAAACAATACCCGCTGGTTACGTTTGGATTTACTTCTGAAAAAATATTTTTTTATTCTGGCTAATCGCTGATCTTAAAGAATAACCATTGAAACTAAAACAGTTATTCATCAAAGCAAACCCCTTTAGCGGCAATATCTTTGGTCTCTCCAGCGAAAGGGTGAGGAATAGCAAAGAAAGAGAACACCCAGGACGTCGACCTGACCCACGTTGGAAGGAAAGACCTGGATCGCTGGGAAACAGACCTAACTTACATTAACCCATCGAAGTCTTTTATGGGCTATTCGGTATCTGCCTAATCCCTGAGTCCCCGGCATTTCCTTCAGCAGTCAGGGAAAATGGGACCTTAAGGCCCTTTTTGGCTGCTTTCAGAATTTTACTGCCAACATACTTTTCTCCCATGCTGACAACTTTCCGATAGCGTTCAACTGCGGCAGCCCTCTGATTCCGAAGATCAAGTATCTGAGCATGAATGAGGGAGAACCTCGGTTTTGCCCAGGAGGGTAATCTGTCCCTGGTTTCCGGAGAAGCTTTTTCAATATCTCCAAATACTGCGATTGCACCCGATGCATCTTGCAGACTGAAGAAGGCACGAGTTGCCCATAGCCTGGCAAGTACGATATCAATTTCATCCCGATTATATTTCTCCCAGGTTGAAACAAAATTCTCAACCGCAATTTGGGCGTCCCTGTATTTCTCCATTTCAACCAGAAGGGAGATATAGCGGATATGAAACCGCTTGTTTTCAGGGTATTTCTTTACGAGTTTCCACAGAAATTCAGATGCAACAAGCCTGTTCTCTTCACTTTCCTTTAAGAGAAGATCAACGTAGATATATTTGGCAACATCCTTGAAGAACTCTCCCTCTTCAGTGACTTTCTTAACGTAGGGTAAACTTTTTCTTGAGTTTCCGGTCGGAATGAACCACAGATACTTGCTAAACACTTTAACAAAGGGGGGAAGGTTATCCGCAAAATAGTAGGCAATACCAAGATGTAACTTGGCGTCAGAGAGAGCGGGGTTAAGCTGGAGTGTTTCCTCAAGGTAATAAATGGTTTCGGAACCATTTGTCCCTGCCCTGTAGTAGTTCCCTCTCACCGCATGCAGGTAAGTAAGGATAAAATGTGCCTGACCGCAGTTATAATAGCCATGGAAGTCCCGTGGATTTTCCTCTATTTCATTCTGGCAAAGGCTGAGCGCTGCCGCCCCATCATCCAGAATAGTCTGATCAAAACTGGGGTCATTCTCATCCCATGAGAGTCGAGTCATCAGCGTATTCAGGTTAAATGTATAACCAATGGCATTCTTCGGGAAAGATTCTTTGAGCTGATCGCTTATTCGGTTGGCCGCATCAAAGTCACCTCTCAGTCGCAACAGGGTGCCTTCTGTCTTCAGTGATTTAAGCGACAGAGAATCGCCAGCCACTGCAGGCTGGAGAAGCAGATCACAGGTAAGCCAGAGGAAACTGAGAATGATAAAGAGCTTCAATTAGCGATACCCGGCAAGCTTAGGGTTGGACACTAAGTAACTCGTCGAAAATGCACTGGTTCCTGTTTCAGAATAAATCGAAATCATCTTTCAAGACCAAGATGCCTGACCATACCGTTATATATCTCAGACTGTCGCATGAATGATGGCCGCTCGTTCGTGCCCTAACCATATCCATAGATAGGTACCTGGGCACCTGTATGAAACTCGATTACTGAGTCATTTGTCGCATAGTTAATGCCCATCATACCTCCTTCAGGCGTTCGTAACCGAACGAAATACCCCGGACTGGCATGATCAAGAGTCAGAACTTCACTTTGCTCCGCAATAATCTGCGCGGGCTGTAAGTACAACGCAGGACTGATAAGAGTGAGTAGCATTATGAATCTCATGTAAATGTTAACTCACAATCGCTCTGACATCTCCATCTCTATTCACTCTATTGACGTGATCAAAGAATAGCATCTTATTGATAATTTTTTACTGAGGGGACATGGCGCGACTACCATTACCGACGCATGACTGGCGACTGACACAGGAGAATAAACGTGAACCGGTTACGATCCACTCAATAATGAAAGAGTTGCGCGAACTAAAACAACAACTGATCCCAGCACTGACATCGTGAGTGTCACTATTCGAATACTACTCTGGGTCACATTCCCGATACCCAGCCTGGATGCATAAAATCCCAAAATGGCACCAGGCACCAACATCAGAGAAACCAGAATATCATCAGTACCAAAGTCTGTGCCAAGGGCGATGGCAATCACCGAGACCGTTCCACCTAACAGTAGTTGCATCGACAAGGTTGCGCGAAACTGTGTGCTGTCCTGATGTTGATAGAGAAGCGCCACCGGCGGTCCCCCAATTGATGAGATGGTACCCATAAAACCTGAGGCAAATCCTGCCAATGCCAGAGAAATGCGATTGACGGCCAACTTACGACCAACAAGACTTAATCCGACAGCAATAAGTATCAACACGCCAAACAGGAAGTCAAAAGCAAGACCACTTACCATGGCCAGAACAGCAACACCTGGAAATGTTCCTGTCAGGCGGCCAATAAAAAGGTAGCCCAGATCATGGAAGTTGATTGACTGCCAGTCCGCACGAGAGACCAGCGCAGTCAGAATAATGTTTGATACCAGTATGGGTACGGGTACAAAGATCGGATTGATAAGCAATAAAAGGGGTGCAGCCAGCAACGCACCGCCCATACCGAATCTGCCTTGAATGACACATGAAAAGAATATTACGATAATTGCCGATATGGCTTCTTCAATTGAGACGGGAATGGTAGTGACCTCTTTTTGACCTATAGGCATTTTGACTGAGAACAAACACTATTGTCAGGTACTCTTGATGGAAGCATTGTCGTACTTGATTCTGTAAGTGTACCGGGAAATACCATGCGATATTGACGTTATACTGATGCGTTATGCAGAGACTATTGCTGACATTATTAAGTGTCTTGTTCGTGACGCTGATCGCAACACCAACATTGGGGGCTGGCTGGCTCTGGGATACTGGCAATGGAGTGGGTTTTGTCGCATTTGCCGGGCTTCTCTATTTGGGTAGATCCGAGGGCTCAGGCAAAAACCAGCAGGCACATCAGTTGCTGGGATTCGCTGTGCTGGGTGTAACAACGACACATGCTTACTGGTTCTTGCTCTTTGACGCTGCAGTGATCGAGTACATCAAGCCAGGCGCACCTGTTTACATGTGGGCGGGGATCCTTGGCTTCATACTACTCACTGTTCTCATTTTCACAGGCTTGCCGGAATATCGCCTGCGCCTTCACAAACGTTACGCGATCTTTAAGTACTGGCATCGAGGTCTTGCATTCGCAACGATAGCGGGAGCTGGTTATCACATTGTGGCCAGCGGATTTTACCTGAGCATTTCATTTCAGGTTGTGCTGTTCGTGATGTTAATCATTGCAGCACTGTTTGGTGATCAGCTAATCACCCGACGCGAAGTGGAAACACGACAACCCTCAGCTATGTATCTAGTCGCAGGTGTGCTTTGCGTCTGGTTGTTTGCGGGGATCAGGAATTTTTCAATATGAAGATATTCCTCTGCGTACTGGTACTGGCAACAACCGTATTACTTACAGTGGGCACTCCGTTACCAGGTGAACAGCCGGTAAAGCAAAATCGCTGGCTTAGCCCGGACCCGATACTCCCGATGACCTTTGCTCACAAGACTCACAAAAGTGAGAACTGTCTGGACTGTCACCATAACTACAGTGACGACACCGGCGGCGGACCATGTATGAACTGTCATGTTTCGGACCAGGAAGTGTGGCCACTGCTGGAGACTCAATTTCATGATCTATGTCGCGGTTGCCATGAAGATAAACAGTTGGCGGGAGAGGAAGGCGGACCAACCCGTGTCTGTATTGAATGCCACCTGGATGAGGAACTGCCGTAATTGTCGAATGTGGGAAGCTGACTCTCCACACGAGTTCAAATCGGTATTATTTTAATACAACACTAGGCAGTTGAACCGCCATCCGCCATGTAAACTGACCCAGTGATAAAAGCACTATCATCGGATGCCAGAAACAGCATGATTTTCGCGATGTCTACAGGCTCAGCGTAACGCCCAAGAGGAATACGCGACAGCATCAGTTCTTTTGCTGCTTCAGCCTGTCCCGGCGCGAATCCTTCCTCTAGGCTTCGCATCATCCGAGTTTCAACCGGTGATGGATTGACAGTATTAACCCGTATGTTCATGGGAGCACACTCTTTGGCCGCAGACTTCATCATGCCAATGACCGCGTGTTTGGAGGTTACATAGGCGGAGACATTGGGCCCACCATTGATCCCCGCAACGCTGGAAGTAATGATGATGCTGCCGCCACCGCGTTTACTGATGGCAGGTATCGCTGCCTTCAAACCGAGAAAAGGGCCTTTCACATTAACAGCCATGACCTGCTCAAATCGCTTCTCGTCATAATCAACGATCGGAGTCACATCGCCCTCGATACCTGCGTTGGCGAGTAGAATATCAACACCCCCGTAACGCTCTTCAGCGGTGTCAATCATTGCCTGGTTATCTGAGGCACTGGTGACATCTGCAACACAGTAACTAGCCTTGTTGCTGCCGATCTCATCACAAGCTGATTTGAGCGCTTCTTCATCCAGGTCTGCAAGCAGGACATCCGCTCCCTCGGCCACAAAATGTTTCCCGACGGCTTTGCCGATACCACCAGCCCCGCCCGTGATCACAGCAACCTTTCCTTCCAACCTGTTCATATGTCTTCTCCTGCCTGACTACGACGACGGTGAACAATGAGTGACATTCCCACGCACGTCTCTGAGATTATCGTATATTAACCATGTACCTGCTGATGGTATTTCGAGCAAACAGCCCGAACAGGATGGCAATGAGCAACGCAATACCGACACTACTCAATGAGGGCGATGAGTCAGCCCACATCCATCTGATTAATTCATAGGCCGGGTAGAGCACAAGCAGGATATACACTGACATCGCCAAAGAGATTCTATCGATGGTTTGCTGCCTGACTTGAAATGGCTGTCGAGAAATCTCGAAAGCAGGAGGTAGCTTCGCAACATTCATCGCAGTCTCCTCAAAATGGTTTCACAATAGCCAGATAGAATATCAGCGTAATGACAACGATAACAATCGGTGTTGAGACCACGAGAAACCACCAATGCAGGCGGATCGCTTTCTCATACGCTTCCGGTGTTCCTGTCGCACGTATTTTCGCCTTGTTGAGACTGAAGTGCGCCAGGTAGTAGTCCATTACCTCGACTGGAATGAATACAAGCACTACCAGTACTAGTTTCATGGCGAGCCAGCTGCTTACCAGTGTCCAGCCACCTGCAATCATCAGCATGGGTCCGGTGATCAGAAGGATGGGAAATGCAACATGTTCGAGAATTGCACCCTCGTCGAATCGTTCCATAGCCCAGTTGCGTAACCTGATACGATCAGGATCTTCAGGATTCTTCAGCCAGTCACGAAACAGCGGGACCAGGTAGTAGGTATAGGCAACTGATGTACTCCAGAACCACATACCTGCAAACACCAGGTGGATGAATTTTATCTGTAGGTAGTATCCGGCTAGGAAACTCTGGGCGAATTGCAGCATATTGATATTCTAGCAGTCCTGGTTGAAAAACAGCATATCCACAAAGTCAATCGCCTGCGAGTAAACAGGGAAAAGAACAGGATCGCCACAATCCCGGAGGGTTGAATTTACGTTTCCGGAGTGTCACGAAGATACACCAACAATCTCGTATTGCCGCTTGCGTCGCTTTCTATAGTAGACTCACAGTAACAACACCGAGGTGTTCGGATAACAATGGGGAGGAGCATGCCAGTAAAAGGCAAGTGGGCGTTAAGAATCACAGCAGTACTAATTGGCGTTATCGGGATTCCCATGACCCTGTTCGGCGGTGAGTTGGCCATACTGGGCGGTACGCCCTACTACCTCTGCGCAGGCTTGTTGATGTCGATCAGCGCGGTGGAACTGTGGCGAATACACAGGCGTGGTTTTTATTTTTTTGCTGCAACGCTGTTACTTACTCTCGCCTGGGCAGTTTACGAGGCTGGGAACGAATTCTGGCTGGTAGGATCAAGAATCTGGATCGTCGGCTTACTCTCGCTATGGCTGTGCATGCCAATGATTCGACGCAGTCTGTGGGATGGTGACGCACCTTCACTTTTCAGTATGCGTACCGTACAGGTTTGCACAGCCAGCAGTGTTGCGGTGCTGCTAGCGATGTCCTTCAACCTGGTCAATCAGCCCGTTGTGTCTATTTCGAACACAACCTATGGCCCGCCTCAAAACACCTCTGATTGGACGGCATATGGCGGCAGCCATGCCGGTACCCGTTATGTACCTCACTCACAAATCGACACATCAAATGTCGAAAAACTGACCCGGGTGTGGGAGACAGATACCAGAAGAGTCGGGCGTTTCAGCGCAACACCCATCCAGATCGATGATGGCATATACCTCTGTACAGCTCAAAATGTTGTACTCGCGCTGGATCCTGACACCGGTGCGGAACGCTGGCGATATGATCCTGAAAACAAAACACCACCCTACGGCATCCTCGGTAATTGCCGTGGCGTGACTTACTACCATATCCCCGAACGCGTCAAGGGTGAGTACTGCGCTGAACGTATTTATACAGCCACAACAGATGCGCGCATGATCGCGGTCGACAAAGCCTCAGGAAAACCCTGCGAGGAGTTCGGCATTGACGGACAGATCTCTTTGCTTGCAGGGATGGGCGAGGTCAAACCCTTTTATTATTTCGTTTCTTCTCCACCCACGGTCGCAAGTGGCGCATTGGTCGTCGGTGGATGGGTTCTGGACAACCAGGAAACAGGAGAGCCATCAGGAGTAGTCAGAGGTTATGATCCACGTACTGGTGCATTACTTTGGGCATGGGATATGGGGCGTGAGGGCAATACCAGTTTGCCGCCCATTGGTGATCACTACACTCGTGGCACACCCAACGTGTGGAGTCTGACCTCGGCAGATGATGAACTAGGCCTGGTATACGTACCCACCGGCAACGCCACTCCCGATTACTTTGGTGGCCACCGCACAGAGATTATGGACAAGTACGCCAGCTCAATCGTGGCAATCGATGCAAAGACTGGATTGACCCGTTGGCACTTTCAGACCACTCATCATGATATCTGGGATTATGATGTTGCATCGCAACCGACCCTTGTTGACCTCACACTTGAAGGGGTCAGTCGCAAAGCGGTCATTGTCCCCACGAAACGGGGTGAACTGTTCATGCTGGATCGAGGCACCGGCGAGTTACTGGCAGAAGTAACCGAGAAACCTGTACCACAAACAGATATACCCAACGAGCGATCCAGTGCCACGCAGCCGTTTTCCACCGGCATGCCCTCTTTTGCACATCCACGCGTTCGCGAACAGGATCTTTTTGGCATCAGCCCGTTTGACCAGATGGCTTGCCGTAAAACATTTCTAGGATTGCGCTATGAAGGCCCGATGACACCACCGTCCACCCGGGGCACGCTGCTGTATCCCGGACCTGGAGGAGGGATGAACTGGGGAAGTGTCGCCGTCGATGAAGAGCGCCAGTTAATGGTCGTTAACAATATGCATCTGCCATTCGTCATTCACATGATCCCACGGGAAAATGATCTGGATACCACCGAAGGGGAAATAAATCCTGGTTATGGTATTGGTGGAGCGCAGCGAGGCACACCATTCGCGGCGATCGTCGAGATGTTTGCCTCGCCTCTATTTCTGCCCTGTCTCAAACCACCCTACAGTGAGATTGCTGTTGTCGATCTCACCACACAGCAAATTGTCTGGCGACGCGGCATGGGCTCTCTCAATCTTGGCTTCCCTGCCACAGCAGGCTCTATTATCACGGCCGGAGGACTAATTTTTAACGGGGGAGTCATAGATCGAGAATTTCGCGCCATAGATGCACTGACCGGAGATGTGGTTTGGCAGGATTCACTGCGTAGCGGCTCAGATGCGACACCGATGAGCTATGTGAGTCCGAAGACCGGTCGCCAATATGTGTTGGTCACTGTCCCGAGCCAGGTACGACCTCTGCGCAATCCCCTGGAAGATCCAGAGGGTGCCAGCGATGGTAGGACGCAAACAGGTGGCAAAGTGATAGCTTATGCGCTGCCAGAGTAGATCTGACAGGTAATCATGATCTGCCGGGTACTTCCAATCGCCCACCCTATTTCTCTTTTCAAAGGAAAACCCGATTACAACGTCATTCACTAAAAACGCTGTCCATTTTGCTTATACACCAAAACTCAGCTGACTCCAGTGAGTCTTTAACATTTACCCATCTGCTGAGGTACAACCATGAATATTGTCAAAGAAAAACTACAAGCAGGCGAAACAGTCATCGGAACAACTGCTTCAGCCAACAGCGAAACGGCTTTCTTAGCAAATTCAGGTTTTGATTTTCTGCTCTTCGACACTCAGCACTCCACTGACGACATCAAGGGACTGCGGCGCCCACTTGCCTCCATGCGAGGAAAACCGGCAATTCCAATTTTACGCGTCGGTGATAACAGACCCGATCAGATCTGTTATGCACTGGATATTGGTGCAAAAGGCATCATTGTTCCGATGGTCAATAGCCCGGAGGAAGCCGCCAACATGGTGCAATGGTGTAAATATCCCTTTGAGGGCGTCAGGAGCTCAGCTGGCATGCGGGGTGAATGGGGCGAATTCAAAAATTACCGCGAATACATGGACGCGGTGAATAACCAACTGTTGATCATTCCCATGATCGAGACCGAGGAGTGTCTGGATAACATTGACAGCATCCTTGCAGTTCCCGGAATCGACGTCCTGCTGATTGGTCCCTCTGACTTATCGATCAACCTCGACGTTCCATTGGATTATCAGAATCCAAAATACACAAGCGCTTTGGAGACGATCGCATCCGCCTGTAAAAGTGCAGACGTGGTGCCGGGCGTATTTTTTGTACCACCCGGTATTGAACCGAACTGGCTGATTGAGACAGGTTACAAGTTCTTCACACTGCCCTGGGGCGGCTGGGCATCAGAGGGGATTCAGCGAGGTCTGGTGAATATTCGATAATCCCAGATCACATATGGCGCGATACTTTTAGATGACTGATCTTCCTGAAACCTTAAGCCCAAAATCAGATTCTCAACTATTTTATGAGAATCTTTTCGGATCTCCAATAATACCTGTCCGACGCAAGTTATCTATCTGCTGTTCCTCAAAACCAAGCTCAGCGGCTAGTACATCATCAGTGTGCTCACCGAGCCTGGGCGGTCGCTTCATTTCCACTGTGGACTCTGACATCCGCGGGGCAAATCCAAGCATCGGCACCTTGCCATGTACCGGTAGTTCCATCTCGTGGATAAAGCCACGTTCCAGCAGGTGTTTATCATGATGAATCTCTGCCGTATCGAGGCATGCGGAACAGGGCACACCTGCACCGGCGATGGCTTCCATTGCCTCGTATTTTGTCCGCTGACCCGTCCAGTTGCAGATTTCCTCATAGAGTGCTGCGCCGTTCTCGACACGTGCAACGCTGGTCTCGAAACGTTTGTCGATGAGCAATTCGGGGCGTTCCATGGCTGCAACCAGTGAATCCCAATGTCCCTCATTCACAGGCATCAGGTAGATATAATCATTGGGGCCGAAGGGTTTGCATGGATAGATATTCACAGGCGGGACGCCGCCTGCATTTCCGTATCGTCCGGATGCTTGAGTTCCCCACTCAGAACCAATGTATGCACGTGTACGCACAAAGTAGATCATTGCTTCCTGCATCGACATCTCGATTTCCTGTCCTTCGCCGGTGCGTTGTTTCTGGACATAGGCCGCAAGTATCGCCATGGCAGCCTGCACGCCAGTTCCTGAATCTCCGGTGGTCGACCCTGGCATCATCGGCGGACCATCAGCTTCACCCGTAATTGAGAAGGCACCAGCCGCAGCCTGGGCTATCATGTCCATACAGCGGTAGCCTGAATAGGGACCAGATGTACCAAAACCCTTGATTCTGGTATAGATCAATCCCGGATTGACGGCGCTTAATTCCTCGTAGCCGATATTCAGTTTTTCGACAATACCCGGGCCATAGTTCTCAACAAACACATCGAATTTTGGTACGAGTTGCATAAAAACGTCGCGACCTTCTTTCGACTTAAGGTCTAATGCGATACTGCGCTTATTTGAATTCCAGGCGCAAAAGTAGGCAGAATAATCCTTGTTGACCGTCCGGCCCACACCTCGTCCCGGATCTCCATATTCAGGCGATTCGACTTTAACAACGTCAGCCCCTAGCCATGCCAGAGCCTGTGTGCACGATGTGCCCGCCTCGTACTGTGTCATGTCGAGAACTCTCATCCCGTCCAGCGCGGCCATATGAATCTCCCATCAGTATTTCCAGGGTTGTTTATACCACGTACTGAGAAACCAAGCGCAACAATAGATTTCAATAGATTTCAATAGATTTCAATAGATTTCCTGCAAGAATACAATTACCTGAGTTCGATGCGAGCCCCAACACACTTGCTGCAGGCACACTCATAACAATCATGACATTGTGCTGTTAAACTGCAAAACTAACCCGCTATCTCTAAACGACAAAACTACCCCTAAATGTGGTCAACGGCAACCCGGCGTGTTATGGAATTACCGGAAGGATCTGGATACTGCACGGGTATTGGATTTTCGACAAACATCGTAGATCTCATCCGTGCCGCCGACAGGTCCTCGCATACGAGATAGCAGCAGAAACCAGCACCGGATTCTCTTACCTTCTCCCGCAAGTCGCCGATATCGATCAGCCAGTCGTCTTGCGTCTCTACAAATACAGGATTAGCACCAACCGAATGAATTGCGGCAGGTACGGGTGCAAGCGTATACGGTGTTCGCTGGTAGTTGGCGAACTCCTGTTCGGGTAACGAGCATTAGCTGGACTCTTCGAGTGACTGGTTATAACCCTGCAGTCACCCAGACTTCAACACATCCATGGCCTCATCAATCCCATGCTCTGGAATTGCTTCCTGTTGAGTGAAGGGCTTTTTGAAACGTGACAGTTCAGTCATAACGCTTCTGTTCAGCGACCTCGAAGTCCCAATCCTGATCAGGAAAGTACTTGCGCAGTCTCCAGTCACAGGATCGGGCATGACCGTCCATTCCTTCCAGACGACTGATGCGAGACCCGGTCCCGGAGAATGGTAGATTCGCATCCCGACTTAGCTGCTGCCAGGTAAGAACCTTTAAGAACTTCATGACATTAAGACCACCCGTATATCTTGCAGCCCGCTTCGTTGGCAGTATGTGATTGGTGCCGGAACACTTGTCACCGTGAGTAACCGATGAGCCTTCACCAAGAAACAGCGACCCATAATTTTTGAGATTGCGCCGCCACCAATCCAGATCTTCCGCAATGACCTGCAAATGCTCACTGGCAAAGCTGTCAGAGACCTGGCATATCTCATTGCGACTACTACAAACAATGATCTCAGCATGATTGTTCCACGCCTGCATGACTACATTACCACTCGGCATGTCGGCAGCAAGTTTAGGCATTATGCGTAACACGGTTTCCCCCAGATCACGACTGGTGGTGAACAGCCAGACCGGGGAATCCGGTCCATGTTCCGCCTGGCCAGCCAGATCCACTGCGACCGTCATCGCATCTGCTGAATCATCTGCGATGATGGCACTTTCTGTGGGTCCAGCAAGAAGATCGATACCGATTTCTCCGAATAGCTGTCGCTTTGCCTCGGCCACATAGGCATTGCCCGGTCCAACCAGGATATCTGCAGGGCGCGTATCGAACAGGCCAAATGCCATGGTGGCAATAGCCTGAATACCACCCATCTGCAAAATAACATCTGCACCAGCCATGTCCATGGCATAAGCAATCGCAGGTGCTATGCTGCTACCCCGGGGCGGGCAGGCGGTTACGATAAAGGGCACACCCGCGACCCTGGCTGTTGTGATGCTCATGATGGCAGAAGCAGCGTGAGCATATCGACCACCAGGCACATAACAGCCAGCACACTCAACAGGAACGAGAGACTGACCAAGTCGAACGCCAGGTTCAGTTTCAATGGCAAATTCACTGATACTCTGTCGTTGTGCTTCGGCGAAGTGCTTCACCTGTTGATGTGCGAAACGAATGTCCTGCTTCTCCTGCTCAGGAACCTGTTCGATCAGTGCCTCTCGCTCACCTGCCGAAAGGATAAATTCACCAGACCAGCCATCAAGCTTAAGAGCTATCTTTCTGACGGCACTCTCACGGTTTAAACGAATGTCCAGCAGCATGTCAGAAACTGTTCCACTGACAGTTTCAGCCTGAGCTTCTCTATCCAATGCTGCCTTCTTCAGGTACTCCATTGATGCCTCCGTCGACTAACCAAACTCTTTGATGACAACACCGGGATACAGACTGGTGCATTTCCCATCATGCGTGGCCGGTTTACCGTTGACCAACACATGTTCGACCACCGGCACTGGTGAGTTAATTGCCGATATCACAACGACACTCTATGGCAACCGAGCCAAGCACACCGATATCAACATGATAGTTAGCGTGTAACCGACCCGGACCTTCAAGACCAATATACTCGGACGGCATAGGATCATTGGGTCAGAGTAAAGTGCCAGAGTAAACCTGGGAGATCAATGAAATCAGCTGAGAGTTTTCGTCATTCTGGTAGAGGCCGAGTGCTGTTGTACATATCGAAATAACAAATACCAAGCAGCATGCCTCCAAGTCGTCTCGGATGGATGTACCCCCCGATATCCGCATGAGTCCAGCCAGGGCCGTTTGCTTCTACTCGTTCCTTGATTTGCGGAATGTCGTCCGTCACGATTGCGCACATGTAGATACCTTGACCGTTACGTTTAACAAAGCGTGCCACTGCTTCTTTCATGTCAGTAGGTTCCAGATATTCGAGACTATCGAGAGGAGCACGATCCCTGGCGTCAAACCAGCTGACTCCCGCATCATAGCCAAAGAGATCACTGTGATATCTGCTTGTGAAAAGGCTGCCCATGTTGAGTGTGTCGATGTAGAAGTCGCACATATCGTCAAGATTCGGCCCCGCAAAAGTGATCTGCCAGATCCGGTCGGAGAGACCAACGCGCGCTCGTTCCTCTTTGCGAGACAGGATAATTCCGGTCCCACGACACTCGTCCGGCAGGACAAGGAACCGATCCGCACCCTGCTCATGAACCTTTATGCCTCGATCAGCCATGTGTGCCGCAAGACCAGCTGGATCAGAAAGTGAAAATCCCCCTGCAAAGAGGCCTCCATGTCCCTTCTTGAGAAAATTTGACGCCGGACCATCACCCAGTGGTTCGAACAGTTCCACCTGGTCATGTCCCCATTGCAGAGTCACTCGACGGGCAACTGCGACTTCATCCCTCGTGTCATCGACAACCTCTGTATCAAATATCGAATTGAAATCACCAGCCACCCTGTCTGCATTGGGTACGGCCAATGCCACCCGATCTGTCTGTTCAGGTATCATCCCTGTGCTCATTTTCGTCTCCCCCCTCTCTTGCCCGGGATCTCGTATTTAATGAAAGTTAACATGAGGTCGCTCATTCCTCAAAGTGGCAGTGATGCGTTATGCTGTTAATCACCATAGCCAAACGTGTGTTTGGACTGCCGGATTCGTGATGTAACAAGTTCGATGAACAGCGTGAAATCGATTGACGAATATCTGGAATTTATAATCTGACCTCAACAGTAAAATCGTCATGGACAACTTCAACGGAGACAAGTTGATGACCTACCCATTTTCTGACATGTCCCAGCGCGAGATAGATGATTTTCTGCAGGCGCCCAGGCATGCAACCTTTGCCACAAACCGAACCGATGGCCCACCACAAATAACGCCGGTCTGGTACCTGTATGAGAACGGGCAGTTTTATGTCTCAATATTTAAGGACAGTTACAAATACAAGAACTTGAATCGCGATCAGCGGGTAAGTCTTTGCATAGTTGGTGACCATCCTGATGCACGTGGTGTTACGGTCAGTGGCACGGCAGAAGTAATCGATGAAGACGGCACAGATTGGATAGGTAAGACGGTGTGGCGACTGATGCGACGCTACCATGAAAGTGATGAAGATACCCAGACCTATATTGACAATGAAGGGCCCAGGGGGAGAAGTGCCCTGGTTGTGATCACTCCCAATAAAATACTAGCTCAGGACTTCAACGAGACTAATTCTTGAGAGACACTGCCGCCAACTATTTAACCATTTGAGAGCAAGGGCCTTACCTTTGATATCTACTCAGCCATGCCGCTTTAATTGAATCGAAATTCACTGGTTTATCCGGGTTCCGCCCAGTCTTTTTCACATAATCCGGGCTCAACTCATCGGTCCTCACCTCACGCTTGAAGAATCATTGTCCTAAGACTTGTTTTGGGCAGCTCTGATATTACGGTCGACCCAGAGTGAGGAGGTGTGATTATGAACAGGAAATGAGGGCTCACGCTGGTTATATTTTGGCATGGGTCTAGTATTTTTTTAGACTCCTTTTCTCACTTCAAGGAGGTTCTCGAAACCAACCCGTCTTCCTTCAGCCGCCAGAGCAGCACATCGAGGCGGTCCTGACCAAAAAAGGGTTCACCTTTGTACGCACAGGTCGGTACGCCCCAGTGGCCTGCCTTTACGTGATCTGCTTCATTATGTTCTATTTTCGCATCCAGACGGCCAGCCTCTGCGCTGATTTGTTTATCCATTTCAGCAAGGTTAAGTTTTGCTTTTTCGGTAGCTATCGCCATGTGATCAGCCTCATGCCAATCACCGGTACCACCCCAGATCAAACTGGAAACCTCATCAGCAAATTCAATCCCCCGGCCCAGTTCAGCGGCCAGCACGCCAAGTCGCGTCAGTCTATAGATATAGGGTTGTTCCTCACTGGTACGTCGTAAACCGTTTTCATCAATCAGTTGGACGACAGGGTCTGGATTCGGCCAGGTAAACGGTAGATCAAGGAACTTTGCGACCCGAAATACATCAGTCATAAAATAGGGGAACCACTGCGGATGCACATTATCAAAGAACTCCGGTGTACGAATCGCGATGGGATAAACCGGGCGAAAGTTAACATCCAACCGGTAGTCCTCCTGCCAGCCCCTCAACCGTTTCGTGGCAAGGTAGGACCAGGGACTCCTAAACGACCAGAACACATCAATTTTCATTGTTTCGCTCATCATGACTCTCTCTTATCTGCCCTCCAAGGGATAAATGGGGTCAGAGTTGAATGACATTTACTTAAGCGCTCTTACGAGGCACTCTTACGACGTTCCGATCCCAGCTTTCTCTTTTCGCTAATTAGATCATTTCACGCTCAACGAAGGCATCCATTCAGATACTGAGCAAATCTTGAGTGTCCTGAACTATTTTCTAGAGAGTATTTTTTGTGCTCTCTGCTAATCTCGCGTTGCGGCGCTCGAGTCGTTCACGCAGGCGTGCGTGACGTGCCGGTGTAAGCGGATAGTTCCAGATAAGTCTCAACGCCATTCCGTAGAATACGACAGGACCGAGACAATACACCATGCGCAACGATAGAACGCCAATTTCAGTGCTGGCAGCGATACCTCCCTGAGGATCAAACCCGAGTAAGCCCACTATATTGAGTGATGCGCCAGTCCCGAATGCAATAGCGATCTTTTCACTGAAACCCATAAAGGCAAAATAGGTACCGGCACGCTGACCACCGGAGCGGGCACTATCAACATCCACTACATCGGCAAGCATGGCGACGGGCAGGAATTGCAAGCCACCAAAACAAAAACCCTTGACAGTGAACAGCAGAAAGAACGGCAGATAGTCACCATAGTCAAGCAGCAGATTTGCAGCACTGACGCAGGCAACGGTAATCAGTGTCATCATGAACGCACGGTGTTTACCGATTCTCCTGCCTAACCACAACCAGAATGGAATCGCGCCAAGACCCGCGATGAAGTAAATAAAGTAGGCTGCTCCAATTGTTGGGACACCCACAATGTCACGAATAAAGAACAATGATACGGCATTACGAAAAGACTCACCGAAATATACCAGTACAGCAATGATAAGCACTCGAACCATCGGGCCGTTCTTAGCTACAAGCTTGAGCCCTTCCACGAAAGTTGGCCGTTTCTCGGTGGCGACCGCTGCAGGTTCTTTCACCATTGTAAGAACGATGCTTGCACAAATGGGCAGTACGATAATGACAGTCCAGGCTAATCCCTGCAGTACCGGCCCTGTCAGGGTGGCCCGATCGACTATCTTCTTATCCGCAAAATTGCCTGTGAAAGCACCAATGGCATCACGCCAGAGCGTACTGAATACCTCACCGACACCAGAGCCACCATCAGCCTGAATTTCAATAATCATCGGTACTGCCGCCGCGACCATCAAACCTACCAGAACGTAGATTTCTCGAGCAGCAGTCACACGACTTCGCTGGTGGTATTCTGGCGAGAGTTCTGCACCCCAGGCGCGGTGAGGTAATGCAATCATGGTACTGCCAAGAAAAAAGATCGCCAGCCAGATCAGGAAGTAAACCAGACCAACCCCTTCATCTGGGATAAACAGATTGTACACACCGATCATCATGACGGGCACACCAATGAACAACCATGGCTTGCGGCGCCCAAATGGCGTGCGCCAGCGGTCCGAGATTTCGCCGATAATGGGATCTGAAATCACGTCAGTGAGGCGAGCGAGCATTAAGATGGTACCAACTGCAGCCAGACTGATACCAAGTCCACCGGAGTAGTGCGCCGGAATCCAGATGGCAAGGGGGTAACCAATTACGGCAAGTGGAAGCCCCATGGTCCCATGGGCGTAAATAGTAGTTCGTGACAGAATCTGGGTCATATGCAACCTTTTACAAATCGTTTTGTAGATATCTTGGAATATCTGGTGTTTTATATTCTTGTAAGACCGAGATTGCCTGCAGCAGGCCGTCTATTCAAGCCCTCAGCTGGTGGGATCAGAGTAGAATGGCACTTACTTAAGTGCTCATACGTCGTTCCGATCCCAGGTTTCTCTTCTCGCTTATCCCAATTGACTGGCCCTGTTTGAAGAATCATCAATTGACAAACAGTCGATCAATATCAGATTGAATCTGATTACCATCAGCCAGGTTAGAAACCCAAGCCTCCGGGATGCCGTCAGAACCAGCGTCAAAATGAGCACCACAGACAGCACCCAGGACTATTGCACGTCCGCAGTTATCACCCCCCGCATACAGATTCTGTCGAATTGCATCAACGAAGCTGGATGCAGTCTTTAAATTTGCTAACAAACTCGCCGTGCCACTCCCGAGATCACAATGTAATCCAAATTCTCTGGTTACCTCTCGAACAGGAACGTCCATCGAAAGTGCTCGATTCAATAGCTGCTGTGTTTCGGTTGTTCCAGCTGCCACGCCCTTGGCGATCGCTGACGACATTGGTTCACCTTGAATGGCGGCTTTGAGAAGCTGCGCACTGACCATACCAAAGTCAACCGCCCTGGGTGCGTTATTTGTCACTCTTACTGCTGAGGAACAAAGCACCTCAAGATGTGGATCGTCCACATGACAGGCAATCAAGGGTGGGAGTTTACTGATTGCAGGGAGTTGCTCGTCGATTGCCCCAGGAAATTCTTCGGAACCCACCAGAGCATCAGCCAGTGCAAGGCCGTACTCAAGCGATTGTTCCGGCACAGCTGTCGCACTTGCATAAACTTCTATCTGGTCTCGAAGCCGCTCGCCACTGAAGCGCTTTGCGGCTGCAAGAACTTTCGTCAACATGCCCTGTTGTATCGCTGCATCACCAGAGAACGGGATTAAATTGACTGCGTCGAGAGCATCACTTTCATCACGATAGATGCGATCCAGTGTCTGCCGTGTGGGTCGGTCAATGTAGCCGCGGAAGTCTCCACCATATCCGAAGTGCAGACGAAACTGCTCCTGATAATGTTGCTTATTGTAGTGCCCGTCATTCTCCGCCAGGGACGTCAGCATCACCTGCATCTGTTCACCATACTGAGAAAGTTCACCGGCGCGTTTCTTTCCATGCGCAAAGTAGCCAACATTCCCATCGTAATCCTCTTCATCAGGTTGCCTAAACTCCGGTTGATCAGGTGCAAGTTCGCTGATTCGACGCTGACTGTACATCCAATGGAATCCCATGGTCGCAGCGTCAGCAACGAATGCGCCCAATATGCAGTTTTTAGCTCGCTTCTGTTGTTCTGAATTCATATCCACTCCTTTTACACGTCTCTGATGTCCTCGTTCGAACCGTTGAACTGAAACGATGGTGTACTAGCGATCACTTTATGTCTCATTCGCTACGAAATGCTTTTCGCCATTCTTTAACCAACTGAACCCCGAAAAATAACATTACCACGCCATCGACAAGAAATTTGACAAATATGGAGGATTTGAAGCGGTATGTGTCGCTGGATTGCTCGTACACAGGACCATAGTATCGAGCCTTGTTTGATATGGTTGTCAAAATATCTGAATCTTCATCAACACTGAACACTAACCTCTTTAGTGGTTCAACCAGCAGTGGCGTATCAAAATCCATACCATAGACTTGTTGGATAACTTTGCCCTCAGGATCAACCACACTTGCCTGAATCAGATGTTCGAATCCCTTGGGTGATGGTTCATACAAAAACCCAAGTTGCTCCGATATACACTCAATGGTTGCCGCGTCGCCACTGAGAAATTACCAGTTATCATCATTCACCTACTGTGTATCTCGAAAGTGTCTCATCATGGCAGGTATGTCATGTACTGTATCAAAACCCAGGGTAACGACATCAAAACTATCCGCCCCAGTGCGTCTCTTGCTTTCAAAACGACACTGGCCAGATGCTTTGTTGTAGTCGGGCAGATGCACTGAGAACTTGTATAAATCAAACTAACGATGAGAGGTTCCCCCAGTAGTCTGAAAGATTAACGATCCCTCCTTCGATATTATGAAATTGATAGTCGTCCAGTTGTCGATTGATTGCGCTCTGACTCAAAATCTGAGCTTTGACTCGATCGAAGCCAGAGGCTTCCCGGGCAGGATCTACTGCGATTATCAGTACCAGGGAGCGAGAACATAACCTTACAAATCTTTTCTTATCCATTGACAAGAACCAGATAACATCACGCCGATACTTCATCTGAGAGTGATATATCTAATAGCAGACGCTCAGTGTTTAATCCGAAACCTCACATCCAACACTTAGAATAACAAGAAGTTAACACACACTGCCAAGGGTGCCCAAAATCGGGTGTCCACGTTAATCTGCTTACTGTATTCTTAACTGTTCTTCATACAGGGAGATCAATCCAATGACAGAAACAAAAATTAAGCGTGTCCACCACATCAGCTTGGCTGTAAACAACGCTGAAGAGGTGATGGAATCATGGTCATCAGTAATGGGCATCGCCCCATGGACCTGCCTTGAAATGAAAGGAGAGGATCGCAAAGGTCGACCCTGGACCGGCAAAGAGTATTGGGCCAAAATCGGAGATGTAGTCATCGAGCTCATCGAACCAGGTCAGGGTCGTATTGTGCAGTCAAAGTTCCTTGATGACGTTGGCCCCGGCTTGCATCACATTGCGTTTGAAGTGGACAACGTGGATGAGACAATCGCCGAGTACCAGGAGAAAGGTGCAGAGCTTATTCTCAAGAGTCCGGGAAGCTGGGCTTACTTCCGCACAGGCGGACCTGACGGCGCAATCATCGAAATCTCTCAGCATCAGGTCGAGCACGAAAGAGAAGTCGTCAAACAATAGCCAGCAACAGTTGGGGTCAGAGCAAAGTGCCAGAGTAATTCTGGCACCGCCTCGAATCGCAGCGTCCGGCAAGCACAATACCTGTATGACTGACATGAGAATGATGACTTCAAGGTCTTCGGTAATCCCCCGATTAATAATAGTTCTCAGAAGTAGTCATTCTTATGCTGCCTGTTTCAGTTTTTGTCTTGAGGTAATTCCTCCGATAGCCATGTTAGGTCGCTCATTGTTGTAACGCCATAGCCACGCTGTTGCCGTTTCTCTCGCATACTCTATCGACTTGAATTGATGTTGATCCAACCATTCATGACGAACAGTGCGATTGTATCGTTCAACATCTGCGTTCTGTTATGGTTTCCCAGGTTGGATGTAATGAAGGCAAACTAAAGTCGCATCAACAATTTGCGCCCCATTACCGAATATGATCTGAATGGCACTTACTTAAGGAACGACTTGCTGCTGACAGTCCTATGCTTGACAAGCTCGCGAACGTCTTCTCTTTTCGCGTTCTCTTTTCACATAGTTCTACAGCGCGCAAAGGCAGGAACCGGAGCCGCAAAGCTGTCTGAACGAATGGAGCACAGGGACGTGCGGAACGAGTAAGCGAAAAGAGAAACCTGGGATCGAAATGATCTAAGAGCACTTAAGTCAGTGCCATTAGAGGCTGATCCTGCTTTCACACTTCTCTCATTTACCTGACGATTTTGAGGATGAAAAGCTTGAGTCTGTATTGGCAGTCGCGTTTACAGGTCTGCTGCGCAGCGGATGAAATGGGCTTTTGCATGTCAATATGAATACAATATCGGCCTGAAATATCGAGCCGATAATATGACCGGAAAACCTACCTTTCTACACGCACTGATCTGTTTCTCTGTCATCGTCTTGATGATTTCGGTTGGACTATTTGTTTATAACATCAGTCTCCACAGCATTTTGTTTCTCTGTCTTTGCTGGGCTGTATTCAACGCCAGTTTTTTGGGGTATGCCTACCTTGAAATTCAATCAATGATGAGTGATGCGATTACGCGGGCGCTACCCGCAATATACATATTTATCCTCATTGGCATGGTGATCGCGAGCTTCATGCAAAGCGGTACGATAACGACGCTAATATATTACGGTCTTGCATTACTGGAACCTTCGACATTTCTATTCACCGGGTTGCTGTTATGTTGTCTGATGTCGGTTGTCACAGGAACATCTTGGGGGACCGTTGGGACATTAGGCGTCGTTTTTATGGGGGTCGGCGCCGGGCTGAACGTGCCACTGCCAATTGTGGCCGGCATGGTGATATCGGGCGCCACCTTCGGCGACAAGCTTTCACCGATTTCAGACACGACTAATCTTGCTGCGATGAGTGCCGAAACCGATCTGTATGCTCACATTCGATCGATGCTGTACACCACTGCACCAACACTCATTATCGTTCTGGTGATAATGATCTATCTGGGAAGCCAGCTTTCAGATAGCAGCCTACCAGAGCAGGAAATCAACGATATTAGAGTGGCCATTAGAGATGCCTACCTGTTGAATCCGATTATCACGCTCATTCCACTACTGGTAATGGTTGTGCTCAGCATGAAGAGGTTTTCACCACAGGTGAGTATGAGTCTTAGTATCCTTGCCGCATGTATTGTGACAGTTCTGTTTCAGGATACCGATATCGTTTCGATTGCAAATGCACTCTGGAGTAACTCCAAGGGAACGACTGGCATTGAGAGCATTGACACCCTCTTAGGTCGTGGTGGAATCAGCAGTATGAGCTGGACCTTGTTGCTGTCGATCATGGCACTCGCCATGGGAGGGATTCTATTCAAGGGCGGCTTTCTGGAAGTACTTCTTGCCTGGGGTATCAATCGAGTAAGGAGAACGGCTTCCCTTGTGGCACTTACGATTGCGTCGGGATTTGCCGGGAATCTTGCGATGGGTGAGTCCTACATCAGCATTATTTTGAACTGCCAGCTATTCGGTAAGAATTTTGATGCTTTGGGACTCCAGAGAAGTATGTTGTCGAGATCCGTTGAAGAAGGCGCCACGCTGACCACGGGACTCATTCCCTGGACGACGGCGGGAGCATTTTACACGGCAACCCTCGGCGTCCCGGTTCTTGATTACCTGCCCTATGCTTTTCTGAACTACCTTAACCCGGTTGTTTCCATCGCCATGGCGGCACTGGGGCTGGGATTGCTAAAACAATCGACAGCCGAGAAGAGCAGGAGGTGATTGGATCAGAGTAGAATGCACTTACCTGAGTGCTCTTATGACGTTCCGATCCCTGGCCAAGGGTTTTGGTGGCTGGAAGACAGGTGCTGAACCGATTGAAGATTTCGCAAAGACCAGTCGCTGGGTGCGTCGCGATGAATAGCGTAATCTGACCTACCCCATTCCCGGAAGCACGAATCTGGACCATCCGGTATGTTTGCCGACATGACTTCCAGCTCGACCTTTAAAACTGATGAAAGAAGCCAGCATCTAATCGAAGTATTGAGCCAATGATTCATAGGGGTGTAAGATCAGATGAAAATCCAGCACAAGGGGAAGCACCATGCTGATCAAGTTGTTAACCAACCTCGTTCTGCTACCTGTTATTCTGTTCTCTTTTGCAGTATCAACCGCCGGGGAGATTCCGAGAACCCTCAATGGCAAACCTGATCTATCTGGGAACTACAACATCGCGAACCTAACGCCTTTCGAGCGTGATCCAAAATACGGCGAAGCGTTGTTTATGAGCCAGGACGAGGCAAAAGAAATTGAGCAACGTGTAGCTACATTCACAACTCTTGCATCCCAGAACAGCGATCCAAACCGCAGCGCACCACCAAAAGGCGGTGACGGTTCAGGTGGCGCTGCTGGGGCCGTCGGTGGATACAACGCCTTCTGGATTGACCCGGGTACAAAAACCTACGCCGTTGATGGCAAGTTTCGCACATCAATCATCACCGATCCGCCCAACGGTCGCTTTCCTCCGATTTCGGAGGCAGGTGAAGCACGCCGGGCAACACTACATCCTTATATATACAAGAATACCGGTGACGCCTGGTGGCTTGCGACTGGCGATGATCCCTACGATGGCCCCGAAAGTCTTTCGTTGCTGGAGCGCTGCCTATACGTTGGTGTTGCGACTGTGCCCATGCGCTCAGTGCTCTATAACAATTTGAAGACGATCATTCAGACAGAAAATCATGTGGTCATACTGGTCGAATGGATGCACTGGACAAGGGTGATTCGACTCAACGCTGACCATCTGCCTTCTGAGATCAGATCCTTTGGTGGTGATTCGATTGGCTGGTGGGAAGGTGATACATTAGTTGTCGATACGACGAACTTTCTTGAGAAGCCCGGTGTAATCCGTGAGGGTCTTCACGTGGTCGAGCAGTTCACCCGCACTGGGACCGATTCACTGCTATACCAGTTCACCGTTAACGATCCTGACTACACCGCCCCCTACAGTGGCGAATTCACCTGGCCCCAGAGCAACGACAGGTTATTTGAATACGCTTGCCACGAAGGTAATTATGCGATGGGGAACATCCTGCGAGGTGCACGCATACTTGAGCAGGAATCGCTTGCGGATAGTCGATGAAGTCTGTGATTGTTCTTAAAGGCAAGATAGCATTTCTGCAATATGAATCTCTCTCGTCAGGCTCTTATATGAATGATATGGAGAAGCCATGTCTTCGGGCAAAGTAAGAACAGTCTTAGGAGATATTGATCCATCAGATCTTGGTCGCACCATGATGCACGAGCATCTCCTCATTGGGTTTGCCAGATGGCAAATAGAAGCCGGATCTATCGACACAACAACATTTGACGATGCCAGATCGGCCGAAGCAATTAACCTGAAGAATCGTTACTGGATTTCTTACTATGGCAGACACCCCGATGAGTATTCCCTCGATGAAGAAAATGTAGCGATTGAGGAAGCAGAACTTTTCAAAACGGCAGGCGGTGGAACAATCGTCGATGTGACAAATCCGGACCTGACGCGAGATCCGGAAGCACTGAAGAGAATCAGCCTGGCAACGGGTCTACACGTTGTGATGGGGTGCGGCACCTATGTTGGCTCCATGCACCCTCCGGATATTGACAAGCGATCGAGCGAAGATCTTGCCAGTGAGATGGTGAGCGATATTCTCCAGGGCGCGGATGGTACGGCTATTCAGTCGGGCATCATCGGCGAGATAGGAACCGAATTTCCCATTACTAAAAACGAGGCAAAGTCTCTCATTGCTGCAGCCCTCGCCCAGCAACAAAGCGGTGCTGCCATCTCTATTCATCCGGGGCGCAGCGCAGAAGCACCCCTCACTGCCCTGAAACATCTGATCACGGCGGGTGCAGATCCGGAAAGAGTGATCATGGGGCATCTCGATCGCACTATCTTTGAGGAAGATGACTTTACTGAACTTGCAGAAACCGGTTGCTACCTTGAGTTTGATCTCTTTGGTCAGGAGTCCTCCTACTATGCTCACGGCCCGATCGATATGCCCAATGATGCAACTCGTATAAACCATATAATAAGGCTCATATCCAAAGGATTTGGAGAGAAAATTCTGCTCTCGCAGGATATCTGCCAAAAAACCAATACCACAACCTATGGGGGACATGGGTATGCCCACATTCTTGAGAACGTCGTGCCAATGATGCAGCGAAAGGGACTTAGTGGCGAAGAAGTTGACCGAATGCTAATCCACAATCCAGCCAGGATTCTACCGCTGTTTGATCCCATTTAAGGAAGCGACATCCTCGCGTCAGCCCAGGCATTGGGATCATATAGATCTGGATCGAAGTAGTCGAAATAGCGCTGGTCATACAGCTCGTCCGGAATCTTCTCAATGTACTTAAGCCACTTATGTCTCGTCCCGAGAGCATAAAGTCCCCGGTGAATGAACAAGCCGAAACGATCTTTTACCAACTACGCAGTATCACCAGCGGTCTGCTCAGGTTGGAACATCTCGTTTCTCCCTGGTTATTCAAGGTCAGTTCCGTGGGCCTGACACAAGGATGGCCTTGCGGGATATGCTGCAATTCTTCAACGGCAACTCACCAGTCAGCAGGTGGGGTTCTATTGTCAGGATTGAAGTAACTGGCAGTAAAGCTCTGGTTTCAACGTTGCTTCCCACCAGACTCTGACAATGCTGGGAAGCTTAAAAATGTATCCCTTAGTCTTTGAGATCTCAAAACATAGAAGAGACAAGAGAACGAAAGAACTATCTGTGTAAGATCAAGATTTGAGATTGATTCACGACTCGTTACTGACCAGAGTATTCCAAGCAGATTTAAGATTGCAGAGACAATTAGCAGTGATTTTCCATTGGCCCAGATGAACCGCGGAACGCTTCCAGCTGACGAATGACGGCGGATCCAGGCAACAAGTACCGCCAAAGTTGGTAGTGCCGAAATAACTGCCACACTCAAATGGACATTGGTTGCGTAAAAAATCCCCATGAAATCAAACGACTTTTTTTTAAAATACAGGTCAAATGGCATTATCACCAGAGCCCGGCAGAGAAAGGCCAACCAGAAAGCAGACCCGGGGCTCACCTTTAACGTAAAATCATCATCATAGGATTCTAGTGAGTAAAGTTTCATCGGACATCGCTGGGGTCAGACTGACCGAATTTCTCCGACTTCGTACTCAAGCGGAATACGCCTGCAGATTTCACTGATTCCATGGCCTGAGGAAAGCTATTCACGATTTCCGGATAATCTGCTCGATACTTTCCCTGATAGGCCTCCAGAATCGGGACCAGGTTGTTTTTCACCCTCTGAGCATTCAGCGAATAAGTCTTGTCACCTATCCTCATTCGTACGGAACCACCTTGATCCAACATCCCAACCCAACCGCTTTTGCCATCTCCAACAACGTAGAGGTCACCTTCAAACTGCACAACCCAGATGATCACGACCCGTGGTAACAGGCCAGAACTAACTTCAAATCTGATTTCATCTATTGACCGCGTATCGCCCCAGGCAGCCGGCACTTCCGTTTCAGTACCACCTAACAGAAATCCAGGTACCGGTCCAACCGGTGTGACTACTACGAAGATCAATACAGCCAGCACCAAAACTGATACGCTAACTTTCAAAATTCTTGCACCCATTCGTTTTTGCCTCTCCTGATTCAGTAGGTAGTGATGACGCTACCTACAAAAAGTCTTACCACCTTCTTTCCTGTCTAAGGTGTTTTTAAACGTTTACAAACGATCTCATTCTTGCTCATTAGAAGCAACCCACTACTTGACCGCAAGAGACTGCCAGCACAATGGATACAACACCACTGAGGCAACACCATCACTTCACACACCCTCACAAGAACAGGTGCTAACGCTTCACTGGCTCCTTGCCCAGTTACGTAAGAAGGATGATTAACAAGTCAGGTAGTAAATGTTACAACTCGCTAACAAATGGTATGACCACAAAATGATTTCTTCGGATATTACCCTGCTCTATGAGCAACACATCCATCCGTTTCTACGTTGTAATATATGGCGATCCCAGGTTTCTCTCTTCGCTTACTCGTTCCCTAAGTAAGTGCCCTTCTACTCTGACCCTAGTTTTTCTCTGCCAGTATCAACTGGTCGCTGGCGTTACGTTGAATCAATTTCCAGAGATTCTCAACATGATTTCGCGTGGTCGCCTCGACGCCGATTGAGACGCGCACCATCCAGTAACCGTCAAGTTGCGAGGGACTCATGAACGCGTCACCCGACTGGTTGATCGTATTCACCCAGGCGAGCGTATGATGATCGAGTGCCTCTGCTGTTAGCCCTGGCGGTTCGTGACGTATGCAGACGGTTTGCAGCTGGACCGGCGCCAGTACGCGCCAGTGTTCACTTTGACTGACCTGAGATGCAAACCACTGCGCGTTGTCGAGGTCGCGACGCAAACGATCCCTGATCGATTCGATGCCATCTATACTCAGGTGATACCATAATTTCAGTGCCCGGAATCGGCGCCCCAGTGGTACACCCCAGTCGCGGTATTGTTTGACTTCATTATCGACAGAGGAGCGCAAGTAGCTCGGGTTGGTCGACATCACTCGTACAAGATGCTGCACATCGCGCACGTAAAAAAGAGAGCAATCGAGTATTGTGCCCATCCACTTATGTGGATTCCATGCGATAGAATCAGCCACTTCGACTCCCTCCCACAGATGTCGGTATTCTGGTAATAACATTGCACTCCCGGCCATCGCCGCATCAACGTGTAACCAGATCGCATGAGCAGCTGTGATCCTGGCAATCTCTGCCAGTGGATCGAAGGCGGTGACACCGGTTGAACCAATCGAGGCGACAACTGCGCAGGGCACGGCACTGTCAGCTAAATCAGACTCAATTTGGTCGGCTAGCGCTCTCACCGACATGGCCCGTGTGCCCGGATCCATTGAAACCAGGCGAAGATTATCGCGGCCGAAACCAGCCAGCAGCGCAGCCTTGACTACCGACGAGTGCGCTTCTTCAGTGGTGTAGACAAGCAGAGGTCTGTCCTCAGCCTGCAGTCCTCCACGACTTTCCGAATAATCGCTGGTACGCTCTCGGGCGATCAATAACGCAGTCAGGCATGCTGTCGAAGCGGTATCCTGGATACACCCTTCCCACTGCCCAGAAAGGCCCATCAGCTGGCGCATCCAGTCACAGACCACCTCCTCGACCTCGGTCAGGGCCGGGCAGCTTTCCCACGAAATCCCGAGTGTACCGAGACCTGAGCTTGCTATATCGCCAAGGGTAGAAGCTAGTGACGCATTTGAAGGGAACCAGCCGTAATGCATTGGATGTTGAACCTGAGTAATTCCAGGTACGATTATTTGTTCCAGCTCACGCAGCAAATCTTCTGGATTTCGGGGAGACTCTGGCGGCGTGCGCGAAAACTGACTGCGTACGTCACCAGGTTTAACTGAGGCCCGAACCGGGCGCTGTTCCAGATCAGCGCGGTAATCGGCGATCCAGTCAATCAGTTCGTGTCCAGCCTGACGAAATTCATCGGGGGTCATGAGATTCCTTGGATGACAAGCAGAAAGGTTGCCGGTTCTCAGGGTGAGATTGAAATCTGGATAACACCCAATGTAGATAAATCACCATCATCATCCCGTACACGATAGATAAGTGAATCATATAGAACATGCCTGGTGGGTTTAACGAGACCCGCCGATTCATAGAAACGGATTGCCGAAATCGAGAAACCAGTGTGTTCTGCTATTTTTCCTATCGATAATATTGCATCTCCTCGCAATTTCCTGACCTCAGAAAAAAAAGAGCTTGCCCTAAAGTTAGGCTGAGGTATTAGGTTACGCCTGTCAATACTGTGGGGTAAAACAATGAGTAAACTTGAGCATGTAAACATTGCGGTAACCAATCCCACGCGAACAGCGAATATATTGTGCGATCTATTCGACTGGCAAATTCACTGGAGCGGCAGTGGCAAGCCGGGTGGCCAAACTGTTCGTGTGAGCTCTGGGGATGAATATGTTGCTGTATACACTCACGATGGTCAGCCAGATGGAGACGGATCAACAGGTTCCTATAAAGGTGGTTTTAATCATGTCGGTATTGAGTTCGAGGTGGTTTCCTACTACTAGGATGGCGGTTCATCTCGACTGAACGACCACACCTATCAATCAATCTTGATACCATGTGGCTTATCTTCTCAAGCAACAAGGAACGACATGGCATTTTACGAACTAAGACAGTACAAGATCCTTCCAGGAAAGATGGATGAATGGGTAAGCTTCATGGAAGAGGTCATCATCCCTTTTCAGGTGGCCAGAGGCATGGTCATTAACGGAAGCTTTCGCGACGAGGCTGATGACACAGCTTATTTCTGGACACGTCGATTTGAAAGCGATGAAGAATGCGAAGTGCTTTACCAGGCTGTCTACCAGAGCGATGCCTGGAAGAATGAGATTGCCCCGAGGATTCCTGAGATGATGGATCGCTCGGGGATTAAGGTCACCAGGATCCAGCCAACATCCAGAAGCGTCACTCAGTAATCTAGCCTGGATAATTCACCAATGCATCGCTACGTCAGTGTTCGATGTAAGAAATTCAATAGATTACTGAAGTTCTGACAAGTTTGGGATATGACAGACTGTGCCTGATCAACTATCCGGACTAGTAAGACCGTGGCATCCCCAGCACGTGCTGACCAATGAAATTCAGGATCATCTCACGGCTGACAGGAGCGATCCGGGCAACGAAAGCTTCCCGCAGGTAGCGCTCCACATGAAATTCCTTGGCATAGCCCATCCCGCCATGAGTGAGTACAGCGGTTTCACAGGCCTTATAACAAGCCTCTGCCGCCAGATATTTTGCGGCATTTGCTTCGGCGCCACAGGGCTTGCCGGTGTCATAAAGTACTGCTGCTTTCCAGACAAGCGCATCGGCAGCTTCCAGATGAGCCCAGGCTGCTGCCAGAGGATGCTGAATCGCCTGATTCTTACCAATGGGACGATCGAATACGATCCGCTCATTCGCGTAATTCACTGCTTTTTGCAAGGCAACCCGGCCCAGCCCGACAGCTTCAGCGGCAATAAGAATACGCTCCGGGTTGATGCCGTCTAACAGGTAATAAAAGCCTTTGCCTTCTTCACCAATTCGGTCAGATTCTGGCACCGGCAGATTGTCATAAAACGTGGCATTGGAGTCCACAGCTTTGCGACCCATCTTCTCGATCACCTGTGCTTCACAATAATCCCGATCGAAATCGGTGTAGAACATAGTAATGCCGTCGGTCGTCTTGGCACCATCTTCACGCGCAGCGGTTCGAGCCAGCAACAGGATTTTGTTGGCGGTTTGCGCAGTAGAGGTCCACATCTTGCGCCCGTTAACAATATATTTCTCGCCATCCCACACTGCCTTGGTCTCAATTCGTGTGGTGTCGAGACCAGCATTGGGTTCTGTTACGCCAAAGCAGGTACGATCAGTGCCTGCAATCAGGGGAGGTAACAAACGGTTCTTCTGCTCATCCGTGCCGTGCACAACAATAGGATTCGGGCCAAATATATTGATATGAATAGCCGAACAGCCGGAGAATCCCGCACCGGATTCAGCAATGGCTTGCATCATCAGAGATGCTTCGACCACACCCAGACCAGCCCCCCCATATTCCTGGGGCATGGCGATACCCAGCCAGCCACCATCGGCTAGATCCTTGACAAAGTCCTCCGGGAAAACACCATCAGTGTCCCTGTCAAGCCAGTAGGCATCGTCATATTTTTCGCAAAGTTTGCCGATAGCATCACGAACTGCAAGTTGTTCGTCGGTAAAAGAAAGGTCCATCATCTCCCGGTAAATCCGGCCTCCAGATCTGGTGTAAACGTGGTGAATAAATAAAACACGTTTCATCACGCCGGGCAATACTGACTTGGAGCGTTGCGACCTAATTCAAATGGTTAATGCAAATACTGTGTGAATGCTGAGGAGTGATAAATTTGAGCAGGGGAAGCATACCAATCTCTCTGGGAGCTGGTTGTGATGTCGCCACTGAATTCCTGCAAAGACAGATTCTGAGTGAGATATCACACTTTTTTGACTTCCTGTGGAATCTGGTAAGTACCACACTGTTTAAATACCACACTTATGTATCGGCCGCTTTTCCATCAACCAGGATAGAATATTGGCGCTCCGGCGCAGTGCAGGGTACTACAATTCTCTCACTACCCTTGAATGTAATGGTACTCGCACCATCTGGCGCGAACTGCACAATATAGGATTTTCGGATCTGGTCTGTCAGATTCGGTCCCGTCATATGCGGTGTCAGCGAAGAGAAAACGACGACTCCACCTTTGCGAACCGGTGCCGACATTCGCTGCTCCTGTTCCCCAGGCATGCAATCAAAACCGAGCTTCGTCCATTGATGCTCATAGGTGCCCACTCGATGTGCGCCCGGCACTACCCAGGGACAACCGTTTTCTTCATTCGCATCGCAGAGTGCAACCCAGCAGGTGAGATACTGCTGCGGTTCTATAAAGGTGTAACCGTTATCCTGATGCCAGGGAAAATTCTCAGGATTACCAGGCTTTTTGTATACCAGCTGATCCCAGTAGAGCCTGACATCAGAACCCAGCAAATCATAGGTCAGATCGAGGAAAAACCGTGAATGAGTGAACGCTCTGACCTTCTCGCTGCGAGTCACCAGATGAGCTGCGAATATAATCTCGTCAGCTCGCGAGATCGAGACATTGTCTTCCTGCCGGCGAAGATATTCTGTTGCGACTTCTTCGATCGGATCCAGCTCCGCCACCAGCGTATCAATGGTGTTATCGTCAAAGACGCCTTCAAAGACCACAAACCCGTCACGATTGTATTGCTGTGCTTGTTCTTCGTTAATCAGCCGGAATGGCCCATTTCGATCCTGCCAATTAAATCCGTGATTAAGTTCATGCTTCTTCATCTGCTCTATCCGTTCGACGTACCAATGTCCAATAACAAACTGATAGAGAATTAGCAATTGCCTTGACTGACAATCAACAGCAGAGGATAGGGTCACCCTGGATCCAGGTATTCTTCTGTTGGGTATTTCAGCAGAGTAACTCAGGTCAAATCACCTCGCTGTACGTCTCTATCGGTCGAAGCCGATGTGCTGAATCCTGATATTCAGTGCCTGAAGATTCTTCTCTTCGAAGTTGAGTTCCTCTACGATTGGATTCGAACTTCAGCTTTTGTGGGATATGTCAGATGAAAGATTACGCCAGCAGCAAGATCAGGGCCTCGATCTTTATGCAGCCATTTCCCGGGAAAAAGAACTGGCAGAAGACGCCAAACGAACTGAAGCCAACACCGGTGCCAGCCGTTTTGCAGAAGCAACCGGTCGCCATGGTGGTTTTAAGCAAGTGTAGTCATCAGGCAGGTCTTACCTGGAGTTCAGGTTGTTTGGATTCAGGCGAGAACGTGAAGAGTAATACCAACGATATGATAGGGAGGAGTCCCCCGAGAAAATAGTAATCCGCGAGTGATGAGGGAAAACTGGCTCCTTCTAATGAGGTGACAAGGGTGGCACCCAAAAAGTAGCCAAGGTTGTTCATTGCCATGTACAGGGTGAACTGTGAAGCCGCAGCAGTTGTCCACGAAACTTTCATGTACAGTGCGAACATGCTGACAGTTGTCATCGCGAAGAAGCCACGAAATAATGGAATCAGCATCACGTGGGGGTACCAGGGTTGATCCCATGCGCTCGAAGTCCAGGAAAACACCAGCAATGTGGACATAAACAACAGTATCCCCGTCACGGCAACTCGCCTTTGACCAAACCGGTCACAGAGGAAACCACCTAAGAGCGCGCCCGTAACTTCAGCAGTAACACCAATTGTGCCCTGGGTTTGTGCATACTGCGTGGCAGTCCAGCCAAGATGCTGTACGAAGAATTCCGTCGTCACCGGATCATAAAGACCTTCGCAGATCGGAATGCTCAGTGCGACCAAAACCAACAGCGCGGTAGTTCTGGTAGACAGTGCACGTAGTAATTCCCTTGCGGTGACAATGAAGCCAGTCGTTGTTTTATTAATATCACTTTGAGAACTGCCTGGCGTCCAGGGTAACAGTCGTTCACCCTCTCTTTCCCGCCACTTGATCACCAGCAACAACACAGTCACTAATACGCCAACCTGCATGATGACGGCGGTCTGTATACCCAGACTATCAGTCACCGTCGCCATTCCTGCACCACCGATAGCAATGCCAAACAGTTTGGAACCCCACATCATGCCATTGAGACGACCGCGTTCGTTATCTTCCAACAGATCAATGGCCAGGGCATCGGTAGCAACATCCTGTAATGACGCGAAACAATTGTGAATAAAAAAAACCCAGGCGAAGTAGCTTACCGTTTGACTGCTTTCCAACCGTCCGGATGTTATCGCTCCAAGCAATGTCAGTGCCATACATATTTGAGCAATAATGATCCAGGGTCGGCGAACGCCCAACGATGGCATCCGGATGGAATCAATCATTGGTGCCCAGAAGAATTTAAATGTCCAGGGTAAAATTGCAAAAGCCACAACGGCAGCAGTGGCGCTCTTCGGATGACCGGCCTGGCTCAACATGGCTAATAAGGCGACTGTGGCAAATCCCCACGGTAAACCCTGGCAGAAATACAACAGACATAGCAGCAATGTGCGGCGCAGACGACTCGTCGACAAATATTTGGTGCTGGAACTCATTCTTGTTCTTCTTATTCTTATGCCCATTCTTACGCCCAGATGCTAGCACGGCCGTACAATGAGACTTTGATCAATTTCTTTAAGGCGCGCACCGGCATGAGTGACAGTGGTTTGGGACCTCGTCTATATCCATCAAGCGCTAGTTTGCCCAGATAATCGTTTCGTAACCCGTCTCCGGTGTTTTGTCGACGGTGAAATCAACAGCGATGGGAACCTCTACCAGAGTTGGCCATAATGGTTCAACCATCTGGCTGTCCATGTCATAGAGTATGCGGCGAAACTTTTCCAATTGTTGAGGCTGTGACGTGCTGAGGTTTTTTTGTTCAGTTGGGTCATCGTTCAGATTGTAGAGCCACGTCTTTCCGTTCTGTTCCTGCAACTGAAGCTTCCATCCGTCCTTTTGAACAACCTTGTAACCACCGGTGCGCCAAAACAATGGTCGACTTAATACAGGTTGCGGATCCTGTAGTGCAAACGCAAGGATATCTTCTCCATCTATCTCCCTATCCTTTGGGGGTTCAACACCAGCTGCAGCGAGTGCGGTTGAAAAAATATCGATATGGGCAACCGCAGAATCATATCGGCTACCTGCCGGGACTTTCTCTGGCCAACGAATGAAGTAAGGCGCATGAATACCACCTTCAAAAAACGTTATTTTCCAGCCTCTATAGGGTTTGTTAAGATCCGGCAAGCCGACATATCCCGCTCCACCATTGTCACTGGTAAAGATAACGAGGGTATTCTCCGAGACACCATTCTCCTCAAGTGCGTTGAGAACTTGTCCAATACCGCGGTCAAGACCACGCAACATAGCCGCATACACTCTTTCGGTGTGATTGCTGATGTGAGACAGCGCGTCATAATCGGCTTTTTCTGCCTGCAATGGTGTATGTGGTGCGTTGTACGCCAGGTACATGAAGAAAGGACGGTTGCGATTGGCTTCGATGGCCTTCACAGCCTCGCGGCTAAGGTAGTCTGTCATATGGGAGTCAGGAACGAAGCGTTCACCTTTGTTGAAGCGAACGGCATATTTCAGATTCGCCCAGAGGAACTTGTCTATGGGATCAAAATCCTGTTTTGAATTAACAACATTGTCATCATCTTCTCTCATAAATAGCCCGGCGCCATTCAGAAACCCAAGGAACTCATCAAATCCCTGATCCGTTGGGGTCATCCCGTTATTAACTCCCAGATGCCACTTGCCCAGTGCTATTGAGTGGTAGCCTTTTTCCTTAAGCATTTCCGGCAACGTCAGTTCATCACCTGGCAGTCCGAGCTGGTCCGCTGGTGGATAATTCTCGGCATTTTCTTCGATAAAGCCATCACCAGCTGTCAGACGAGCAAATTCAGGTGGCGCCGGTGTGAACTCGAAACCCACTCGTGATGGATATCGACCTGTGAGCAGCGCAGCACGGGATGGCGCACAGGTACCATTACCGGCATAGCCGTTTGTAAAATGCATGCCCTGTTCCGCGATGGAGTCGATATTCGGTGTCGGTACAGTGCTGTCCGCAATACCTCCACCATAAAATGTGATGTCGTTGAAGCCAAGATCATCCGCAACGATTAATACAATATTGGGTGGCCTTCCTCCTGAAACGGGATCATCTGGACCAGGTTGCCAGGTTATCGTTTGATTATCTCCTACAGGAGAGACAATGCTGGAAATCAATCCAGGCAAGAAGTACCAGTACCGGGAAAATAGGAAAGCCGCGACGGTGACGATGAAAACACCAATGAATACCTTCTTCATTAATATCTACCCTTCTTATTATTTCAGTCAATCACAGCAATAGCATAAATAAAATGTGCACTGATATCCGAAGCTTTCTCTGATAGAACTGGTAATCCAAGGACGATCCAATCTATTTAGCCTGACGATTGATTATATTTAATGGCACACATTAAACAATGCAATAATGTCCCGCCAAATGCAACCAGGAATATACAGATCATCTGGATCAACGTTTATAGCCAACCTGGTGGATCTATATACGCCAAATCTTTAAATGGTGGCGAACAAAGAGCAAAACAGAATTCCCTTGCCAATGACTTGTGGTATCTTCTAATTTTACCGTCAATATTACGAGATGAAGATGTCAGATGAACCTGTCGATGTACTAATCATTGGTGCTGGTGCCTCGGGTGCAGCAGTTGCCTGGAGCCTTGCAGATACACGTATGCGTATTCTTTGTCTGGAGCAAGGTGACTGGGTCAATTCCGCTGAGTTCCCAAGTACGAAACAGGATTGGGAAGTGCAGCAGTTCAAGGACTTCAACATCGATCCCAATGTCCGGGCACGTGATACGGACTATCCAATCAACAATGACAATTCGCCAATTACCGTCGTTAATTTCAATGGCGTAGGAGGAGGTACGATCCTTTATGCAGCCCACTTCCCTCGTCTTCATCCATCTGATTTCAAGGTTAAGTCCCTGGATGGCGTTGCCGATGACTGGCCCGTCGACTACGACCAGCTTGAGCCCTACTTTGCGTTGAATGACAGGAAAATGGGCGTGTCAGGTCTCTCCGGTGACCCGGCTTATCCTCCCAAGCAGCCACCATTACCGCATATCCCGCTTGGCCTGGTTGGCGAGACTGTTGCGAAGGGTTACAACAAATTGGGCTGGCACTGGTGGCCATCTGATAGTGCGATTATCTCTCAGCCATATGAAGGTCGGGACAAATGTCTGAATCTCGGACCTTGTATGTCTGGCTGCTCACAAGGGGCCAAATCCAGCACTGATATTACTTATTGGCCAGAAGCCATTAGAGCCGGCGTCGAACTGAGAACTCGCTGTCGCGTTCGCGAGATTACCGTTGACGACAATGGGATGGCCAATGGTGTTATTTACTACGATCCCGAAGGCAATGAACAGCATCAAAAAGCAGAAGTGGTTGTTATGGCATGTAATGGCGTAGGGACACCCCGGATACTTCTTAACTCCCGTTCAGAGCAATTTCCGGACGGACTCGCTAACAGTAGTGGTCTCGTTGGCAAGAACCTAATGTTCCATCCCGTTGGTTTTGTTCAGGGACTGTTCGATGAAAGACTGGATAGTCACAAAGGCCCCCAGGGATGTTGCATTCTCAGCAAGGAATTCTACGAGACTGATTTAAGTCGCGGCTTTGTACGCGGTTACAACATGCAGATTTCAAGAGGTGCCGGACCGGTTGGCACCGCATTGCAGGGACTCGGGACCGGTAACATTCCCTGGGGGCCTGGTCATCATGAAGCCTTTGAACAACGATTCGATCATGTTGCTTCGATCGGCATCCTCTGTGAGGATCTGCCGGAGGAACACAACACCGTAACACTCGATCCTGAACTGGTAGATTCAGACGGGATCCCTGCACCGAAGATCAGCTACACCATGAGTGAAAACAGCCGCAAGATGCTCGAACACGGGCTGGCGCGCGGGGAGGAAGCCTTGAAGGCTGCTGGTGCGAAGGAGATCGTGGCTGGCGGACCTTTAGGGCCAGCTGGCTGGCATCTGCTTGGTACAGCACGGATGGGAGATGATCCCAAAAACTCAGTGGTCAACTCCTGGGGAAGATCCCATGATGTAAAGAATCTGTTCATTGTAGACGGAAGCATTTTTGTTACCGCCGGGGGATTGAATCCAACCAGCACGATTCAGGCATTGGCTCTGTACATTGCAGATACGATGAAAAAGAATCTTGCTAATCTATTCGATTAAGGGGCGCTGATATGAGTAACGAAGAAAACATGATTACGACTGACAACCCACTTAACAAAGTGCAGCAGAAGAAATTAGCATCATTACTGGATGTGATTATTCCGCCCAGTAACGATGGGCGTCTGCCAAGTGCTGCCGAAGTGGATCTTATCACCTACCTGCAGACTCATGCCGCTGATTTTATGCCAGCACTAGTGCAGACAGTGGAAGATCTTGATGATCAATTTACCACCCTTGAGCGTTCAGAACGGTACCCAATAGTTGAGGAATTGAGTACAACCTCTGCCGCGGTCTTTGGGATGATCCTGTTTCACGTATACGCCTGCTACTATCAGGATGATCGTGTACACCAGGCGATCGGCATGGAATCAGGCCCTCCTTTTCCAAGAGGTAATACGGTTGAAACTGGCGATCTGTCTTTGCTCGACCCGGTTATTGAGCGCCCCTCAATGTATCGTAGAACGTGATTTGCAACTATGAAAGTAATCAAAGTAGTGGGCATTGTACTCGATGTTTTGACAGTACCACTGGATCTACTTATATTTGTCCAGGTTGATGTAGCACACTATTCCCGGAGGAACTTGGTATTGTGGGCCCGGTAGAGACAACAGCAAATTCGGTCAGGGAACTTGCCCAGCCATTCATCAACCGTTGGGGTCCTTTTAGCATGACCCGGGACGCCGTCAGTGAAACAGCGATTCGGCGATTCTGCGAAGTGGCTGAGGATGGCAACCCGGTTTACTGGGACAAAGAATTCGCTGAAAGGACTCGCTTCGGGCGGGTAATCGCTCCTCCGCAGTCTCTGTTTTCAATGACATTCGCACCCTGGTGGACGCCAGACTTCCTCAAGAAAAAGTCCAGCGATGAGACTGCCGCGCTCGATACAGTAGAGAACACAGAAAAATCAGTATCAGGGGTTATAAGAGTCTATGGGATATGTGACGACCACGGATTCACCGTGAACACCGTCGCCTCACAAGAAGTCGAATATATCGCACCATTCGGTCCCGGTGACGGTCGTTTGAAGATGCGCAGCATGATCACTGAAGTTTCGGAAGAAAAGCAGGTTCGTGTGGGGCGAGGTGTATTCGTCACCAGTACAACAGAGTACCGAACCGAGACCGGCAACAGACTGATCGGCAGATCGATACTCGTTCTTCTACGATACAACGCAGACGGGAGCACAAACAAGTGAGCAGCGATGCAGCGACAAACTTTAAGACGCTGAACTGGGATGATATCAAAGTGGGTGACGATCTCGGTAGCATTTCATTTCCTATTACTTTGCGAACGCTGATGATCAATGTAGCTGGTACCAGGGACCTCTACCCGATTCATCATGATCGTGAATTCGCCAGGAAAAACGGGGCACGTGACATCTTCGTCAACACGATGTTCTACGAGGGACTGTTTGGTCGTATCGCCACCGATTGGGCCGGACCCGAGGCGTTTCTGCGCAAACTTCGGTTTGCCATGAAGGGGCCAAATTGCCTGGGTGACACAATCACATCCCGGGGCTGGATTGTGAAGAAATACCGCCAGGATGATCAGAATCTGCTGGACCTTGAAATTCACCTCAGCAATGAAGTGGAGCAAGACGCAACGATTGCCAATCTTACCCTGGAATTACCACAGACTGAGCTTTAAGAGGGTCCGGGCTCGAGTCTTAGATCATCGGTGTCGACGACCAGAGCAGCAGTGGGATGACCAGTACGCAGATGTTGCGTGTTTCAACCCTATTATTGAGATTCCTTTCTACAGCACAACGTCGCATGCACAGCACAAGCGATTATGATCTGCAGTCATTACCGAAAAAGGCACACATACGTTAAGGCAGAGAGATGTCGTTCTTGCGGACTGATCTCTCCGAATGAGATTCTCAGCCCAAGTTCACTAACAATCGGGGCTCGGCAATAGCAGCAGGCGTTCACTTAACGCCTCGCTGGGCCTCCGGAAATAGAGTTCTGCTGTTTGGTGTTTTCCGGAGTAAAGACAGACCAAACCCATGGATCGCACCGCTGAAGGATCGTCAGGGTCTATGCGAGAAGATTAACGTATCTTGGCTGGACCAATTCGTCATCACTGCCCACCTATTTCGGGCTGCCCTCGTCTGATATGCCAGAGTTTTGAGGCGATGACAAGGTAAACAACCGTACAGGCATAACCCACAACCGGGATCAACACGGCGTCGCGCGCTCCAAACATACCAACACACCAACCAAGTACAAAAGAGCCAATGGGCATTCCTCCCATCATCCCAAGAGAGTAGACAGACATGATTCGCGCCCGGTGGCTGGCGGGTGACGATTCCTGCACAATCGCTCTGGCCATGGTCATACTGACACCGCCACACATCCCCCAGAAATACAAAGTGGTGTAAAACCCCCATTCCGGCAGTTCGAAACGAAGGATCGACAAGATACAACTACTGATGAAACCAACCACGATGAGTGCTCTACCCGGCCTCTCAATACCGCCAAAGCGTATCAGCAAAATGATGACCGTACAGGTACCCAGCATGTTGGCTGCAAAAGCACCTGCGATGCCGACAGCGCCACCATGATAGATATCTCTAACCATCAGAGGGAGTATCACCATATAGGCTCCGGCAAAGAATAAACCGACAGCAAATGTAAGGATTATTGCAGGTCTGATGGCCTCGGACTGCCAGGCAATTGACAGACCTTCCGCAATGTCCTTAAAAGCGCTTCGTTTGGTGACTGGTTCCTGGGGTTGGTATGGTGCTATAGGCAGCCGAATAGTAGTGATAACAGCAGCCATCATGAATCCAGCCTGCCCCAGCAACAACGAAATGGGGCCAACTTTATCTGCCAAGGACCCAAGAGCAAACCCGAATATCTGGATACCGAACTGTACACCGGTTGCAAGCATAACAACTCGTTGAATATCGGTACCGGCAACCCGATTGAGTAGAGCATCTCGAGCTGGTTGTACAAACGCAGCCAGTGTGCCACCGAGGATCGCCCAGGCCAGCAGGAGTTCAAAGACCAGATAATCGGCCCCGACGATCAGCGCCATAAGTAAAGATGGAAATACCATCAGAAACTGCAGCCCGATTAAGAGGCGTCTTTGATCAACTCGATCTCCGATCAAACCACCCCATAGGAGCAGGAAGAGCATCGGCAATTGACCTGCCATCTGGGCGATACCCACTCGAAGCGGTGATTCATGTAGATATACCGCCACCAGCCACGGGAAAAGAACCTGCTGAATACCACCAGGAACCAGGTAGAAGCCTGTGCTGGTAAGATACCAGCGTAATCCGGCGTTCATTACTTCAATAGCATCGGTGTGACATTACTCGACGTACTTCTTACGGAACAGTTCCGGAACTACCGATGGAAAGTTTAAGGTAATGCTTTATCTCCTTTTCCGACAATCTTGTGCGGTTTTCATCAAAGAAAGTCACCGTTGATATGAGATTCCCGCCAAAGGGAATGGGTGCACCGGTTGACGCTGTATTTCACATTATACCCATGCCATCAGGCAATGATGCGATTTGATCGTCTCTATCACTCTCTAGCCACAAGACAAACTGGTATAAACGCAAGCAAAGCCATGCTCGCAATGTCGATATGCTTCCACGCACGCCTCTCATTTCCGGCGTAACTGATGGATAAGCCGAGATTGGTACTGACTAATATATACGAGCCATAATTTAAAAAAACCGCCGAAGATATTTTGCGAACGGAATCCAGCTATTGTTAATTTTAGCCCGAGAGACCCCTTTTCGCGTTTATGATGATTAACCTCAGACCGTGTAATTTGATATCAATTTCACATGGTTCAGCGATACTGGCTCTTCAATGCTGCCTCAGCTCATTCAGAGAGGTGATACCACCCTGCCTGTTTTACTTCAGATCGTGATATGGCATTGTAGTTGCCAACTATTCCCAACCATCGTAGAGAACCATTTTGACCGTTGGTACGCCAAACCCGAATATTTTCTCAGGAATCAGACCATGACGAGAAGTTTGAGATTCGGTTTACTCGGATGCGGCATGATGGGCCGCGAACATATACGGAACCTCCGACTCATCGGCTCAGATGTGGTTGTCATCGCTGAACCTGATGAGGCGATGAGAAGCAAAGCCCGCGAATTGGCACCGGAAGCGATGCTGGTAGATTCGCTGGAAGATTT